>JAABUZ0100002802.1_pt1 | contig 27820 bp, 26 predicted proteins | sample 5562091 | NCBI WGS metagenome assembly JAABUZ01 (sample SAMN12813069, study PRJNA571459) | rock metagenome | isolation source: Antarctica rocks | place: Antarctica: Victoria Land, Linnaeus Terrace sud | collected 2015-12-21 | reverse complement strand
TCATCCAGCCGGTGACCGGACCTGCTCGTCTCGGCGGAGTTCGCCAAGTCGGCAGAAGGATCGGGTCGCCAATATCCGCGGCATAGGGGCGTGGTCTCTTCAGACCCGACCGAGTCGCCCTGGCTAGGTACGAGCTCCCGACATAGCACTAATCCGTGATGACGCCATCACGGATTAGTAGTATCTTGTCCCGGCATGAGCGGAACTCCAGAACCGATCGGACCGCTGTTCCCGCTCGGGGGACCAGTGCCGCCTGATCTCATCATCGGGCGCCGTGGTGACATCGATGAGTTATCGCGGCGTATGCACGCGGGCATGAGCACGATGCTCGCCGCTCCGCGCCGAATCGGTAAGACCACGGTATGCGCCGCCGTCTGCGAGGAGCTCAAGCGCGAGGGCGTCCTTGTGGTTGAGGTCGACGTGCCAGAGCGGTCCGATTCGCGGGCGCTGCTTCAGCTCATCGTCGACGCCTGCAGCCGGATATCGCTCGAGCAGCGCAGTCGCACCGTACTGGGGACCGCCCGCCCGCTGCTTGAGGAGCTGCTGGCTGATCAGGGCATCCCGCTCGACCTCAGCTCGCTCGGCAGGGCTCCGGCAGACCTCCCGACCCGCGCGGTGCTGTCCCTTCCGGCCGAGCTGGCCCGACGGAAGGGCAAGCGAGCCCTCGTGTTCCTCGACGAATTGCAGCGCGTGGTGGACTACGTCGACGGCGAGGGTGTCCTCCTTGACCTCGTCGACATCTACGGTGCATCCGAGCATGCAGTTGTCCTCGTGGACGGCAGCGACGAGCGCGCGCTCGAGGGCATGTTCGGTCCGCCCACGCATTTCGGAAAGCTCGTGGATCGCCTTGGGCTTGATCCGACGATCCCGCTCACGAGCTGGCGCGAGCCGCTCGTCCAACGCTTCTCGCGCGCCGGATTGGTTCTCGAGGAGGCGCCGCGGGAAGCACTTCTCAAGTGGAGCGGCGGACGGCCCTACCCGACCATGGCGGCGCGCCGGTACGCTGCATTGAGTGCACGTAAGACGTCCTCGACATCAGTCGGCGAGTTCGAGGTCCGCATGGGCATCGACGAAGCCGAGCGACACCTTCGTGATGATGGCGCTTGACGTCGCGCACCAGCGCACGATCCCCGACGGCGAGCTGCTGACCGGTCACGTTGCGGAGTGGGGTGAGCTCCTTGAGCGGCTGGAGGAGCGCCGCGGCCTCACGGTCCTTGTCGCCGACCCACTCAGCGGCACCAGCGCGTTGTTGGCGGCCGCGCTCGAACAGAGCAGCGCGCAATTCGTCGCCGTCGAGGCGCGGAGGTGCGCCGACACCCGAGATCTGGCGATGGCGATCGCCGACGCGGCAATCGCGGCCCTGGCGCCAGAGGCGAACGCCTGGTGGTTAGGTGCCGCACCGCCGGCCGGCTCCGCCGGTCTGCGAGTGTGGCGCGGTCTGCGCGACGGCGGCCTGGAGCCCGACGCTCTCCGCGAGGGCCTGGGGAAGGGGACGCCACGACTGGATCAAGCCCTTGACCTCATCGAGATCCTTGCTCAGGGGTCGGTCATCTTGGCGATCGACCACCTCGGGAACATGCTCTCCAACCTTCGCGCCGGACCCGCGCGCGAGGTCCTGGCGACCCTGCGAGCGGTGCGTCAGCGCAACAGCAGCCTCGACCTGCTCTTGGTTGACCAGCCACATGGGCCGATCAACGCGGCTCTGAGCGACGCTGAACATCCCCTGTATCGAGCCGGGGAGCGCTTGCGCGTACGCAGACCGACCCCGGACCGCGTGATCGAAGACTTCGCGATCCTCAAACCGCATGTGAAGGTGCCGATTGGCTTGTTGCGCGTTGCGGCCGACCTCGCGGCCGGCGTCCCCGCGCTCACGTGGCAGGTGGTCGCGCTCGCGTCCAGCGACGGCGACAATGCCGCACGGGCGGTGGGCGGGTGGCAGGCACTGCGGCGCGCAAACGCGGCCTCCGTCCGGCAGGAGTGGGATCTGTTGCGTCGTGTGCACCCCGCGGCGCAGACATTGGTCGCCGCGATCAGTCTGGACCTCAAGCCACACAGCATCCCGGCGGCGAGCAAGACCGTCGATGACGGGCTCAACCGACTCCGCGACGTCGGCTTGGCCTGGCAACCAGCCGAGCGCACCTGGGCGATCGCGGACCCGCTGCTCGCCGCCTTCGCAAGGGAGCACGCCCCACCGTGGACCCTGCGGCGTCGTGCCTCCGCTCGCGTCAGAACATCGCGAGGCACCGGCGACTCACGTACCGATTAGCTGCGGGGGGGATCCGGCGCTCCTGAGTGCGACTGAAGCCGGCGGTCTCCTGGACTGCCGACAACACAAGTGCTATCCCCGCGAGAGGCCTGATCGCGCCCGCCGACCTGCGGACCGACACCCGGGTCCTTGTCTCAGCGGCGTACTTTGCGTCGCCGCGCCGGCTGCGGAAGGCGCGGTCGCCGCCGGACCGAGCGACCCGCGTGCCGCTCTCCGCGCGGCGGCAGACCCGGCGGGGTCAGAACTGCTCACTAAAGGGACCCAGGTCATCCGCGCTCGGTGCAAGCCTGTTGCGGGCGGTGCCCTCAGAGGGAAGCCCAGATGAGCGCGAGCAGGTTGCGCAGGCGAACGAGTGGCGCGCCGCTCGCCGTGGTTACCTCGTCTTCGCAACCGACCCAGCACGGGCGCCGGACGAGCCCGGTTATCGGGCGGTCTTCGCGACCGAGGCGGGGACGAAAGCCGAGGCTATGGCAAGGGTGCGCCCACTAGCCGGGAGTCGGAGATTGCGCGCATTCCTCGCCACCGGGGGCTACAGAGACGAGCTGGCCGACGCACAGTGGGTGCCGTAGGAGCCAGCGAAGGGGGCAGCGGACGGTCGCCGTAGAGCTGCAGTACGTACCGCTTCCGGTATATTTCGTAGCATGCCAAGGAGAAATGCGGTTCGTGAGTTCGCTGAAGACCAGTGGGGCCTCGTTACGCGTCGCCAGCTCGAGGCGCTGGGGATCCAGCCGGCCACGCTGGCGCGCCTGCTCGCCGACGGCTCGATCGAGCGCGTCACGCATGGGGTCTACCGGATGCGAGGCGCTGGCGAGCCGGATCACCTGGCGCTCCGCGCGGCCTGGCTGGCGCTCGATCCCGGAGTCCCGGCCTGGCGCAGGCTCGATGACCCCGAGGTGGCGCTGGTCTCGCACACCTCGGCCGCCGATCTCTACGGGGTCGGGGACCTGCGCGCCGACGTGCACGAGTTCACGCTGGCCACGCGTCGCCAGTCGCGTCGTCCCGACGTGCGTCTTCATCGCGCCGATGTGCCCGCCAAGGATTGGATCGTGCTGCACGGCCTGCCGGTGACGCGCGCCGGTTGGATGATCGGCGATCTGCTCGCCGACCATGTCGATCCCGAGATCGTTGCGCGCATCACCGCGGAGGTGGTGGATGGGGCGCTCGACTCCCGCTCGGTGGTCGCGGAGCGGATCGCGCCGTTCGCGGCGCGCTTCGGGCTGTCCCGGGGCGATGGACCGGGCCTGCTCGACGAGCTTCTCGGCATGGCCGGGCATCGTGACCGGGAGGCCATCATCGCGGAGGCCGCTGCGGTGTGAGCGAGCCAAGGAATGCGACGCGCTTTGCGTCGCGCTGCGGTCGGGTCTGAGCGGCGCGGTCTTACGCTGCCCGACCGTCTCCACGGCACATAGAACGGAGCGCTCGATGCTCGATCCGGTGCCTTTCCGGCGAGCGTTCCGGGCGATGGGATCCTGCCACGTTGAGCTGGCCGCGGTGAGCACGGCGGAAACTCCGGCCAGCGTCCGGGGGCGGACCCGCCCGGCTACCGATCTGCACGCGCTGACAGGCTCAATACGGCTCGATAAGGGGAGCGAGTAGTGCCGCCACCGAGTCGCTGACCACGTTCGCGGCCCGTGCCGGTCGACGCATAAGATCTGGCGGTGCGCGGCAGACGCTCATCGGCGCCTCAGGAGTCCCGCCCGGCCCCGCAGCGCGGACATGGCGGCGCGGCCAGGACGGGCATGGCGGCGCTCACGCTAGGCGCCCTCGGGGTGGTCTTCGGGGACATCGGTACGAGCCCGCTGTATGCCCTGCAGACTGTCTTCACGGCCGACAGCCACGCGGTGCACGCCACTCCAGCGGAGGTCTACGGCGTGATCTCGCTGGTGTTCTGGTCGATCACGCTGATCGTCTCGGTCAAGTACGTGACCTTCATCATGCGAGCTGACAACGGCGGCGAGGGGGGCATCATGGCGCTCACGGCGCTGGTGGAGGGCGTGAGCCTGAAGAGCACCCGGGCTAAGGTCACGCTGGTCACGCTGGGCATCCTGGGCGCCTCGCTGTTCTATGGCGACGGCATGATCACCCCGGCCATCTCTGTGCTCTCGGCGGTCGACGGGCTCAAGGTGGCCGCGCCCAGTCTCGGCTCGCTGGTCCTTCCCATCACCGTCGCGGTGATCACGCTGCTGTTCGTCATCCAGCGCTTCGGCACCCGGCTCGTGGGCAATCTCTTCGGCCCGATAATGGCCCTGTGGTTCGGCGTCCTGGCCCTGATCGGGGTGATGGAGATCGCCAAGCATCCCGGCGTGATCAAGGGATTATCTCCCACCTACGGGGCGCAGTTCTTCTTTGCTCACGGTGGGGTCGCCTTCATCGCGCTTGCCTCCGTGGTGTTGGCCGTGACGGGGGCCGAGGCCCTGTACGCGGACATGGGCCACTTCGGGCGCGCGCCGATCCGCCGCGCCTGGTTTCTGCTCGTCTTCCCTTCCCTCACGCTCAACTACCTGGCCCAGGGCGCGCTCATCCTCCGCTCGCCCAAGGGAGTGGAGAATCCGTTCTTCCTACTGCTTCCCTCGTGGGCGCAGGTGCCGATGGTGCTGCTCGCCACCGTGGCGACCGTAATCGCCTCGCAGTCGGTCATCTCGGGCGCATTCAGCGTGACCCGCCAGGCGGTGCAGCTGGGCTTCCTGCCCAGGGTCACGATCCGCCAAACCTCAGAGCACGAGATCGGCCAGGTCTACACGCCCGTGGTCAACTGGGGCCTGTTCGCTGCCGTAGTCGCGCTCGTTGTCACCTTCGGGTCCTCCGCCGCGCTCGCCTCGGCCTACGGGGTCGCGGTGACCGGCACCTTCATTCTCAACACGGTCCTCTTTCTCGCCGTCGCCCGGCTGCTGTGGCACAAGCCCAAGCGGCTCATCGCGCTCGGCGCCGTGGGGTTCTTGAGCGTCGAGGTCGCGTTCTTCGCGGCCAACCTGACCAAGATCGTGCACGGCGGCTGGGTGCCGCTGGCCATCGCCGCCATCGTCTTCACGGTGCTCATGACGTGGCGCAAGGGACGCGACATCGTGAGCGCCAATCGCAGCCGCGAGGAGGGGCCCCTACGCGAGTTCGTCAAGCACGTCGATGCACGTGATTTTCCCATCGTGCGCGTGCCCGGCACCGCCGTTTTCCTCAACGCCAACGCTGAGACGACGCCGTTGGCCCTGCGCGCCAACGTCGAGCACAACCATGTGCTGCACGAGAACGTCGTGATCCTGTCCATCCATACCGAGCGCGTCCCACACATCACAGACTCCGACCGGCTCGCATGCGACCACCTCGGCGATCCCGACGATCGCATCACCTGCCTAACCGCCCGCTTCGGTTTTCAGGACAACACCGACGTTCCGGCCACCTTGCGCCTGGCCGATCGCCTGGGCCTGCTCGAGGACACCATCAAGCTGGACGATGTGTCCTACTTCCTCTCGCAGATCACCATCGTGCGGTCGGACGGCGCGGGGATGAGCGCGTGGCGCAAGAAGCTGTTTCTCGACCTGGCCCACAACGCCGCTAATCCGGTCGAGTACTTCAAGCTCCCGGATGACCGCACCGTGACCATGGGTGAGCGCATTGAACTGTGAGAGAGCCCCGTGCACCGCTGCCGTCTGGGACCAGGAGGCTTCTACTCATGCCGGCGGTGAGCGCGACGCCGTGGTGACGGCGCGGGGCGGTTCGCTCCAGGGCCAGCGCTTGCCCGGCCTGGAAGTTAAGCGTCACATCGGGGCTGCCTGAAAGGCCGCCTTCTGCGTTCTATCCGGCCAACGCACCACGGCGATTCGCATGATGCGCGAGGTGGTTCGGTGGACACGGGGTTCTGGACGACCGCTGCTTCACCGTAGATACCGGCATCAGGCAAGACCGAGGACAAGCAACAGCGCCTCGTCTACGGCTCGTGCCTCGTCCACCGTCAGGTGGGCAACCTGCTCGCCGAGGGCGCGGGCGTCGACCGCTCCGACCATCTCGCAGAGGACTCGGGTCGGCTCCTCGCCGACCGTGATGTCCGGGTGGAAGCTCGCAGGTGGCGCCGAGCGCGAGGTCGGGCAGACCACGATGGTGGAGAGGGCGAGGAGGTCATCCGCCTGAACGACCACCCCGTAGCGGCCGCCGTGCTGAACGTGGCCGCGCCCGCGCGCCAGCGTGATCGCGTGGACGTCACCGCGGACCACGCGACCACGCAGGTCCTCCATCAGCGCTGCCACCTCGCGAGCCTCGCGAAGGTAGTCGGGGTCGCGCATCAGCGCGCGAACCTCGCCGGCGAGGCCCGCGCGTCGCCTCTCGCGCTCGGCGGTCTCGGCGATCGCCTGGCGGGCCGCTTCGGCCCGGGTCACCCCGCGCCTGCGGGCGATCTCCTCGAGAGCGCGCCGGCCGTCGTCTCCGAGCCGCAGGGAGAGTGGAGGAGGGGCTGACCCCATGCCCCGCGAAGCGTAGCGCGAATTGAGCTACGACCCATGTGGGGCAGACACGTCAATGCCGCCGCACCCGTTGGTCGCCTCGCCGCGATGCGACCATGGCGATGGTGACGAGAACGCCCTACGACAGGAACCACGGGTCCCACAGAAAAGCATGCCAGGCCAACGCCCGATGATCGGCGTGGGGTGAGGCGGTCAAGACATTAGCCTGCACCAGTAGTCCGACGACGGTTAGGACCAGTCCGTAGGCCGTCAGGGTTGCTGCCTCGATCCAGCTCAGCGCGTGAGCCCATCGGCGGGAGGACCAGCCCGCGAGCCCGATCGTGGCCAGAGGGAGCAGAGCGGCGACGAGTTTGACCAGGGCCGCCGCCCACACCAGGACCAGTGAGCTCGCCGATCCGTCACGGGCTTGCTGACCCAGTTGGCCTCCCACCGTGCTGAGCAAGGATGTCCCGCCCAGCCCTCAGTATGCGCTCACTCCCGCATACCCAGCGCCAAGGGCGAACGCCATCCATGCGGCGGTGATCGCCGTTGCGTTACCGTCCGATGAACGCGCAGGCTCGACCCGGACGCCAGTCACGGGCCGCGCGTCGCGTCGTAGACTTCGGCGGCCGGGCTTGACATCACGCGCTCGGCCATCTCCTGCTTGAGGAGGTCCAGTCGCCGCTCCTCCTCCGGGCTGCGCTCCTTGCGGGCCAGTGCGATGAACTCGTCGGTCACGAATCCCGCGCGGACCAGGAGCGTCACGCTGCGCTCGCGGTAGCCGATCCGGAAGACGAAGCGCTCGAGCGCCGTGCCGCGGTCGGGCCGCGTGAGGGCCGGATCCAGGACGTAGCGATCCCCGGTCACCGCGCGGGCGACCATCTCGAAGCCGTCCCGCGCGCCAGGCCCTCCAAAGGCGGTGGCCACGGTGATCTCGCGCCTTTGCAGCGGACCGTCGGGGTCCAGCAGCGGAAACGCGCGCTCCATGACCTTGAACGCGTGCGCCACGCCGCCGGGCGAGCCCGGCCCGTGGTAGCGCATCAGGTCTTCGTAGGAGAACGAGAGCAGTCGACCTGCATCGAGGACGTCGACGGTGCCCAGTTCGCCCCCCCAACCCAGGATCTCCGCTTGGCAGGCGATGAGCCCGGCGTAGGCCTGCTGCAGCTCCTCGCGGGCCGCCTGCAGGATCTCCGCCGGTGCCGGTTCGGGCTCCCAGCGGCCCTTGATCGGGTCGGTCGCCACGAGGGCGTGCAGGTCCTTGGACGCCGTGCGCAGGCGCTCGTCCGCTCGTCGCAGGCGAACGCGCTCCTCCTGCGACAGCTCCTCGCGCGTTGCCACGCCACCCATCATGCCAACGCGCCGGGGATAGGGGCGGCGGGCCCCACCGGCGGCCTCGCCTGGACCGGATGGCGAACCGGTCGGGCCGATCATCGGCCAGCGGGCCATGGTCCCCCGGCACGGCATCGCCCAGGATCGCCTGATGAGTCAGACCGCTCCGCTCGTCGTGGCCGACGAGGGCTATGTTCCCGTGGGCGGCGCCTTTGATGAAGCCGTCGAAGGCGATGGGTCTCCGCGCTGGCATTACCAGGCGCTGCTCGGCGCGCTGCGTCAGACGGATCTGGAGGGGCTGACCGGCCGCGTATCCGACCGTCTTGGGGCCCGAGAGGTGGGTTTTGGCACCGGCGCGCGCCACCGCACCTTCGCGGTGGACCCCGTGCCCCGCATCATCCCAGCGGCCGAGTGGGTCGGACTCGAGGCCGGTGTGGCTCAGCGTGTGCGCGCGCTCAACGCGTTCCTGGCCGACGCCTACGGCGATCAGCGGATCGTGAACGCCGGTCGCGTTCCCCCGCGGCTCATCGCGGACGCCGTGGACTTCGAGCCGATGGTGGCTGGATTCCCGCCGTCAGGACGAGCGCATGCGCACATCGCCGGTCTCGACGTGGTGCGCGACGCGGGCGGCAAGCTCCTGGCCCTCGAAGACAACCTCCGCACCCCGTCGGGGATCGCCTACGCAGACGCCGCGCGTGATGCGGTCGGTGCTCACCTGCCGGCTGGGCTGCCTGCCCCCCGGCCGCTGAAGGGCGCCGTGACCGCGCTGGCCGCGACGCTGCGCGCCGCCGCGCCCGACGGCGCCGGCGAGCCGGCAATCGTACTGCTCTCCGACGGGCCGTCGAACACCGCGTGGTGGGAGCACACGTGGCTCGCCGACCGCCTTGGCATACCGGTCGTCTCACTTGAGCAACTCGAACCACACGGCAGCCGGCTCTTCGCTCGGATCGGCCGGTCGCGCCGTCAGGTCGACGTGGTGTACCGCCGGACCGACGAGCACCGACTGGCCGACTCCTCTGGGTCGGTGACTCCGGTGGCCCGCGTTATGCTCGCGGCGCTGCAAGCGGGCCGCGTCGCCTGCGTGAACGGCTTTGGCACCGGCGTTGCCGACGACAAGCTGACCTATGCCTACGTCGAGGAGATGGTGCGCTTCTATCTCAACGAGGCACCGCTGCTGCCCTCGGTTCCGACCTACGACCTGGGCGAGCCCGGGGTGCGGGAGGAGGCGCTCGCGCGGCTCGGTGACCTGGTGGTCAAGCCGCGCTCAGGATATGGGGGGCACGGCGTGGTCGTGTGTGCCGACGCCGAGCCGGCTGACGTGGAGGCCGCGGCGGAGAGGATCCGGCGACACCCTGAGCGGTTCGTCGCCCAGGAGACGGTGATGCTGTCAACCCATCCAACCGTGCAGCAAGGTGCACTGGTTCCACGCCATGTCGACCTCCGCCCCTTTGCGCTCAGTTCCGACGCCGGTGTCACCGTGCCCCCCGGCGGGCTCACGCGCGTGGCCTTCGATCCGGGCTCGCTGGTCGTCAACACCTCTCAGAACGGAGGTGGCAAGGACACGTGGGTGCTGTCGGAGTGAGGCCTCTCATCGGGGTCACCACATCCGAGGTGCGGGTCGTCGATCACGTGGAGCGGGCCGCGCAGGGCGAGCCGCCCCGCCGGGAGATGGCACTGGGGTTGCCCTACCTCAGGGCCGTCGAGTCGGCCGGAGGGCTGCCCGTGGTCCTGCCCCCTCTGCAGCTCGAGGCCGTCAACCCGCTCCTCGAGCGGCTGTCGGGGATCTGCCTCTCCGGCGGTCCCGACCTCGATCCGGCGGCCTATCGCGCTCGTCCGCACCCTCAACTGGGACCGACCGAGCCCGAGCTCGACCTCTTTGAGCTCGCCGTTGCGCGGCGGGCCGACGCCCTCGAGCTGCCCATCCTGGCGATATGCCGCGGGGCGCAGGCCCTCAACGTCGCGCGCGGCGGAACACTGCGCCAGCACCTACCGGAGGACGCTCCGAGCGAGATCGAGCATCGCCAGCGCGCAGCGAGCGAACAGACCACCCACGTGGTCCGCGTCGCCCCTGACAGCCGACTGTGCGCGCTGCTCGGTGCCAGCGTGCTCGAGGTCAACTCGTTTCACCACCAGGCGGTCGATCGGCTGGGCCGCGGCCTGCGCGCGGTGGCATGGGCGCCGGACGGGGTGATCGAGGCGATCGAGGCGTCGCGTCGCGCGCTGTGCGTCGGAGTGCAATGGCATGCCGAGTCGCTGGTCGACCGCACCGAGCACGGCGCGCTGTTCGGCGCGCTGGTCGAGGCAGCGCGCTATCACGCTGCTGAGCACCGGGGCGTGCGTGTCGCATGACCCCCGTCGACCTACGCATGCCTGCCTGGGCCGAATGGAGTCCCGGCGCGCCGGCGGTGGGTTACACGCTCGGCATCGAGGAGGAGGTGATGCTCCTGGCGCCCCGGGACTGGTCGCTGGCGGCGGAGATCGACCGGGTCCTGCCGGCGCTGCCCTCCCACCTGGCCGGCAAAGTCAGCGCCGAGACCCACGGATCGGCGCTCGAGCTGGCCACCGGCGTGCACGAGACTGTCGGCTCGGCGGTCGGCGAGCTGGCGGACCAGCGAGTCGCCCTGAACGAGGCGCTCGCGTCGCTGGACCTGCGCGCCGCCGCTGCGGGGCTTCACCCCTTCGCGCTGTGGCACGACACGGTGATCTCCTCGGGCGAGCGCTACCAGTTCGTCTACGGCTCGATGCGCGAGCTCGCACGCCGCGAGCCGACCTTCGCCCTGCATATCCACGTCGGGGTCGTCGATCCTGACGACGCCGTCGGCCTGGTCAACCGTCTGCGCGGTCATCTGCCGATGCTTCTCGCACTCTCGGCCAACTCGCCCTTCTGGCAGGGACGCGACACCGGGCTCGCCTCCGCGCGCACTCCCCTGTTCGGAGCATTCCCGCGGGTGGGCATTCCCCGGTCGTTCGGCAGCTACGCCGACTACGTCGAGGCCGTGGACCTGCTCATTCGCAGCGACGCGATCCCGGAGCCCACCTTCCTCTGGTGGGACGTCCGGCCCCAACCGCGCTTCGGCACCGTCGAGGTGCGGATCATGGACACCCAGACGCGGGTCGAGCACACCGCGGCTCTGGTGGCGCTCGTGCAGTGCATCGCCCGTCTGGAGGTCGAACAGGGCTATATCTCGTCTCGACTCATCGGCTTGCCCGAGGTCCTGCACGAGAACCGCTTCCTGGCGGCGCGTGACGGGATCAACGCGACGTTCATCGACCCGGATCGCGAAGAGCGCGTCGCTCTGGCCGATGAGATCGCCGAGCTCATCTCCGCCTGTCGTCCCCACGCGCAGGATCTCGGCTGCGAATCCGAGCTGTCGGGGGTGGAGGACCTGGCCGCCCAGAATGGCGCCCTGCGGCAGCTGGCGCAGGCCCGCGAGGCTGATCGCCTACCCGGGCTGGTGGCCGCCCTGGTGCGCGCCTTCTGAGCGCCGGGGGTACAGCCCGCGACGCTCGGGGCCGATAACGACGCATGGGCACCAGCTCCGTGCGAGCGGTGATAACCGAGATGCGCGCCGCTGCCGCGGAGTCATCCGCTCTGTCAACCGGGCTTGACCTGCGCATGGCCCGGGTCAGGGGGGGCGCGTTCTGGCTGACCGGAGGGGTGGTGTCGGCGGTGCTGCTCCCGGTGGCCCCGCCCACCAAGCAGCTGGGCCAGCCCGGCTGGCTGGGCGGCGACGCTGATCGCCGGCGGCGTGATCCTGGCCTACCGCCGACTGGATGAGGGCCGGCCCTCCAGTTTGAGGGAGATCCTGCGCGCCGGCTACTTCGGCCTCGGGGCGATCTGCCTGCTCGAGTGGCTGGCCGGTGGGAGGGATACGGCCTACCACTACCTCTACATGCTTCCCGTCCTCTTCGCGGCTGGCGCCCACGGGCGCCGTCAGGTGCTCACCTTCTTTGCCACCATCTCGATCGTCATCTGGGCCCCGCTGGCGTACGGACCCGTCAACCGGCAGGTGGTCAGCGACATCGGCATTCAGCTGATCATGTTGCTCGCCGTCGGCGCGGCGGTCTCGGTGCTGTTCATCATGATGCGGGCCCAGCGCACGGCCATCCGCAAGGCCCGCAAGCGCGCCGAGCTGCTCGCACGCCGCGATCAGCTGACCGGGCTGGGGAACCGCCGGGCCTTCGAGGAGGCGCTGTCGGCAGAGGTCGCCCGGGCACGCCGCACCGAGACCCACCTGAGCGTGATCATCGGAGACCTCGACCGCTTCAAGGAGGTCAACGACCGCTTCGGGCACGCCGCCGGGGACCGCTGCCTACGCCAGGTGGCTGCCGTGCTCACCGAGATCCTGCGCATCGAGGACGCGTGCTTTCGATGGGGCGGGGACGAGTTCGCCGTCCTGCTGGCCAACAGCGATCGCCCGGACGCCGAGCGCCTCGCCGCTCGCGTTCGCGCGCGGGTGGCGGAGCTGTGCGTGATCGATGGAGAGGTCGAGGTGGGCATCACCTGCGCCACCGCCGAACTCGCTGCGTCCCAGAGCGCTTCTGAGTTCATCGCCATCGCCGACGAGCTTCTGCTGGCGCTGAAGGGCGATCCCAACCGCCGCCCGCGCGCGCCTGGGGGGCCCGGTCTCCGCCGGGCGGTCCGAGTAGCGTGGCTGACCGCGCGAACCCCGGAGCGCTCACGCGCCACGGCTGTCCGTCTCATGCTCGGGCGGCGCGCGATACGGGTACGGCTGGGGCTCAACGACACGAGAGGAGCGGCGCGATGGCACAGGCGGTGACGCAGGAGGTCGGGACCGGGGTGCACCGCTACGCCGATGGCCTGGTCAACTGGTACCTGGTCGAGGATGGTGACGAGCTGACCCTCGTCGACGCAGGTTGGCCGCGCAGCTGGCCCCACGTCGCAGCCGCCGTCAAGGCCCTGGGCGCCTCGACCCCCAAGGGGGTGACGGCGATCGTGCTCACCCACGCTCATCCCGACCACCTGGGAGCCGCGGAGGCGGCGCGCAAGGCGACCGGCGCGAGGGTCCACGTCCACCGCGACGAGATCGAGCGGGCCCACGGCAAAGCGAAGGGCTCCTCGCCGTTCACCCTGGTTCCCGGTCTGATCCCGACGCTGTGGCGCCCCACTGCGCTGGGCTTCGTCCTGCACGCCACGGCACGGGGCTTCATGACGCCCACGTGGGTCGGCGAGGTCGAGGGCTTTGCGTCCGGCGAGCAGCTCGACGTGCCGGGCCGTCCGCGCGTGGTGTCTACGCCCGGCCACACCGCGGGCCATGTCTCGTTGCTCCTCGCCGATCGCGGCGTCGTGTTGACCGGCGATGCCATCGCCACCCTCGACGTCCTCACCCGGGCCGACGGACCGCGCCTGATGCCCGATGCGCTCAACGGCGATCCGAGCCGGACGCGGGCGTCGCTCGACGCGCTCGCCGGCCTGGACGCCGACACCCTGCTGCCCGGGCACGGCGAGCCCTTCCGGGGAGCGCCGGGCGACGCCGTGGACCGGGCACGGGATATCGACGCCGCGTAGGACGGGTCCGTCAGACCGGCTCGCCCTCCAGCCGCCGTGCCAGCCACTCCGACGCTGGCGTGTCGCTGAGTCCGTGCAGGAGGACTGAGCAGACGACGGTAAGGGCGGCGATGTGGAAGATCCTCTCGCCGGGTCCCACGTTGTCGGCCAGGACGAGCAGGGAGAAGGTCGCGGTGGCGATCCCCTTGGGCCCGAAAAAGGCCATGAAGCCAACCAGGAGCGGCGGAGTACGGGTCCCCAGCAGGGCTACGCCCACGGCGACTGAGCGCGCGACCACCAGGGTGAACAGCACGATGGCCACGGCGGCCCACCCGTCGCCGAAGAGCCCATCCAGCGTGAGCAGCGCTCCGAAGACGACGAAGACGACGACCTTGACCAGCTCGACGAGCTCATCGGCCCGGGTCTCAAAGCGCGGACGCAGGGCCGGACGCAGGACCCCCAGTGTGATGGCGGCGACGAAGACGGCGATGAACCCGTTGGCGTGTGGCGGGACGGTGGTCGCCAGGCCGTAGGCGCCCAGGGCGACACCGAGTCCGAACAGCGTGGTTCCGTGGGCGGGGACACCGGGAAGCTGGCGGTCCCGGGGCAGCCCGATCGAGGCGACTGCGCCCACCAGCAGGCCCCAGGCGGCGCCCAGGCCGACGTTCTCCGCCAGGAAGCGCGCCAGGTCGAAGTGTCCGCTATGCGGCTCCAGGGCAGTGAGCAAGACGATGACGGCGGGGAGGGCGAGCCCGTCGTTGAGACCCGACTCGAGGTTGAGCGAGTGGCGCACGAGGCGCGGGACGCGCGGGTTGGTGACGACGCTGGAGGAGAGCACCGGGTCGGTGGGGGAGAGCAGCGCACCGAGCAGGAAGCACGCCGTCCAGGACAGGTCGGTGAGCCCGCGCGCGGCCAGGGCGATGAGCCCGGCGGTGAGGGGCATGGCCAGGACGAGCTTGCGCAGCGGCAGCCGCCAGGCCCCCCGCAGCATCTCTTCCTCCACCTCCAGCCCATCACGAAAGAGGATCACCACCAGCGCGATCTGCGCTACGTCACGCACGAAGGCGCCGCGGGGATCGACGTTCAAGAAGCCGACGCCTCCAGGGCCCAGGAGCAGTCCGGCGATCACACAGAAGGCGGCCAGCGAGAAGATCGAACGCTGCGCCAGCCGGGCGCTCAGGCCACCCAGCACGAGCAGACCGCCCAGGACGAGCAGGACGTGTGAAAAGGCGTCCATCCGGCGGCAGACTGGCACAGCCCCCGTCCGCCCTCACTCGCGAGCCGTGCGCTTGGTCCCCCGGACAGCCGGCCGGGGTTGCCTGGGCATCACGCCGGTGATCGACGCCGCCCGGCTTCAGGGCGGATAGCCGTTGACTCTCTCGGTTGGGCCCGGTGGCACGAGTAGGGAAACCGTGGGAGCCGGCCCGGGGTGCGTGATCTGCAGGCGCGCGCCCTCGGCGTGAGCCAAGGAGCGGGCCAGCGCGAGGCCGATCCCGTGTCCGTGGCCCGATCCCCGAACGAAGGCGGCGTCCGGGTCTGAACCGAACCCGGGACCTCGATCGGCGACCTCGAGCGCCAGCGCGTCGCCCAGCTGGCGCACGGTCAGCGTCACCGCTCCCGCGCCATGCACGCGAGCGTTCTGCATCAGAACGTCGGCGATCTCGGTCAGCATTGCCGCTGGCATGGCGACCACGGCCGGCTCGACCTCCAGCCGGGCGCGCAGCGGGCGCCCCTCGGCGGCCAGGACGCCGTGCCAGTGGGCTTCGAGCCTGCGCACGAGCACACCCAGGTCGGTGGTCCGTCCTTCCTGGGGGGTGTCGCGGGCGACGGCGAGCAGCGTCTCGATCGTGCTCTGCAGCCGATCGACCTGCGCGAGACCGGCGGTCAGTTCGGCCGGTGCCGGGCGCTGGTTCAGGGCCAGCCCCTCCAGCTCGAGTCGCAGCGCCGCGAGCGGGGTGCGCAACTGATGAGAGGCATCGGCGCTGAACGTGCGCTCGCGGCTGACCAGTTCGTCGATGCGGCGCGAGCTGCGGTTGAGCGCAGTCCCGACATCGTCGATCTCGCGAATCCTCATGGGTGGAGCACGGGCAGCGAAGTCGCCCTCGCCCACGCGTCGTGCCGTCGCGGCCAGGGTCTCCAGCGGGCTGGCCAGCCGGCGCCCTAGGGCCAAGGCCGCCAACACGGCGAGCGCCACCAGTCCGGCGGCCAGCCCGCCCAACGCCAGCCACGCCTGATGGGTTCGCCCGGCGACACCTCCCTGACCGCGCTGCGCGCGCACGACTCCGGTGACGCGCTCGCCGGTGAGCAACGGCACGGCGACGACCAGCGCTCCGCGGTCGACCACGCTCGTCGGGCGCCGGGTGCTCAGAGCGCTGCGAGCGACAGCATCCGCACTTGCCGGCCCGCGGCCGGCGGCCAGTGACCCGGCGCTGGTGTAGATCGCCAGTCGGTCCTCGGAGGGCGGCAGCTCCGGGCGATCGCGCGTGCCCGAGGTGAGGTCGATGCCGCGCGTCGCGGCCACGGTGTCGCGCTGCAGGCGCAGCAGCTCCTCATCACGGTAGCTGCGCTGAAGCACGACACCCAGAGGCAACGCGAACAGCGCCACCGCGCACGTCGCCACGCCGGCGATGGCGAACACGAGGCGGCGCTTCATGGCAACTCGAAGCGGTAGCCGACTCCCCGGAGGGTCGCGATCGCCTCGGCTCCCAGTTTGTTGCGAAGGCCCAGGACGTGGGTGTCGAGGGTCTTGGTCGAGCCCATCCACGAGGTGTCCCAAACCCGCTCCATGATGCGCTCCCGCGTCAAGGCGATGCCGGCATTGATCATGAACAGCGTCAGGAGCTCGAACTCCTTGGGGCGCAGGACCAGCTCTTGCGCGCCCAGCCACGCGCGGCGCGCCGAGCGGTCCACGCGCAGCTCGCCGACCTGCAGGGGCTGCTCGGAGTGAGCGGTCGTCACGCTGACCCGTCGCATGTGAGAGCGGATGCGGGCCAGCAGCTCAGAGAGACGAAAGGGCTTGACCAGATAGTCGTCGGCGCCGGCATCCAGCCCGGCCACGACGTCGAGCTCGTTGTCGCGCGCGGTGAGGATCAGGATGGCCAGGCCCGGGTGGGCGGTCCGCAGCCGGCGGCAGACCTCCAGGCCGTCGACGTCAGGTAGGCCGAGGTCCAGCACCACCAGATCCACGTCGCCGTCCGCTGCTCGCACCGCCCCCGCGCCCTGGGACAGGAGGTGCACGAGGTATCCCTGGCTGGTCAGTATGCGCGCGAGTCCCGAGGCGATCGCCTCGTCGTCCTCGATGACCAGGATCCGACGTTCATCCATGGTCCAGACGGTAGGCGGTCTTAAGAGGGGTCTTGACCTGACGCTGACCTCCCCGAACCCGGGCGTGACCATGGGTCCCTACCGTGCCCAGCGATGACTCGACCACTCCCTGGAGGCCCCGTGCCCAAGATGACCGCCCTCCCGCTGCTCGCGATCGCGGCGACGCTCCTTGCCGGTTGTGGATCGTCTTCCAGTCCGGGATCAAGCTCCTCGGCCCCTGGCGCTGGCGCCTCCGGGCCCACCTCGACGTCATCGAGCGGGAAAGGCGTGAATCCCAACGCGCCGGAGAGCCTTCCGCCCGGCGACATCCCCGACACCACGGCCTATGTTCCCTACGCGGTCCCCGGCGCGGGCTACACCGTGAGCGCGCCCGAGGGCTGGTCACGCTCCAGCGCGGGCGGCATCGTAACTTTCACCGACAAGCTCAACGCCGTCCAGATCACCTCCCTCCCCGCGGCCGCCCCGATCACCGTCGCTTCGGTGCAGAGCACGGTGGTGCCCAAGCTTGCCTCCTCGGTTAAGGGATTCAAGCTCCAGACGGTCAGCTCGGTCACTCGCAAGGCCGGTCCGGCGGTTCGCACCACCTACCTCGGCTACTCCCCGCCGGATCCCGTCACGGGCAAGTTTGGTGTGCTCGCCATCGAACGTTATGACTTTTCCCACAAGGGCCGAGATGTGGTCATCACCGTGTCGGGGGCCAACGGGTCAGACAACGTCGATCCCTGGAAGACGGTGACCAACTCACTGGCCTTCACCCGATGAGCGTCGTGCTTGAAGCGCACAACCTGTATCGCTTCTTCCACGCCGGCGACGACGAGACGCTGGCGCTTCAGGGCGTGTCGCTGGCCGTCGAGCCCGGAGAGCTGATCGCGGTGACCGGGCCGTCGGGCTCGGGCAAGTCGACCCTGCTCGCCTGCCTGGCTGGCCTCGACGAACCCGACGGCGGCAGCGTGAGTGTGGATGGCACACGGATCTCGCGCCGTCCCGAGGAGGATCGCGCCCGCATCCGCGGGGCCCGCATCGGAATGCTGTTTCAGCAGGCAAACCTTGTCGGCCACCTCTCGGTGGCCGACAACATCACCCTGGCCCAGCGCATCAGCGGTCGCGCCTCGGGCACGGGATGGCGCCAGCAGGTGCTCGAGCGCTGTGGGATCGAGCATCGCGCCTCCGGCCGCCCGTCCCAGCTCTCCGGAGGCGAGCTGGCCCGGGCCGGGCTGGCTGTGGCTCTGGCCAACGACCCACCGGTGATCCTGGCCGACGAGCCCACGGGTGAGCTCGACTCGGTCACGGCTGCGCGTGTGCTCGAGCTGCTGCGCGACCGCGCGGCGGCCGGGGCCGGGGTCCTGATCGTCACCCATAGCCCTGAGGTCGCCGCCGGCGTGGACCGTGAGATACGCCTACGCGACGGGAGGGTTGAGTCATGAGTCAGGGGCTGCCGTTGGTGCGCTGTGCGCTCGTCGCCCGTACCTATGGAGACGGTCCGACCGCGACCGTGGCTCTACAGGCCACCGACTGCGAGGTGTTCGCCGGTCAACGCATCGGGCTGGTCGGCCCTTCCGGTTCAGGGAAGTCGACGCTCCTGCACCTGATGGCCGGCCTGGACGATCCCACCGTGGGCGAGGTGAGCTGGCCGGCCATCGGCACCCGCAACGAGCTGCGGCCGGGACGGGTGGCCGTCATCTTCCAGGGGCCGAGCCTGCTGCCCCCGCTGACCGTCCTCGAGAACGCCTCCCTGCCCCTGATCATCGGCGGCATGACCGACAAGAAGGCCCGCGTCGTGGCGCACGCCGCGCTACGCACGCTTGACCTCGACGAGCTCGCCGACAAGCTCCCGGAGGAGATCTCCGGCGGCCAGGCGCAGCGTGTCGCCGTGGCCCGGGCGCTCGCCGGCGAGCCGAGCCTGATCCTTGCCGACGAGCCGACCGGTCAGCTGGACCGCGCCAGCGGTGCGGCGGTCGTCGATGTCCTGCTCGCCGCCAGCGAGCATGTCGGGTCGGCCCTGGTCATCTCCACGCATGACCGGACCGTCGCCGAGCGCCTGCCCGAACGCTGGCAGATGCGCAGCGGCGAGATCCAGACGGACAGCAGGGAGACGACATGGTCGCGCTGAACTGGCTTGCAGGCCTGATTACGCGCCGCCCAGCCCGGATCATCGCCACGGCGCTGGGGGTCGCCGTCGGCGTCGCGCTGATCGCCGCTATCGGCACCTTCCTGTCCTCGACGAACTCGAAGATGACCCAACGCGCGATCGCCCGCGTGGCGATCGACTGGCAGGTCGAGGCCCGTCCGGGCACAAGTCCTTCCGACCTGTTGTCCACGGTCAGCGCGTTCCCCGGGGTCAAGCGCGCCCTGCCCGTGCAGTTCGCCGGCGCTCCCAGCCTCGTGGCCACCGCCCAAGGCTCGACCCAGACGACCGGCGCCGCGCGGGTGCTCGGGCTGCCTCCGGGCTATGCCACGGCCTTCCCGGGGGCGCTGCGCCTGCTCTCGGGCGACCTCAACGGCGTTCTGGTCGCCCAGCAGACGGCCTCCAACCTGCACGTCGCCCCGGGGAGCACAGTCACCGTCGCCCGGCCAGGCAACCCGCCCACCAACGTCACCGTCAGCGGCGTCGTGGATCTTCCCTACGTCGATTCACTGTTTCAGAACGTGGGTGCGCCGCCCGGCGCGCAGGCCCAGGCGCCGCCGGACAACGTGATGCTCCTGCCCCAGTCGACCTTCAATCAGGTCGAGGCTCCAATCCTGGCCAAGCGTCCCGAGTTGATCAAGACGCAGGTCCACGTGACGCTCGCACACGCGCTGCCCAGCAGTCCAAGCGCCGCCTTTGACGACGTGGCCTCCCGGGCGCGCAACCTGGAGAGCCGGCTCACCGGCACCGGCCTGGTGGGGGACAACCTCGGCGCCGCGCTCGACACTGCGCGCAAGGACGCCCTGTATGCCCAGATCCTGTTTCTGTTCCTCGGCGTTCCCGGAGCGATCCTGGCCGGCCTGGTCACGGCGCTCATCGCCTCCGCCGGCGCCGATCGGCGCCGGCGAGACTCGGCCCTGCTGCGTACCCGAGGAGCGTCCACGCGCGCGCTGGTGCGCATCGCCCTGGCCGAGACGGTTTTCGCCGGCGTGATCGGCGTGCTCGTCGGACTCGGGGCGGCCCTGCTGATTGGCAAGAGCAGCTTCGGTACGGGCTCGTTCGGGGCCGGGACGGTGTCCGCGGTCGTGTGGGCGCTCGGAGCGGCGATCGTCGGTCTGGCCATTGCGGCTGGATCGATCGCCCTCCCGGCGCTGCGCGACGCCCGCGCTCTCACCGTGGCCGGCCAGCGCCGGCAGGTCGGGCGCACCGCTCGTGGTCCGCTGTGGGCCCGCTACGGAGTGGACTTCATCTGCCTGGCCATTGCCGGATTCATCTACTGGCAGGCCTCGCAGAACGGCTACCAGTTGGTGCTGGCGCCCGAGGGCGTGGCCCAGGTGTCGGTCAACTGGTACGCGCTGCTCGCGCCCGTGCTCGGATGGATCGGCGCCGGCCTACTCGCCTATCGCCTTGCCGACCTCCTCCTCAGCCGGGGGAGCAGGCCGCTGACCAGGGCGCTGCGGCCGTTGGCCGGCGAGCTCGCCCCCACGGTGGCCTCGACCATGAGTCGTCAGCGCCGGCTGCTCGCGCGAGCGGTTGCCCTTGTCGCCCTCACCGCCGCCTTCGCCGGGTCCACGTCGGTGTTCAACTCCACCTACCAGGCGCAGGCGGAGGCCGACGCGCGGTTGTCCAACGGCGCCGACGTGGCGGTCACCGAATCGCCTGGCGTGTCGGTCGGCGCAGCACAGGGCGCGGCCCAGCTCAAGAAGATCCCGGGGGTCGGGTCGATCGAGCCGCTGCAGCATCGCTATGCGTACATCGGCGCTGACCTCCAGGACCTCTTCGGGGTACGGCCTGAGACGATCACCAGTGCCGGCAAGCTGCAGAACGGCTGGTTCCGGGGTGGTTCTGCCGCCGACCTCATGAAGATCATCGCCAAGGACCCCTCGGCGATCCTGGTGAGCGACGAGACCGTCAAGGACTTCCAACTGCACCCCGGCGACGTGCTCAACCTGCGATTGCAGAACGGACGCACCAAGCAGCTTACGACGGTGCCCTTTCACTACGAGGGTGTTGCCAAGGAGTTCCCGACAGCCCCCAAGGACTCGTTCTTCGTCGCGAATCAGAGTTACATCGCCGCCAAGACCGGTTCGGATGCGGTGGGCAGCTTCCTCGTGCAGACTCACGGCACCAGCCCGGCGGTCGTGGCCAAGCGCATCTCGTCGGTTGTGGGCTCCAGGGCGGCGGTGACCGACATCGTCAACCAGCGCCAGGTGATCGGCTCGAACCTCACCGCGGTGGAGCTCTCGGGATTGACGCGGATCGAGCTGGGCTTCGCCCTCGTGCTCGCCGCCGCGGCGACCGGACTGGCCCTCGGCCTGGGCTTTCAGGAGCGTCGGCGCACGTTCGCCATCGCCAGCGCCCTGGGCGCCCGCCCGCGCCAGCTCGGCGGCTTTGTCTGGGGCGAATCGGTCTTTGTCACCGGCGGTGGCCTGGTCCTGGGCACGGTGATCGCCGCGGCGCTGTCCATCACCCTGGTCGACGTGCTGACTGGGGTCTTCGATCCTCCGCCGGACGTCCTCTCGATTCCGTGGGGGTATCTGATCGGTGTCGCAGGCGCGGTGATCGCCACTGTCCTCGTGGCCGGCATCGTCACCCTACGCGCGCTGCGTCGCCCGGCGATCGAAGAACTGCGCGACCTCTAGAGGGGCCTAGACCCGCACGCCCGTCGGCAAGAGGGCGTGGGGGCGTTGGGTGGGGACAACGCCAGCGCGGGGGCACCTGAGTGGATACCGGGGGTCGGGCAGGGCGACGAGCCGGTAGCGGTGGTGCTGGCCGGTGCCGTCGACGTGCTCGATCGTCCCATCGGCGTCGATGTCCATCGACCAAGTACGCACCGGGTTAGCTCCATCCGGTACGCACTAGTCGGGTACACGGTGCGCGGGGTGGCTGTAGAGTGCGCCAGGGCCTCAATCGAGTCCGGATCACCGTCAGCGTCGACCGCTGGCGACCCTCCGCGGTTCGCCGGCGCCCGCGCACCGGTGGCAAGATCTTCACACAGTGATCGGGCGGATGGCCAACAATCAGCATTCTTCCCCCGCGCCGGGTGCCGGCGCGGGGGCGCCTGCCCCCCCCACGAAGGAGCTCCCAGATGTCCGAAGGGCTTGACGTCGTCCATCGCGCGATCGAGCAGGACGGTCGGCATGTGTCTGAGCGAACGCGTCGCCAGTTCGTGGGAGCCACCGCCGCGGCGCTCGGCGGCATGGGGCTCGCGAGCGTGCTGCCGAGCAGCGCGCTCGCGGACAGCCCTAGCAACGACACACAGACGATTCTTAACGTTGCGGCCACCGCCGAGGTGCTGGCGACCATCGTCAATACGGTGGGGTTCCGCCGCCACCTCGTCGACGACGAGGTGACCCAGCGCAACATCCGGGCAGCGGCCCAGGAGGAGCTGCGCCACTACGATGTCCTCGTCAACCTCGGCGCCAAGCCGGCCACGAAGCGCATCTGGATCCCGAACGCGGTGTTCGAGAGCGGTGACAGCCTGCTCGAGACGCTCGTCGTCGGCGATCAGATCTTCGTCAACGCCTACCTGATCGGCGTCGCTACGTTCGCCAAGGCGAACCCGAAGCTCGCGGCCGTGCCCGCGGAGTTCATGGGCGCCGAGGCGGTCCACCGGGCGCTTGCCCTCCAGTCGCTCGGCAGGCTCGGCAACGACCGCATCTTCATGGCCGTGGAGTTCTTCGACATCCTCGAGGCGGTCACCCGGCTGAAGGCCGCGGGCTTCGGCTTCGGCGAGCCGGGCGCACGACCCGGCCGCTTCTTCAACTTCGACAACGTCCGCAACCGCACGCCGACCGATCCCGACGTCAATACGCCAGACCCGACCCCCATTGAGGCCTGATCGGCGGTGGCGCCGCAAGGGCCCGCTGCTGTCCTCGAGCCCGGCCGACCAAGGGTCCGGTCTGCGTCACATGGTGACCAAGCCGCAGCGGGTGGCCCTTGCGAGCATTGGCAGATCACGGCCGCGGCCGGAGCCACGAAGTCGCGCTGCGTGAATCTGGCGGCGACGTGGCTCCGGTCGACGCGGTTGACGGCCTCGTGACGGTCCGGTCCGGCCGCCGTCCCAGCCCAGCGCCAGCCGTGCGGCGACGGGCCAAGGCGCCCAACGATGCGATCACCATCCAGGCGGCTTAAGTCAACGATATTGCCTCTCGAGGCGCTACCGCCAGCCGCCCCTCCCGGCGCCGCGGCACCCCCGGGAGCGGTTCGGCTCCCGGGAGAGGGCGGGAAGGTCAGGCCGACGCGCCGGCGCGCGGCTGGCTGCTCGACGAGCCGCTCGAACCGTTGCTTGAGGCGCGCTTGGTGCCCGAGGCGCGCTTGGTGCCCGACGGGCGCTTGGCACCTGACGCGCGCTTGGTTCCCGAAGCGCGCTTGGCTCCGTTGGCGCGAGCCGTGGTGCGCGAGGAGCGCCGACCTGCGGAGCGAGGGCCCTGGCCCCGCGCCGCCTGGGCGGCACCGGTCTTCGAGACGTCATAGCGCTGGTTGCCCTCGATATCGGCATCGACAACAGCGTCGGTGAGCCCGGGCAGGGCGCCGAGGAGCAGGTCGAGCATCTTCTGCTCGTCCTCGCGGATGGAGCTGGCCAGCTCAGCGGTGCGGGTGTCGCCGGTGCGCTCGGCAAGGCGACCGAGAGCCGTGTAGGTGGCGATCTCCAGCGCCTCGCTCGCACAGGCGTCCTTGACGTTCTTGAGCACCTTCTCCTCGCCCCCGGTGCCGCGGAACAGGTTAAGGGGCGCCTTGGCCATGGCTACCACCTGGCCGATCGTCGTCTCGGCCACGCCCAGACTGGCGAGCAGCGGATTGCGGGAGGCCTCGAGCTGGCCCAGGCGCTTCTCGATGCGGTGGGCGTGGTCGCGCGTCTCGCGCAGGTGGGACTGCAGGCCTGAGCGCAGCTCGCCCGCTGGCGTCATGGCGACCTGGGCGGTGAGCTCCTGGACGAGCGTGAGCTCGGTGGCGTGCGCTTCGTTGAGGTACTGGACGACCTTGTGCTCGGGCTTGATCATGGTACGGCTCCTGTCGGGCTCGGGGGACGTCGGCCGGCGTGCGGCCTAAAGAGGGAGCACCGTTTGCGACCGGGAGGGGCTGACGGGCGTCGCAAGAGGCTACGGTGACGTCCCGCCACCCAACCGGATACCCCCGTCCCCGGGTGCCAAACGAGACGGGCGCGTGCCCGCTGGGGCCGTCTCTGGATACGGTGGGCGCCGTGGAGGAGCGACGCCACTGGCTGGTCGACGGACTCAACGTCATCGGCTCACGTCCGGACGGGTGGTGGCGCGACAGGGTGACCGCCAAGGCGCGGCTGGTGGCGGCGCTTGACGGCTGGGCGCAGGCCACCGGTGCGGCGCTGACCGTCGTCCTCGACGGGCATTACGTGGCCCACGATCCCCCGTCGGCGATCCAGGTCCGCTTCGCTCCCGGAGGCCCGGATGCCGCCGACGACGCGATCGTCCGCTGGTTGGAGGAGCACCCCGCACGGACGGCCTGCGTCGTCACCTCAGACGCCGGGCTGTCGGCCCGGGTCAGGGCGCTCGGGGCGGATGTCGAGCCGGCCGGACGCTTCCGCGCCCGCTTCGAGCCGCGGGGCTGATCAGCCGAGACGGGCCGCCAGGCTCGGGGTCGATGTACGGCCAGCCGCTCCGGGCACCAGGCGCGCGTCGCTCTCGTGCGCCCGGAAGTACTCGACCACCTCGCGCGCGTAGTCCCCGAAGCGCGGCGGCTCGATGCCCTGGGCACCCAGGACGTCACGCGCTCGTCGGGTGTCAAAGCGCACCGGGTGGTTGAGGTAGCGGATCGACTCGCGCGGGGTCCCGCCCAGCAGCCCCCGGACGCGCTCGCTGCGCAGCGCGGACTCCATGAGCGCGGCCGGGAGGCGGCCCCGGACTTCCACGCCGGCGTAGAGCCGCGCCAGGAGGGCGACGAGGTCGGCCGCGCTCAGCGGCTCGGGATCGACAAGGTGAAGCGTCTGGCCCTCGGCCGCAGGCTCGCGGTGCGCGGCGGTCAGCGCCCTGACCACGAAGTCGACAGGCACCACGTTGAACGGCGCGTCGGGGCTGCCCAGCCCGCGCACCGGCCATCCGCGCGCTCGCAGCGCGGAGATGGTGCGCAGAAGGTAGTACGGACCGTCGAACTTCTGGGTCTCCCCGGTGCGGCTGTCGCCGACCACGATCGCGGGCCGGCAGATCGTGGTGGGTACGTGAGCCATCGCGTCGCGCACCCAGAGCTCGGCCTGGAACTTGGTCGACTCGTAGTGGTTCTTGAAGCGCTGGCCCAGCGCCAGCTCGTGCTCGTAGACGACGCCGGTGCGCACACCCGCGACGTAGGCGGTGGAGACGTAGGTCAGACGGCGCAGGCGCTGGGCCCGGGCGCAGAGCTCCAGGAGGTTGCCGGTGCCCTCGACGTTGACCCGCTGGGCCACCTCGAGGGGAATCGACAGGTCATAGACCGCCGCCAGATGAAACGCGCCGGTGAGCTCCTCGGCCAGGCGCCCCCGGGCGGATTGATGCAGCCCGAGGTCGCGGCGGGTGATGTCGCCCTCGAGCAGCTCCAGACGCTCGCCACCAGCTGACGCCGCCTGCGCCGCCCGCGCGCTGTCCCGCGCGCTGGATTCGATCAGGGCGACGACCCGGGTGCTCGGGTCACCCTCGAGCAGCGAGGCGACGAGCCGGCGACCGATGAAGCCCGGGAAGCCGGTGACCAGGAGCGTCTCGCCAGCGGCGGGAGGGGAGGAGGGCACCACCCGACCCTAGTGGCCGCGCGGGGCACCCGCCTGCCATCGTGCCGGGGCTCCCCGGCACCGCGGCGTCCCGGTCCCGCCGGCGCGGGACACCACCGCCCCCGCCTACTGCACCTTTGCCCCCACCACCGGGGCCCGCCCGTCGGCCTCCTGGGCCGTCGCCACGCGCGAGGACTTCGCCTTGTCCTGGGACTCGTGGCCGCCCTGGGGCTGCGGGGTCACCATGGGGCCGTCGCCCGACGGGTCGGCGACCCCGTCCTCGAGCCAGACGTGCTCGCCGGCGAGCACGTCCTGGGCCAGGCGGTAGGCCTGCTCGTCGTCGTTGGCCCACAGCGCGGCGAACAGCTCGTCCACCCGCCGCCGGGCCTGCTTGGCGAAGAGGTCGGCGAGGGCCACCGCCGACGTCTGGAGCTCGGGGTGCTCGCGGCGCAAGGTATCGGCATAGACAACGGCCGAGGCGATGGCGAACAGCTCAGCGCCGATGTCGACGATGCGCCCGAGGACCGCCTGCTTCTTCTCCAACTTCGCCTGCCAGCGGCTCATCGCGTAGAACGTCGAGCGTGCGAGCTTGCGCGAGCTGCGCTCGACGAAGCGCAGGTGTCCTGACAGCTCGCCGAACTCCGCGTAGGCGGACGGCTTCTGACCGTCGCCCACGGCCAGCTGGGGCAGCCAGCGGGCGTAGAACTTCCCCGCCTCGACGGCGACCCTTGCCTTGTCGCGCAGGCCGCCGTCGCCCTCGAGGATCTCTCCGGCCACCTCCAGGTGCTTGTCGACCGCCTCGCGGGCGATCAGCAGGTGCATGATCTCCGTCGAGCCTTCGAAGATCCGGTTGATGCGCATGTCCCTCAGGACCTGCTCGACCGGCACGGGCTTCTCGCCGCGGGCCTTGAGCGAGTCCGCCGTCTCATAGCCGCGACCGCCGCGCACCTGCATGAGCTCGTCGACGATCTTCCAGCCCATCTCCGAGGCGTAGAGCTTGGCGATGGCCGCCTCGATGCGGACGTCGTTCTTCTTGTCGTCGGCCAGACGCGAGGCGACGTCCACCATCGCCTCCAGGCCAAAGGCGCTGGCGGCGATGAAGGCGACCTTCTGGGCTACGGCGTCGTGCTTGCCCACCGGCTGGCCCCACTGCACCCGCTCGGCAGCCCACTCGCGAGCGATCTTCGTTGCCCACTTGCCGGTGCCGACGCAGATCGCCGGCAGGGCGAGGCGGCCCGTGTTCAGGGTGGTCAGCGCGATCTTGAGGCCCTGGCCCTCGCGGCCGATGACGTTCTCGGTCGGGACGAAGACGCTCTCCAGCCGGGTCACCGAGTTCTCGATACCGCGCAGGCCCATGAAGCTGTTGCGGTGCTCGACGGTCACGCCCTCGGTGTCGCAGGGCAGCACGAACGCGGTGATGCCTCCCCGGTGACCGTCGCTCTTGGGCACCTGGGCCATGACGACGACCACGTCGGCGATGGCCCCGTTGGTGGCCCACAGCTTGCGGCCGTCCAGGTGGTAGCCCTCGCCGTCCTCGGTCGGCGTGGCCGTGGCGGCCAGGCGGGCCGGGTCGGAGCCCACGTCGGGCTCGGTGAGCAGGAAGGCCGAGATGTGGCTCCTGGAGACGAGCGGCAGCCAGCGGCGCTTCTGCTCATCGGAGCCGAACAGCAGCAGGGGCTCGGCCACGCCGATGGACTGGTGGGCGGAGAGCAGCGTGGACAGGGATGCGTGCCAGACCCCGGCCAGGGCGAGGGCGCGGTTGTAGTACACCTGCGAGAGGCCCAGTCCGCCGTACTCCTCGGGCACCTTCATGCCCAGGGCGCCCAGCTCCTTGAGCCCGTCGAGGGCGCGGTCACCGATCTTCGCGTCGCGCTCGATCTGAAACGGGTCGACCTCGCGCCCGAGGAACTCGCGCAGGCGCGTAAGGAAGCGCTCGCCCTTCTCCACGGCGACGGCGTCGAGCCGGGGCTGGGGGTGGATCAGATCGAGGCGGAAGTTGCCGAGGAACAGCTCCTTGCCGAAACTCGGCAGGCGCCACTCGCTCTCGCGGGCGGCCTCGGCGACCTCCCGCGCCTGGCGCTCTGAGACGTTGACGGCCATGGCTCTCCTTCGGGATCGTGAACAAGCT
>JAABUZ0100002800.1_pt1 | contig 27828 bp, 23 predicted proteins | sample 5562091 | NCBI WGS metagenome assembly JAABUZ01 (sample SAMN12813069, study PRJNA571459) | rock metagenome | isolation source: Antarctica rocks | place: Antarctica: Victoria Land, Linnaeus Terrace sud | collected 2015-12-21 | reverse complement strand
CTTATCGATGTTTTTCCTTCCTCGTATGCTTTGACTACTTTTTCTCGAAAATCGATAGAGTAAGGTTTCATTTTTCCACGAGGATGCACTAACTTAATCGTACTCTATTTACATGCAATATGCTGTAACTTTTCCATTTTCATGGATTCCAGCACCGCAGCAGCAATCGCCCACTGCAACCTGTAGATATCTCGGCGATGTCCAAGCTTATGAATCCCGAACCACTGCGCTTCAGTTTCGGTTAAGATAGGCTGAAACTTTCTGTTTATTCATCGCATACAGGGTAATATGTGGAAAAATTTAGTCTAATAAAAGGCTAGTTGCAATTAACGAGGGGTCTGAGCGGTACAGTTGATTGTAGGATGTAAAAATGCAACTTCTATGGGATTGGTTGACTATCTTTACAGCAGGGTGTCTCGTAATTATGAGTCCTGGCTCAAATTTTTTCTCGTCCCAGTACGCCTCTGATAGTACAGATAATTTATGGTTTGACAATTGTGGGAATTGAACTTACCTGGTTAGCATTTGTTGCTACTGTTGTATCTCAAGCAGCAATCAAGCGCCAGTTCTTATCAATTTCTCATTGGTTTGAGCGAATCATGGGCACAGTGCTAATTTTATTCGGTCTTCGTCTGGCACTCGCCAAGGCAAGCGATTAATCAGCGTTGTTGCGGTCTAGCAATGCATAGTGTATCGCCTTCTTCATCCACAGAGGCGAGAAATAATCCCAGAACGTCCTTTGATTCTTGTAAATTGCCGTGCTGTTTGCGTTGTTCAATGATATCACGCAAATATGCCTTAAGCTGACGGTGAGCGTGTTGCGATCGCCCGTAGGTGGTGAAGGGCAAGTCTATCCGCAGTAGGGCGCTCGCACCTTGAACCAAGGTGCCATACCAACTTTCCACTTTTTTGAGGTCACTGCTGGTTTCAATTCCAAACAGCAGACGCACCGCCACTCAGCATCACTCAGGTCGCCAGGGTAAGCTGCTCTAGACATCTTGCCAGTTTTTCAGGAACGACTTACTTACTGTTACTCCTACTAGGGACTCTACTTCATTGCCCTTCACTTTACTTTACAAACAGTCTCTTAGGTGCTCACGAATGCCTGGAGAACCAGTTTTAGCTCACTGTTAAACTTCATAAATTATTAGCCTCGTAGCGGTAGCGCAGGCTAACAAATCGATTTGCGGATGGAAGAGAGATATTGGTGCTTAGTTCCTAGCAGTACCAGATTGTATACGACACAGACGGCTGAGAATTAATCGGGCACCTCGAAAAATAAGAACTGATGGCGAGCGTGGTGTGAGATCCTGGAAATAGTCAGCGGTGGTCAATGGAGTTTGAACAGAATGGGACAAGATCAAAAGTCAACGGTCGTGATCACGGGCACCTCCTCGGGAGTTGGTTTATACACCGCGAAAGCGCTTGCCCAGAGGGGATGGCATGTGGTGATGGCCTGTCGGGATTTACCCAAGACGGAAAAAGCAGCTCAAACAGTGGGAATACCCCAAGACAGCTACACGACCATACATATTGACTTAGCCTCCTTAGAGAGCGTTCGACAGTTTGTGAAGGACTTTAGGGCAAGCGGCAAGTCCTTGGATGCTTTGGTGTGCAACGCCGCAATCTATATGCCTTTGATCAAGGAGCCGTTGCGAAGCAAAGACGGCTATGAGTTGACCGTTGCTACCAATCACCTTGGTCATTTCCTCCTGTGTAACCTCCTCCTAGAGGATCTGAAGAATTCACTCCTCCAGGAGCGGAGGCTAATCATTTTGGGAACGGTCACGCACAACCCAGACGAGCTGGGCGGGAAGATTCCGCCACGGCCGGATTTGGGCGATCTCAAGGGCTTTGCCGAAGGATTTCTTGAGCCGATCTCGATGATTGACGGCAAGAAGTTTGAACCCGTCAAAGCTTACAAGGACAGCAAGGTCTGCAACGTGCTGACCTTGCGGGAGCTGCATCGGCGCTATCACGAGCCAACCGGGATTACCTTTAGCTCTCTCTATCCTGGGTGTGTTGCAACAACTCCCCTATTCCGAAACCACTATCCCCTGTTTCAGAAACTCTTCCCATTGTTCCAGAAGTACATCACTGGGGGATTTGTGTCCGAGGAGTTGGCTGGCGAACGGGTTGCAGCGGTGGTTGCCGATCCCGAGTACAACCAATCTGGTGCCTATTGGAGTTGGGGAAATCGCCAGAAGAAAGATGGCAAGTCGTTTGTTCAAAAGGTCTCTCCCCAAGCCCGCGATGATGAAAAAGCCGAGCGTCTGTGGGAGCTGAGCGCCAAGCTGGTTGGACTTGTCAAGACGCTTGAATGACAAACAAAGGCTGCCCCGCAGAAACCATTTGCCCCTGGGTACACAGAACTTCGATAACGGTACCAGCAACTGGAGTAGCGATCGCAATTTCCATTTTCATGGATTCCAACACCACTAGGCGATCGCCCACTGCAACCTCTGCGCCGAGTTCCACCACAATTTGCCACACATTCGCTGGAATGTGTGACTCAACCACCTGGCTATTAGGAGGAAGATCCAATACTCTGTCATCCGCAGGAACATCTACAGGACTGTCAGTTTGTACCAATAGGTTGTTGGCTACCCAGCGCTCGCGCTCTGCTTCAAACGCTGCTTGTTGTTTAGCTTTGAAGGCAGCGGCTTCATCGGCGATCGTATCCAGAAACTCGTTATATTGTTTCAAGCTGAAGACTTCTGACTGAATATCCAGTTGCACTCTGCCGTGAATAAAGTCTTCCCTATACTTGAGCAATTCCGAAGCAGAAACAGGATAAAAACGGATTTGATCGAAGAACCGCAGCAACCACGGCTTCCCTGCCTGAAAGTCGGCGGTTTGCCGAAAGGTATTCCACACTTGCACCGTGCGACCGACAAACTGGTAGCCCCCCGGTCCCTCCATGCCGTAGATGCAAAGATAGGCACCCCCGATACCGACGGCGTTCTCAGGAGTCCAGGTGCGTGCGGGATTGTATTTCGTCGTCACCAGGCGATGGCGTGGATCGAGTGGGGTGGCAACAGGAGCACCCAAATACACATCCCCCAAACCCATGACTAAATAGCTGGCGTTGAAAACAATGTCTCTAACTTGCTCAATGCTATCCAATCCATTAATGCGTCGGATGAATTCGATGTTGCTGGGGCACCAAGGCGCATTGGGATTCACTGATCGCATATACTTCTCAATCGCCAACAACGTCGATTCATCTTCCCAAGACAGCGGCAAATGCACGATGCGCGTCGGCACCTCCATTTCTTCAATGGCAGGCAGTTCACGTTCGGCAGCAATCAGCGTCTCTAGCAACCGCTCTAGAGGCAAAATGCGGCTGTCGTAGTGGATTTGTAGAGAACGAATACCGGGGGTGAGTTCCAAAATTCCCGGTAACGGGTTTGCTGCTGTGCAATCCATCAACGCATGAACACGAAAGCGCAAGTTGAGATCCAGCACGAGCGGACCGTACTCAACCAGCACATAGTCGTCTCCGGCTCGCCGGTACTTGACGGCAACTTGCTCCGATGAAGCTGGGATTTCGTGCAGCACCGCACCATCGTTCAGGTTTTGAGGATTCAAAGGGGAGCCTTGAGGCAGAGAAATGAACGATTCTGGCTGGGTACTGCCGCTAGCTGCCGTGGATTGCAGCGTTTCAATTTGTTGGTTCTGCTCGAATTCTCGTCGCAGTGCTTCGGCAAGGGTTAACCGACAAAACCGCACGGTGTCTCCTGGCTTGAGTTGCCCAATCTTCCAAAGTTCTGCCTGAACAATGGTTGCCGGACAGACGAATCCCCCTAAACTTGGACCATCAGGACCGAGAATAATCGGCATATCGCCCGTGAAATCGACCGTGCCGATCGCATAAGCATTGTCATGAATATTAGAAGGATGCAATCCCGCTTCACCGCCGTCTTTTCGCGCCCATTGCGGTTTGGGACCAATGAGGCGCACCCCCGTTCGGGCTGAGTTATAATGCACTTCCCAGTCCGCCCTGAAAAACATCTCGATATCTTCATCTGTAAAGAAATCGGGTGCCCCGTGCGGTCCATACAGCACGCCAATTTCCCAATGGCTGCCGTATTCAGGAATCAGTTCAGGGGGTAAGGTTCGTGGCACAGAGGATTGTTCCAGTTCAGGCGTGGCAGGAGGATTGAGCCTGAGAACATCACCGATGCGAAGCGTCCGTCCACAATGTCCACCAAATTTGCCCAGGGTAAAGGTGGATTTGCTACCCAGGTAATCGGGCACATTAAAGCCATGCTGCACCGTTAGGTAGGTGCGAGTGCCCTGTCCTTGAATCGCTTTCAACCGCAGAATGCTGCCAGAAGTAACAGATACCGCAGTCCAATAGGGAATTGGATTCCCGTCCAGTTCCGCTTGCATCGAGGCACCCGTCAAGCAAATCACCGTGTCAGCGTTGAAGCGCAAGGTTGGACCGATAACGGTGAACTCTAACCCAGCCGCCGATTCGGGATTACCTACGAGTCGATTTGCCAGCCGCAATCCCAGATGATCCATCGGACCAGAGGGCGGTACGCCAATATTCCAATAACCAATACGTCCAGGATAGTCCTGAATCGTGCTGAACGTGCCTGGTTCGAGAACATCGATTGTGTGTGGGGCGTAGTGAAAAGAATCTAGAAAGCGGGTGCTGATGTTGCCCGTGTTGAATGCGGGAGCGTCAAGAATTTGTCGGAGGTAATCGAGATTGGATTCAATGCCTGCGATTTGTCCGTTCTCTAGCGCGGATTTGAGGTGGGCGATCGCCTCCTGCCGCGACGCTTCATGCACAATTAATTTCGCCATCAGCGGGTCATAGTAGGGGGTAATCTCTGTCCCCCGTTCTACCCAGGTGTCGCAGCGAATCGCTGAAGGAAAACTCACATCCGTCAACGTGCCAGAACTGGGTTGAAAGTTCTTGCTCGGATCTTCTGCATAGAGACGAACTTGGATCGAGTGTCCCTGGGGTTGGTGATGGTAGTTGTCGAGGAAAGTGCGATCGCCTGCCGCCAAGCGTACCATCCATTCCACCAAGTCTATGCCAGTCACTGACTCCGTCACGCCATGCTCAACCTGGAGGCGGGTATTCACCTCCAGAAAATAGAACTCGTTTCTATCCACATCAAAGACAAACTCAACTGTCCCCGCAGATTGATAATGGATGCATCGTCCCAACCGCAATGCTGCGTCGTAAACGGCACGACGCAGGGCATCGCTAATTCCCGGTGCAGGCGTTTCCTCAATCACTTTTTGATTGCGACGCTGAACGGAACAATCGCGCTCACCCAAGGCAATCACATGACCTTGACCATCCCCAAAAATTTGGACTTCAATGTGTCGTGCTTTTTCGACATACCGTTCCAGATAAACGCCACCTTGTTTAAAATTATTCTGGCTCAACCGCTGCACTGTTTGAAACAACTCCGCCAGTTTTTCTTCGCTGTAGCACAGTTGCAAACCAATCCCGCCGCCTCCAGCGGTACTCTTGAGCATGATGGGATAGCCGATCACCCTCGCTTCTCGTTGCGCCTGTTCCACACTGTCAAGCAGTGAGGTTCCCGGCAACAAGGGCACCTGGTTTTGTGCCGCCAGCTCCCGCGCCGTATGCTTCAGCCCAAAGCTCCGCATCTGTGCCGGAGTCGGTCCAATGAACACAATTCCTTCATTCGCGCAGGCTTCCGCAAATTCGGCGTTCTCGCTCAAGAAGCCATAACCGGGGTGGATTGCCTCTGCCCCTGTTTGCTTTGCTGCTTCCAGAATCCGAATGAAGCGCAAATAACTTTCTGCCGCTAAGGCGGAACCGATCTCGACAGACTCACTTGCCATCGAGACATGGCGGGCATAGGCATCGGCTTCGGAGTAGACGGCAACAGAAGCAATTCCCAAGCGATCAAGGGTGCGGATGATCCGGCAGGCAATTTCACCGCGATTGGCGATCAGAACTTTTTTAAACATGATGATGAAAGGAGTCAGTAGTCATTAAGCAGCATCCCAAACAATTAATTGAATCGGAGTGGGATTGTAACCGTTACAGGGGTTGTTCATTTGAGGACAATTAGAAATTACCACCAGGGCATTCATTTCGGCTCGAAGATCGACAATGCTACCAGGATCGGAAATACCATCCACAATTTCAAGTGAGCCGTCCTGACTCACAGGCACATTCATAAAGAAGTTGATGTTACTGACCATATCCCGTTTGCCCAGCCCGTAATCTTTGAGGGCATAGAGGAAATTTTCCACACAGGCATGTTGCCATTTCTTATCCAATCCAAACCGCACTGAGTTACTTTCACAGCTACAAGCACCACCGGATGTATCGTGCCGTCCACAGGTATCGTTCAGCACCGTCATTAAAACATTGCCATCATTGGAATACAGTTTCGTTCCCGTGGTGATGAAAATATTGCCCTGTGCCCGAATCGTGTCTGGGGCGCTATAGCGTTCACTGGGATCGTCAGCGTTGTAAACCAGAAAATCGACGGCTTGATTTCCGCCTAAATCAACGATCCGCAGAGTTTGTCCTTTTTTGATCACCCGCGCCCAAGGTTTACGGGCAGGAAGCACCTGATCGTATATGGCTTTGGGGTCGAGTTGCGGCGCTACTGTTGAAGTCATGACTTGATGCTCCTATAGATTCCAATTAAAGTACTGTAAAGCGTTAGACAAATACAGCGTCGGTGTTTTGAAAGCCCCTGATCGCTTCTGGGTTTCCAGTTCTGCACAGATCATCAGCAGCGGGTGCAGGCGAATTCCAGATGATCGCTCGAATCGGCTTAGGATCGTAAGTGGGCATCGGATCGAGCGGCTGGGGACAGTTGGACAGGACGACTAACACATTCATTTCTGCCCGCAAATCAATGAAATCGCCAGGCTTTGCAGTTTTCTCCGCCCAAACCAAGCCACCATCTGGCTCAACGGCAACGCGAGTAAACAAGTTAAGATTCGGCATGATGTCTTTCTTACCCATGTTCCGTTTCGTCAGAGCCAGCAGAAAGTTATCACGCGAGTTCTTATAATCGCCTTCGCCATATTTAGCATTGGTTGCCAGATTGCTGCATCCGCCTAGCGTGTCGTGGTAACCGCAGGTGTCTTCCGTAATCGAGAACAACACCCGCCCCATATCTGAGTAGAGCAGCATCCCCTTTTTCAAGAAGGCATTGAACTGAATCTTGGCAGTATCTGCTGCGTTGTACCGCTCAATCAAGTTATCGGCGTTGTAGCACAGGAAAGAAACTCCTCTGGAGCCTTCTGGAGCAATGATGCGAAGGGTTGTCCCGCGCTTGATGATGCGAGACCAATATGCCCCCCCTGGAATCACTTCGTCCCAGGTAATCAGGGCTGGATCGACGGACTTTTGTTCTGTAGACATGATTTACTCCTTGATTGAAATGGCAAAAGCCCAGGAAGCCGTCAACAGTGAACGACTGTTGCATGGCTCTCCCGGGCTTTTTTCCCGCCGTGTGACCACTTCAGGTTTCTGAACTCTGATCGAGTTAAGCAGGTCTGAATGCTGGCTGCTTCTCTCGGACCAGACATCTCACTCACACATGAGCCAGACCGGAACCCTAGAAGCAAATTGTTGTAGAAGATACTAAATAATTAATCGCAAAATAGTAAACTAAACTGTATTATAAATAACATTTTTTCGGATATGTTATTACAGCAGTCCTAAATGATTCGTGAACTCAAAAGGTTCTTTCCTTGGCGTCCTTGGCGACGGGCAGTCCGCTCAAGTCGGGAAACCCCTTCGGGTTCGCGGTCGCCTGCGGAGGGAAACCCTCCTTCAGCGCCGTCTCACCGCCCACGCGGCTGCCCTCGTCTTGGCGGTTCGTTAAAAAAATTAATATTCACTCTCCATAATAGGATTGCTATAAATCCTCATGTCTTCATCTCATACGAAACTGCCTCAATGGTTGCACTGGCTAGACTCTTGTCCTAGCACAAATACCTGGGCGATCGCCCACCTGACGAGTTTGAATCATGGCGATGTGGTTTTTACTCCACAGCAAACCGCCGGACGAGGTCAGCATGGACGTATTTGGCATTCTCCTCCGGGCGTGTTGACGGCAAGTTTTGTCCTGGATCAGATCCCTGCCGTGCAGTTACCCGGATTCAGTTTAGCGGCTGGGCTGGCGGTGATTTACGCCATTGAGGAGTTGCTTCCCGACTGGAAAGGGGTACTGCGCTTGAAGTGGCCTAATGATGTGCTCTTTGATGGGCGCAAACTGGCGGGCATTTTGTGTGAGGCAAGTGCAAATGGTGCAATGGGTCGAGTTGTGGTGGGAATTGGTCTCAATCGCTGTGTGGATTTTGACCAGGCTGGGCTGGATGCCAGCACCATCGGTCATGCGGTCAGTTTGCACCGAGTGTCGTCGCTGGTACCCGATGAGTTAGTGTTGATGGAGCGCTTGCGTTACTATTTGCTGCAAACAGCGGGACTGCTGCGTTTAGAGAAAAGCTATTCTCACGAAAATACCGGACTATCGGCACTTTTACCTGCGCTCCGCAGTCGTGATGCGTTGTTCGGTCGCCCCATTACCCTCGATCTGGGCGGAGAAAAGGTTTCGGGACAGGCAGCAGGGATTAGCGATCGCGGACATTTACTGCTGCGTCTCCCCGATGGCGAATTGCGCCCGTTCGTTTCAGGACATATCCTGTGAAACGATTGAATGCAACTTGGTATCAAAATTCTCTAGCGTTCAGGCGACTTAGGAAGGCACGCAGGCGATCGCTGTTAGGATGAGTGATAACCTGGCGGGCGGGACCTTCTTCTGCCACTTGGCCTTTCTCTAAGAACATTACCCGATCAGCTACCTCGCGCGCGAATTGCATTTCATGGGTAACTACGACCATTGTCATGCCGTCCGCTGCCAACTGGTGCATCACCCCCAGCACTTCTCCCACTAGCTCCGGATCTAGGGCGCTGGTTGGTTCATCAAACAGCATTATGTGTGGGTTCATACATAAACTGCGGGCGATCGCTACTCGTTGCTTCTGCCCACCAGAGAGTTGCTCTGGATAGCTGCCTGCCTTATCAAAGAGACCGACTTTCTCTAGATAAAACCCAGCTACTTTCGCACTTTCTTTCGCAGATTTTCCTAACACTTTGCGCGGAGCCAAGGTTAGATTCTCCAGTACACTCAGATGAGGAAAGAGGTTGAACTGCTGGAAGACCATACCCACTTCTGTTCGCAGTCTCCGCCGTTGCTGATCGTTGAGGGGAGGCTGGGAAAGGTCGATGCCGTTGACACTTAGATGCCCACCGTCAATTTTCTCCAGACGATTGAAGCAGCGTAGTAGTGTACTTTTGCCACAGCCGGAGGAACCAATGACTGCGACTACTTCTCTACGGTTAATTTGCCCACTAATTTGTTTTAGTACTTGTAGGGAGCCAAAGTTTTTCTCAATATTCTCGAAAACTATTGCGGGGTTGGAAGTTTCCATATCCCAGTGTGGGGAGTTAGTGGTACTTCAGAGAGTATCTTAGCTGTATTAGCTTAATTGTAGTTTTTTTTATATTTAGTTGGCTCAGTTCAACTCAGACTGAGTTAGGTTTAACGAACCGCCGAGACGCAGAGGACGCAGAGAAGAAACAGAGGAGAGAAAGAAGGAATATGGATGGATTGAGTTTTGTCCGTTGGCTGCGCTCGCTGGTTCTGGGCTTGAGCTGTTTACTTCTGCTTGTGGGTTGTAGTTCGAATTCAAGTGCTGGTGGCGCTTCCCCGTTATTTACTTCACTGGGGGTAATTTTAACGTCTCTCCCCAATTTGGTGAGTGGGGCTTTGGTGACGCTTGAACTTACGGCACTCTCGGTGTTGCTGGGCATGGTTGGGGGTTCGCTGATTGGGATTGTTCGCCTTTCCCCTGTCTTGCCTTTGCGGTGGGCTGCTAGGGCTTATGTGGATTTCTTTCGGGGGACGCCTTTGCTTGTGCAGATTTTTATGATTTACTTTGGTTTACCTGCGATCGCGCAAGATTTTGGCATCTCTTTCAACCTAGATCGTCTAGTGGCAGCTGTGATTGCGTTGAGTCTCAATAGCGCTGCTTATATTGCTGAGATTGTCCGGGGTGGTATCCAGTCGATTGAGCCGGGGCAAGCGGAGGCTGCCCAGTCGTTGGGCTTGGGTGGTGTGCAAACAATGCGTTATGTGATTTTTCCTCAAGCTTTGCGGCGTATGCTTCCACCGTTGGGCAATGAGTTTATTAGCCTGCTTAAAGATACTAGCTTGGTCGCTGTCATTGGGTTTGAAGAGTTGTTCCGCCGAGGTCAGCTGATTGTGGCGGACAACTATCGCTCGTTTGAGGTCTACTTCACTGTAGCCTTGATTTATCTGGTGCTAACGCTGCTTTCCTCGCAAGGCTTTAGCCTCTTAGAACGGTGGATGAATCCCGCCAACCGTTCTCGGAATGCGATTGTGCCGCAAGTCAGGCGGGAGCCACTAAGATAGTCACTTGTTGCGACGACGATATTGCCAAGGTTCTACAAATTTAGAGTCGCTCCACACACCTAGCCGTTGCTTCTTGGCTTCGGCTTCTGCCTGCTCCACCACGGTTGCACTGGGACAATTCTTCAGGTAGGGACGGTACACCAGTGCCAGTCCTTCGCGAGTCAAGACTTCTTGGATAAGTGTGCCATCGCTCAAGCGCACCTCACTCACTTTCCGTCCATAGCGATCGCTGTCGGTTATCTTCAATGTCACGCGATCGCCCCCTTGGTGAACCAACTGCTTCACTCGATCCTCGGCTTTAACGCCCCACTTGAATTGATCTCGATCCGATGCTTTTTTACTTTCCCTTTCCTTGATTGAGTGTGGAATTTCAGGGGCGTCCACGCAGGCAAAGCGTACCTTGATATCACCTCCCCTAGCATCAGTAACCGCAATTGTGTCACCGTCACTGACTCGCTTCACCGAGTATTGAATAATTTGGTTGTTACTGACTCGCTTTGCAGAGTATTGTTTTGAGCCGAATAGAGCATTACACCCTAACAGCCCAAAAACTAGTACAGCCATACCCAGCCACAGGGGTAATCTTTGGGTTATAGCGTTTCTCATTTAATTCGAACACACCTCGCGTCACAAAATGTGGTATCTTATCTATGGTGTCGCAAATTCTTCTGTATAAATCCCTATTAGAGATTGAAAATTAGGGATTGAAAAGACTGGAAAGCCATTGCGGTCACCCAAATAAGATAAGATTTGTAAACTCCTAACACTAATCTTTCATGAACTTATTGACTCACGTCATGCATCTGGTAGGGTCGGGTGCTGTGGCTTATAACTTCGCCTGTCAGATCCGCGACCCCCTAACGCGCCCCAACGTCCTCGCTGGGTTTCAGTTGGCAGAATCTGGCTCGGTTCCTTTTCTAGAAACCCTGAGTCAACGCGCAGCGGCGGAAGGCGATACTTGGCTTGCCGAAAAACTCGCTAAACACGCATCAGATGAAACCAAGCACGGTCAGATCTTTGCTCACGCCCTGAAACAGCTCAATAAACAAGTTATTGATTTCAAGAGCGTGCCTCAGACCAAATCGGACGGGAAGCCGGATGAACGGCGGCGCAGTCCCTTCTTTGAAGCCTTCTTCGACGGCTACTCCCAAGAGCAGCTTAAACCGGGTGCGATTGACTGGACGGTGTTTATGGGTAGCACCTACATCCTGGAGCTAGATGCGAGCAAAGACTTTGCTCGCATGGCGAATGTGTTACCAGAAGATGAGCCAACCAGTCGTAATCTCAAAAAGGGAATGCTGAGCATTGCCAACGATGAAACGGGTCATGCTGCCTATCTATATGAGGCCATGACCCGTCGTATGCCTGCTGCTGCTGTGCAGAACCTGGTGGATGAGTGGCGCACCCGCAAGGTAAACGCCATGTTAGCGATGGTTGGCGGTCTGCTCCAGCGCCATGGGAAAATGCCTTCACTGGTGCAGGATGGTGCCCCGGCAGAAATGCCGGACGATAGCACCCAAACCAGTGCTTCGGAGTTGGTTGCTGCTTAAAGCTGACTAATGAAGTCAGGCGGCTTGGGGTTGGCCTTCTGCCGGGTTGTTTAAACACCGGTGGCTTGGCGTCAGGCTCCACAGTAATAAGCAGGTAAGCGCAAATAAACCGAACATGCGCCAAACCCGGTTTCTTTAAGAAACCGGGTTTCTCAAATCGCAGGAGTTTTACGTTTAATTATGGATTCTAGTACCGTGAGCGCAACTTCTTTGTGGAACTTAAGGAAGTTAACGTAGCTCGGGCTAGATTCTCTCGGGACTGAAAAGCGCTTTGGGACTGGCTTTACGAATTTTACAAGCGAGAAGCTTAAGTTCATTATTAAACATGTTTATCTTGTCTGGTTAAAATCTTCTTAACGTGTAAAGCTTGATGGTTACACTGACTTTGTCAATCAGTGCCTGATGTCAGCCTTCTCTACAGCTAAACAGCAAAGGCAGCAATATGGCTCTGTGGCAAAAGCGCACAAACAAACTGTTTTATTCCATGGAGGGGTGATATGAGATTGCCTATGTAATTCGGTATCTCAGAATACAGACAGCAAATGATTTTCATATTAAGATATATTCCCCCATCCACCAGGCATAGCTTATGCCTTGCCACAGCAGTGCGAAACTGACAATAAGCCATCTGGATGATTGACAAGATGATTTTTGTTAAGCTTTAGTAACAACAAAGTTCCGATTAACCGTCCAACCGAACTGCTCAAAGCATCGAATTTTCGGCAATTCCATCCAAACTGATAAAAATGATCACTAACAAGCCGAGCAGACTGTTTTTAGTAATCCTTGCTGTATCACTATTAGGAGCTTGCAGCCGTAATGATCCGTCCGCCAACGCTGCTAAACCTGCGGCGACAAAAGTAAGGCTATCCCAGGTGCAGACAGCCACGCTTGACTCTAGTTCAGAATTTATCGGTAGCATTGAGTCCCGCCGCGCGGTCACTCTCATGCCGCAAGTCGTGGGGCATGTAACCAATATCTTTGTTAAATATGGGCAGCAAGTGCCTAAGGGGACGGAGCTTTTAGAAGTGGACCCGGCTCAACAACAAGCAACAGTCACAGGTAATATCGCTGCTGCCCAAGGGGCTCAAGCCGACCTGCAAAATGCCAAAGCTGTGCTTAGCCAACAGCAAGCGCAGCGACTCGCCGAGGTTTCATCTGTAACCTACAACCAGAAGCAATACCAAAGGTACACTTTCCTTTCTACTCAAGGGGCCGTTCCTATACAGAATCGAGACCAGTACGCCGATAATATCCGTCAAGCCCAGTCCCGCCTAGCTGCAATCGATCAACAGATTCAAGCTCAGCGATCTGTGATAGCACAGAAGCAACAAGCATTGCAGCAAGCCCAGGCAAATACCCAGCAACAAAAAGTTCAACTCGGGTACTACAAAATTACGGCTCCCTTTGCTGGTACGGTGGGTGACATTCCGGTGAAGATAGGGGATTATGTAACGACTTCTACTACATTGACGACTGTCACCCAGAATCAACCCTTGGAGGTAAACGTATCTATCCCAATTGAAGATGCACCAAAATTGCAAAAGGGGATGCTAGTGGAGTTAATAGACGGGCAGGGGAAGGATGTCGGCCCTAGTCGGGTATTCTTCATTGCTCCCAGAACTGATAATAATACTCAATCAGTACTGGTCAAATCTCTGTTTGATAACTCCAAAAACCAACTGCGAGCCAACCAGTATGTCCGGGCAAAAGTGATTTGGGACCGGCACCCTGGAGTGTTAGTCCCTACGACAGCCGTGTCGCGCATTGGGGGGGAAACTTTTGTCTACGTGGCTCAAACCCAAGCACAAGCGCAAGGACAAGAAAAACAAGAAAAACCTCAATTAGTAGCCCGGCAAAAGCCGGTGAAGTTGGGAGCGATTGAGGGGAATAATTACCAAGTTATTTCAGGATTACAGCCTGGAGAAAACCTTGTCGTTTCGGGCATTCTCACTCTGTCTGATGGCGCTCCCATTGCTTCTGAATCATAGGGCAGACAGTAGTTGTTACGTTTCTTCACAAAAACCATCCAGGTTAGCCTATGTTTGCGGATTTCTTTATTAAGCGACCTGTATTTGCAAGTGTCTGCTCCCTGGTGATCCTGCTAGCGGGGGCGATCGCTCTACCCACGCTACCAGTCGCCCAGTATCCAAATATCGCCCCTACCACTATTTCAGTGACGGCTAATTACCCAGGGGCGGATGCCGAAACCGTTGAAAAAACTGTCACGACCATTTTAGAAAAGCAGATCAACGGGGTCGAGGGCATGCAGTACATGACATCGAACAGTGGTAACGATGGCAGCAGTACGATCAATGTCTTATTTCCCTCAGATCGCGACGGAGATATTTCCAATGTAAACGTCCAGAACCGAGTATCCATCGGTCAACCGCAGCTGCCACAAGAGGTGAAGAACATTGGCGTGACAGTCCAAAAGAAGTCAACTGGTATTGTCTTCGCAATGGGGCTGTACACTGACAAAGGCGAGTACGACAACACATTCTTGAGCAACTACGCCGACCTCTACCTAGTAGATTCCCTGAAAAGATTACCGGGGGTTGGTGATATCCAAATTATTGGGGAACGCAAATATGCCATGCGGATCTGGCTAGACCCTAATCGACTCGCCGGTCGGGGCATCACATCTGGTGATGTAGTCAATGCGCTCAACGAACAGAACTTGCAGGTGGGTGCAGGGCAACTCGGTCAGCCACCATCTCCCAATGGGCAAATGTATCAAATTGACCTGCGGGCCAAGGGCAGATTAACACAGCCATCGGAATTTGAGGAGATGATTCTCAAAACGGGTACTGATGGCACTCTAGTCAAACTTAGAGATGTGGGGCGGGCTGAACTTGGGGCAGAAAATTACACCTCGTTCCTCCGATTTAGCGGCAAGGATTCTGTGGGCTTGTTGGTGTTTCAACTTCCTGGTGGCAATGCATTAGATGTTGCCAAGGAAGTTAAAGCAGAAATGGCAAAGCTCGCTCAGAAGTTTCCACCGGGGATGAAATGGCAGGTGGGGTTTGATACGACCTTGTATGTGGAAGAGTCCCAAAGGGAAGTGGTCAAAACGCTGTTTGAGGCGATCTTGCTGGTCGTGCTGGTGATTTTTATTTTCCTGCAGAGCTGGCGAACCACCTTAATTCCAGCGATCACAATTCCCGTTTCCTTGATTGGTACCTTCGCGATCATGAAGGTATTTGGGTTTTCGCTCAATAGCCTGAGTTTGTTTGGTCTGACCTTGGCTACTGGGTTGGTGGTGGATGATGCCATTGTAGTGATCGAGAATATCGAGCGCTTGATCCAGGAGCGGGGGTTGAGTCCTCGTCAGGCGGCCTCGGAGGCCATGGGTGAAGTGACGGGGGCAGTGATTGCAACTTCGCTGGTGCTGATGGCGGTGTTTATTCCTGTCGCCTTCTTCCCCGGGACGACAGGACAGCTCTATAAACAATTTGCCTTAACGATTGCCTTCTCAATCGCCATTTCTGCCTTTAACGCTCTTACCCTGACTCCTGCCCTCTCAGCCCTACTACTGCGTCGGAGTGAGGGACGCAAAAACTGGTTTTTTGAGCGGTTTAACTGGGGATTCGACAAAATGCGCCAGGGTTACCAGTGGTCGGTAACACGTCTAACGCGGTTTAAAGGCATCGTGATCTTGGTGTTTATTGCGACATTGGGATTAACTGGCTGGCTTTACACGCAAGTACCACAGGCATTTCTCCCTGACGAAGACCAAGGCTATATCATCACCATTATCCAGGGGCCAGAGGGAGCTTCACTCAACTATACGAGTGATGTCATGACTAAGGTGGAAAAACAACTCCAACAAATTCCCGAAACCCGAGCTACTTTCGCAATTGGCGGCTATAACTTTAATGGTGGTTATACTTCCAACAGCGGTGTCGTTTTTACTAGCTTTAAGCCTTGGGGAGAGCGGACTAAGGCAGGTCAGTCAGCGACTGAGATCATTAACAATGTTCGAGCAGCTTTTGCAGGCATCCCAGAAGCAAAAGTCCTGCCAATTAATGCTCCTCCGATTCAGGGTTTAAGCAGTTTTGGCGGATTCCAATATGAGCTGCAAGACCGTGGTAACAGTGGCCTCGAAACCTTGGCTCAAGTTAGGGATAACCTGGTCAAGGAAGGAAATCAAAACCCCAACTTGAAAGCCGTATTTAGCACTTATGCGATTAACGCGCCTCAGTATTTGATCGAAGTGGATCGCAACAAAGCCAAGGCGTTGCAAGTATCTGTACAAGATGTTTTGGATACTCTGCAGACTTACTTAGGCTCGAGCTATGTGAATGACTTTAACTTGGGGATACGCAGTTATCGGGTGTATGTCCAGGCTGATGCGAAGTTTCGCTCTAATCCTTCAGATATTGGTGTATTGAACGTTCGGTCTCAAACTGGTCAGATGATTCCCCTGAGTAATTTGGTGAAATTAACACCAACCGCTGGGGAGCAAACGGTTTATCACTACAACTTGTACCGGGCAATTGAAATCAATGGCGGACCAGCCCCGGGAGCCAGTTCTGGACAGGCAATTCAAGCGATGCAACAGTTATCTGCGAGGCTCTTGCCGCCGGATATGGGCTACGAATGGTCAGGGAGTTCTGCCCAAGAGCTAGAGTCTGGCGGTAAAGCGCCGTTTATTTTCGCCTTGGGAATCGTCTTCGTCTTCCTTGTGCTGTCTGCCCAGTACGAGAACTACGTTGACCCCTTGATTATTCTGCTCTCAGTTCCCCTGGCTGTTTTGGGAGCCGTGTTGGCGCAAATGCTGCGTGGTATACCTAACGATGTCTATGGTCAGATCGGTCTGGTGATGCTGGTTGGCTTGTCGAGTAAAAATGCGATTCTGATTGTGGAATTTGCTAACCAAAATCGGGAAAAAGGCATGTCAATTACCAAGGCAGCGGTGGAAGCAGCGCAAGAGCGCTTGCGACCAATCCTGATGACGGCGATCGCCTTCATCTTAGGGATCTTTCCGTTGGTAATCGCAGTCGGGGCAGGGGCACTTAGCCGTCAGTCTCTCGGTACGACTGTCGCTGGCGGGATGGTTGTCTCCACTGTCTTGAGTTTGTTTGTGGTGCCAATTTTGTATATCGTAATTGAGACAGCCCGCGATCGCTTCAAGCCCGGTCATAAGAATAAGGAGACTAAGAACCCGGAGCCTAGTTCCGAGGTGAAAGCCCCTTCTACCAGCCGTTAAATTTACCGCCTTTAGGTACGGCTGTCCTTGACTTTGTTTGTGGTGCCAGTGTTGTAAACAACTATTGGCACCATTTGTTTCAAGGGTAACGTTTTAAAGTAAGTGAATCGTCTGAAAAACTATGGCTAAACCTGTAATCCTGACTGTTGACGACGACGCTGAAGTTTTGCAGGCCGTTGCGCGTGACCTGCGGCGTGAATACGGCGATCGCTTCCGAGTGTTACGTGCAGAATCGGGAGCGATCGCCTTGGAGGCGTTGCAACAAATAAAACTCCGCAACCAGACAGTGGCGCTGTTTTTGGTTGATCAACGAATGCCGCAGATGTCAGGCGTAGAGTTCCTAGAACAAGCGCTGGAAATGTTTCCAGACGCGAAACGGGCATTGCTCACAGCCTATGCAGACACCGATGCTGCGATCCGCGCCATCAATACAACCCAAATCGATTACTACTTAATGAAGCCTTGGGACCCGCCCGAAGAGCGTTTGTACCCTGTGCTTAACGATTTGCTCGATGACTGGCTGGCTTCATTCCGCCCACCGTTTGAAGGCATTCGCGTAATTGGCAACCGCTGGTCGCCCCAATCCCATGACGCCAAAGACTTCCTAGCTCGAAATCAAGTGCCTTATCAGTGGTTGGATATTGAGTTATCAGAGGAAGCACAAGAACTGGCTAGATACGCCAAGTGTGATAAATTAAACTTACCGCTTGTACTTTTCTCTGACGGTTCGAGCCTCCTCCAGCCAACAAACGTTCAAATCGCCGAAAAGATTGGGCTACAAACCCAAGCGGAGAAGCCCTTTTACGATTTGATTATCGTCGGTGGCGGCCCAGCTGGCCTAGCGGCTGCGGTTTATGGGGCATCAGAGGGGCTAAAGACGGTGATGATTGAACGAGAAGCCCCAGGCGGTCAGGCAGGGACAAGCTCTCGGATCGAAAACTACCTGGGCTTTCCAGTGGGCTTAAGCGGAGGCGATTTGGCACGTCGTGCTGTGACTCAGGCAAGACGCTTTGGTGTAGAGATTCTGACGCCGCAGGAGGTTACGGGAATTCGCGTAGAAGACCCGTATCGTTTTATCACCTTGATAGACGGCAGCGAAATCAGTTGCCACGCACTGATACTGGCGCTTGGTGTAGCGTGGCGTCGGCTTAACGTGCCTGGGCTTGAACAGCTGACTGGGGCAGGTGTTTACTACGGTGCAGCGCAGACTGAAGCGATGACCTGCCAAGGTGAAGAAGTCTATATCATTGGTGGGGCTAACTCAGCGGGACAGGCTGCCATGTACTTTTCTAGGTACGCCCGCAAGGTGACGATGCTGGTACGCGGCGACTCCCTCGCTAAGAGTATGTCACAGTACCTGATTGACCAGATCGAGGAGACGCCGAACATCACAGTACAGGTGCATTCTAGTGTCGTTGAGGCAAAAGGTGAAACGAGCTTGGAAGCGCTCACCATTGCCAACGCCGTTACTGGCGAAACAGAAACGGTTCCCGCGACTTCGCTGTTTATCTTTATCGGTGCAAGCCCACGTACCCAGTGGTTAGATGGCGTGGTAGAGCGAGACGATCGCGACTTTATCTTAACAGGGCCGGATCTGAAGCACGATGGACACCGCCCGAAGAGATGGACGCTGGATCGCGACCCCTATTTGCTGGAAACCAATGTCCCTGGCGTCTTTGCGGTGGGAGATGTGCGTCATGGCTCAGTCAAACGGGTTGCCTCAGGTGTAGGCGAGGGTTCGATTTGCGTTCAGTTTGTCCATCAATATCTCAGCAAGGTGTTGTAAGAGGAACATGACCGACATCAAAGACGCTTTACGCCAAGTGCCGCTGTTTGCGAAATTACCAGACAAGCAGTTGCAGTGGTTGTCCGAACAGGGTACAGAGGTATGGCGGCAGCCTGGTGAAGTCCATAGGGCAGAAGGAGATCCTGCCGATCATGTTTTTGTGTTGCTTGAAGGTGAGATTCGGGTGAGCCAGCAGGTTGGCGATGAGGAACTCGTGTTGGCTACATACGGACCAAAAATGCTGTTTGGCGAGTTGCCCGTTTTGATGGGTGATGAATACTTCTGGGCAGGTGGGCGCGCCTTGACTCAATGCCATATCTTCGAGTTAAGAAAAGACGCTTTTTGGCGGTTGCTCTCGACTTGTTCTTGCGTTACAACCGCCATTTTCCGCACAATGGCAGAACGGGTGCAAAATTTGCAGTCGATGTTACAGCAGCGCGAAAAGCTTTCTGCACTCGGCACTTTGGCAGCTGGCCTTGCCCACGAGCTAAATAACCCCGCCGCAGCGGTTGGTCGGAGTGCAAGGAACTTGGAAGAGATTTTTCAAGGGTTGCCGTCCCTGGCGCTCAAGCTCAATCAGCAGCAGATGACAAACGCACAACTGGCAATTCTAGCTGAGTTGCAGCGCGACGCGACAAAGCGTGTTAAAATAGCGCCCAGGCTCGATCCACTGACGCAAAGCGATCAAGAAGACGAGGTTACAGACTGGCTGGAGGCGCACGGCGTCGTCGATGGCTGGAAACTCTCCCCAGCGTTGGTTGGAGCAGGACTAGATACCGTTTGGCTAGAGACAGTTGTAGAGAACGTGCGAGCCGACACAATAGGCGAGGTACTGACCTGGCTTACGGGGACGCTGACAGGCGTTGGGCTATTGAGCGAGATCGAACACGGAGCGGAGCGGATCTCTGAGTTGGTCAAAGCGATTAAGGATTACTCGTACATGGATCAAGCCCCGCTGCAAGAGGTGGATGTGCATGAGGGGCTTGAAAGTACCCTGACAATCCTGAAATACAAGCTCAAGCAGGGCGTGGTCGTGACGCGTGAATATGATCAGAGTCTGCCGCGTATCAGTGCTTATGGAAGTGAACTTAACCAAGTGTGGACCAACCTGATTGACAATGCGATCGATGCGATGGGCGGACAGGGACAGATTTGGGTGCGTACTAGAGGCGAGCATGACCAGGTGATAATTGAGATCGCGGACAACGGACCCGGTATCCCGCCGGACATCCAGCACCGCATCTTTGAGCCGTTTTTCACTACCAAAGGTGTGGGGGAAGGAACCGGATTGGGTTTGGATATCACCTACCGCACTGTTGTTGGTAAGCATAAAGGCGACATCAGCGTTTTTTCCAATCCGGGCGACACACGCTTCCAGGTTCGTCTTCCCATCGCTGGCACAAAGAGCTGAAGGACACGTAGCTACGGTTCATCTTTCCGTAATCAATCAGGAGAATGTCAAATGACTACAAACTGTACACATCTCAATCAGGTCGAAGACGTTACACCCAGTGCGAACGGCTGTGAGGAGTGTTTAGCGATGGGCGATAGGTGGGTGCATCTGCGCGAATGCCTGAGCTGCGGACACGTTGGTTGCTGCGACTCCTCGAAGAACAAGCACGCCACTAAGCACTTCCACGCGACTGGACATCCGATTATAAAGTCCTTTGAGCCGGGTGAGGACTGGAGTTGGTGCTATATTGACAAGACCTTCGTCTGATTTGTTTACATGACCAACATTGTAAAACAGCCATGCGATGAGGGGGTGATTCGGTCTGCACCATGCACTGCTCCCTGCGCCAGAAATGTTGGACCGTGGGTGCTGGCGGCAACGATCCTGGGTTCGAGTATGGCTGTGATTGATAGCACTGTCGTCACCGTGGCGCTACCAGTGCTACAAGCAACGCTGAATGCAACGGTTGCTGACGTGCAGTGGATCGTTGAGTCGTATGCGCTATTTCTCGCTGCCTTAATTCTGGTAGGCGGGTCGTTGGGCGATCATTTTGGGCGGCGGCGCATATTTGCCTGCGGTGTTGCACTCTTTGCCCTGGCCTCAATTTGGTGCGGTTTCTCGCCTTCGGTGCATCAACTGATCATGGCGCGGGCGATTCAAGGGATCGGCGGCGCGTTGCTAGTGCCGGGCAGTCTGGCAATGATCAGCGCCTCGTTTAGCGGTGAGCAGCGTGGGCGAGCAATTGGGACATGGTCAGGCTTCACGGCAATTACTTCGGCACTAGGTCCGGTGCTAGGCGGCTGGTTGGTTGAGCATGCCTCCTGGCGCTGGGTCTTTTTTATCAACGTCCCGCTGGCAATAATCGTGCTTGGCATTGTGTTCTGGCGCCTGCCGGAGAGCCGTGACGAAGAGGGGAGCGCGAGGCTTGACTGGTGGGGGGCGGGGCTGGCAACCTTTGGCTTGGGGGCGATCGTCTACGGGCTGATCTCATCGTCCAGCCTAGGCTTGAGCCATCCGTTAGTTCTTAGTACCCTGGTAGTTGGCGCAGTCATCCTCAGCGCGTTTTTCTTCGTAGAGGCTCACAGCCGGACACCGATGATGCCGCTATCCCTGTTCCGTTCGCGAACCTTTAGCGGGGCAAATTTATTGACGCTGCTGTTGTACTTTGCTTTGAACGGGGTCTTTTTCTTTTTCCCTTTCAATTTAATTCAGGTGCAAGGCTACTCTCCTACGGCTGCTGGTGCCGCCTTGCTACCTTTTATCCTGATCATGTTCATACTCTCACGTTGGTCTGGCGGGTTGGTGGGCCGTTACGGCGCGAAGCTGCCGCTAATGATCGGCCCGACGATAGCCGCCATTGGGTTGGCTTTGCTTGCCGTGCCAGGTGTTGGCGGCAGTTACTGGACAACCTTTTTCCCAGCGGTGGTAGTCCTGGGTGTGGGTATGGCAATTAGCGTCGCACCGTTAACGACGACGGTGATGGGCGCGGTGAAAACGAGCCAAGCTGGCGTCGCTTCGGGGATTAACAATGCCGTATCCCGGACAGCTGGGCTGCTCTCGATTGCGGTGCTAAGCCTTTTTGTCTTGAGTGCCTTCAATCACAGTCTTGACCGGCGGCTAGCGATCCTAAAAATCCCGCCCGATGTGCAACAAATGCTTAACTCGCAGCGAATCAACCTCGCCGGGGCAAAGGTCCCTCTCGGACTGGGCAACGAGGTGAGCGCATTACTACGCCGCGCGATCGCTGAGTCGTTCGTAGACAGTTTCCGCTTGATCATGTTCATTGCCGTTGGGCTAGCGCTCTCCAGTGTACTCGTTGCATTTTTGATGATCAAAGGTAAGCCGCAAAGAAGCTGAAGCACTTGCCATTGACCAGTTGGAGAGAAACCCGGTAACTTTTAAAGTTACCGGGTTTCTCGGCTGGTGCTTATCAGCAACCGCATTAAGCTGTCAGGATAATATCCTTGAATTTATATTACAAAAATCAACCTTTTAAAAGAATATGATATATAATATCATGCTTCGCGCTTTTATGGAGTAGAGTGCTTGAGACAGTCCACGTTTCACCAACTCAAGGTATTTGAAACAGCAGCGCGTCACGGTAGCTTCACCCGCGCCGCCGAGGAACTCTTTCTCACCCAACCCACTGTCTCGATGCAGATCAAGCAGCTGACAAAGACAGTTGGTCTACCCCTGTTTGAGCAGGTGGGCAAGCGCCTCTACCTCACAGATGCAGGCCGAGAGCTATTTGCAACCTGCCGGGAGATTTTCGACAAGATATCTCAGTTCGAAATGAAGGTGGCTGATCTCAAAGGGATGAAGCAGGGACGCCTGAGGCTAGCTGCGATCACCACCACGAAATATTTTGTCCCGCGTTTGTTAGGTCCGTTTTGCCAGCTTTACCCCGGTATTGATATCTCTCTGGAAGTCACCAACCACGAACACATACTAGAACGCCTGTTAGACAATCAGGATGACATCTACATTCTGAGCCAGCCGCCAGAGAATTTCGACGTAAACTGCTACCCGTTTTTAGAAAACCCTTTGGTGGTGATAGCCCCACGCCATCATCCACTGACCGAACAGAAGAACATTCCGTTGCAGCGCCTTAATGGAGAGCCTTTTATCATGCGGGAGCCAGGTTCAGGGACGCGCAAAGCGGTGCAAAAACTATTCGCTGAACACGGAATCTCGGTCAAAGTCAGGTTGGCTCTTGGCAGTAACGAGGCAATTAAGCAAGCGATCGCTGGGGGCCTGGGCATATCGGTATTGTCCCGTCACACCTTGGCGCTAGAAGGCACGAATGGTCCACTCACTATCTTAGATGTGGAAGGTTTTCCTATCGAACGTTATTGGTATGTAGTTTATCCAGCAGGCAAACAGTTGTCTATCATTGCCTGTACCTTTCTAGAATATCTGCAGAATGAGGCAAAGTCTATTGCCCAGCAGACTACTCTGGATGGTCTTAGTCAGTAATTATATATAGTCGCTCTTTAATAGTTGCTATAAATACGATTCTATAGTTCCTAATTTAAATCAAGGAACTAGAGACTGCTCAATCATCAGATATCAACACAATCTAATAGTTATTATAAGTGATACTCTATAGCTTAAATTTTTCAGTCATTCATTACAGTTTATAAACAAATACTTATCAAAGGTATCTAATATTTATTTAATAATTACAGGATTAAAGTTAACTACTTACCCTTAAAAGGCGGTAAGCTTATTTACATAAGGTTATTAATGGTCAGCCCTCCGGGTTCGCCAGTTCCCTACGGAGGGAAACCCTCCTTCAGGACTGGACTCACCGCGACAACTCAGTTAACGTAACTGACAAGAGCGCAAAGTTTTTAGCAAGGTGGTCGGCACCGTGTAACTTTGTTCGTGGATAGCTGATATCGACCCATTATCTATAGAGTCAAGTACGCCTTGATAAAGCAAGAAAACTAACCGTTTGCTTGGCCTCAACTAGTATCTTTATATGCAACTTGAATGCACATTAGCTAACACCCAGTACCTAATACTCATAAAGCACTTATAACGACAATGTGGCAACTTCGGCGAATCGTTAAGAAAATAGCCTATATGGGCAAGGATGAGGATTTCCTGCTTTTGGTCGGAAAGATAGAAAATTTGGCCTCTAAAATCTTATCCATCGCCATGTTAGTTGTGATCCTCGTCGCAATTGGCGATTTATTAATTTTTCTGGGTAAGGAGTTGTTTGCCGAACCATCTGGCTTCTATGCTAGTACTTTAATTAAAGTGTTTGGGTTGTTTTTGAATGTATTAATTGCCCTGGAGCTGTTGGAAAACATTACAGCTTATCTGCGTAAACATGTTGTTCAGGTAGAGTTGGTTATTGTTACTTCTTTAATTGCTGTAGCTCGGAAAATCATTATTTTTGATTTCAGCAAAGCTTCAGGGATAGACTTAATGGGGTTAGCGATCGCCATCTTTTCCCTTTCGATTAGTTACTTGATCATTCGACTAAACGCCAAACCGTACGATCATTGAACTATGCTTCACAGTCGGCTGGTTGTGGCGATCACCGACAATGGGTCAGGTATTTCCCCTGAGATTCAGTCCCCTACCATCGGTTGATAGATATCGACAATATCCCTAGAGACTGATGAATGCTGACAACCAAACCATAAGAATTATCAATAGCACAAATAATAAAAAGTTGTGAATTTTTGTTGATTAGTCAGGAGGAAAAAGATGGCTGTGAGTGAACACAAACGTGGGATCGGCGTATTTCCCAACCGTGAAGCTGCGGAAGCTGCACTCGGCGAACTGAGAGATTCTGGGTTTTCCATGGATAGTGTTTCCGTGGTAGCGCGGGATGCCAGCCATGGTGACATGATGGCTGGTGCTGATATGAGCAATACTGTTGTCGATACTAATAATCCCGTTGGTACTAAAGCTGGCGAGAGCGCTACTACGGGTGCGATCGCAGGTACTGCGTTAGGTGGTCTAACTGGCTTAATCTTAAGTGTCGGTGCATTGACGATTCCTGGCGTGGGTCCTGTGGTGGCGGGGGGTGCACTGGCAACCGCCCTAGGAAGCACTCTTGCGGGTGGCGCCCTTGGTGCAACTGGGGGTGGACTGCTCGGCGGACTCATTGGTTCGGAAATTCCCGTTGACCAAGCCAAAGTTTACACCGACAATCTGTCCCAAGGTGCTTATCTGGTGATGCTAGACGGCACACAAGACGAGATTGGTCGCGCCGAAGAGATTCTTCGCCGTGGGGGTATCCAGGAGTGGAGTGTCTACGATGCACCCACAAACCCTGCTGAGGTCAGCTAAGCACGATTGACCCCCAGCACGAAACTTACTCAAAGTTAGGCAAGCTTTAAACAACTCGACTAAAACTAGGGATTTTACGACTAAGCTTGAAGCTTGCCTAACTTAAATCCGGTTTTTTGTACCCCACTGCCCAACGGGAAAGCCAGTTCCCTACGGCGGGAAACCCGCCTTCAGGACTGGACTCACCGCATAAAATCGAGCTAAATTGATTTTTATAGTGCGCTAACGATTGGTAAGTGTTCTGCTGCATAGGATGGGTGGCGGAATTCTGTTAGGTAACGCCCATCCCAATCAAAAGTTACACGAAACTTTTTGCCAAATTGCTGGCAAACGGCAATAGTCATAGAAGAGTGTGTTTCCCCTTCAACAATAATTCTGTCTCCGGGATTCATTTCTACGCCGTTTAGTCGGCACTTTGCTGTTTTTGTAATAGCTGACTCGGCTGTGATTACGCCTTTTTGTGCAACCTTCCAAGGCTTTTCACATAGTTCAAATCCATTTCGCTTTGCAATCGCAATAGTAACCTCAAACATGGATGACCTTTAACTTCGCTGCAATCGTAAGCAATAATAACAAAATTTTATATTTTTTTGCTCTGCAAAACAGCATGACAACCCTGTCGAATATCCAATACCTGGTTTCAAAATAGTGGTAGCCCTAATAGCCAAGTAAAGCCATGAAACAAGTGATCGCCATCCTAGGAATAGCAACTCTGCTTGCTGGAGTTACTCCTGCTGTTGATGCTCAGCCAAAACAAACACTCCTAGCACAGAGTCAGACGTACGATTTATCTCAACAGGGAGAAGACAAGCTTAAGAATGGAGACTATCAGGGAGCCGTTAAGGTTTACAACCAAGTCTTGCAGTTGAATCCTAAGGATAACCATGCCTATGTCAATCGGGGGATGGCTCGCTTTGAGCTAGGAGACAAGCATGGAGCGGTTGATGACTTTACCCAGGCGCTGCAACTGAATCCCAACGATGCCGAAGCCTACCGCCAACGAGGTGGTGTATACCTGACTCTGGGGGATAAGAAGAAAGCGAGGGAGGATTTACAGCAAGCGACCAAGCTCACTAGTAACCGAGGCGGTGGGGCGATCTCCCCACCAACGCAGAACCCTACGATGCAGCTTCAGCAGTAGTCGGACTTTAGACAAGGCGGCTTGATATCGATAGCCGCCAACTAGAGTATGCGACATAATTAATTTTTTGGTACACCTGTAACTAAGCGCGATACCAGCAAGTGATATTCTTTCAAGCAAAAGTTTATCAATCAACTCAATAGTTGCTTGTGGCATTACTTTATTTTTAGGTGACTCAACAAACTGTCTGCCACAGTTGCGACATAAAAATCTTTGTTTGCCATTATGAATATGATGTCCTATCCCTTTCGGGGTCAGCTTTTAGCTAAACGAATCGCAATCAGGTGGGGTAGTTGACCCTCTTGCTAAGTTTTTGCTCCCAAACATTCGTATTTTTCTACGAACAGCCTCTAAATACGAAAAAATTAGTTGCAGACAATTTAAGATAAAAAATGACTTACAGTACAATTCGCCAGATGAAACAGTCCATGGCTAGACGAAGGCGGGGAGTTTTGCTGACTTCTAAAGGGTTACAGCGGTTGCAAGCAGCAATTTTGGCTATGGAAATGGCAGAGAAAAATGGCGGTCACTTCAGCTTGGAAGAGCTAAGCGATCGCATTAAAGTTTCTACCAAAACACTGAGTCGTTTATGGTCTTTAAAGACAACTGTGGATCAAAAAACGCTCAAAATTTGCTTTTGCGCCTTCGGCCTAGAGTTATGTATCGGGGATTACATTTTAGCAAGTAAGTCGGATGGGGATGGAACTACTGAAACCTTCTCAACCAGTTCAGGCAAAGAGATAGATTCGGATCAATCACTAGCTGACTCTTATGTTAAGGAAAAGCTTTACAGCTCTAAATATGTTAACGCATACCCAGATGGTCCCGTTCCCCTCGATTCTCCGCTCTATATTGAACGTCCACCTATTGAAAAACTAGTATATCAGGAAATAACTCAACCAGGCGGTGTGATCCGGATTCGCGCACCAAGATATATGGGTAAAAGTTCTCTAGTGCTACGCCTGCTAGCCTCTGCCCAACAGCAGGGGTATTACACGGTAAAACTGGATTGCGACCAAATCGATTCACTGTGCATGAGTGATTTAAACCAGTTTTTGCGTTTTTTTTGCTGGCGAGTGGCAAACGAATTAGGCATTAATCCAAATCTGGATGCTAACTGGGATGAAGAAATTGGCAGTAAGTTGAGTTGTAGTTTATACTTGCAAAACTACTTGCTCAAGCAAATCAAAAGTCCGATAGTTATCGTATTAGAACAGGTTGAACGCTTTTTTGAGCATCCTCAAATTGCTACTGAGTTTTTTCCTTTGATGCGCTCGTGGTACGAAGAAGCACGACGGGATACCGACTGGCAGAAACTGAGACTAGTGGCAGGGTAAGCGCAAGAAAAAATGACTCATGATATGTTACTGGGGTAGAGCAGCAGAGAGAACCTTGAGCATATAGTCGCTGTTCA
>JAABUZ0100002793.1_pt1 | contig 27882 bp, 23 predicted proteins | sample 5562091 | NCBI WGS metagenome assembly JAABUZ01 (sample SAMN12813069, study PRJNA571459) | rock metagenome | isolation source: Antarctica rocks | place: Antarctica: Victoria Land, Linnaeus Terrace sud | collected 2015-12-21 | reverse complement strand
TTTCAACATCACCTTTTTCGGGGATGTTGAAATACTCCATGGCTGGGTTCCTAGAAGAATTGTATCAGCTCATCGTACCAAGAGGAGACATTATTTCCTTGAAGGAAATGTACAAAGTCGAGCTAAGTCCATGCAGTAAATATGATCGCCAGCAAGGATAAGCATATAGTCATAACGTGCTTCCATAATAACGTCCAGGTTTTGATAGAGAGAAGTATCAAGCTTTGGAGTGACTCATGGTAATGCGTGGGTCGGTGAAAATATCAAACTCATCACGGCTCGGACTTGAAAATTCAGAGACGATAGCTCCCTCTTCACCCGCTTGAAACCAGTGCAGCGTATTCGGTGAAATAGTATACTGTTCGCCGGGATGAAGTTCGATCTCGTGAAATACTGTATAGTACGCATCACTTCCTGGTAGTATTCGTGCCTGTATCGTGCTGCTTGGTTCACCCTCTATGTACAGCCATACCTTACCTGCACGGCAGCGGAACGTCTCCATCTTTCCCGGATCATTTCCTATCGGCGGATGCTTATGCTCTGCACCTGTTTGTCCTGGAAACATTACCAATTCTTTTGCGCAATAGCGATCATTGTTGATATAGACGACGATTTCCAACCCGATATGTTCCATTTCTCCCAATCCAAAGTCTACAACTGCAATCTGCTCCTGCTCTTGTGGAGTCAGCACAATTCCATGCTGACGGAGCATAGCTATCGCACGTTCTTGTAATTGTCGTAACTGGTTTTGCTGCAACATACGATATATCTCCCTTTCTGCTACGTTGCATATTTCAAAAGGGAAAGGGCCAAAGCGATCTTGTTACCCTTTCCTTCATGAAATGAATTTGCCAGAGTGTGTGAGAAGATGAATTCCCAGGACCGATGCAAACCTACACAATTTGCATCGGTTTGAAACTCACGCCTCTACTCCTTCTTTTAGATAACGACTGTGTCTAAAGTTCCTCCATACATTTCTTGACGTACTGAGACGACTTGGTCAACTGGTCTGTGACTTTCTGTAGCGGCCATCCCGCAGTACCATGACATTTGAGGCTCGCGATGCCCTCATAGCCAACGTATTTCAGAGTCCGCAAGAGGACTCGGTGGTCCAACGTTCCATGCTCTCGTGGCAGTTGTTGGTCGCCAGGACCGAAGTTTAAACCATCTATGCCCCTGCGATATTGACGATCTATGTCCCATATGTAGTAGAAAAAAAGCTTCTTGCGTTCAGCAAGATAGATGATAGCTTCTGAGATGGTCTCCTCCATCACCCAAAGATGTGGCGGTGCCAAACAGATGCCAAGATTCGGTGAATCGAGCTCAGTGATAAGGCGCTTAATCTGAGCGAGAGAGTCCACGCCCTCTCCCCAGCGTTCTGCCTCATGCCCACCGGTCTCGAAATCTTCTGTGAACGGTACCGTCAAATGATTCTCCACCGCAATGCGAACTCCATTTTTCGCCGCGACGTCCACTAAGGGTGGCAAAAATGAGCTTACGAAATCTGGAAAGTGAGCCTCACAATCAAAAATGACAGTATCTATTCCAAGTTGAGCTGCAAATTCAATACGCTGCTTCATTTCCTCCTGCGTCTTGCCGTACATCGTCAACGCAGTCGGATGTATCCTATAACGCTCTAAAAGTGCTCGAATCGCTTGTGGGTCGTCTCCCGGGTTCACATGATGCGCTAAAGGTGCTCTAGATGACCACAGGTTCACTTCGCTGAACCCGAGACGAGCAACTTCCTCGAGTGCCTCTTCGAGTGGAAAGTCATGATATGGAAGAATCTCTATTCCAAGCTTGAACATCAGGTATTTACCTCCTTATATACAGGATATACAGGGTCAGTTCGCGGTAGTGGCTGGTTCCATACCACTTCCTGAGTCCTTAGTTATAACTAGGCTAACTCACTCCCAGACAAATACCGCCTTTTCCGTGACTCTCTGGTCGAAGAGGCGGAAAGCCTCGGGAGCATCTTGTAGTGGAAAGCGATGAGTAATGGTTTGTGTAACTGGAATGTTGTGGTCAATCACAAAGCGTGTCATCTCCTGCCACTCTCCCAACGGGAAGTGCCAACCACCTATGACGTGTAGCAGCTTTCTGATTATCTGGTCGCTCGGATTGATTGTCATCGAGCGGGATTCCCCGATAAACGCGACAGATCCTAGCTTGCGTGCACTGTCAAGGGCTGCGTTCTGCCCACTTGGATTCCCCGAACTGTCGATGGCAATGTCAACACCTTCTCCGTAAGTCATCGCCCGGAGCCGCTCAACAGGATCTTCCCTGCTGCTGTTGATTATCGCGTCTGCACCGAGATACTGTGCAAGTTCGAGACGGGCATCAAGAACATCAACAGCGATTATTCTGGCCCCGCGCGCCTTGCCGATTAATACGCCAGCTGCACCCATTGGGCCCAGACCAAAAATCGCGACGGTTGTAGTTCCAGAGACCCCTAACCGCTTTTGTGTGGAATACTGCGTGCCAATATTGTCCGTCATCACAGCTCCTGCTTCGTACGAAAGCTCATCCGGTAGCTTGAGACAGTTTTCGCCAGGTATGACAAGATAGTCCGCATCCCCGCCATCAACATCGAAGCCTAGACAGCGAAACTGAGGACAGAGGTACTGATACCCGCTCTTGCAGTAAGGACACATTCCGTCGCCTACTGCAAGATAGGCTGCCACTCGGTCACCTAGTTGCACTCCTCTTACGCCTTGCCCGACTTCGATGACCTCCCCAGCGGGCTCATGGCCTGGAATCACCAGTCCCTTTCCTGCGCCTTCGCCTCCAACAATTGGGTTTCCGTAATAGAGGCTCATATCGCTACGACAGATAGCAGAGGCACGCATCTTAATGAGCACCTCACCGAAGTTGGGTCTTGGATCGGGCCGATCCACTACGCGAACCTCTTTGTTCCCCGGTAACAACACACCTTTCATGAAATGTAATAACCTCCTTGAGTCTTACTTGACGGCCCCCATAGTTAAGCCTGAAATCAGGCGACGACGCAAAACAAGTATCATCACTATGATGGGCAACAGAACTGCCGTAGACGCGGCGGTGAGAAGGCCCCATTGAGTCCCGAACATGCCACCAGTGAACTCGCTGATGCCGACAGGAGCCGTTAGCACGTCTGAACGGGTTAGCGATAAAGCAAACAAGTATTCGTTCCAGCACAGAATCACGCTCAAGATAGCAGACGTCACCATCCCAGATGCTATGAGCGGAAGAATGATTCTGACGATCATGCCAAGTCGTGAGCAACCGTCTAAAAAGGCTGCTTCCTCTATCTCAACGGGTAGCTGAAAGATTGTGCTTCTAAGTATCCAGATCACGATTGGTAAGTTGAAGGCAATATAGGGTATGATCAGGACTGGATATGTATCGAAGAGTTGGAGGTTGCCTGCTAAAATGAACACTGGGATAACGGCAACAACCGGTGGAAACATGATAGTTGAAAGAATCCACGTTGACAGAAATTGCCTTCCTCGAAAGCGAATCCGTGTAAGGGCATAGGCTGCTGGCAATGCAATTGCCAGTGTGAGTACAGTGGAAGCACTTGCAACAATCGCACTATGCAGCACTAACCAAAGAAATGATTGTGACGACACAGATTGCCCGCTAAACAATTGCGTATAATTCGCAAGGGTAGGCTGAAACAACCATTTTGGGGGAATTGTCAAAGCTTCCCCGCTGGGTTTGAACGAGGTGGTCAGCATGAAGATAAAGGGTATTAAAGCACCCAGGATCATAAGCCAAACAACCACCCGAACCACGATGTTCAAGAAAAGGCGTACCGGACGAGACATGGCTCATTTCTCCTCTACAAGGTCAGTATTCTGGGCAACCACGCGTAGTACTTGCGACACGACAATCATAACTACTATGAGGAACATTATCCCGAGTGCTGATGCAGCTCCAATACTGAAGTCTTGCAGGGCCACCCGGTATATCGCTAAGTTGATGACTTCAGTCGCCGTCCCAGGGCCGCCACCGGTAAGTACCTGGACGGTATCGAAGACTTTGAATGATTGCACGATACGGAGTAACACTGCAATGGCAATGAATGGCCGAAGCAGTGGCAACGTAATATGCCAGAACTTCTGTAACCCTCCTGCTCCATCGACTGTAGCAGCCTCCTGTATATCTGATGGGACTCCTTGAAGCCCGGCCATCAAGATGAGTGCTACAAAGGGCATCCATTGCCAAATGTCTAGCGCGATGAGTGCTATCCAAGCGGTCACCGGAGAGCCCAACCAATCTACTGGCGTTCTCATCACACCAATCTGCTGCAAATAATAGTCAACCCAGCCGTAGTTAGGGTTTAGAAGCTCACGCCAGAGCAGGGCAGAAACTACTGGTGTCACAGCAAAAGGCAAGAGTAACAGAGTCGAGGCTATGCTATTTTCGAGAGTTCGGCGTGCCAGAGCAACGGCAAGCAGTAGACCAATCACTAACTCAAGGCTAACAACAATGACGACAAAGAACACCGTGATAAGCAAACTATTCCGTATATCCGGATTCGTTAAGTCGTATATATAGTTTCTCAGCCCTACAAATTGGCTCGTAGGCGAAAGTAGTGTAAAGCTGAGAAAACTTGAGCGCAACAGGTACAGTGCTGGAAAAACTGTCATTGCGAGCAATATTATGAGGGCGGGTGCAACTAAAAACCAGCCTATTCGTCCTGGTGAGGCAATGCGTACTCGCGGTTTCGTAGTACGCTTCGTAGATGACTGGCCCCCTATCGGCTTTACGCTCTGTTGTATCATCTTGGATACCTCAACTCTTAACTAACAGGATACCCTGCCTGCTGTAACGCGCTCTTTACTCTGCTCGCTGCCTGGTTGAGCGAGGCATCTGGTGTCATACGACCACTCGCTGCATTATTGACGGCAACCCATATCGCCTGATCAACATCGCTATAGTTAGTCAGACGTGGTCTTCCTACTCCTACCGCAAGCGATTTCCCAAGAATGTCATAGAAGTTTCCAAACTGCTGAACAAGCGAAGAATCCGCCGCCGCCTTCTGGTAGCCAGAAATTCGGCTAGGATGCAACTGCTGTTTCAGCATCTTAGTTTGAGTGTCGCCACTCGTGAACCAGGTAATGGCACGGTATGCCCACTCTTTATTTTTAGAGAACGAGTTGATGCTCAGCATCCACGTACCGAAGTGTGGCCCATATGTGACCTGCTTGGGAGCCATTGCGTATGCTACCTCACCTTTAACACCCGGGTTAAGGGAGACATTGTGATAGTTCATGCTCATGGATGTCAAGCCAGAGCCAAAAGTGGAAGCAGCTGTATCCCAAGAAAACTCGGTCACTCCAGGAGGTGTGACTTTATACTTGTTGATCAGGTCAGAGTAGAAAGAAAGGGCCTCTACGCCCGCAGGAGTGGCAAAGCCCAGATTAAAATTATCGGTCACCAGATGACCATTGCCACCCCAGCTTGCCAGTAGCGTCTTGAAGTCATCTGTCGCCCAATCACCGTCACCCGGCATAAGTGTCGTTCCATAGAGTCGCTGGCCGGGTCGTGTGAAGAACTGAGCCACTGTACTAAAATCATCCCATGTCTGCGGCACAGCGAGTGGTTTCTTGTACTGCTGCTGGAAAGCTGCCTGCTCGTGAGGATCATCGAACATATCTTTACGGTAGGACATCGTAAGAACGTTCGCCTGAAGCGGGAAGCCATAAATCTCAAAGCCTTGATGTGTAATTGTATCTACATCGATTGGCTGGGTCACGTCTGGATAGTGCAAGTACGTCTTTGATGGATTGTAGACTGCCGTGTCATAGAAAACCTTGGCAATAAAATCCTGTAAGTCGGGCTTCGCAATGTCATTCAACTTGGAATTTTTGATGTACTTGCTCAATGGCTCAACTTTCCCTGTCAGTCCAGGCATCCAGGGCGTGTCAACGATTATGATATCATAATGTGAGCTTGACGATGCCAATTCTGCGAAGACCTTTTGCTGGAGTGCATTATAGGGTATAGTGTCAAGGTTGATATCGAAGCCGAATACAGACTTGAAGTCTGGAAGTACAGCTTTGACGGCATCAGAATCAGCTTCAACAGTCGCGTAAAGCATATTAAGGGAAGTTGGCTTGGCCGATGAGGACGATGAACCACCACAAGCCGCCAGCAGTCCTCCACTAGCTAAAAAAGCCGACGCTACAGCTGTTTCTTTTAAAAATTTTCTTCTACTTATTGGTTGTACAGTAATCATATCTGCCTCCATGCTCTATTACACCAAGTACACGATTAGATAGTGAGTCTTCTCACTCAAGTTGCGCCAATGCTTAAAAAGCACAATAAAATCAAGCCTAGACTATGAGGTCTTCATCACTTAGTGGAACACCAAAGTAATTACTCAGCTGTTACTCAACCGGTTATATATAACACTGCGGAATTTGACTCTTCGTCCATTGTCGAAGCAATCAGCTTCCATTGAAAAATATATCTCTAACGATCAAAATTGAAAGAAACCAACTAGCTTCCCACTTCATAAGCCCTTGGTAGGGTGACATCACCTCCTTGTACTGCACAATCACTTACATGTTGAGCTGTAAGTGTATCCTGTTGGCTGCATTTTGCTGACTTATAGATCATACAAACTCATACATGAGACGCAAATACAGTATCTCAGCATTACCTCCACTGCAGATGACCGTCTGACCATATAGCTGAATGTAGCCCATGTCCCCTGCACAACCGTCCGCTCCAGGTCAAAACTATTCCTCACAGACAATAGCGCAACCAATTCCTGTTCCTCAATGAACGAAGAGAAAATTTTCGCTATCTCTCCCAACTGCAGCTCATTGCTCATTGGAAGACATCAAATATACGACTAATTAAGACATATATAACATATAAATATAGAGAAGTCAAGGAAATATTATGTAACTTTTAACTTTTTTAGATAAAAGTATGTTCATAAAGACACCTTTTGTTTAGTTACAGGGATGTTCACTTAAAGATTGAGTACTGTGTGAAGGCAAGAGTGAACCCGATCCATCAGTTCCAGCATCAGGTTAGAAATATGGTAGACTGAAAAAAGAGTATGTAGAAAATTCAAATTCACTATGTGGATGAATGATAGCAGGCGTTGTCAGGATATCGGTTGGTTTTTCTACGGTGTTGTCTCCGATGCAACGCACCTTCATCGTCACATGGTAGTATTTAAAGCCTATTTTCTAATAACATTGCTTTTCATTGGCAACGATTTTATAATGACTTCGTGAAATGTAGTAATGACTAGCGGTTTAGGCCAACAATGTCAATGACGACATAGAGGGACATTAATATGACAATAAATATTCAATCTGTAGAGACGGAGATGCCAGCACCGTCGCTGGATATGGTCGCGCTCTATCGCACAATGGTAACTGCGAGAGTAACAAATGATCTTCTAAAGACGCGTAAAACACAGGGAAAATACCCTTTTTATATTGGTTGCGCTGGTCATGAAACAATGGCTGCTGTTGTCGCTGCACTTGATACCAATGATTGGCTTGCATTGTACTATCGTGATCTAGGTGCGTGGTTACAACGAACAGGGGATATGGCTGGACCATTGCGTGAGGCTTATTCACGTATTACCGGTCCAATGTGCGCTGGACGCAATATGCCATCGCACTATAGTAGTAAGCGTCATCGCATTCTTCCAGGCTTTAGCGAGATTGCTGGCCTTGCGCCATTTGCGGGTGGCTTTGGCTTTTCGATTAAGCGACATGGTGGCGATGAAATAGTTCTTTATACAGGTGGAGATGGTTCAGTCGCAACGAATGACTTCAATGTACTCCTTCGTCAGGCTGGTGTGCATCAACTTCCTGTTTTCATGGTTGTCGAAGACAATGGATGGGCGATTACTGCCGAATCTTCTATTCAATGGGGTGGGTCGCTTGTGGATTGGGCAAAGGGTGCTGGCTTATATGCTGAAGAAGTGAATGGAACTGATGTGATGGCTACCTATGAGGCATCGCGTCGGCTTGCACAGCATGTTCGCTCTGGTCAAGGCCCTGTCTTGATGCATCTTCGGCTCGGCTTACTTGATCCACATTCTAGTAGTACCGACATCAAAGCGTATCGCAAACGGGAAGAGATTGAGCTTACGACTGCAACAAAAGACCCTGTGAAGAACTTTGCTCGTTGGCTTGTTGAGCATAAATTCTTACAAGAGAGCGATGTTGATGCTATCCGTAAAGAAGTACGTACAGAGCTAGAGCGTATCGAAAACGAAGTCTTACAAGAGCCAGAGCCAACGGCTGATCGCGTCCTGCATCACGTCTTGTATGTTCCGCAATGGCAAGAGAATACACCGCGTGGTCCGAGGCGTGCGACAACAATGCTTGGGGCTATTAATGAGGCTTTAGCGGAATTAGCACAGCGTGACCCAGGCTTTTTTGTCTATGGGCAGGATGTAGGTAGTCCTAAGGGTGGAGTTTTCGGAGCCACCGCAACACTCGTTTCAAAATTTCCAGGTAGAGCAATCAGTAGTCCCCTTAATGAGCAGTTGATCGTTGGCATTGCTGCTGGCGCGGGAATGAAAGATGGGAAGGCTCGATGTGCTGAACTGCAGTTTGTTGACTACCATCAATCGGCAACACAAACTCTGCGTCTAGCGGCCCGCATCTCCTATCAAAGCTACGGGGATTGGAATGTTCCGCTTCTCATTCGCACAAAATCTGGTAGTGGTGGTGGTGGCCCTATTTCAAGTAGTGGGTCCGGTGGTGGTGCTTATGGACACTCTAACGCAGGTGAGCAGTGGTTCACAACTGTACCAGGGATGATTACTGTTTGCCCCTCAACTCCTTTTGATGCGAAAGGACTCCTATTAGAGTCTGCGCGCGCACAATCGCCTGTTGTTTTTCTTGAACGTGGTCGACTTTACCGTTCCGAGCCTCCAAAGGATAGTAGCGGTCACACCATTGCTGCAATGGCCCAATATTGGAATGTTCCTGATGGCTACTATACACTACCACTTGGAAAAGCACGCCGCCTCCGTATTGGAGAAGGACCAACACGCCTAGCTATTATTGCATGGGGTGTGATGGTATTAGAAGCGTGTACTGCTGCTGCTAATATCGTCAATCAAGAAGGCGGGGCTATCGAAGTCGTGGACCTGCGCACTTTAGCTCCATTCGACGGAGAGACGGTAATGGCGGCTGTAAAAGAGGCCAACCGCGTGCTCGTTGTTACAGAAGAGGCTGATTTGACGAGCTTTGGACGCCATATTCACTCCTGGATTGTCGAAAATTGTTTTTACGATTTGGATAGCACACCCGCTTTCATTTCTGCAATCAATGCACCAGCCGCCCCCTATAATGCCGCTGAAGAGGAGGCATTCTTTCCTTCAGCCGTGACAATTGAAGAGAAAATTGAGGAATTGCTGGCTGAATAAACAGAACTTGCAGCGTATCGTAGGCGTAGCATTTGAGGCATATCTGACATGCTACGTCTAAAATACTATGCAAGGACAATCTCGACGGATTGGAAAAACTATGCTACACTTCGTTCGATAGAGAAGATGATAGAACACAATAACACTATTCTTGCGGTATAGGAAAGGCAGGAAAAACGTATGACAACTTGTGTATCTTGTGTATCTTGTGGTAGCGATGTCACTGGAAAGAAATTTTGTCCAGAGTGCGGAACTCCTGTGCAATCTACAGGAATTCCTACTATGAATATCCCGGCTATGACGACGTGTCCACGTTGCGGTGGCGAAGTGAAGGCTGGTGCTGCGTTCTGTATGCATTGCGGTTCAGCATTGAACGCGGTTCAACCTCCTGCCCCTGTACAGACGCGTCCTACAACACGTCCATGTCCAGCCTGTCATATGGAGGTGCCAATAGATACTGCATTTTGTATTCATTGTGGACAGAACATGAGTACTCCTGTACCCCCTGTATTCTGTAACAACTGTGGCAAGCAGAATGCCCCCGGAATCAAGTTTTGTGGTGGGTGTGGTAGTCCTCTCACGGCTCCTACGCCTCAAAATGTACTCTATAGCGCGAATTATGGAACAGGACCATCGGGACAATATTCACAACCACAATATGGACAGCCACAGTACCAGCAACAGCAATACGATCCGAACAATCAGGGCGGCTATCAGCAGCAACCAATGATGGGTCAGCAACTTATGACGTTACGTTGCCCTGTATGTATGGCAATGTCACCTATGGGAACATCGAACTGCCCTAGCTGTCGTACAAGTCTCGTTGGGGTTGTTCCTACTCCTATGAACATGCCTGTGCAGGGACAACAAGGTATGCTCGGTGGTGTAGGCAACTTCCTACAAGGGAACAATGGCAAGATGGCGATGGGTGCTCTTGGAGGGGCTGCCGCTGTTCTCGGTGGAGAAATGCTCTTGCATGGCGTTGAAAACTCTATAGAAAATCGTGACGATGGTAATAGAGGTTATGACGGCTATGAGCGTCACCACCATCATCGAGAGGAAGGGCTACTCGGTGGACTAGGTGATATCGCAAACGATGTTGGCCTGTTTTAGCAATGGTAAACACATAGAAGACAAACAAGAGACACTCCTCTATCAGGTTCTGATAAGGGGTGTCTCTTACATATCTAGCTCCAACTGTACCCAAATTGGCTACTTATCTACCCCTGCTCATAGGATTATGTTGCGATGGGGTCGGAAACAGTCTATAATACTGCGAGATAAGAAACATATTTCTTTGCTGGAAACAATGTGGTTATGATCGTTACTCTGTATATACGTTGCTATCAGCTAGCTAGGACTTATAAGGAGAAACGGCGTCTTCTTTTTGTCATAGAAAAGAGAAACCGTGCTAAACGCTTTAATGAATTACGAGCGAACAACGCTACCCAATGGCCTACGTCTACTGACTGCCTCTATGCCAGCGATGCGTTCTGCCAGTATTGCTTTCTTTTTTAAGTGCGGCTCACGCTACGAGCAAGATCGTATCGCCGGGGTGTCGCATTTTATTGAACACATGCTTTTCAAAGGTTCGCACAGCTACCCTACCGCGCGACTCATCTCCGAGGCAATTGAAGGAGTTGGGGGTGTGTTCAATGGAAGCACTGGGAAGGAAATCACAAGTTATACTGCTCGCGTCTTAGGGGAAGAACTACCTGCGGTAATGACCGTTATGGCAGATATGATACGCTATTCCTTGTTTGATGCGACAGAAATTGAGAAAGAGCGTAGCGTGATTGTTGAAGAGTTGAGCGCAACTCGAGACGACCCGCAAGAATGGGTAAATCTTCTTATTGATGAAGCAATGTGGCCTGACCTTCCACTAGGAAGAGATGATGCTGGAACTATTGAGTCGGTTACAGGATTGCAACGTCAGGACATGCTTGCGTACCTGCACACACATTATTGTCCAAATGCTCTTGTAATTAGTATTGCGGGCAACGTAGATCATCAGCAAGCTGTTCAACTCACAGAGCGTCTCTTCGGCGATTGGGAACCGCGAGAAGTTCCTTCATATGCTGAAAGTTTACCTACGCGCGACACGAGACCTTTGCGTATGATACAAAAAGACACTGAACAAACCAATGTCTGTTTAGCGACCCTGGGAACCGCATATGGCTCGACTAACTATTATCCACTAACGCTGATAAATGCAATTCTTGGTGATGGCATGAGTTCTCGTCTTTTCCAATCTATACGTGAGGAGCAAGGATTAGCATATGATATAGGTAGCTATCTCAATAGCTATGCTGAGACAGGAAGTTTTGTGGTTAGTGCAGGGGTAGACCCCTCGCAAACAGAAGAGGTGATACGCGCTATCAGCATTGAACTACAACGTCTATGTGAGGTACCCGTACCATCAGATGAATTAAGGCGTATCAAAGCTTATGTACGCAGCAGTATTTTATTGGGATTAGAAGGGACACACCAAGTTGCCGCTTGGCTGGGAAGTCAAGAATGTTTGCATAACAGTGTGCGTGATATCGACGATGTAATAGCTCGTATCGAAGCAGTCACCGCACAAGACATTCTGCGTGTCGCGCAAACCTGCTTTGCTCCTGAATGGCGTCGTCTCGCTATCATTGGGCCAGATGATATACGTCAGGCAGACAATTTTAGGAAACTGCTTACAAACAAGTAAAGCGGGAAGAGGAGATCAAGTGCTATGGCACAAGTAACGCTTCGTGAGTATTTGCAAGGAATAGAAGACGTAATTAGTTCTGGGCATGTGGATGATGCAGCTAAGCAGTGTCAGCATGTTCTTTCTCAATTTCCAGAGTCTTTAGAGGTGCAGCGACTTCTGGGCGAGGTGTACCTTGCACAAGGTCAGATGGAGGATGCACAGCAGGCACTTGATTGGATATTGACGAATGACCCAGAGAACGTGATTGCGTATTGTGATCGTGCACTTATCAGTGAACGTCTCTCAGATTTCGATACAGCTTTAGATTGCTATCAGCAGGCATATGAGTTGAGTCGCGGCAATCGCGATATTCGTCAGCAATTCAACATATTAAGCGCGAAAGCCGGGCAACAAGGCTTTATGTTCTCACGAGCAGGACTCGCACGGCTCTATATGCGCGGTGGACTACTGCCACAGGCTGCTCAAGAGTGGGATGCCGTACTTTCAGTTAGCCCTGATCGTCTGGATGCCCGAACAGGACTGCTTGAAACATATTGGCGTGAAGGTCTGTATGCAGAAACCGAGCAACTAGCACAGCAAATACTTCAAGATGTACCGTCGTGTGTCAAAGCTTTACTGCTGTTAGCTCATGTTACAGCACTCAAAAATATGCAACTGGCGCAAGAATATATTCAGCGTGCCGGACTACTGGACCCTGATCTTTTAATGGCCCAGGAGCTCTTTGAAGATATGATGATGAGTCAACCAGGGCATCCTTTTCTCAAACTCTTGAAGAAACCTCCTGTCGTACTAGAGCTCAAACAAGCTCCTGTGGAACTACCAACCAAACAAAATGTCAGCGAACAGCCAACTCACGCGTATGTTCCAGTGTCGGAAGAGGCTGTACTTGTACCTGACGCGCTTTTGCATGAAACATTAACTCCTGGTAGTCCCTTTGAGTGGAGCAGTTTAGACATGTGGAATGGAAAGGCGGCTACGCTTGCCAGAACGGAAGTGCAAGAACAGCCGATAGCAGAAGTAGCTACCGTACCCACTTGGTCACATGACATATTTTCTAATAATGATACATGGACCTTACCTGTACAACCACAAGAAATACAAGAGCCGCAACAACAGGTAACTTTCACCACTCCTGAGCAAAACATGGATGGCATTCAGCTTGACCCTCAGTTGCAGGATGCTCAAAATGAGGTAGTTGTTGCTTCTGGACCGCAAGAGGCTCCAGCAAGGGATGACTCAAACTTGCTTCCAGAGTACCACCCCGATGACGAATCATGGGAAAATGAGCCTGACAATAATCAGGCTACTAGTGGTGAGCCGTCGTGGATGTCGCCTATCCAGAAAGAAACACCATCCTCACCTCCTGCATGGCTCAATATGTTGACACAAGATGAACAGAGCGAGCAACATCAATCGAGCAGCGAAATACCTCTTGTAGAACATGAACAAAAACATGCCCCCATGGAAATGTCTCTTTATCAAGAGCCGATAGAAACTCTACCTGCTGACGATCTATCGGATCCTTCTTGGCGTGATGAACTGCAAAAATCGTTGAACTCTCCTAGCAATGATGAAGAGCCTTTTTTCTTTGGGCCGGAGTGGCTAAAATCGTTGGGAGCCACAGAAATAGATTCAGATATTCAGGAACAGTCAACGCAATTGCCTGTCCTAGAAATACCCGACTCTGAACCTGAAGCTCCTTTAGCACCTTTCACGTCTGCCGAAGTATCTACTACAAAGCCAGAGCAAATATTTGATGAGTACGAGTGGTCAGATTATCTATCTGTTGAACCTCAAGGAGGAGAACAACCAGAGCAAACCGTTCTCAAAACATTAGAAGGGCTAGAGCATAGTTTGCGTTCACAGGGATTTGTGCCCTTGGAGCCAAACACATTATCTACTATTGCACAGTCGCAGGAGCTAGTTGCTGACGAGTCTCAGGTAGTTATACCGTATGAACCCAAGGATGAGACATTTGAGTATGAGGAGCAGCCCGAACTGGAATCATATCATGATGCTACGCATTTCTCGGCACTAGCCCAATTGGGTGATATGGCTACTCCCTCTTACGTACCACCATCCTATCCGTCTTCTGAGCCGTTTATACCTGCCGCGCAAGAAACTGTTAATCCTGCTATGTCATTAGTGGAACCTATGTGGGCTACTAACTTGCGTTCTGTGCCTGCTCCTCCTATGCAACAAGAACCTCATGAGGTATTACACGAAACACAGCCAGCTACATCTATAACAGTTGAGCCTCCTCGCCGACTGACATTTGACTTGGCTTCAGCTTCCTCAGAGAGCATGTCACAAGAGCAATCGTTCGATGAACTCAACAGTGTTGAAGCTTCTCCTGAGCAGGTTGTTGAACCTACGTCTATGCAGACTCCTGTAGAAGTACATAATATTCCTGTCGCTCCTGCTGCTCGTGATAATACCTTGTTTGAAAGCGAACTCGAGACAACGATGAGACGTCCTGCTATTGACTTACAAGCAATGGTACAACACCAACGTCCAGGAACCATAGCACGTAATCAATCGGCAAGAGTTACCAAAGGACGTAGAGGTGAGCCGTCTAAGCAGATACGGCAGACTGGTGACAAGGATGGTATACAAAACTCACAAGAGCGGTTAGTTAAGGGCTATCAACATCAGCTAGTCGGTGATTATGATGAAGCAATGCAGGAGTACCGTATCATCATAAAAAGTGCGCCAGAACTGCTTGATGAAGTCGTGAGCAATATACGAGCGTTATTGAAACTCACTCCTAAATATTCTCCAGGATATCGTGTTTTAGGTGATGCTTACATGCGTCAAGGGGAATATCTTCAAGCGATGGAGGCATATAATAAAGCACTTACAATGACAAAAAAGGCAAAAGCCTAACATGCTGTGAGAAAGGAGTCAATGATGGAAACAATTCTGCAACGCTTGACCGATCTAGATGATGTATACGGGGCAATTATTGTCGGGAAGGATGGACTAATCGTCTCTGGAACACTGCATAGTGAGGACGAGGAAGTGATCGGGGCAATGTCGGCAGCCGCTTTTGGCTCCACTACAAACTACACAGCGCAGATTAATCAAGGCGAAACGCATCGCGTGATCATTGAGACCAAAACTGGGACCATTCAAATGGAAGAGACGGGTGATCTCATTCTCGTAGTGACAACGCGTGGTGCCGGCAATATTGGGCGCATCCGCCTGGAAATGAAAAAAGTTTGCCGTCAGGTAATGCAACTGGTCGCAAGCTATTAATAAAGAAGGAGCTATTGTTAGCTATATGGAGCAGACACTTATCATCGTAAAACCCGAAGGCGTACAGCGAGGCATTGTTGGCAATGTGCTTGCACGCTTTGAGCAACGCGGCCTCAAGTTCGCCGCACTCAAACTTATTCATATTACCCCTGAGCTTGCTGAGGAGCATTATGGCGTGCATAAAGGTAAGTCATTCTATCCTGGCCTAGTTAAGCATATCACCTCTGGCCCAGTTGTTGTAGGGGTGTTAGAAGGGCCAAAGGCTATCAGCGTTGTACGCACAACAATGGGTGCAACAAATGCTGCTGAGGCTATTCCTGGCACAATTCGTGGTGACTACGCCCTTGAGATTGGTTTTAACATTGTTCATGGCTCAGATAGCGCAGAAAACGCGGCGAAAGAAATCAGCTTATTCTTCAAACCCGAAGAGTTAGTGAACTATACCGTTGTTACTGAACCCTGGGTTCACGAGTAAGAGTAGAGATTATTCAAGACGAAGACGCCCACAATTCTGTGGGCGTCTTCGTCTTGAATAATCTTCTTTTATAATGATGCTAAAGGTGTCTCTTCGGTAGAGGAGGCATGATTTGCGCGCTTTTTTTCTGCGAGACGCCAGCAACACGTCTTACTGCGAAAACACTTCTCTTGCTCTTCTTGTGTGATTGGGGGAGTATTTTGCAGACAGAAGACTTGATACATTGGTTCGCCTGCAGTAACATCGTTACATGGAAACCAACGTTCGCGATAGAATGGGCAGGCATTCCTATGCTTACGCCAATTCGAGTTTTCAGATGGATGAGTATTTATTGTGCCCGCCAACCAGATATCCTTCCTGTTTCATGCTAATGATATGAGTCAGTAATTTACGATGAACGTAGTATACCACACTCTCTTTAGAACAATAGAAGTATCACTACAGACAAAGAGGGGCCTCTTATGGTATAATTGGATATGGAAAGATGAGAGAGAAACTGTGGTTGAGCAAAAACTAGAGCAAACACCTTGGACCTTACGACAAACCTTCATCGGTATTTTCCTTACCCTTGTTCCTTGGATGGTGCTCGCGCTTGGTCTTGCGAATCTCAATGGAAAGCCCACACATGTTACGCATCTTCCACATCAGACAGATTTGATCAGTGCTATCGTCGTTTTTCTCTTCTCCATTCTTGTTGAAGGTGCATTTCTTATCGTCCCATTTCAGCCTTCGGCGACCATCGCAATCCTATATTCTATTCATTAGGCTTCAGGCGCTTTCAATGGTCTAGTACATTAGGCATGATTATTGTACTCTTCATTACTTTTTATTTCATTAACGGCCTCTATCAGTATGTCATCACCGTATTCCACCTCAATCTACAAACGAATGATCAGGCGCTTCTGCAACAGAGCAAAGACGCACCGCTCACGACCTATGCGACGCTTCTTGCAAGTGTGCTGGTCGCTCCCTTTTGTGAAGAGACTTTCTTTCGCGGCTTCGTCTTCGCAGGCTTTCTTGGAAGAATGCCTATTGCTGTTGCTATCGTCTTGAGTGCTCTTTTCTTCGCAGTTGCCCACGCTGATCCTGGTTCGTTTGCTGTCCTCTTTTTCATTGGACTCGCGCTCGCTTTTATCCGTTGGCGTACATGTTCTCTCTGGCCCGGCATCCTACTTCATTTACTCAACAATGGCGTTGGGGCACTTGTCATTGTACTTATCATGACAGGTGTCATACGGCAGTAGAGACGCCTGTCATGATAAGTATGGCTATCCAGGGCTAGAGTGCAAGCTTGCCTTCCCATTCTTGCTGTTGCATATTCTGCTCCTACTTTCTTGCTGGAACCGTTTCGGGAAGCATTTCCGGCTCTGATCGAATCAACAGGTAATCTTTTAGTCGCTCTTCGCCACGTGGACTTACTAAGAACATCACAACATCTCCCGCTAGAATAGTGGTGCTTCCTCTAGGAAAAAGGAGTTCACCTTCTCTACGAATGGAAACGACGAGACATTCGGCGGGCAACTTCGCCTCACGAAGAGAAATGCCAGCGAGACACATGCCTGTCTCAATCTTTGTCTCGATCATCACCGTCCCTTCGACGAGACCTCGCATGCGTCGTGAGTCCTTCGCGAGTGTCTCACGATAAGCACGTACAATATTTGTGGCAGAAAGGATACCGACAACATGCATATCACTAACGATATGTTCGACATCGACAACGGGTGCCCAACTGACGCGATGACTTGTAAGTTGCTCAAGTGACTCATCGAGCGTGTCATCAGGATAAACAGTGAGCACGTCGCGGTTCATCGCTTTTTCCACACGTGTCACTCCACGCTCCTCCACTGGTATACGCTGAATATCGGCTTGCGTCAGAACACCGAGGAGGTTGCCCTGGACATCAAGTACTGGTGCCCCACTTTCGACATAACCAGTAAGAAGTTTTTCAGCTTCCGCAAGTGTTTGCTCACTAGAAAAGTGCAGGGAAAGTGGTGCCATCGTTTGACGGACAGCTAATGTTGAAAGGAGCGGGAAGGACATCTGGAGGCGATGTGCCGGAGAGTCTGCTCTTGTATCGACTTGACTGCTGTAAATTGTTGCTTTTCCTACGATGATTGAGGCAATCCCAACCGCGATCATGGCTGGCGCGAGCATTGAAAGATTGCCAGTCATCTCGGCAACCATCAACATCACTGCAAGTGGTGCGTGTGCTATTCCTCCAAAGAGTGCCATCATTCCCACAATCACAAATGGTGCTGGTGTGTCAGGAATGCCGGGTAGGACATGATAGCACAGTCGCCATACTAGTGCTCCAACCATGCCACCAATTACCATACCTGGACCGAAGATACCACCGGAGCCACCTGAACCGATAGACAAGCCGGTCGTGAGGATTTTCACGAAGGGCAAGAGGAGAATAACCCACAGCGGAATAGCTAACAGTCCTTGTCCCATTCCAATTTGAACCCACCCATAGCCCATTCCTAATGCCTGAGGCAAAACAAGGCCAATCAAACCAACGAGCAAGCCACCGATACCAGGCTTGATCCATCTAGGAATATGCAGTTTGTGAAAAATATGAGTAATACCGTAAAATCCGTTAGCGTAAAGCAAACCCATTAATCCGCAGAGAAGGCCGAGCACAACATAGTAGAGCAATTGAATAGGAGAGGTAAATGCGAGATTGCTCGGCGTAGCAAAAATAGGACTCCACCCTGACCAGGCTCCAAAGACGCTGTAGCCAATGACTGAAGCCATAAGCGCTGGAATAATTGCTTCTATCTCCAGGTCATTCTTATAAAGAATTTCTGCAGCAAGAACAGCACCACCAAGTGGAGCACGGAAAATAGCTCCAATACCTGCGCCAATTCCTGTTGCTAGCGCAATACGGCGATCCTGTACATCCAGACGTAATGCTGTAGCGAGAATTGAACCAAAGCCTGCACTAATCTGTGCCGCTGGTCCTTCACGTCCCGCAGAGCCACCTGTGCCAATGGTGATCGCGGATGCGACAAGCTTAATGAGAGGAATCCGTGCTCGTATAGCTTTCCCTTGATGAAACGCGGCTATTGCTGCATCTGTTCCATGCCCCTCTGCTTCTGGTGCAAGTGTGAAGACGATAATACCAGCAACGAGTCCACCCGCGGCTGTTACAACAGGTAAGAGCCAGGGACGAGCTGAGGACCAGAAAGACATAATATGCGTGACTCCACCTTCTCCTGCGGGATCAGGAGGAAGATAGCCAACAAGGTGTCCTAAAAAGGTTCCTGTTGCAAAGTTGATAGCAGCATAGAACGCAATCGCGCCGATACCTGCTACCAGACCAATTAATGTGCTAATGAGTAACCATTTCAGGAGATAACGCGGACTTTCGTAGCTTCTTTTAATACGTCGTATGTGAAATAAACGCCGTACAAATGTTCTGAAGATAGTAAAATTCATAGACACACCTCTTCTCGCTACCCTACTAATATTGGGTGGGCAGACATCCAATAAAAAAAGAAAAAACACGTTACAAGGGCTCACTTATACCTTTCAGTATAAGCTGAGCAACTTTTTCCGCTTGTTGGATAATCTCTCGTTCTGACTGGCCAAGCGTACGTGCTGAGAGCACAAAGGACTCGGTTAATGATAGTATCATGAGCGCAACCGACTCTGTACTAGCACATCTCAATTCACCACGTACCTGTCCCTCTTCCAAGACCAGCGTAATAACTGCGACATAATCACGTAGTAGCTTTATTGCTTCTGTCTGGAATGCACGATTAACGCCGTAAAGAGCACTCATATATACGTTGAATGTATCGCTTTCGGCCTCGGCCAGGTGAACGAATGCACGAAAGAGGTGTTCAAGACGTTGTTGTAAGGTCCCTTCAATTGCTAAGGCTGAACGTACAGTTGCTAAGTGTGACTGTGCGATATAGCGCAGCATAGCAAGAAACAGCTCACGCTTATTCTCAAAGTACAGGTAAATAGTGCCTTTCCCAATTCCCGCCTGCTCTGCAATCGTATTGATATTTGCCTGATCAAATCCCAGGCGAGCAAATTCACTTGCGGCTTCATGTATAATTCTACGGCGAGTTGCCTCCCGCATCTGTTCATCTACAACCTTTGGCATGAACATACCTCATAGAATAGTGATGTAATAGCTAAAACTTTTAAGCGTATTTTACCTGGGCAACTGGTCACATTACTGATTTTAGTATATCCTGTGCTTTTTGCGCTGTCAAATCAAAGTTTTGTCTTCTTAGCTTTTTCCCTGAGAAGGATGAAGAACCTCTTGTGCTATTCTCCAAGAAGAAGTGAGCGACGATGTGTTTATCCTGCTCTCTCTAGTTGAGGGGCTGTTGATCCTCGCACAAGTAACTGCCCCCTTAGAATCACCTGACGAATAGGGCGATTAGGCTCAACAATGCGTTGTAGAAGAAGTTCAGCAGCCGTTTTCCCAATCTCGTAAGTTGGTTGGGCAATCAGGGTAATTGCAGGTTGTACTAGCGATGCCCAGGACGTTTCGTCAAAGGTCACGAGAGCCATATCATCGGGAATGGAGAGGTTACGTTCTCGAAGAGCTTGTAAAGCTCCGGCTGCAAGAAGACTGTTTACGGTAAACAATGCATCGGGAGGTTCAACGCTACCAAGCATCTTCAATGTTGCAGCGTATCCGGCTTCGATCTTCGGAGAAACGTTCTTTATATGCTCCATCCGTGGCATCAGACCATATGTTCGCAATGCTTTTTCATATCCAAGCTGCCGTTCAAGTCCAGTACTCATCTCACTGCAGAGCGCACCAATGCGTCGATAGCCCCGCTCGATAAGATGAACCGTGAGACGATATGCTGCTTCAATGTTATCGAGTATCACACTATCGACATTCCCACCAGAAACTGAACGATCAACAACCACGATTGGAAACGGGAGGTTTGAACTAACAAGCGAAGCAGCTGTTTGTTGCGTTGGAGAGATAATCGCACCTGCGATATTCGTATCTTGCATCACATTGAGGTAGTTTGCTTCTTTCTCTGGCTGTTCATCCGTGTTGCAAAGCAAAACGTTAAATCCCTGTTCATAAGCCGTATCTTCAACTGCTCGGCTGAGCGAGGTAAAAAAGGGATTACCAATGTCGGAGACAATAAGGCCAATCGTCTTGGTATGCTGAGCGCGCAAACTACGAGCCACCAGATTAGGTCGATATCCTAGCTGTGCTACCACTGTCATCACATGTTCACGCACTGCGGAACGCACATGGGGACCATTGGAGAGGACACGCGAGACTGTAGCCGTTGAAACTCCAGCAGCTTCGGCTACTTCTTTGATGCTGATCATGCGATCTTCTTACCTCCTGGCAGAGCAAATACTCTGACTCGGGAAAAGGTCAAAGGTAGAGGTCTTCTTCCAAAATCCAATTGACTATCTCAAGGTATCGTACCTCTTCTAAACGAGGCCGCAACAATTTTTGCAAACGTTTTCATCTTAAATATAGCATATTTTTACTAAAGATACCAGAGTTTATAGAGATGTTTCTCTGTTTCTTGTAAGAGAGAGCTATTTATTTGTAAATGTAACCAATTTATTGCTTCATTCAAAAAACCTTGACAATTCTATTGTAATCGTTTACAATAGGAATATCGAATTATTCTTTCTGGTTGTGAGTACATTTCATCTGTGAAGTGAGTCCTTTCTATAGAGAAGATTGTCGAGTAAAAGCAACGCATTCTTTTCTTGCCTGGCATCAGATGGCAGTAACACAACCAGTCATGAATTTCCACCGTGAGATATCACGACAATTGCATAGAATGACGAGGTGGTACAGTGAAGTCCATCATTAGCCTTGGTGAAGTCCTCGTGGATATCATTCCGAGTAGCCCCCTCCAACTGGGAGCCGCGTGCTACTCTCCTCATGCGGGTGGAGCACCCGCTAATGTTGCTGTTGCTATTGCACGTCTTGGTGGGTCCTCACGCTTTCTTGGTACCGTCTCAGATGATGAATTTGGGCGGTTGTTAGTTCAGGTTCTCATTGACAACCATGTGGATGTTAACTACATTCGCACCCTTACAGAAGCCCCTACTGCCATTGCACTGGTCACATTGTCTGCTGATGGGCAACGACACTTTACCTTTTTTCGTCAAGGAACAGCTGATATGCTCCTACAGACAGAATATGTGAATTGGAGTGCCTGGGATGATGCAGCCATATGTCACACTGGAGGCGTCTTACTCTCCGACGAACCCGCCCGATCAGCAACTCTCGCAGCGATGGATCACACACACCAAATTGGTTCTATTGTCTCGTTCGATGTGAATGCTCGTCCTGCCCTATGGACATCTTCTGCTGTCCTGCGTGATATGATGACCAAGACGGTAGAGCGTACTGATATTCTCAAGCTTAGTGCTGATGAATGTGAGTTTGTCGATTCGCAAAGTAGTTTGCCGATTACGCCTTCAGAGAAAAGTCGCTTGAATGCGCTGGGAAGAGCATTGCTAGAGAAAGGACCCAGCCTCGTGATCATTACACGTGGTCCGCTTGGTGCGTTATTGCTCACAGAGAAGCATCAGATAGACGTTCCAGCGATGTCGGTTCGTCCTGTCGATACAACAGGTGCAGGTGACGCCTTTATGGGGGCTGTCCTCTCTCAATTAGTGCAGCTGGGATGTAGTACCCCTTCCGATCTTCGCGCACTCTCTGTCGAAGATCTGAATCAACTTGGTCATTTTGCTAATCAGGTGGCCGGTTTAAGCAGTACCCGCTATGGAGGAATTTCATCGTTCCCATTTCTTCAAGACATCAATAGTGCTTCGTCTAGCTGAGAAGGCCTTCAGGAGTAACTACTCCTTCCATTTGGAATACATATCTCATGGTTCTGTGTAACCGTTCTGCTCACAGATATTCGACCCCTTCATGTTTTCGTAGGCGTTCCTCTTGGTTCATTCTTACGTATTGCTTTTTTTGTATGTTCCCCTTTTCCATCACAAGTCTCTCTTGGCTTGTGTTGCCTTGAAAGAATGCATGTACCACTGTTGATTGCATGCATATTGACTATTATTTATGCAAAGGAGTATGGTATGTCCAGATTCTTTAGAACGCCCTTCACACTCTCCACTGTTGCAGCGATTGCTCTCGTCACTCTTATCATTGGGGTTTTGGTTGCACGATTGTTTGCTCCTGCCGCAACGCGAGCGAATGCGAATGTTCCCGCTTCTAGCAAGCGCATTGATGTTATCGTGAAAGCTACTGATTCGCAGTTCTGGCAAGCAATGTTAGCAGGCAGCCAGGCTGCGGGCAAAGATTGGGGACTTCAGGTTGGTTTGTTCGGGGCCACATCTGAGGCCGACGTCAACGATCAGGTGGGCTTGGTTGAAAACTCGGTCTCTCGCAACGTTGATGCTATTGTGCTTGCTGCCTCTTCCTCGCAGGCTCTCAATGGAGTGATTGACCGTGCACGCAAGCAAGGTATTAAGGTGATCACCGTTGACACACGAGTCACTACAGCTAGCGATGGCTTTATTGGGACCGATAACGCCAAAGCTGGTGCACAAGATGCCGACCGACTCGGAACACTTCTCCAGAAGAAAGGTGTCACATCCGGGCAGATCCTCATTGAGTCCTCCGTTGCTGGCGTCCAGACTATCGTTGACCGAGATAGTGGGTTTCAGCTTGAACTACAATCGCGCTTTCCCGGCCTACGTATTACAGCTCATCGTTATAACAATAATGACACACCGACTGCGCTCTCTCAAGTAAATGATACGCTCTCTGCTACCTCCAACCTCGTTGGCATTTATGCTGATAACAATGTCTCTGGCGATGGAGTAGCTCAATCCCTTCAGGAAAACAAGGCACAGAACCGTATTGTCGCAGTTGGTTTTGACTCAGACCCTCAGGAGATCAGCGCATTAAAGAACGGGACGTTGCAAGGCATTGTTGTCCAAAATCCCTACTACTTTGGCTATCAAGGAGTGATTGCTGCTGCAATGAGTGCTCAGGGCAGATTTGCACCACCAAGCTTAGATCCAGGTGCAGTCCTTGTAGATGCGGATAATATGAACTCTCCTATCGTTCAGAAGTTGTTGAGTCCTCCGACCACTAAAGGAGGCAAGTAACATGGTTACGTCATCATCTACACCACCGCTCGTCCAACTAAGTCATGTATCAAAATCCTTTGGACCAGTGCAAGTTCTCAAAGATGTTTCGCTCGAACTATACCCAGGAGAGGTCCTTTGTCTCGCGGGAGAAAATGGTGCTGGCAAGTCCACCTTGATCAAAATTCTGACAGGAGCCATTCCTCGTGACGGGGGGGAGTATCGAATTGACGGACAGGAGATGGGTTCTCCAAGTCCTGCTCAAGCACGAGAACGTGGTGTCGGCGTTGTCTATCAGGAATTGAGCTTACTACGCGAGGTCTCTGTCGAGGAAAATCTGCTTATGGGACATCTGCCAGCGAGAGGCGGGATTATCAACCGAAGTGAACTGCGCGTACGTGCGACCAAAATGCTTGAGCGCGTAGGCTTGACTAGCGTTGATCCAGGAATGCTTGTCGCCAATCTGCCTGTTGCGACAAGGCAGATGGTGGAGATCGCTAAGGTGTTGGGAGCCAATGCGCGCATCGTGATTTTTGATGAACCTACGACGTCTCTTTCTGAGGAGAATGCCCAGCACCTCCTCCAACTCATCAATCATCTGAAAAAGGAGGAGAACGTTGCTATCCTGTATGTGACGCATCGCCTCGAAGAGATGTTTGAAATCGGTGATCGCTTCACAGTGCTGCGTGATGGACAATTTATCACGACTGGACCAACGAATACGTTCACACACGAGACACTGATCCGCTCTATGGTTGGACGTCAGATTGAGGCTCTTTACCCGACAAGAGACCATACGCACGTTGGGAAAACTGTGTTATCGGTGCAAGGACTCCGCTTACAAGGTAGTCCCTACCCTATTAACCTGGAGGTTCATGCAGGTGAGATTGTTGGTCTTGGAGGATTGGTGGGTGCTGGTCGCACGGAGACGGTGAGGGCCATCTTTGGGGCTGATCCAATGACCTCTGGAAAGGTGCTCGTTGATAACAAGGTCCTACGTTCCGGTTCTCCGGGAGAAGCCGTGAAGGCTGGTCTTGGGTTGCTCACCGAAGATCGCAAAGACTTAGGAATCCTGGCAGACCTCTCGATTCGGGAAAACGTGACTATTGCCAATTTGGGTATTGTCTCACGCCTCAATGTCATCTTCCAAAACCAAGAAGTCTCTCTGGTTCGTCAATTAGTGCCGCGCCTACGCTTGAAATATCATTCAACGGAGCAGCCGATTTCATCACTCTCCGGCGGGAATCAGCAAAAAGTTTTGTTGAGTCGCTGGCTGGCGACGAAAGCGAAGGTTTTATTGCTAGATGAGCCGACCAAAGGCGTCGATGTGGGTGCAAAGGCCGACATCTACACGATTATTGGCGATCTAGCATCCCAGGGATTGGGCATCCTCGTCGTCTCGTCGTACCTACCTGAGTTACTCGGCATTTGTGATCGCGTCATTGTTCTACATGACTTTGGCGTTACTGGTGAACTGCCAATTGAGGATGCGACTGAAGAAGCGGTGCTTCGCCTGGCAAGTAATGCCCCTATTCCTATGAATGTATAGCAGAGAGGAGATTTCTCATGACAACCACGTCCAGTACCCCACAACCTGCTCAGCAACCTTTGTCAACGCCGCGAGCAGCAGAAGAGCAACGAACACCGATCAGTTTAGGGCGTGAAAGCGGCGGCATTCTCGTCCTGCTGATCTTCATCGCGGCACTCATCCTGACAACCAACGACTTTCTGACTCTCACAAATCTGGACAATCTCGTTCGACAAGTGGCGGTATTCGCAATTCTCTCAGTCGGCCAGCTATTCGTAATTCTAACTGGCGGAATTGACCTATCTGTTGGCTCCACATTGGGCTTGAGTGGCGGAATAACTGCACTGTTGCTCGCAGGTGGGACCCCTATTCCACTCGCTATCCTCGCAGGATTGGTCGTCGGGCTCGTCGTCGGGTTGATCAATGGACTTCTCGTAGCGCGTCTTGGACTACCTCCATTCATTGCTACATTAGGTATGCTTGGAATCGCACGTGGAGTAGTCCTCCTATCGACTGGTGCCAAAACCATTTCACCGCTTCCCGATGCCTTCAATACTATTGCCAATGGATACTTCCTTGGCCTACCGAGCCTGTTCTGGATTCTTCTTCTTGTTGCGATTATCGCAGCATTTGTACTTGGGCGGACGGTCTTCGGCCGCTATGTCTACGCCGTCGGGTCCAACACAGAATCAGCACGACTTTCTGGGGTGCCAGTGAACCTTGTACTCCTTGCGGTGTATAGTATTAGTGGTGTACTTGCTGGCTTCGCCGGTATCTTAACCACGTCACGCCTGGGTGCTGGCATTCCAACAGCTGGCACTGGCTACGAATTACAGGCTATTGCTGGCGCAGTTATCGGCGGGGCAAGTTTGTCAGGGGCAAAGGGTCGTACCATTGGAGCCGTTCTAGGGGCTTTGATTATGGCAATTCTTGCCAATGGAGGTAACTTGCTGGGCGTTGACCCATTCTACTTACAAATTGCCATTGGCTTACTCATTATCCTGGCTGTTTACTTCGATCACTTGCAGGGACTCAGTTTCAATTTTGTGCGTCGAGCCGCGTAAGATGAACGAAAGGCTAGCAGCACTCCTGCTAGCCTTTCTTTACATTTTCCCCCGCAACCTGCCCGTAGTTTAGAACAGCTACCATCGAAGTACCCCCAATAATGTTGCCAATCAGTATTGGGAACAGGTACACCCCTAGTGCTGAGAAAAAGTCCATTTTACCAAAGCTGACTAAATAGAATGCGCTTACTGCGTCTACTATGACGTGCGCGAACGACGCAACTCCTATGATATAGGTAAGGACTACGATGATGTGGAAGCGTGTAGAATCGGCCGCTGGGAGCAGCCAGACCACAAGTGCAATCAGCCATCCTGCAAAAACACCTCTCAGGAGAAGTAAACCAAAGCCTCCTTTAAGTGTTTCCTGCGAAAGTAGTGTGAACACATTTAGAATACCCGGTGGAAAGAGCAACGTGTGAGCAATAAGTGTGGCGAAGAGGAACGCTCCAATGAGGTTTCCAGCAAGAACAATACTCCAGAGCCGTAGGACACGCAATACGTTGTGTTTATTGAAATTGGCTAATAAAGGAAGAATAACAGTTAAGGTATTCTCTGTGAAGAGTTGCTGCCGACCCATTATCACGATTAGAAAACCCAGCGTGTAGCCAAAGTTGTCGACAAGGGGTCGCCAATCAGCCTGGGGAAGATAGTAGTGGATAACTCCTCGACCTACAAGCGAAAAGCCCATCGATAGTCCCGCAGCGAGCGATGAGCATGCAAGTGCCAGGAAGCTACGATTTAACTCACGTTCACCTTCTACTCGTACCGTTTCGTGAACCACGGTAGGGCTAATATTGACGCGCTGCTGCACCTCCTCACGCTCAGATGAGGTGAGTTGTGGTGTAAGCTCTACATCTAATACAATGTTTTTCTCCTCGTCGGTCGGCGTATTCTGTTCAGGTTGAATGCCTGTACTCATAAGGTTGTTTTAGCCTCTATATCCTTCTTCCCTCACACCCGGATGCAAGGTAAAATCGCTACAATACATTTTCATCAAACGAACGATCATGTTGTCATCACGCAATGCCTTTCACTAATGTTACAAGGATTACGTGATGCCCCTATGCTTTGTAGAGGTGGCAAAGGTTTAAGGTTCAGAAGAAATAGGGCTCTTCCCCTACCCAAGGAAATCCGCTTTCGACACGACCGCTAAGGGTTTCCTTGGGTCGTATGAGGTCGAAGGTATGGAGGGATGAATTTCGATGCGCACGATACCAAACTCACCTGAGTTGAGAAGGAGGCGTGCAATGACTAGTACATGGAGGCTGAAATAATTCTATGGTAAAATAGGAGGAAAAAGCAGAGGGATAGGACAGAAGAAGAGATGCAAAAGGGACCAAAACCAGTATATTTGCAACTCAGTGAAGAAGAACGAAA
>JAABUZ0100002791.1_pt1 | contig 27889 bp, 19 predicted proteins | sample 5562091 | NCBI WGS metagenome assembly JAABUZ01 (sample SAMN12813069, study PRJNA571459) | rock metagenome | isolation source: Antarctica rocks | place: Antarctica: Victoria Land, Linnaeus Terrace sud | collected 2015-12-21 | reverse complement strand
TCATGACGTCGGAGGGCGAACGAGAGCAGTTGTCTCGGTCCGACATCGAGCGGATTCTCAGTGCCCATCCCCAGGGACACGACCTGTACCTGAGTGGCGCCGGCCTGTGGGGCATAAACCTGAGCGGGCTAAAAACGCAGCCGGCGCCGGCGGTGGCGCGCGAGTTGGAGCCATTCCCCGATGCGCGGGTGTGGCTCGATCACGCCGATGTACACGGAGCGACCCTGGAGGAGATCGACCTTCGCTCCGCCCGCATGGAGGGGATCGATGCGCACGGTATCTTAGAGTCATACACGGATACGCACGGCATCGACGATGTGGCTGACGATGTCGGAGGAGAGTCGAGAGTGAGCGTCCAAGGGCGGCGCGGCGCGGTGGGCGATCGCCGGCCAGATATGCGTGGGCAGCCGGGGCATGTCCCAGGACAGACGTGCCTGCACCGAGCGAAGCTTGGGTACGCGCATCTCGAGCAGGCCAATCTGAGCAAGGCATGCCTGCGGGGTACGCGTTTAGACTATACATGTCTCCAAAGGGCCGATCTAAGCGAGTGCTACCTGCAGGAGGCCTACCTCCCCCAGGCACATCTGGAAGGAGCTATCCTGAGGGGCGCTCACATGCAAAAGGCAAATCTTACCAACGCACAGCTGGGAGCGTACACGGATGGCTCCAATATAGTGCCGACGGATTTATCAGGGGCGCATTTGGATGGCGCGATACTCCGGGGAGCGCAGCTGCGCGATGCCTTACTTGATCAAGCGTCGTTGCGCGGTGCCGAACTCCCCGGAGCCAACCTACAAGGTGCTCGACTCGCGGGGGCGAACCTCGAAGGCGCCGGGATGGAGGGGGCGGATTTGCGGGATGCCGACCTCATGGGGGCGCGCCTGCAAGGCGTCACGTTGGCGGGGGCACAGCTACAGGGACCAGAGACTCGGCTGAAAGGGGCGGACCTGCAAGGCGTCAACCTGCGGCAGCAGAACCTCGAAGGCGTTGACCTGGAAGAGGTAGATTTGCGGGGCGCCGACCTCACAGGAGCATGCTTGCGCGGTGCCCACCTCGCGAAGGCGCAGCTGCAAGGCGCTACGTTGGTGGGGACGGACCTGCGGGGTGCCCAACTCAAAGACGCGGACCTACAAGGCGCCATCCTGAACCAGGCTATGCTCGACGGCGCTACCCTCAAGAGGGCAAACCTAAGGGACGCGAACCTGGAGCGGACAAACCTGCAAGGTGCCGATCTCAGGGAAGCCAGGCTGCAAGGTGCCAACTTCTATCAAGCATGGTTCGACAGTAACCCCAGTCTCGGTTACCGCCCGGCCGATCTACAGCGGGCCGTTCTAGACGTGACGACCACGGTTACGGAGGCCGTTTTAGGCAATACGTTGGATGGGTTTGTGACCGTCGCCGACACGGCCTGGAACGGTGCCAACTTGGCCACGACAGCATGGGCCAAACTCGTCGACGCGGGCGGCAAGTTGGGCGATGAGCTCGCCGCGGAGGTCCAGCTTCGCCAGATACGGTCACGCTCCCCGCGGAAAAGCTGCCTTGCTCGTCTATCTTACCACGGGGGTCGATTTTGGCATGCGGCGCGGTCACGTCCATTACGACAGACGTTAAGCGCAGGCCGCAGGCAAGCACGCTCACTAGGATATGCGCTATGGTCGCGCGTCAGCGCCCCTCGTTCGTTGAGGAGCGGGCTTCGGCCCCGGTCGCGTTTCGGACGCTTGCGTCATCGACCGCATCCATCCTCCGACGTAGTGCGCGCGTGTATCGATGCCGCGCGGGCGAACAGGCAACTCGCGCTGGTTTTTGCGGCACAAGGCCTGAGCAGCGAAGCCGCTGTGCTGGATTACCGCGCGCATCTCTGGCAGCGCAAGGTCTTGCAATTGACGTTGGGTTGGAAACATCTTGAATATTGGGAGTCTTCCTTGCTGCTCGTCGTGTCGGGCTATGGATACAAGGTTTGGCGCAGCCTCGTCACTTATGTCTTTCTTATCCTCCTCTTTGCTGCGGCGAACCTCTGGGGCGCCCCCCTCTTACCCCCATATAAGCATGTACCGCCGGGCCTGGCCCTCCTTCTCAGTGTCCTGAGCTTCCACGGACGCGGTTTTGTTTCCGCAGACCTCGCGACGAAAACGTCATATAGCATCATCGCCGCCCTTGAAGCGGTCGTTGGGCTTGTGTTCGAGGCCATTTTCATAGCAACCCTCATCCGTCGCCTATTTCGATAGGACGCTCTTTCGACGCGTGGTGGACCGCTGCTCCCATCTCCACGTAGCTTGACCGAGGTACATATGAAACGCGAGAAGACGCTGATCGTCAACGTCAGCGGCGCTATCCCCGCCGTTGTCCGCTCCATCGTCGACCACAAGCCCGCGTGCATCGTCTTTATCTGCTCGAACCTAACAGAAGACAAGGTGAACGGCGCCGGCGATGTTTGCGCCGACCTCCACATGTGTCGACACTGCCAGCGTGAGTTCGCCGCGCCACTGTGTCCGCACTGCCTGAAGCAGATGGGCACAGCGCAGTCCGATGCTGATAAGAAGAGCATCCTCAGGCAGGTGGCGGCACTAGACGTACCCTACGATAACGACGCGCCCATCGACGGCCACATGTACACTTGGCATGTGGTCGTGACCGCCGATGTAGGCGACCTGCAGGCCTGCGTGGCGACTGTGGAGGAAGCTTACGCGCACGCCCCCGACGAGGGTAAACGCCCGAACGTGATTGCTGATTACACCGGCGGCACGAAGCATATGACTCTCGCGCTTGGCTATAAGGCCCTCACGAAATATGGCACACGCTCCGTGCTGTATTCGGTGAAGGCGCAGCGCAGTGGGACGCAGGATGTTGTGCTTGGAACCGAGGAGATTGCCCGCCAGCACTCCTATCTGCTGCGCGCCGAGGAGGTGGTCCTGGAAGCGTTGGAACTAGCCAACGCCTATAGTTACGCCGCCGCGCGCCGGTTGCTGCGCGACGTGCGGGCGGCCAGCCTGCCATCTGACCTCGTTGCCAAAATCGAGGTGTTGCGCCTGCTGTGCAACGGCCTGGACGCGTGGGACCGCTTCGAGTTCGCGGAGGCGGCGCGCGAACTGCGCGATCATCCCGTGCTGACGGCCGACGACAGTGGCCGTGCGCTGCTGCGCGCCATCGGATTCCTGGCCGACCCCCGCTCCGGCGCCGCTGACCCCGCGACCGCCGTGAGGCCACGGCCGGGCGACCCCTGGCCGCCCGCAGCGATCTACCCAGTCTGCGATCTGCTCAACAGCGCCCAACGCCGCGCCAAGCAGGGCCGCTACGATGATGCCCTCCTCCGTGTCAACGCGGCCATCGCCCGGCTAGCCCATAACCGCCTGTTGTACTACCATCGGATCGACCCAGATAACGTTCCAGAGGATGTCGTTGAGGCTGTCAAGGCGAAGCGGCGCCAACGTGACAACAAGGCAATCCCGACCGTGCGGCAGTACGACGGCCGCTACGAGGCGCTCGGCGTGGCGGCCTGCTACGACATCCTCGCGGATGGCCTGGACGACACGCTCGGTCGCGACTTCCGCGATCATGGGGCTAGGTGGAAAGTGATCGACGTGCGCAACCGGAGCTATCTGGAGCACGGCTCGAGTCCGATCAGCGCGGAGGTCTACCAGACGGCCTGGGACAGCGCTGCCGCTCTTGTCCGCGTGACGGCGCGGCCACGAGAGGGTGAGGCGTTGCTCCTCCCGCAGTTCCTGCAATTGACCGAAGCCATGCTCGACAACGCCGCGCGATCTCGAGGGCGCGATGTCGCCCATTAGATCTCGCAGGACTATGCTGGCCAGAATTAGGGCCGCGCGGGCGTCTTCACAGCCGTTAAGCGGCCGTATCCGCTCGATGTCTTGCCCCCTACTCCGTTATCGCGTAGCGCCCGCTGCAAGATGGTGAGAGCGGCCTGCGCCCACTCGCGATCCGGCCCGGCCACCGCTAAGAGGAACGTTCCTCGCGTGCTGATGAAGCCGACCGGGTTGGGGTCGTCGAAATCAGACGGCGCTACGCGGTCTGTCTCTCGCGCTATCGGCTGACCCGATGTCGGGTCCACCCGCTGACCAGGCCCGCCCGTGTAGTACTCGCGGTGGTGGACGGTCAGCACGTTGCGCAGGAAAGGCCTGTCGGTTCCCTGTTCGGGCGGCGTGGGCACGTACCAGGCATCGAGTTAAGATGAGTAACACTCGCGCCGCGCCTTGTAACGCGGTCACTCCCCCGTGCGCGGCCCTTGTATCCCCAACTCCGGCGTGCCGAGTTGATAGTGCCCCGCGCCGAAGCCGCACTTCTTGCCGACGTGTGTCGCCTGCCCGTAGAGCAGGTAGGGTTAGGAAGGGGCGTAGGTCGCCTTCATAGACGGCGGCGCCTAACAGGCCGGCGAAGAATTGACGCCCATCCCGGCGCGAGGAGTAACGCGTCCACGATTGAGAGCCGCCGTCCCACGCGGTGAGGCGCACGGCCTCGGCTCGCTCAACCAGGCGGCCGAAGTAGGGGCCGGGCGTTTCACCCCCATACACGCGCGCCAGTTCATCCAGCCGGCGGCAGACCGCGCGCATCAGCGTGCCGAACTCGGGACGCGGCGCCGGCTTTCCGTCGCGCGTGAGTTCGGCAGGCGTCATGAAGCGTACCGTCAGGCTCGACCCGTCGAAGGTGGCGGCGCGCGCTAGCGCGACCGGCCAGGGATCACCGGGCTCCAGGCCGGCCGTCAAGGCCGCCAGCGGGGCGAGGCGGCGTCCGGTCTCGAACGGCGCCTGCACCCACACCTCGCGCACCGCCGCCCGGCCGTGCCCATCGCCGAGTCCGCGCTGCGCCATGCGCGTGCAGGCGTCCACGACCGTTGCACAGTGCGCGAGCGCGCGGCCAAAGAGTTGCACCTCGAAGGTGAGCGTGTCGCCTGGCGCGTAACGCCGGTACGCCCCATCGGGCGGCGCGGTCTCCTCAGCGGGCGACCGTAGCACGAACGGGCGCGGCGCTTGTTCAAGCCCGCTGTTCGCGGGCAGATCGGGCGGCGCGGGCGTCTCGAATAGATAGCAATACACGCAGCGCGTGGCGTGGCGCTCTACCCTGGCCCAAAGGTTCTCCACGCACGCCTCGCACGGGGGGCCGGCTTCACGATAGAGGCAGGCCTGCTCGCGCAACGCGTGCCCGAACGCCCCGCGCAGCGTTGGGCCGCTAAATGGCGGCAGCGCGAGCGGCGTTTCGACCACGGCGGCGACGCGCAACGACAGGAGCGGCAAGGTGTAGCGCGGCATCGGCATTGGTATCGGCGCCAGTGGCGGCTCAGGCGGAGGCGCGGCGCTCGGCGTCGCGCATATGTCTCGATCATGTGTCTCGCGTTCCACCGTCCGCATGGTTTTGCTCCACCGCCCTAACATCTTAGCGCCACCATCTTAGCGCCACGCCCCTCGTGGTCGGCGTTGCCGGGGCACCTCATCTCGATCGGACCGCCGTCCGATGGCGACCCTACCTTTAGTCCGGTTGCGTGCCCCGGGCGTCCCCGCTCAAGATAGGCGGCGACCGGGACAAACTTGCCGTGACGCCTAGCATGAAACCACAAATGTGGCGCGGGAGTCAAGGGCATCTGCTCGTATCGGCAAGGCGACCTCGACCTGGACCCGCGGCGACACGGCCAATATGGTGGTGGGTAGCAATAACGCCAAGGCGCCCAACATCCATCTGACCAGTGAGTCAGCGGGCTGGCGGGCGACAAGTGGAGGATACGACGATGTTGTGGCATCCGCGGCCCGCCTTGTTCGACGAGGTCTACACGATCGAAAATCTGACGCGCGCCTGGCGCGCGGTGCGCACGGCGCACGGCTCGGCGGGCCTCGACCGGGTCAGCATCGCCGCGTTTGAGGCCGGTTGGTCGATCAACATGGCGCGATTGGCGCAGGAGTTGAAAGACGACTCGTACCTGCCGATGCCGCCGCGTCGCCGCTCCATCCTCAAACCGAACGGGGAGACACGCGAGATCGGTATCTTAGCGGTGCAGGACCGCATCGCCCAGCGCGCCGTGCTGCAGGTGATCGAGCCGCTGTTCGAGCGGCGATTCTTGCCGTGCAGCTTCGCCTACCGCCCCGGACGCAGCACCGCCGCGGCCGTGGAGGCCGTGGTCCGCGCGCGCGACAGCGGATACACCTGGTTAGTTCGCGGCGATGTGACCGCTTTCTTCGATGCGATCGACCACCAGGCGCTGCTGCGCGAGGTCGCCGATGTCGTCCACGACCGTCGCATCCTGCGTCTGATCGGCCTCTGGCTGGAGGTCGGGCTCCTTGACCCCGCGCCGCCCGAGGGGTTGGCGGCGGCGGCCGATCCGTTGCGCGACTATGCCCGCATCGGCTTAGGCGGGGCGTTGCGCTGGGGGCTGCGGAGCCTGGGCGCGCTGGAGGATGGCGATAGCGGCGAGGGCGGCGACGGGGCATGGCGCGAGGATAACCCGCGCGTCGAGGGCGCGCGTCGCGTGGCCTCGGGGCTCGCCGTGCTGGCGCTCTCATCGCCGCAAGTCCTCGGCACGGCGGTTCGACGCCTGGCACCCGCGGCTCGGCCCCTGGCCGTCGCCGTCGGCGGCAGCGCGGCAGCGGGCACCGCCGTCTGGACGCTGCGCCGCTATCGGGGTCACGGTGCGCGCCCCGGCGCCCCCGTCGGCACCGTGCAAGGGGCTGTCCTCTCGCCGCTGCTGGCCAACGCCTATCTCCATCCTTTCGACCTGGACGTGTCGCGGCGCTACCCGCACGTCGTGCGCTATGCCGACGACCTGCTCCTGGCCTGTCGCGACGCCGACGAGGCCGCGGAGGCGCTCGCGTTTGTGCGCGATCTTCTGGCCACCCGTGGCCTGCGCTTCGGCGAAGGTAAAACCGCTATCCATAACTTCGACACCCCGTTCACCTACTTAGGGTACCGTTTCGCTGACGGCATGGTGACCCCGCCCGCCTCCCGCACCGCCGCGCTCACTGCTGGCGCGCGCGCCTTCCGTTCCAGCGCCTACTGGCAGGCGCACCAACGAGCTATGGCGGCGCGTCGTCGCTTACCCAGCGCGCACCGGCCCCGACGCGCGCGCCCTCATAGACCGGCCACGCCGGGGTCGGGATCACCCGTCACGGAGTAGGCGCTGTGATCGGCGCATAGTGATGGTCTGCGGCGATAGGAGGGACGGTGATGGCGACACTCTATCTGACTGAGCAGGGCGCGGTGGCCCATAAGGTCAACGAGCGCGTCGTGGTGACAAAGGATGATCGGGTACTGGCCGACATCCCCTTGATTAAGGTCGACCAGGTACAGGTCTTCGGGCGGGGCGTGGCTCTGACCAGCGCCCTGATGGTTTACCTGATGGAGCACGGGATCGATACAGTCTTCCTTTCGCAGGCTCAGCGCTACCGCGGGCGGCTCCTCGGGCGCGGCACGATGCACGGCGCGTTACGGACGGCGCAGGTGCGCGCGGCCGGGGACGAGCAACGGGCGCTCGACTTGGCCGGAGCGGTCGTGCGCGGCAAGCTGGTTAACCAGCGCTTCCTGCTGCGCCGCCACGCGGGGGATCGACCTCTGGTGCGACAGGCCATGGACGGGATCAAGGTGATGCTTGACCGCGTCGATGGGGTGACGACCCTAGACACGCTGCGAGGGGTCGAGGGGCAGGCGGCGGCGCTGTACTTCGCGGGGCTACGGCGCATGCTGCGTCACGACTTTGGCTTCGCGCGGCGCGTGCATCACCCGCCGACCGACCCGGTCAACGCATTACTGAGCTTCGGCTATACCCTACTGCTCAACGACCTCATCTCAGCGCTGCATCTGGTCGGACTGGACCCCTATATCGGTTTCTTCCATGCGCTCGCCCATGGACGCCCGTCGCTTGCGCTCGATTTGGAGGAGGAATTCCGCCCCGTGATCGTGGATAGCGTGGCCCTGGCGCTGTTGAACAGCGGCGCGCTAGGTCCGCACGACTTTCGCCGCGGCGATGACCCGAAGCGCCCGGTCATGTTGACTGATGCCGGGCGTACGCTGGTGCTGCGGCGCTACAACGAGCGCCTCGACACCTCGGTGCGCCATCCTGTGACCGGCGAGCGCGCTGCCTACCGTCGCATCCTGGAGTTGCAGGCCCGCGCCCTGGCGCACGCGCTCACTGAAAGCCAACCGTACCGCGCTTTCGAAGCGCAGTGAGGCACGCCGTGTTTGTGGTGGTCGCCTACGACATCCCGGATGACCGGCGGCGTGCCCGCGTGGCGCGCCTGCTGCTCAACTACGGCCAGCGCGTGCAATACAGTGTCTTCGAGTGCGATGTGTCGCAGCGCCACTACGCGGAGTTGCGGCAGGCGTTGCGCGCGTTGCTGCGCGCGGACACGGATAGCGTGCGCTACTACAGGCTCTGCAAGGGGTGTGTGGCCGCCGTGGAGCGGGCCAACTCTCCGCCAGTGGCCTCCTCCCCGTCCCACTACGTGTTCTGACCGGGCCGCTCGCCCGCCTCGTCGGTGACCACCAAGTCGCAGGCCTCGATGCGGTCGAGGCGGAAGAGGCGCTCGCTGCGCCGCCACCGACAGTAGGCGCGCAGGTAGTCTCGGCCGTGCTGCCGCTCCAGGCGCTGCGGATCCACATGGCGCCAGTGGGCGGCGCGCCCGTCGGCGGGCGCGTAGCGCAGGCGTAATGAGTGCTCACCCTCTAGCGCCCGCGCGATGGTCTGCCGCACCAGGGGAGATACGACACCTGGGGGCGACGACGGGGCGACACGGTTGTCCTCGCCCGCACCCTGCTTGGCGGCCGTGCCACCATCAAGGAGGGCGTCGAGGTGGGTGAGGAGGCGATCGCGCCAGAGCGACACCGCGTCGCGCTCCGCCTCGCTCGACGCGGTCTCCGTTTCGCGCGGCCACCACGAGGTCGGCGGGACCGGGAAGTCGCGCGCGGCCAGAGCGCGCAGCAGGTCGAGCGCGACAGCGGCGACTACGGCGCCGTGCCCGGACGCCGAGTCGGCGCCGTCGGCGGTGGCCGCGTTGGGGACGACGTGGACGGCGACACCTTGTTGAGCCAGCGCGCGGCGTAGGGCTGGCACACGACGGGGCCGCACGATCGCGGCCCGTGGTGAGAGCGTGCGTGCGACGAGCGCCGACAATGGGGGCTGCGTCCGCGGCAGGGGTTTCTCGCTCTCCAGCACCAGCGCGGTGCGCAACGTGACCCCGGCCCGCGCCTCGGCAAGCCGGGCTAGTTCATGCCGCCAGTGCGCCGGCAGCGGCATCTGCGTGTGGCGCTCTAGCAGCGCGTAGAGTTCCTCCAGTCGCCACCCCGCCCGCGTCCATACCTCGACTAAGGAGGGCTCGATTCGCCATAAGCCTCTGCATGGGGTAGAGGCCGTGAGCGGAGTCGCTATCTCCGCCAGGCGGAGAAGGCTCTCCGTCGGACTGTCGTACGCCACTGCCAGGAACAGGAGTGTTTCGTTTCCCTGTCCATGCTCTGAGGCACGGGTGTCATCATAGCTCCAGGCGGGCAGCGCAACGGGCGGAGGGAGCGCCTCTTGCCACAGGACGCGCCCCCAAGCGGTGAGTCCGACGGCCAAGGCTGAACCGTCGGCCGCTATGGAAACCCGGCACAGGCTCAACCAGGAGAGGGGGCCGGCCAGGAGCATCCGCGCGGCGGTTGTCGCGGGGTAGGCCGCGCCCTTCGCCTGTGTCGGGGTCCCTACGGGGCAGCCGGCGGCGCGGGCGCAAGGCAACTCCGACCAGAGGGCGGCGAGATCGTAGGCAGTCAGATTGATCGTACCGTCGTCCGTGCCCAGCGAGGGTGATAAGAGCGGCGACAACGCCTCGCGCAACCAGGAACAGTCGCCGCACGCACCGAGCCGCGGGCGACGCCGCGAGCGTCGGGCCGGTCCAGCGATCCAGCACTGCCAGAGCGTGCGGGATTGCGCGGCCGCGTCGAGGGCGGGCCAGCCAGCCATCGCTGGCCCGGTCCGGAGCCGGCGGTCATCGGTGGGGTGGAGGAGGGTGTGGCGCACGGCGAGGTCGGCGAGGAAGCGTAGGCTTGCGGCCGTGGCGCCCGGAGCACAGCGCGGCAGCAATGTACGCACGACTGTCTCGCCGAGCTCGCCACGCCGATTCAAGGCAAGGTCACTTTGCTGGGCGAGGATCAGGAGCATGGCTAGATCGTAGAGCGGCCAGGCGGGAGCGGAGGGCACCGGCGGTAGCGGATTGTCCTCTGGCAACGGAATGGCGTCGCGTAACTCGTCGGGCAGCAACACGTACGTTGCGGTGGCGAAGATGGCGCCGCGGGCGGCCAGCCAGGGGCCAGGCGGATCGAGCGGGATGGGGCCGTGGCGCGGCGCGATGCAAGGGCCAAACAGCCGCTCGAAGGCAGCCCGCTCGAAGGGCGCACTCGCGCAAGCCAGCGCCTGCAACGGTTCGAGAGCGCGGTCATCCCAAGTGGCCACATCGCGGCGGAGGGCGATCGGTAGCGGCGCAGCGCGGAGGCGCGCGAGAAGCTGCGCGCGCCGGCAATCGTGGCCGATGGGCACGCCGTAGTGCCTGCTTATGCGCCACAGCGTCGCGTAGGGGGTCAGGGCCAGGCAGTCGTGCAGCAGCATCGATAAATCGTCCTCTCCCCGACCCTGTAAGTTGGTGAGGTGCAAGTTAGCGGCAGCGGACAGATCGCCGCGCGAGGCGTCTACGCGTGAGCAGCGACGAACATCCCAATGTCACGCGTGAGTATAATTTGGCGCTGCAATCAGCATCCGTCGCAAGCTATGTTAGGGGCAGCACGTATTACCCGGACCGAGTTTGCACCGCCAAAGCCTGGAAGGCCCGCAACGCCCCTATGCGCTTGTGCGAAGAGTTGCGCGCGTGGCCCTGAATGAAGTATACTGGTCTCATCGTAGCGATGGCAGCCTGCCTTCGTGCAACGATCTGCCAAAACCGGGAGCGAACGGGCTTTCCAATGGTCATTTTACGGGTGAAATCGGCCTCCTAATAGGGTGCAAACTTGGGAGAGTTGTTGGAAGCCCGTCCTCGATTGGTAGGGGATTGTCTTGGCTGGGGCATCCCTGAATCGGCGAAAGAGGCTGGTTGTTGGAAGCCCGTCCTCGATTGGTAGGGGATTGTTGGCTCCTCATGGGCGGGACGGCGACCCTCTCACTGAGTTGTTGGAAGCCCGTCCTCGATTGGTAGGGGATTGGCTGCAGGGGCAAACGGACGATTGTCTTTTCACTCTCGGTTGTTGGAAGCCCGTCCTCGATTGGTAGGGGATTGAGATCCCTCGGCGTCTAGCGCCACCCACCTAGGCGACAGGATGAAGCCGATGGTTGTTGGAAGCCCGTCCTCGATTGGTAGGGGATTGAAACCTCCCTCTGCACTCCAATCCGACTTTCATCGGAACGTTGTTGGAAGCCCGTCCTCGATTGGTAGGGGATTGAAACCGAATTGCCGCACCTGATACTTCCGACCCGCCTAGAAGGTTGGAAGCCCGTCCCCGATTGGTAGGGGATTGAAACATAGCTTTTCTCGCGATATCCACGTGTTCCTCCTCCGTTGGAAGCCCGTCCCCGATTGGTAGGGGATTGAAACCTTCTAAAGGTCAGACGCGTCCAGACCTGTCCTGATTCCGTTGGAAGCCCGTCCCCGATTGGTAGGGGATTGAAACCGAACGTCAGGTTCCCGATACAGGGAACCCTACCACTTGTTGGAAGCCCGTCCCCGATTGGTAGGGGATTGAAACGTGGGTACGACGTGCACCCGCGGTCCGCGTAGTACGCGTGTTGGAAGCCCGTCCCCGATTGGTAGGGGATTGAAACGCCTGAATCGCCACCGAGCCAAAGCTCTGCCCCGCCGCCGTTGGAAGCCCGTCCCCGATTGGTAGAGGATTGAAACGTCGTCGTTCCGTCGTGGTCTCGGTTGTTGTTCGTCACGGGTTGGAAGCCCGTCCCCGATTGGTAGGGGATTGAAACAAGGACAGGCGAGGGTCGAGCGAAGGACAGGCGTGGGTCGTTGGAAGCCCGTCCCCGATTGGTAGGGGATTGAAACTGGGCATCTCGCCGCGCGGGTTGGGGAAAAGGGTCCGCAGTTGGAAGCCCGTCCCCGATTGGTAGGGGATTGAAACGCCGCAGGTGCAACTCCATGGCGGGCACGACGGTCGCGGGTTGGAAGCCCGTCCCCGATTGGTAGGGGATTGAAACTCTCCATCGTGTTCATCGTTTTTCTCCTCTGCGCGCTGTTCTGTTGGAAGCCCGTCCCCGATTGGTAGGGGATTGAAACAGGCAGCCGTCGGGTGGCTCACAAGGGCGACGCTGACCGTTGGAAGCCCGTCCCCGATTGGTAGGGGATTGAAACGTCTTAATCGCGGCGAACTCAGCCGCCTGCACGTCGCTCTTGTTGGAAGCCCGTCCCCGATTGGTAGGGGATTGAAACTTATGCTCAGGGCCGTTCCCAACGTCCCTCACAATCTTCGCGTTGGAAGCCCGTCCCCGATTGGTAGGGGATTGAAACTAGACCGCTTGGTGCCAGAGGCGCCGCCACAGCAGCGATCGTTGGAAGCCCGTCCCCAATTGGTAGGGGATTGAAACATCAGAACTTGGTTCAATTAAGAACCTACTTACTAGTTATGTTGGAAGCCCGTCCCCGATTGGTAGGGGATTGGAGCTTTTGCTCGCGCCTTCGCCTGTCAATCAGCGCAGGGGTGGAACTTCGATTAGCATGTGCCCTTCATAATTACTGCCCGCGCTGGTATCGGCGTAGTTGGGGATAACGCTCCGTTATTATGGTGGCCGGTCGGACTTATCACTGTTCGATGGACCCATTCCCAGTGTGACTTGCTCGAACGAGCAAGGACACTTGACGCACTACCGGGCTCTCGGTATACAATGATGTTGCCACGGTCACACTGCTACGCCGGTGTGGCCTCCGCTCGAAGCCGCCAGGCTTCGGAATGGACGTGCGCGATGCCGCTCTTAAGAGGCATCGCTCGGCACTGTCGCTCCTGATATCAAGGGCGATGATGTTGAAATGACGCTACCCTTCTAGAAGCGTCGTATCGTCAGCATGTTCATTGGTAGGGGAGGTGGCACATGCATCCTCAAGCACGCCGGCGTTTTGGCCAGTGCTACAAAATCGAGCGCCAGCGTCTGGGCCTGACGCAGGCTGAGGTGTTGAGCCGACTGGCGATGCGTCGTGATCGTGTGCTGGAAGGGAGCGCGATCTCGAAGATTGAGGCAGGCCTGCGCGTCAAGCTCGATTACCCGCTTGTTCTCGACCTGGCCCGTGTGCTCGATTGCGGCGAAGTGCGGGCACGGGCCTTGCTCGTGGCGGCCGGTTTCTCGCCGCTTCCGGTGAAGACGTGGGACGAGTGCCTGGCGCTCGGCTACCTGGCGACGACATTGACCCCCTCGTCACTGCAGCGATTTGCCGCGCAGGCGTCGCACCTAGCGCATGAGGACTCGGCAACGCCGCTGCCGCTGCATCCCGCGCAGCACTTGCCCGAACAGCCCGACTATCAGGCATCGTAGTGAAGACCGTGCGATAGCAGGGAGGAGGACATGTGATAATGGCGGATACAAAGACAAAGCGGACAATCGTTGTCACGGTCGGCACGGCGTTGCTGACCAATACCGGTTGGCGTAAGCGGGTGGACGGGGCAGACATGCCCTTGCCGACCGACGCGGCGCTCTTCAACACCCTGGATAAGGCGGGTCTCACCAAAGCCTCGGCCGAGACTAACACGCTCGACCAGATGATGCGTGCCGATCCGCCAGGTGTTGACGCGGTTCACGATACCCTGGTCTGGCTCCACTCTGAAACTCCGGAGGGAACGTTGTGCGCCAAGGTGCTCGACACATACTTCCATGATAGGTTCCAATTCGCCAGTTCACTGCACCAGATCGACGGCCTGAATTACGATGACCCGGCGTTCGCCGACCAGGGATTACGCTCCCTCGTGTCGACGACGATGAGAGTCGTTACCGAGGCTGGCGGCGCAGAGCATGTTATTTTCTGCGCGACCGGCGGCTTCAAGGCTGAGATCGCCTATCTCAATCTTATCGGCGCCCTACTAGGCATAGAGGTGTATTACCTACACGAGTTATTCAGGACGCTAATCGTGCTACCACGCCTGCCGCTTACCTGGCGCGTGGACGTAGTGGTCGAGCACCTCGAGTTCTTCACGCGGGTCCATGAGAAGGACGGGTACTCGAGTGACGAGTTGGGGCGCTACGTCGACGGGCACGAAGGCCTCCGCCCCTACCTCGCGCAGTTGTTGACAGAGAAAAGAGGGCGGTACTATCTCTCGCCTGCCGGCGAGTTGCTCTACGAGATCTCTCAGTATACAAACCGGCATTCGTAGAACGCCGGCCGTTGGCGCGTTGAGCGGCATCGCAACGCGGCTGAGGAGCACTGTATCGTATGGCTACGATGCCGACACCCAACCCTCTCACGCTCTCATGGCTACGGGAGCGCAGCGCGATCAAACCTGACGAGGCGAAAGGCATCTTCGCTTTCAAAATCGATGGCAAACGGATAAGGTTGAGCGCGGGGCAGGTACAAGACCTGCTCGATCACCATAGCCCCGGCGACGATTTGTATCTCAGCGGCGCCGACCTGAGTGATATCAACCTCAAAGACCAGTTGCTCGCACATAACGTTGATAAGACGCTGCCGAAACCGTCGTCCGACGCCGATGCTGCCCTGTCTCGACCGCGTGGCACGCTCTGGCTCGACCATACCGACCTTCGGGGCGCTCTCCTGAGTAGCGTAGACTTGCGCTTCGCACACCTGGATGCTGCCGACCTGCGCGGCGCTGTTCTAGTCGGCGCGCACCTGCAAGGGGCATCGCTACGCGGTTGTAACGCCGGCCTACCGAACTCGCACGACGATCATCGTGGCACTGACTTCAGCAATGCGCGGCTGCATGGCGCCGACCTAACAGGGGCTACCTTGACCCGCTCTATTTTTAGTCACGCCCATCTCCTGCCCTTGAGGACACAAGGTAGCCCCTTGGCGCCGCGCAAGGCTCAGCAACAAATGTCGTGCGCTGACCTGCGTTGGGCGAAGATGGAGAAGGCCATTTTCCACGCGGCCCGGCTGCGCGGCGCCCGGCTCGACAACGCCATATTGACCGGAGCGACATTCACCCAAGCCCATCTATCGAGTGTCACCTTCGATGGCGCATGTCTTGAGGGCGCCGACTTCAGCGCGGCTCGCTTTTATGAAGAGGGTCAGGACAACAGCCCCAGCTTTGTTGGGGCGTCGCTCGAGGGCGTCAAGCTGAACGCGGCCTCACTGCACAAGACTAAACTCACAAGGGCGGGACTCGCGGGTGCTGACCTGCGCGGAGCACACCTACAAGGCGCCGACCTCACTGGAGCCCATGTGGAGGGCAAAGCCATGGAGCCCGACGCGCTGGTGCGGATCAGGAAGATTATAGCCGCATTCCCCGACGCGCTGCCGCCCGCAAACCTGGAGGGCGCTATATTCAACCGCACGACGACGCTTCATGGCCTCACCTTCGGCGCACCGACGTATGGCGCTGCGCTTGTCGCTGACGCCGTGTGGGGGGACGCCAAGCTTGACGTCGTTGATTGGGAACACGTCGAGAGGATAAGATTAGGCGAGGAAATTGAGGCGGGTCGGCCTAAGAAGGGCAATGGGACCGCGAAGATCAGGTCCGAGCGCGTGAGTGAGTACCGACGCGCTATCCGAGCTAATCGGCAACTCTCCCTCGTGTTGCAGGAGCAGGGCCTGAGCGTCGAGTCCGCCCATTTCGCCTATCACGCTCGCCTACTCGAGGACGATGTGATCCCATTGAACGGGGGGCGTTTCGCGCGCGGTCGGTACGTACTCTCACTTATTCTATTGCGGTAGTCGGTCAGCTACGGATACATGGCCGGACGCGCCACCTTAACCTATCTTATCGTCGTAAGCTTATTTGCCGCCGGCTACTACTTACTCGGTCGGATGTTCGACCCGCCTGTATCACCGCTGGACGCAGTGATTATCAGTATGTACACATTCCACGGACGTGGCCTGTTCAACACCTACACAAAGATGAACGCGCCAGTGTACCTAGGGGCCGTGGAGTCACTCGTAGGTCTGATATTGGAAATCAGCTTCATCGCCGCGTTTACTCATCGCTTCTTCCGCCGATGATGTGTACAACCTCGCGGCGTAGCTGCTGAAGGATGCTGACCCGCCTGTCGCAGCTCTTATCGTTTGTCGCGCCCCAATGCAACGGTCAAGCCGCTTGCGCGTAGTAGCGGTGGACGGCCCTATTGTGCATAGCGATGAAGCGCTGTTTGGGCACGTCTACCGGCGTCGGGTCGCCGAAAGGTGCTACTTACTGCCTCCTGGATCGGGTAGCGGGATGACGTTGCCGCCATCCCGCCCCCTCAAAGTAGAGTAGGCCGCCGGACCCGGGTCTTCCGCCGTTGTACAGCCATGATCTGTGCTCACGCCGGCTTCTTTGGCCGTCCTGTTGTCTTCAGATCCACGGGCTTGCGGATGTTTGTGCCGCGTTGAGCCTTCGCGGGTCACCCGGTTGCGCACATCGCTCTTCAGCATCAACCCCGCGTCTATCTCATGTGACGGGCGCGGGCCCAGACATGTAACTCCACACGCTCACCCCACAGCCCAAGCCCCCGACGGGCCACCGACATAGCGACCCTGCACCCCGCGTCTACCCCGCGTCCCTGCACAGAGTTGGACGCGGGGTAGACGCGGGGAACCACTCCGTAGGATGGCTTCATCGGCGGTGCGATGACATGCGTCGCCCTACCTAGTGGGAAAGGGTTCAGCGCGATGAGGAGTGTGTGGTGGTGCGGCTTGTTGGTCGTGGTGATACTCGGCTCGTCCACGGGGACGGCGCGGGCCGCGCGACAGGGGATACCTGATCGACCCGCGACATCCACTCGACCGACGACGACGTCACCGCGTTCGTCGGCGACGCCGACCCAGACGGCGCACCCGACAGCCAGCCCGATCCAGCGGTGTGGCCAGGGCTACTGCGTCGTCATCACCCCGACAGCGACCGCGATCGGTGGAGCTGCTCCCGGCGCCGAGAGAGCGTTCGATCGGGGTAGGCCGCGCTGCGACCTGCTCGACCCAGGGACGTGGCTACCGTGCTTTATCGCGGCCGGTATCGACCTCGTCACCGGCTGGGTCCGCACCATCGTCAATACCCAGATGTTCGCTGACGTCTGGGGCAGCACCAACGTCCTCCTGACCGTTGAGAACCCCGTCGTCGTCCGCTACCATACCGCCATCCGCCTCGCCTCCGACCTCCTGCTCGCTCTGTTTGCGATGGGCGTCTTCGGCGAGATCCTGGTTTGCCAGCGAGCCCACCAGACCTACCACCACGCTGTCGAGAAGATCTGGCGCCTCGTGCTCATCGCCTTCCTGTCCAACATGAGCCTGGCCGTGATCGCCCAGGCCGTTGACCTGAGCAACATCATGACCGGCGGCGTCTGGAGCGTCCAGTCCTCCGGCCTCGACGCGGTCATGGCCCACACCGATCCGGGCAGCGCCGTCGTCGTCGCCTCCATCTTCGCGCTTGCCAACGAAATCATGCTGCTCCTGCTCTTCGTGCAGATGGTTATGCGCCTCGCACTGCTAGATGTCCTAATCGTGCTGGCCCCGCTGGGGCTACTCTGCTATGGCTGGGGACCGACTCAAGAGTGGGGACAGTTGTGGCGCCAACACTTCACAGCCACGCTCGTCGTGCAGTTCGTTCAGGTTGTCGCGCTGGTCCTGGGCGAGGATCTGTGGACCTATGCGCCCTATGTCTTCGCCCCCGACGGCACAACTATCACCGGCGAAACGAGCCTCCTCGACATGCGCGGCAACATGGAGTTGGCGATCGCACTGGGCGTCTTCGCGGTCGTCTTGCTCATCCCACGGCTGCTGCGCGCGCGCACCGGAAACTCCTCGTTCCTCGGCGTCGCGTTGGGCGTCCGGGTGCTGCTCGGGAGGGGGCGCTAGCAATGAACGCAGACGCCGCGCGGCCACCCCCACCTGCTCGATCCGATCGTGACCGCCAGTCCCTTTACACGTCCATGTCGCGCCTTGAAAGGACATACCCGATGATCACCCTCCTTTCCATCCACATCCACACGCTCGCTCCGCACGCGGGGTTCCTCGTCCACGCCGTGTTCCAGGCCGCCGTCGGCGCGCCCTCCACCCCCACGCCCGGCGACGGCGGAACTGGTGGCGCCGGCGGAGCGACCGACCTGTGGACCTTTCTGGACAATGTCACCCGGTTCATCAAGAAGGTCGCCGGCTACTGGCCGGAGATCGGCCTGGCCCTCTGCAGCCTCTACGCCGGCTGGGGTGGCCTCGTCTACATCGCTTCGGGCGGCAGCCCCACCATGCGGCGCCAGGCCCACTCTATCTGGTGGACCGCGGGCGTCGGCTTCCTCGGCGTCATCCTGGCCATCCCCTTCGCCAACACGCTCAAGGGCTTTTTCTAGATCAGGAGGACGAGACCGATGTCGACGCTTACGCACAGCGAGGAGGTGCTAACGCACCTCGACGCCCCAGATCGTCCCTTCCTTAATCGTACCGCGCCGGAGTTGGTGACCCTCTTCCTCGGCCTGGCCGGCGGGCTCTCCCAGCTGCACCGGGGATCCGTCGCCGTTCCGCTGCGGCTGGTCGAGGCCGTGGCGATCGTCGCCGTCATGGCCGTGCTCGCGCTCTACCGTCCCCAGGGGCGCTCGCTCGCGGCGTGGGCGCGTCTGGCGTGGTTGCACTGGCGTGCCGTTCGGCTGTGGGTGCGCGCTCCGCGCCTTGTGGGTGGTCTGAGCGGAGCCGCCGATACGGCTCCGCGCGATGGGACGACCCTCCCACCGCCGCATCTCGCCGCCCTAGGCCTGCTTCCACCAACTGGTCTGGATAGGAAACGGGCGGCGAACGGGACGCCGAACTCCACGTCGTCGCGCGGCGCGGCGCGCCCGCCGCACGTCCCGACGCAAGACCTCCCCTTCGTCCCCCAAGAGATTGGCGACGACGTGGCTGTCTTCGCCGACGGGCGCCGCGTCGCGCTCCTGGCGTGTGATGGCCCGCCGACCGCCCTTCTCGACGCCGACGGTCAGCGCGCCGCCCACACGGGCGCGCACGAATTTCTGCAAGGCATTGCGACGCCGCTGCAGGTCGAGGTCGCGTTAACTCCGGCGGACCTGCGCCCGTACGCGGCGGCGCGGGCGGCCCGCCTGCCGGGCTTGCCCTTGGACGTGCGGCGCCTCGAGAGCGCCGACATCGCGTTTATGCGCCGCGAAGCCCAGCGCCGTGGCCTACTCATGCAGCGTACGCTCGTCATCGTGGCGGACGACTCACGCGGTGGAGCTATCCAACCAACGACCCGTGTCACGCCGCTCGGCCTATTACGTTTCTTGGCCCGTCGGGGCCGTGCAGGCGGCGGCGACGACGCGGTGGGGGAACGCCTCGACGACCGTTGCGCGCAGGTTGCCGCCGGGCTGGAGGCGCCCGGGGTGCGAGCGCGGCGGCTCGACACGGACGGCCTCACGGCCGTGTATTATGGCGCGCTCTGCGTCGAGGGCGCGGCGGCGCAGCCGCTCGATCCGGGCCACGACGCCCCGGTCGCGGCGACGGAAATTCTCTTTGAGAGCGAGGCTACTCTCTGAAACGACATGTATACACGGAGGTTACCCGCCATGCCCATCATGCCCACGATCCCCATCCGTTCCGTCCGACGGCGCGCTGTCACCCAGCCTGAAGCACGGCTGCACGGGCGCGCCGCGGAGGTGGTGGCTCCGGCCGCGGTCGCCGCCACGCGTGACCACGTCCGTATCGACGGCGGCTACACGGCCACCCTCGCCATCACCGGCTACCCACGCGCGCTCGCCTGGGGCTTGATCGATCGCCTGGCGGCGCTCGGTGAGCCGCTAACCGTTTCCGTCCACCTGCTCCCGCAGGACCACGCCCACGTTGGCCGCGTCTACGGAGAGCGCCTGACGGCGCTGGAGTCCTCGCGCTTGCTGGCCGCTGACCACCAGCGCCTGCCCAGCCCCAACCGCGCCCAAGCCATCGCCGACATCACGTCTATGCTGGAGCGCGCCGAGCGCGGTGACGACCGCCTCTTTGCCGTGGGCGTCTACGTGCGCGTGCGCGGCGTGACGCCGGACGACCTGGAGCGCCGTGTACGGCGCGTCGAGGACGCGTGCGGGCAGGCCAAGGCGCTGACACGCCGCGCGCTCTTCGAGCAGGCGGCTGGCCTGGAGGCGACCCTGCCGGTCGGGCGCGACGCCCTCGGGGTGATGACGCCGCTCGAGGGGCGCGCCCTGGCCGCCCTCGACCTCTTCGGCGACGCCGGGCTCTGCATGCCCGACGGCGTCTGGTACGGCCGGCACACGCGCCGCCACACACCCGTCGTGGTCGACCCCTTCCACGCGGGCTTCACCAGCTTCGGCGCCGTGACTCTGGGCGCGATGGGCTCGGGCAAGAGCGCCACCTCCAAGGTTGAGATCCTGCGCTCGCGCGCCCTGGGCGTTCACCGCCTCGTTATCGACCCCGGAGAGTCCGGTGAGTATGTGCGCCTGGCCCAGGAGATCGGCGGGCAGGTGGTGCGCCTCTCGGCCGGTTCGGCCGACCGCATCAACCCACTCGACCTGCCCCGCCTCTCGGCCGCCGCCCGCGTCGATGACAAGGAGTACGACATCCTTGGTGAGCACATCGCGGGCGTGACCCAGCTACTGGAGACCCTGCTGACCGGGCGGGGCGAGCGCCTGACGACACACGAGGAGGGCCGCCTGGAGGCCGCGCTCTTCGCCTGCTACAAGGCCGCGGGGCTGACGCGCGACCCCGCTACACATGGTCGGGTGGCCCCCGCGTTTCCCGACCTGCATGCCACCCTGATGGCGTCGGGCGACGAGTACGGTCTGGCCGAGCGCCTGCGCCGCTACACGGACGGCGCGCTGCGCGGCCTCTTCGCGGGGCGCACCACTATCCGACTTAACGATCCCTTTACCGTCTTCGATCTGCGCGGCATCGACAACGAAACGCTGCTCGCCGGCACGATGCACCTGCTCGCTCAGGTGGTGTGGGGCGCGGCGCTGGGCGAGCGGCGGCGGCGCATCCTGGACATCGACGAGGCGCACCGCGTGACGCGCAAGGAGCGCAGCGGCGCCTTCGTCGCGAAACTGGGCAAGCAGGGGCGCAAGCATCTCTTTGGCGTGAACGCACTGACCCAGGACCCCGAGGATCTCCTGAAGACGGAGTCGGGCCGCGCCCTGCTCCTCAACAGCGCGCGCACGTTCATCTTCCGCTGCGACGATCTCGCGCTTGACGCGCTGGCCACGCACCTCGCCCTGTCGGGAGCGGAGCGGCGGCATATCCAGGGGGCGGCGCCGGGGACATGCCTGCTACTGTGCATGGACCCGTACGCCCAGGGGCGGGTCAAGCGCATCCCTTTGGAGGTGATGGTCAGCCCCGAGTTCGCGCCGCTCGTCTTCACTAACCCGCACGGCGGCGCCTGGCTGGAGCGGCGACCGTCCGCCGCTGGGGTGGAGGAAACATGATGGCAAGTCAGTCTCTCCCTCATCCAGTCCTCCTCGCGCTAACCCCGCCGCGTTCCAGCCCTATCACACTCGCCTCACAGATCGAGATGGTCGCGGCCTTGGCCGGGGCGCGCCGCGCGACGCGACAGGGTGTGGCGCTCGAATTGGCCGGCCAGGATGGGCATGCGCGCTTCCTGGCGCGGGCGGCGAACGCGGCGGCGCGCGACCAACTCGCCATGTTTTTCGCGGGGTACTTCCCCCAGGGCGCCGTCGCCCCCCTGGACGATCCCGCCGACGACCCCGGACGCCTGCACACGGGAGAAGCGGGCCTAGCGGCCGAACTGCGGCTGCGGTCGGTCTCCGAGCTTCCCCTGCGCACGCTCGTCCTAGATGAAACGAGCGCTCCATTGCTGCGCGTCGTCGGGGTGCTGCGCACCTTGCCTACCGGCACGCGCGGCGTGTGCCAACTCATCCTGTGGCCGGCCCCGCGCCGGTGGGGGGCGGACGGGCGGCGCTGGCTCCAGGGCGAGCGGGCCCGGCTGGCCCAGCGGCCGCGCGAGGAGGACGGACCACCGGCGCGGGCGGTAGCGGCGCTGGGTCTGATCGCCCTGGCCGGCGTCGCGGGCTACCACTATGTCCACGTCCGCGATGTCGGGCATCTCATCGGGCTCGGCGGGGTCGCGCTCGGGCTCGGCGGCCTCGCCCTCGCCCGCGCGACCGTCCTCGCCCCGGATCCGCCGCCCGATCCCGATCTCGTCGAGCGCAAGCTGGCCGCGCCGGCCTTCACCGCGCGGCTCCGCCTCCTCGTCGTTGGCGGGGATGAGGAGGGCCGGCGGCGGGGGCTCGACGCGCTCGTCGCCGCCTACGCGGCCTATGAGGAGCCGCGCGGCAACGGCTTCGTGGCCCGCTCCTGCGCCCCCGCGCACATGGCCGCGATCACGGCGCGCGGTGGCCCCAGGTTGTGGCGCCGCCCGTGGCCTATCCTCAACGCCGCGGAGGTCGCGAGTCTCTACCACCTCCCCCTAGCGGAGGTCGACGTGCCTGGACTCGCCCGCGCCGGCCCGCGCTCGCTCCTGCCCGCGGCCGCGGCCCTCAAGACGGGCACACCGATCGGCGTCGCGACGATCGGAACGCACAGCGAGGCCGTCTGCATCCCACACTCCGCCCACGGCGCCAACGTGGTCGTGCTCGGGGCGACCGGCACGGGCAAGAGTACCTTCCTGCAGCACTACGCCCACGACGCGGTGGAGCGCGCGGACGTGCAACTCGTCGTGGTCGACCCCGACAGCGCCCTGGTCGCCGACATGGTCGGTTGGCTCCCCGACCACCAGAAGCTGCGCGCCGTCGTCGTCGATTTCGGCCACCCGGAGTACGCCGTCGGCGTCAACCTACTCGACGCCCATACGAGCCGGCGCACCGACCAGATCGTCGACTCGCTGGTGCAGGCATGGGCACGCTTCTACGAGGAGGCGTGGGGGCCGCGGCTGGAGGACCTCATTCGCTACTCCTGCGTCACCATCCTGGCGGCCAACCACGCGCGCCCGCGCGACCAACAACTCACGCTCCTGGACATCAAGCCCCTCTTGCAGATCGAGGCCTTCCGGGCCAGTGTCGTGCGAGAGGCGGACGACGTCCGGCTCGCGGCGTACTGGCGCGACGACTATCTGGGCATGCCGCGCACCGAGCGATTAAACGCCATCAAGCCAGTCTTGACGCGCATCAACCGCTTCTTGCTCAATGACGCCGCCCATGCCATCGTGGGGCAACCGGCGAGCACCATCGACATCCCGCGCCTGCTGGAGTCCGGCGCGCCCCTCTTCATCGATGCCGCCGCGCACACGATCGGCGAGGAAACGGCCGCGTTGCTCGACGCCGTGCTGCTCAACGTCATCCACGACGCGGTGTGCGAGCGTCGTACCCGCGACCGGCAGGTGTTGATCGTGGTCGACGAGTTCCAGCACACGCCTGCATTGTGGGACGAGTACCTGCCGCGCATCCGCAAGTATGGCGGTTCCTACGTGCTGGCGGCGCAGGGCCTCGCCACAGTCGACCGCGTGCAGCGGGATCTCCACAAGGTGGTCGTGGGCAACACGGGCACGCACGTCGTCTTCCGCACCCCTGACCCCGACGAGGCGGCGTACCTGGCGGCCGTGCTGGACAACGCGGTCGTCGCGGAGGACGTGCAGACGCTGGGTCTGCGGCAGTGCTACATCAAGACGAGCGACGCGGGCAGCCCGCTCCCCGTGGTCTCGGCCACGCTTCCACCCCCGCCGCGCGGCAATGGCGGCACGGCGCGGCTCATCGCCGCGGCCTGCGCCCAGCGCTACGGCCGGCCGATCACTAACGTGTTGACCATCCGCGACCGCTGGATGACCGATCTTTTCTACGCGGCTAACGAGGAGCGCAGACGCGATCCGGCCAACAGGGCCGGCGCGCCGACGGTGGCTACTCCCGCGCTCGATCGGCGCGGGACAGACCAGGGGGTGGACGGGACCACCGGGGAGCGGAACGAGGCGCCGGTGGGTCTGGGATCGCAGCCTACCCTGGGCCTGCCGGTCATTCGAGCCGGCGCGCCGGACACCGAGCGTCCCCGGCGCAAACGACGGCGCAACCGCCTGTCCCTGCCGGGCGCATCCGACAGCCACGATCCTGCCCTCCCGCCGGTTAGCCTCGCCCCCGCGACGACCGCACAGCAATTACCCCTGCGCCTCGATGTCGACGGAGTATAGGGGCGTGAAGGGCGTGAAGGGCGTGAAGGGCGTGAAGGGCGTGAGGGGCGTGAAGGGCGTGAGGGGTGTGATGGATGCGAGGCGTGAAAAAGGATGGCCAATGTGCAAGAGGGACGAGACACTGTGGACGCTGGCGTGCTACCCTTTTCTGTCCGCGGAGGATCTGGCCGCGCTCACGGGGACGGGCGACCGGACGGCGCGGGCGCGCCTGCGACGCCTGATCGGCGTGGGACTGGTCGCCTGCGTCCACTTCCCCGTGACGCGGATACATTTGCACTACCTGACGCCCTCCGGGGTAGCGGCTACGGCACAGGCATCGGAGATGAGCCCGGCGACTCTCGCCGCCCGCTATGGGTTGGGTGAGCGTGCCCTGCTGCGCCGCCTGCCCGCCCTGGCCCGTCTCATCGCCGGACGACGCGTCCTGCTCGCGCTTAAGCGCGCGCTGGGGGCGCGGGACGCCGTCCTTGAAGATGGGCGCGCCTGGCCCGTCCCCTGGCCCTACGTATGGGGCGCACAGCGCCGTGTGCTGTACCTCGACGGGGAAGGAGCGATCTGCTCGCCGGGGTCGCGGGAGGCTCGGCGGCCATTCGGCTTCGCGTGGGACGGCGACGACACCGTGCCGCCGGAGGTGCTGTCCGAGCGGCTGGCGCAGCTGGACGCTTTGTCCGCGTCCCCGGCGTACAACGGCCCCCGGAGCCCCCGCGTCCCACCCGTGCTCCTGGTGACGACGACGGCCGACCGCGTGCCCCCAGGCTATCGACCGGGGGTGTTGTGGACGACGCAGACGGAGATAGCGCGGGATGGCGTGCTCGACGCCCCGTGGCGCGGGACGGGACTGAGCGGGGATGCGTTGTCCCTGCTTAACGCCTTGGACCGAGTGGCCACGGGACCGGCAGACGCGACCATCGGCGCGTCCCTGTCGCGTGGCGGCGGGTCGGTCCACGATGGAGCCGCCCATGACCGGCCCCCGCGACTCCAACAGCGCGCCGACGCGCTCCATCGGGCCATCGACGGGAAGGAGAGCATCGCCCTCCTGGCGCTGGTGATCCCGCCCCGGGGCATCGAGATCCTCGACATGGTCGGCGCGCACCCCTTGTTATCGGCGGCGGATGTCGCCCGCGCCTGCGACCTGAACGCCGTCGATACCTGGGACCTGCTCGGCCTGCTGTGCGGCCACGAACTCGTCGCGGCCTGGATGCCACCACGCGACCGGCGCGACCGGCGTCGCGCCGTCCGCCCCGCGCGCGGCCGTCGCGTGCGCCGCTACGTCCTGACGACGCGGGGCCTGCGCCTCCTCGCCGCGCGGGGCGGCATCGCGCCCGAGGCCTACCGGCGCGTCTATGGCGCGTTAGACGACAGAGTCGAGAACGAGAAGGAGGCGAAGGAGCGGCGAGGCATCCGCTTCGCGCAACGGTACCTGGCGCACACCGACGGGATCAACGGGGTCTACCTGGCGCTGCTGGCCGCGGCCCGCTCGACGGGCGCGAGGCTCGCGTGGCGGGGCGAGTGGGCCTGCCCTCAGACGTATGAGGACGGACCGGACCTATGCACGCTACGCCCGGACGCCGAGGCGTGGTACGCGGGGGCGGGCGGAGAACGGCGGCTCTTCGTGGAGGTCGACCGGGGCACGAAGCGGCTGGACGCGCTACAGGCGAAGCTGGCCCAATATGGGGCGTACCGGGCGAGTGTGGGGCGGGACCAGGTGACCGTCCTGGCCGTGACGACCGGCTACGAGCGCGGGTGGGAGGTGTTGCACCTCAACGAGACACTCCCGCGGGAAGCCGTGATGCGCCCCCTCGACTTGCTCGTGACAACGCGCGCTGAGGTAGCCGAGCGCGGCGCGCAAGCGCGTATGTGGCGCGCCACATCCGGCCCCTGCGCCACGCTCCGCGCCTACCTTGATGAACCGCTACACGCGACGCGGACCGTCCACCAGTGGCCATAATGCCTGCATGCGCCGATGAGACGACAAGCAATTACAACGACGAGATTGCATGTAGCGCGCTTGGGAGACCTGGTTGAAAACTCCGGCGGGTTTGCGTCGGACGTAGTACTGTGCAGCAGGGACAGGAGGATGTCGAGGATGAGCACGACGATGGAGGAGAAAGCGTGCCTGTCGGTGACCGACGTTGCTAGGACGCTCAGTCTTGGCGTCACCTACACGCGGCGGCTGATTAACAGAGGGGACATCAAGAGCGTGCGGGTCGGCAAGCGGGTGCTTGTCCCGCGCCAATATCTCGATGAGTATCTGTCGAAGCTTATTAGATCCACGCAGAGCGCGTAGCAGGCGCGCGGGAGGTTCGATATGGCGGGCGCGTATATCAGGAAGCGGGAGCGCAAAGACGGCGTTGTCTACGTGGCGTCGGTGGACCTGAGCAAGGACCCGCTCACCGGCAAGCGACGCGAACGGTCGGAGACCTTCGCGACCAGACGTGAGGCGAGGGCCGCCCTGGCTCGCTGGCAGACCGAGATCGACACGGGCGCCTACGTAGGCCGCTCCACCCAGACCGTGGGTGACCTCTTGCGCTACTGGATGGAAACCCACGTCGCGCACAACTGCCGGGAGACCACGGCCCTGCGCTACCACCAGACGGTCTATCTGCACCTTATCCCCGGCCTGGGTACCGTCCCGCTGCAGAAGCTCACGCCCGCCCAGGTGCAGACGTTCTACGCCGACCAACTCTCCGCAGGGGTAGGGCAGCGGTCGGTCGTCTTCTGCCACCAGCGGCTGCGTCAGGCGTTGGACATGGCCCTGCGGCTCGGCTTGGTGGCCCGCAACGTCTGCGACGCGGTTACCCCGCCCAGGTACGAGTACGAGCCGAAGCAGACGTGGAGCCGCGAGGAGTTGGGCCGCTTCCTCGCGGTGGCCCGCGCCAGCGGCTACGGCCCGATCTGGCTGTTGCTCGCGCTGACCGGGATGCGCCGTGGCGAGGCCTTGGGGCTTCGCTGGCAGGACGTCGACTTCGCCGAGGGGACAATGAACGTGTCCCAGACCTATGTCGCCATCAAGGCGACGATGCGCATCTCGACGCCCAAGACGCGGTCCGGGCGGCGCATAATTACGCTGGAGCCAGTGCTGCTCGATGCCTTGCGGGAGCACCGCGCGCGTCAGAGCGAGCGGCGTCTGGCCCTCGGCGAGATCTGGCGCGACCACGGCCTGGTGTTCGCCTCGGAGGTAGGGACGCCCATCCACGGACGCAACCTCCTCCGAGAGTACGCCGCCCTGGTCCGGAAAGCGGGCGTGCCGGACATCTCCATCCACGGTATCCGGCACACGGTCGCGACCCTGGCCATCGGGGCGGGGCAGGACATCAGGACGCTGTCCGACCTGTTGGGGCACTCCAAGACATCGGTCACCACCGACATCTACGCCCACGTGCTGCCGCACCGCAAGCGCGAATTGACGCAAGCGCTCAGCCAGATTATCCTTGGCGGGAACGGCGATGCGGACAAACGCGGACTATTTGCGGACTGCGCCGAGCCAGGGAGTTGATCGACCGGCGATAATTCGTCGTTATGGCCAAAAAACACGATTCGGCCCGGTCGTCTAAACGGCCGGGCCGAATGATTGTGGCAGGGGCGACAGGGCTCGAACCTGCGACATTCGGTTTTGGAGACCGACGCTCTACCAACTGAGCTACACCCCTGTGCGATTACAGAGAGGATTATAGCAGGTCGGGCTGTTTCC
>JAABUZ0100002790.1_pt1 | contig 27896 bp, 31 predicted proteins | sample 5562091 | NCBI WGS metagenome assembly JAABUZ01 (sample SAMN12813069, study PRJNA571459) | rock metagenome | isolation source: Antarctica rocks | place: Antarctica: Victoria Land, Linnaeus Terrace sud | collected 2015-12-21 | reverse complement strand
GTTCGCCGCTTGAATGAGGATGAGATGAGTGGTGGTGAAGGTGTTCCACAGGACGATCTTATGCAATGGTATTTGGAGCAGCGTGAGGATGAAATCCAAAGTGAAGACCAATTGAATGAGGAGCGTGACTTGGTCGGCAAAGTGCTGAAAAGACTGGTTAAAGTGAGCTCATGTTTCGGAAAATGACTAATAAATAGGATAATATTCTCATGCAAATCAGAAGTGAAAGTCTTGATGCAATGGACGAGGGGAGTTCTAGCAATGTCCAGGCTCCTACTGGAGCTGTATATATGCTGCACCCGAATTGCGAGATTGAGGAGGTTGCGCCAAGTGCAGCTGTATGACGTGCTTTATCTATATTCCGTATTCTATACGTAACACCTATAACTCTGCGAGCGAAAGCTCCTTTCCGAATGCGGGGGAATCCAACTATCCGGATCACGTGACGTGACATCATCATAATATCGGAATCGGTGCATTCGTGGACCGACGACTTCCACCAAACACCACCACTGTGCGTCATTATGGTGCCTAGTGATATGATTCGTCATCGGATCATCGATATCCGGGATCCGAAACACCTGGCTAATCTCAAAGACCTCATAGAGGCGGGATTGTCGGCTGGGACTGGTCGGCGTACATTGCCGACTTTGCTGCTGTATGATGTGAAGGGCCTTCAATTGTTTGAAGAGATCACTTACTCCAGCGACTATTACCTCACAAATCTGGAGATTGATATTTTGAAGAGAAGTGCAGATGAAATTGCTTCCCATATGGAATCAGGCACTCTGCTTGTGGAATTGGGATCGGGGTCATTTGATTACGTGACGAAAATGCTTACGTAACAGGAATCTCAGGAAGACTGCCCTCATCCTCGAGAGCCTCGAGCGGCAGAAGAAGAAAGCTGTGTACTATGCTTTGGATCTAAGTCTGGACGAATTGAAGAGATCGTTGGATGAAATTAATCCGTCCAGATTCTCTTACGTAAAGGTTTCTGCTCTTCATGGGACCTATGACGATGGCAAAGAGTGGCTGGCTTCCCAGCCTGGCCCAAAATGCATTTTATGGTTGGGAAGCTCGATAGGTAATGAGACAAGAGAATCGGCATGCAAGTTTTTAAAGTCCTTTAAAGAAACTGCTCTTAGTTCAGGAGATCTTATGGTCATTGGCGTTGATCGCCGTAATAACAGCGAGCGGGTGTGGCGTGCTTATAACGATGAAGGCACTGTAACGGAGAACTTTGAATTGAATGGCCTGGCTCATGCTAACCGTATCATGGACTGTACTATTTTTCAATCGGGTGTTTGGGAATACGTCGGAAAGTATGACGAGGTACGGGGTTGCCACGAGGCCTTCTTCCAACCAAAACGTGATGTATCCCTTCCCAACGGTTTCGGGGTGATACGAAAGGGTGAGAAAATCCATATCGAGTCGAGTTACAAATACTCTTTGGAGGAGGCTGACCAGCTTTTTGATAATGCTGGTCTCGTACCACGAGCTTTGTGGACTGAGAATGAAGGATCTTCTGTGTCTTACGGTAGGTGATGAAGGTTAGCGCGCTGATTTTAGCAATACATATGGTCGAAGTGACTCCGTGTCATTTTCAGAAAAATATCCCAAGAGAACCTGTTCCATCACTCGACGAGTGGGGAGAGCTCTGGAAAGCATGGGATATGGTGACACTTTCAATGATCTCGAAAGAGATGCTTCATGAGAAACCAATTGACCTACGTAATGCCTGCATTTTCTATCTGGGACACATTCCCACATTCTTGGACATTCATCTGAGCCAAGGTTTAGCATTGGAACCAACACCTCCGGCATATTATCGAAACATATTTGAGAGAGGCATCGACCCTGATGTAATATCACCTGAAGAGTGTCATTCACACAGCGAAATTCCAAATGAATGGCCTGCTCTAGATGATCTGCTTGCGTTTCAGAGACGTGTGAGAAGAAGGTTGCAGGAAGCGTATGCAAGAAAGGATTTAGCCAGTAACGAAAAGCTACGTCGACGACTATGGCTTGGATTTGAGCATGAGGCTATGCATTTGGAAACGCTTCTGTATATGCTTGTGCAGTCTGATCAAACTCGCCCACCACCAGGTGTCAAAACGCCTGACTGGGAACTGCTTGCTGAATCTGCTGCTGGAGATGATGGACAAGGCCAATGGCTTGACATTGCGGCCAAAAAAGTCGAAACTGGCCTTGAGGATGATGAAGGCCGCGAGACACCTGGATTTTATGGTTGGGACATTGAGTGCCCAAAGCAGGTTGTGGAGGTGAAGGCATTCAAAGCCCGCTCACGCCCTATTACGAATGGTGAATATTATGAGTATACAAAGAAAGCCGGCATCAGACAGCTTCCAGCAACCTGGGTTGTACTGAATGGTGTGCCACACGTTCGTACTGTATTTGGTCCTGTGGCTCTGCAGTATGCTCTTCGATGGCCCGCAATGGCTTCGTATGAGGAATTGCAGGCATACGCTGAATGGATCGGAGGTCGGATTCCCACGAGTGCCGAACTTCGTTCGATTTATGAAGGAGCCTACCAGAAACCTGTGGAGAGGACTACCATGATCAGCGCAGTGAATGGACAGCTTACCGAATCTGGAGTGAACGAGACGCCACCGCAAGAGATTGGAGAGCATAACGAATCCGCACAGCACACACCATATCCGAATGGGAAAGACCTTTTTTATGATGTCGGTGCATGTAATATTGGATTTAAGAACTGGCACCCAATGCCCATGAAACCAAATGAGGTTATTGGAGTGGGTGGAAGCGGTGCATGGGAGTGGACCTCAACTGAGCTGACGGCTCCAAGTGGTTATGTACAAAGTACCCTCTATCCAGCCTACTCTAGCGACTTCTTTGACAGCAAGCACAACATTATTGGTGGCGGAAGCTGGGCAACAATCCCCCGCATTGCAGGGCGCAAAAGCTTCGTCAATTGGTACCAGCGAAAGTACCCATTCGCTTGGATCACTGCTAGAGTTGTCCAGTGAGTATGCGATCTATGGTGGTGGAATGCAACCCTCCATAGCTTTGATTAATCGTCGGTGGTTTTCTGTTCCTCCATGTTGCCCTCAATGACAATCGCTTCCTGTCTCAATTGACGCTCGAGGACTGTTCCCTTGAATGGATTCTCGCTGCCAACCCTAATCTGTTTCTGCATTAAAGCTAATATTGGTCATTGCTTTGGCATGAAACAACTTACTCGATAACCAGTCATGGCTAAAGCCGCTTCCAGTCGGCGGTTCCGCCAACCCATAGAAATCCGCACCCCATTGCTTTTCCATACCAGCAACAAGACGCAGCTCTTGTGCCTTGGTGCCGCGAGCCCAATCAATGAACGCATCCACGCCGGCTGTTTCCTCCTGACGCGTAAAGTCATCAGAGAATAGATCTAGCGGACGTAACAGGCCGCACTTCTCCATGGCGGCTCGAACATCCTCAAGATCACTTTCCTCCCGATTATCCAGCTCTGCAAAGCACTGCGAAGTGCTCCCGAGCAATTGCAAATAGCGCGCAAGGATATCCGCGAATGCGTCAATGACAGCGGGAGAACGAGCGCGGTCGAATCCGGCAGCTCGCAGGATCTGCGCCGCACTGACCTTCAAGATGCTGCGAAACAAGTCTGCACTCATTCACCCTGTTGCTCATTCGTTTTGCTCGTCCTCGGTAGGTGGGAAGTATTTATTGAGAGCAAACGGGAGAGGGGAATACTGGGTATGAATGGAGTGGAGAATTTACAGGCTGCTCTACTTCTCGCAAGCATCGTGCTCCTGCTCATCGTGGTTGATATTCTTCTGGGCTTGTCTCTGCTGTTTTCATGGTGGTTCCCTGTGGGCGCGTATGAGTGCAATTCGGCCATTGCCAACTACTTTTGGGGCTATTTCCAGCTGATCTTTGAGGAATGGCACCAGGCCTCTATCTCCTTTAGTGGTGACAGCCTCCCTTCTGGTGAAAGTGCGGTGGTGCTGTGTAATCATGGCTCATGGTCGGATTTCTATCTCATTCAATCCCTTGCACGTCGCTCTGGGATGCTTGGGCGCTGCAGGTACTTTGTAAAAAAGTCTTTAGCTTACGTTCCATTCCTTGGGCCAGCTTTTCTAGCCGTTCGAATGGTCATGGTATCCAGAAACTGGACCCGAGATCAGACTACCTTGGAGCAGACCTTTGGAGGGATCAAGAGATATCGCTATCCCATCTGGCTGATATCCTTTGTTGAAGGTACGAGGATGACGCCCAAAAAGCTAGTCAAAAGTAACGAGGATGCGCGATCAAGGGGTGGCAAACCTCTGGCACATGTGCTTCAACCACGGACCAAAGGATTCATTGCAACGCTTCGAGGCCTACGAGATTCACATGTGAAATATGTGTATGATTTCTCCATTGCTTATGCCAGCAAGGACAAATTTCTGCAACCGCCAACGGTCTGGGAGACATTGGGCATTAGTCGTCTCGATCAGCACTTTAGATTTCACGTACACGTACGCCGGTGGGCAATTGCAGATCTTCCTTCCAGCGAAACTGCACTAGCTGCATGGCTGGAAGAGCAATGGGTAGAGAAGGACCATCGACTGGCTGAAATAAAAGCAAAGTGGGCCTTAGAGGTTTAGTCTATCTGACAGCAATGGAGCCGACGGCATCTGCCAGTCTGTCTACAATCTCATCGCTCTCCTGAGGTACAGCTGAGTTCTCGCAAATCTCATCGGCGCGTACGAGGTCTTCGTGGACGGAATTACTGGCGTCGTCGTCGCTGGCCCCGCTGGCGTCGCTGGCTTCTTCCATATCGTCGAGCTCGTCGAGCTCACCAATCCCCCTTTCCGAGAAGATGCCTCTCAGTTTTTCAACATGTTGGTGGTCTTCTTCAAATTTGTTGCCATTCAACTCGAGAAGTTGCAACTGTTCAAGGGAGTGCTCGATTGCAGTGACAATACTTCCCAGGCCATCCTGCGCGATCTCGTTATATTGCAGTCTCAGGATTTTTAACTTGGCATTCTTCCTTTGCTGCAAAGTTTGACCAAGCAATAAACCACCCCTTGCCGAAAGCAAGCAATCACCAACACCAAGTTCTCTAATCTGGGGCCAACTTGGCAAGGCCGAAGCAAGGGCAATTGCTCCACGATGTGAGAACGTATTGTCTTGAAGATCGAGAATTTCGAGGTTTGTCAGGGTCGTGAGCCCCTCTGCGAGCAGGGTATATATTCCTTCAGGTCGGATGCCATTTTGCACCATTTTGATGCATTTGAGTCCGGGGTGGCTTGCAACAGCCTTGGCCCAGTTCTGCATACTCCCGTTTTCGAGGCGATTGCGTCCACAAATAATTGTTTCCAGGGAGGGAGAGGCGAGAGTTTTCCTCTTCTTCTCAGCCAGATCAACAAGCGCTTGCCCGATTTGCGAGCCGGCATCCGGTCCGAGACCGTTATTATGGAGGTGGAGATGGACAAGCGGGGCATGGGAAGAGAGGAAGCGGACGAGAGGAGCCACACCCAGCAGGCCAAACGCATTGTCTGAAAGATCGATGAAGGACACCGGCACCTCCAAAACAGCGCCGAGCAGCGAGTCCAGAGACGGGGGGATTTCCTGCCGTAGTCTTCCAGTGAATATATCCGCCAAGTTGATCCATTCGAGGCGCGTTTGCTGCCGTATAGCAGTTGCCAATGCGCTGCACGCCCCGATGCCGAGCGTGTTGCCCGACACGTCCAAGCGGGTGACGGGGGTCTCCGTCTCCCACAGGGGTTGCAAGTGGAGAGCAGCATCCTCCTCGCTGTCGAGCTTCAGCCCCCGTCCGGCAAGTGAGAATGTTCCCATACGCTGGCCCCGGAGTGTTCTTCAATTTCGGAGAACGTCATCGGACACCACCAGACAGGGAGCAGGATGCCGGAGATCGAGAAGGAGAAGGAGGTAAAGGCGGTGAAGCCGTGCTGCGTCTGTCTCGAGGAGAAGAGCAAGCGCGACCAGTGCATGCTGACGACGGACGCCGAGGATCCAGCGCTGGGCTGCACGGACATCATCTCCGCCTACAAGCAGTGCATGCGCGGCTACGGGTTCAGAGTGTAGCAGATGGAGGCAAGGAGCGAAACACGTACACGTTCCTCTCTCCCCTCCCCTCCCCCCTTGCTCGTTTTCTGTGTGCCATCATCCCCTTCCAGACCAGACCATGACATGAGCAACCGCACGCTGCTGCGGCTAGGCAAGGAGTTGAAGCACCTGCACGCCAACCCCGACTATGGCGTCTTTGTGGCTGTGCAGGAGGCCAACATGACGACGGTCAAGGCAGCCATCCTTGGACCAGAGGGGACTCCCTACGCCTACTGCCTGTTTGAATTCCTGCTCACCTTCAGCGCGGACTATCCCTCCATAGCGCCTATATGTAGAGCACAAACGACGAATGAGTCCCGTACGAGGTTCAATCCAAACATCTACGCCGATGGAAAGGTGTGTCTGTCCATTCTCGGGACGTGGAGAGGGGAGAGGGGGGAGGGCTGGTCGAGTGCACAAGGCTTGGAGTCGGTGCTCATATCTGTGCATTCTCTCATGGGCTCTGACCCATACAAGAATGAGCCCGGCTATGAGAGCGTCACAAGCTCTCGACATCGTGATGAAGCCGGAAAGTATGTGCAAAAGATTCGCCATGAGTCGCTGCGGATAGCTGTGATTGAGCGAATCGAACGTTACCTAGGCATCATTTCTTGGCCGGCTTTCAAGAAGGACAAAGGATGGGAACCATTCGTGGATCTGTCAAAGCGTCTTTTTCTTTGGTACTATACAGAATACGTCCAAATCATCCATAAAGAAAACAAAACCGTATCCGTGAATCAAGCATTTGCAAAAATGCCATTTGAACATCCTGGCAATACGATGGATGGACAATTTAACTATCCGGGTCTGCTGCGTCGTCTGGAGAAGATCAGGGCTTTGATAGATGAAGAGACTACTTCCTGGCAGGCACTCGGGCGTGATGCAGTCAGCTTGCAAAGAGGCGTCGCAGCAAGTCTCCTTGCCCAATACGATCAGGGCGTACAGCACTTTGCAGGTAGTCCACTCAGCGTTGATCTCTCCCTGAAAGAAGGAGGCAACCCGTTTGTGTGGTCTGTGACGCTTTTTGGTCCCCCAATGACTCAGCTCGATGGTGGCGTGTTTCACTTTACCATCTGCTTCTCTCCCAACTTCCCCGATACGCAACCACGGGTACAGTTTACGACTCCGATGTTTCATGTCAATATCACTGCCGATGGCATCCCGTACTATCGAATCCAAAAAATTGACAACGCAATTGCGCATGTGGACGGTGTCATTGCGCTCCTCAATACCGAACCCGCAGTAGACCCGCGTACTCATCTCAACTCGGAGGCGGCAGGCTTGTACTGGGGAAACTCCAGTCAAAAAGAGCAGTACGCCAAGAAGCTTCGGCGCGCAGTGACTCGAAGTGTGGATTTCTTTTGATTTGCAAAGGTGTTTGGTGCATGGGTATGCATTTGTACGAGGTAATGTTATCATGGCTGACGAGTATCTACCAGACGCTTGATTATGTTCATACACACGAGTCCGGACTTATTCCGCTTCCTCGTTTGGCGCCATGAGATCCTCCAACTGCTCCATTTTGAAGTCCCGCTCAGCCTCGAGTTTGCGCTGCTGTTCCAAAACCCTCATCCGAATAATAGGATTGAATGAGGTGCGAGCAGTTTCATTCATCTGAGCAATGGAGTTCGCAAGATCTGCAAGGTCCTCCCTTAGCTTTTTGATCTCTTGAGCACTTTGTTGCTTGGAGCCGTCGTCCTCGCCGGCGGATGCTTCATCGTCATCGTCATCCTCGTCGTCGTCGTCGTCCTCACTCCCGCTCTCCTCGGTTGCAGTAGCTGTGGCTGACTGCAAGGTGGAAGATCGTGCTCTAGACGCACCGCCATTTGTACCCAAAACACCTTCGATAATGCGCCGATGCTCGTCATCGACCTCCATCATACTCTGCTCGATTTGGCCAGCTAGCAGATCGTCGTCGAATTCATCACCTTCTGCTGGCTTTCCATACCCAGCATATCTACCTCCGAGCATGTCAAACGATGACTCGGCCTCGCTTGCACCAGCCACGCTGCCATCTCTCGTCATAGCGAAATTATCGACAATTTCAAAAGATGTAGATTCTGCTTCTTTGTCGAGCTGTAGAAGGCGGTTCACTTCATTCTCGACTGCCTCGATGGTCTGATGGGATACTCGTTTGCGGAATCTCTCCTTGCGCACATTTCGTAGAGGCGGCGTTATACCATGTGGATAAACGTAATCTGAATGACAAGCCGGAGGAAGTGCGATATCCTCATGCTCTATCCGGTCTCCAACCAGTAGCATCTGACAAATATCGGCTGCCTTGAAGACTGATCTGCGATCAAGAGTTTTGTTGGCTTCAATAATGCACGGTAAATCGACCAGCTTGGCAGCATAAAGATGTTTATTGACGCATACCACGGCTCTTCGTGAATCTTTAAACTTGATCCAGACGTTTGCGTCGACTCCTATCCTTCGGTCACCAATGACTTGGGCCAGGTAGTCGCAATCCGGACCGGGCTTCATTCGCAAGATAAACTCTTCCTCCACATATGGATCTTCCTCGCGATCCTCGGCCTCTGAATCGTAGCCTCTGCCATGTTCTCGCTGCGCTTTGACTTTTATCTTTGGAGCTCCTGCTGAGTTCTTCCGAAGCGGCTTGATCCGAATGCCACCCGGACCACTCTTGAACGTAACCTTGGGTGTATGTGCAGCGCCACCTGGCGCCTCGGTGGACTCTCGTTTGCGGCCATTCGTGTTGAGTTTTAGCTTGATGGACATGTCATTTCTGCAGCCCGATGGGCGTTCAAGATACAACGTATGGAAATTGATTCTAATCCTTTCGAAAGTCTACAAAGGTCTAGTCAGTATGCTAATTTTGCTTAAATAGAGCCAGCTGTCAGCAGCCATAGCGTGATTCCGCCTGAGAGTATGTCTGCAAGGCTCGCAGAAAGACAGCGTAATGAACGCCAATATTATCTTGTTCATGACTTATGGTTAGTTTTGGTGGCAGGATGCAAACTCACTAGATTTCAGCCAGTCGTATGTGCCAGGGAGGGTATCCGAGTAGGGAGAGTTCGGGAGAGAAGGAGATGAGGAGGTCGGGTTCGGTGACGACGCCAGAGGACACAGCATCGTCGACCAGAGACACGTTGATTGAATCTGTAGAGATTTTCCCTGCAATAGCAAGATCGCTCAGTGTCTTTGCCAAATCAATGAGCGACTCTCGACCGTCTTCTTGTGATATTAAGACGATTTCAAGGTCCATATATTCCTCGTGGTCAAAGTCGTCCATGGTATCACCGTTCGTGAAGGAGGAAGCATGGGGAGAAGAGACTCGCACAGTCGGACGTGCCTTGCCGTAATAAGCATGCAGTCTTCGCGACACTGCTCGGTGTATGGAGGACGGCAAGCCGTGTAAGAGGCCGCTTGGCTCGTATATGGATAGGTGCGGTATTCCTGATGATGCACACCAGCAAGCAATATCGGCAACGTCGTCTATGAGTCCCTCCAGAATAGCCTCGGAAGAGTTGTAATGAGACTTTTTATGCTTCCCCGGTTTGGTTTCCAGGATGACCGCAACGTGATGGGGAAGCTTATCAAGGACCTGCACATCCCGTTCAATTAACTGCGGACTCCAATGCGATTGGTAGCGAAACTCGCGAAAGCGAAAAAGCACTCCATGATACATTTGTCGTCCTTTGATATATACCGCAAATAGCAAGTATATGACGCCGAGCATGTACTTGTAGAAAAGGCTTCTTATCAAGCCAGACTCATCTGCGTTTTCATACTGACGGATCTTTCGTTCCACGACGGCAATCTCCTGCTTCCTCTGAAGACTCCTCTGACGCATTCCTGGGCTACATCTGGCGTCCTCTACCATTTACTTCATTCTGCTAGAGTTTTACCAGCTTTTCTCGCCACACGTGACCGCGATGCGAGCATGATGAGGAGCTATGGAGGAAAGAGTTGAAGGATAGAGACGTTGGAATGCGCAGATGGCTCCGGCTCTGTATGATCTCGATGCAAAGACACAGAAGCTGCTGCGTGTGGAGACCTTTAGCGGCGATTTCATCCTGAAAGACTTCTTTGACGGCCTCTCCGCCAACAGTATAATCACGAGCAGGAAGAGCGGAGGTGCTGCATTCGATCCGAAACCCTACATCCGTACCTACGAGGTTGCACTGGACAAATTGAAAGGTTTGAATCAAGAGCTGCTTCTGGATGAGGAGTCTTTGAATAATGCCGCCCAGGCCACAGAACGACAGCACAATACCAAAATGGACCGTTTGAATCGGAACTTTGAGGACGCCTTGCAGATATTTGAAAGTGTGGATACAAAGATCAGCACGGTAGGACGAACCGCTGTCTCGATCGGCCAGAGACTGGAGGTTGTAGAAAAGCAACGGCAACGCGCACAAGAGGCTGCTCTCTTGGTCAACTGCTACAGCGAATTTTTGAATACCAATGCGAGTGCTACTCTAGAGAGAATACGTCTGGAGGGAGTGGAAGGAAAAGTGCGTTGTGCAGCTCAGACACGACGCTTAGTTGATATTGCAAGGAAATTTAATACGCCTGACATTGCAAGGGTAAGGGCGAGTATTGAAAAGTATGAAGAGACGTTTGAGAAGGATCTTTTAAAAGACTTTGATGTGGCTTACCGACGCGGGGATTTCAACGCCATGCGAATTGCAGCTACCGTATTGGACGAGTTCAATGGAGGCAGCTCGGCAATCCAAGTCTTTGTCAACCAGCATGATTTCTTTATTGTTCACGAGAATTTAAAGGACCAAGATTTACTCTCTCAGGATGAGATATGGCAGAATTTGGCGGATCCGGATTGTGAAGACAGCACGCTTGAGCCCCAATTCGCCAAGCTAATCGATGGAATCAGGAGCACTTGTGCGCAAGAGTCAAAACTCATTGCAAAGGTATTTCCCAAGCCTCAAGCAGTTTTACAGGTATTCCTTCGGAGAGTCTTTGCTCAGTCGATACAATTACGACTTGAATCCTTACTCTCCTTTGCAGAATCTCGCTCTACGCTTGCTTACCTTCGGACTCTACACTTGGCGCACACATCGCTGGTCAATCTTGTCGAAAAACTAAAGGTGACGTGTGCAGAGACAGCGGGAATATCCGACTCGGGTTTGGGTATATCGGTGCTGCTGGATCTGGCGCTGGAGGATCTTTTCGTCCCATACGTGGAGGGGCGAAGGTATATGGATAGTGAGATGAAGTCACTTCAAGAGCTCTACGCTTCTTTCCTCTATCGTTTTCATTCTTTCCATTCCGAGAGGAGGAGAACAAAGCCCACCAAGATGTTTGATAAGTACTATACTCAACTACAAGCAGCAACTAGCTCGGACTCGTCGAGTGAAAGTAGAATGGGTCAGTTGCGTCGATTAGCAGGAATTGAGCGGACGAACTCGAAAGACCGTCGACTCACCCCGAAATTTAATAGAGAAGATGGTTTGGTGTCGACGGAAAGTGCAAAGCGTATGTTGGGGTGGATGGCGGAAGCTATTGGACGAGCACTTGAGCTCTCGGGGCCGTCGGAAACAGCCAAAGACGCAAATAATCTACTCAACATCCTCATTGAGTTTTTGTGCAAGACCTATATTGAGACGGCTCTGGATTTCTGCCTGGACGAATCGGCACAGCAAGACTCAAAGTCTGAGGTAGACTTTGGTTTCTTGACTAGCCTTCGCCCGATAACTTCAGTCATGTTTCTTGTATTTGCAAGTGTCGAGACTGCTCTCATGCCACTCTCCATGTCGTCGCTCACCGCACGCCGAGATATGACTACGGTGAGCAGTCGAGAGCAATCCTGGTTGGAAGAGAAGACGAACAAGGTGCTGCAAAACACTCTGGACCTAGTTCTTGCTCATGTCAACACGATTCTGTCTCGTCAAAAACGAAATGACTTTCGTCCGAAAGATGATGATATAGGCGTTTCACTTCAAACCGCACCTGCCGTGGCCACTGCGGCATTTCTCAAGCGTGTTAACGAAGCTGCAAGAGGCGCGCTGGATGGAACGAATTTGGAGCACTTTCTCATCCAAGTGGGCGGAGGCGTCAGGGACTTGTTACTCGATCATTTCAGAAAGTTCTTTGTGAATGCAGCAGGTGCTTTGATGCTTGCTCAGTACGTCTTTGCACTCCACGTAAGCTAACATTTTAGTGATATCAATATCTACAAGGAAATCATTGATTCGTGGAAGATTCTCGAACTGCGAGATAGTACACGTCTCCTGCACGAAATTGGAAATCTATTTATTGTGCGCCCGGAAAGCATGAAGTCGGTGTTACGAGAAGGTATTCTTGCTCGTATAAAGCCGCAGTTTCTCTCACCCTACCTATCTCGTAGGGTGGATTACTCGAGTGCGGGTATTGAAATGCTTACTGCTGTCAATGGCCAGGACTTGGACATGCCAGAGGTACCAAGGCTATCCACTGAGATGAATGGCACCAAGCATGGGAGAAATATTAGCGGTGGGAAGTCACCTACTATACCGTTCTTTCCTGCGCATTCATAGCAGACGAGCGATATACAGGAGTACAATAGTGGAAGGATGTATGTCATCTGCACTTCGTATGTCGTGTGGCGAAAATGTATAATGTTGGACCCCAGGATCTGAAGAGGACAAGTGCACTCATGACGGGACTAAAAAGACAGGACGATGGGTACCTCTCCTCCTTACTGTTTTTGGAAATTTGATGCAAGTCTCAGGTTCGGATCCACTATGCTAATGCTAAAACTATACCTGCATTCTACCATCTTCTCCGCTTTGCATTAGTCAGGCCGGGTCACTTTCTGTGCAATCGCCATACCATTGCGCATACATCGTGAACTCGGGGTAAATACCAACCAGCTTATCATTGAGTAATATATACTGAAAGACTCCGAGTGCCGTGTACTGGAGGCCGAGTCCTGGTCTCCATTGCTCAAGATCATCCTCCTGGTAGAATCTCATAGAATAATCAGACTGAATGCTTGCCAAGACTTTGACGTAGTTGCCCAAGACCCCCTTCTCGCGCGTGTCTGGAAGCAACTCGATTCCTCGAGTCGCAGGGTTCAAGGCCAGCACCAAAGGCTCGTCATCTAACGCACCCTCTGCCTCATCTTCACCTTCCAGCACCATATCATTCAGATAGAATACAAGTTCAGAGCTGTTTGAAAAGATATGAGGGACGAGTTGGCGCTCATCACTGTTGCTGGTTGCGATACTCTGAAACCAGCCCACGGCTTGGGGCGTGTCTTCATGGTGTATGGTGAAGCCGCAGACCTGTGACTGCAAGCCAACAAACGTCCGCCTCTTGATTCTGGCTGCTACCACGCCGGCCAGGATGAAGAGTACGATGTGCATGGTTCCCCAGCGCTGATTGCATCATCAGAGTGACTTTAAACGCCAATACTTGCCAAGACTGACAGCACAACCTCCTTCCAACACGGCTTACGCAAGGATCGAGTGACAGAAATTGGACCACTGCTGCCCCTGCCCAACATTCCACAGCTTCATTCGTCCTTGAAGCTGATTCTGGGCCGTTTGGGGGGTTCGCCTTCGGAAGCAGAGGTCGAATCATCCAGCTTGCGTCTTTTCTTCTTCGTGGACGCGGCCTTTGCGTCGTCTGACTCAATGCCCACGGAGGGTTCTCGCTGTAGTGTTCGCAGGTAGGTTGACGAGGAAAGGGAGAACAGCCGGTCGTTGTCACTAAACATGGATCGCCTGCGATTCGAGGCGCCCTTCAGGTATCCGTCGAAACCACGAATGATGTTGCCGTTCTGCGTGTCTTCGAGATAGGCGCCTTCGTGCTTGTAGATTGACTCCTCGAGGCTGTTGAGTGCTTTGTCGACTGTCTTCTTCTTGACAATCAGCTCCTTGAGCTCCTTCTTCAGCTTGTCGTAGTAGTTGTTGATGATGGCGCCGTTGTCGGGCTGCTTCACGTCCGTGGCCATGTCGTGTGTGGCTTGGGAAAGGACGAGGATGTATATAGTTCTATGTAAACGGCCAAGTCAAACTATTCCCAGCATCCTAAAGGCCGAGCCACAGAATGTCTTTGTTTGATGGGAAAGATTGGGTGGATGGAAATGGAGGATGGAGGTTGTACGTCAAAGGGGAGTGCAATGGATCAAGAACCAAGTCGACCATCTGAAGCAGTCCTACGATCAAGCAAGCACTTGGCGAGCAGCACAGGTTCCGGGGTTACCCGCAGCTATACTATGAAGGGGCAGTTGCAGACCATCTAGTGGACTATGAGCGTTTCCCCGCTGACCTTATTGTCACCAACCAAAAGGAATGTGCGCTCGATGTGCGCATATCGGAACACCATTATTGACGATTACAACTACAGGGCAACCTGCGATTGCTGCCAGTAACCCGCTGAATCGACTGTTTATTGTTTCTGAGCTTCATGGGGCACTGGTGGAAGGCTGCCTTCATCTGAAAGCCAGCAAAATTGGGAAGGTTCAATGATCGTACAGTCTACACCTTTTCAAGAACCAATTGATGAGACGACGATTAATATCTGTATCTTGGAGACAACGGAAAGTAAGAGCATTCTCCCGAAGTACTATGATGCACAATTTGATCTTGCAAAAAGGAACATATGAGGCCTGTTGTCCCTTGTAAAACACAAAGGATGTTCAGACACCTAACCCAATCAAGAGCGGGTTCCACGTGTTCTATTGCTTAGCAAAATGGAGTGGTTTAAAACGCCATTTGGTTCGTGTATGATAGCACTGGAGGTCGTAACATATGCTCAATTGAGCTGGTTGAATGGAGCTAATCGAACCCTGAAGAAGGTAGGTAATTAATACCGATAGGGCAGATTCGTAATATCATGAACCCTACTGTCCAACAAGTGTTAGAACTTGCTCTAATGGAGATCTGAATGGTGATGGTCCTTGCCCAATAGATCGGTTAAACCGGCACGCGAACAGCTTAGAAGTGTGCTGCGAAAATCTTGATCCTGTGTCGCGCTGATGCTATTTTTGACGTTGACTTCTCATTAAACGTGACGTCGGATTCAGGCAAATCTCGAACTTCTTGCCGCCCTTGCTATGGATTGGCATGAAGGACACACGAGTGTTCTCCACAAAAGGCTACAAATATGCAAGTCGATAGAGGTGCATATATAATTAGGAGTGAGAGAAAGAAATATTATTCACATTATTCACAGTATTCACATGTTCACAGCATCCACATCATCATGAAGCCAGTGGCCTTGTTTTTTAAATGAGGGCCATTTGTTGGGCTCCTATTCCGGCCCTCTTCGCCGTGCGCCATGCTCATTTGGCGTGCTCAATTTATGCGCTCGGTGGCGTGCTCATTCAGGCTCTCACATCGGGCTCTCATATTGGGTTCTCTTTTGCGTCTTCATAAAGGGTTTTGCTGCGCTCTTTGGTATGCCCTCTGTTACGCTCATTGGCGTGCTCCTTGGTGTGCTCTGTGTGCTCTGTGTGCTCTGGTGTGCTCTGGTGTGCTCTGAAGTGCTCTGGCGTGCTCTGGTGTGCTCTGAGGTGCTCTGGATTTGCTTTTTGGTGTGCTCTTTACTGTGCTGATCTGGATAGGAAGTACTGTCCGCGCGAATGCAAGGTGCTCTGCAATTGCTCTGCAACGCATGTTTATGAAGACCTGCGAGGGCGTAGGTCTGTGTGGGACGGATGCGTCGTAACAATTGGTATGAGACGTCGCCGGGCATGCATTTGGATTGCTTCGTGTCTGGCCGCAAGCTTGTCTTTGTCCTGGATCCTCTTTGCGTGTTTCTCCACTGAACAGTGCGGTTGCTTTGATGAATCCCAGCCCTATCTCTTGTGATGTTAGTTGAAGGCGTTGTCAGCCACTTCATCCTTGGGAAACTGGGTGCATCAGTGGCCTAGGGCAGCGGGCCCGTACAGCAGACTGACCAGACAAGTAGAGCCCTCCTGAATGGTCTCTGGCGCGACAGTCCGACAATACTCTGCTTTGGCACACTCTTAACCCATCAGCAGCCTCATGGACAAGCCAACTGACCTAGCGCAACAGCCGCCTCCAGGCTAAACTGCGCAACTAGCAAGGGGCGCTCTATGCATTCTCAATGGAAGGGGACTAGGACCAGCCGACCAACTGGCTAGCCGCGTCAGCGCGCTAGGCATATAAGTGGCCAATGTAGGTTTTGGCCACCCGAGCGGAGCAAGTTTCCCCACAAGACTTCTCGCATCAGCACCTAGGGGTAGCAGCCCAAAGCTGCCACAGCCATCTTGGGTTCACTGACCTGACCAGCAAAGCCCTTAGAGAGCCTACTGCAGCAAAGGCGAATCGCACTTCAAGACACTATTGTGGCTTCCTAGACCACGACCTCGCTGCGGCTCCCGTGCCGACTTACGCATCCCGAACGCATCGGACAATAGCATGCCACCATTGAGCGGATTTGAACCGCCGACCCCAAGGCATATCGACTTACAATTTGGGTCCCAAATAATGGCAATGGCTGCTGGAGGTTCGCCCTCTTGGAGACGCCACTTTGACTCGAGACTTGGCCTCCCCGTAGCGAGCTTACCCGTCAGCTGGCAAGCCCCAGCCGCCAGCCGGCGCCCGCGCCGACTGAACTGTTTGTGAGCTGGAGCCTTGAAGAGCATCGCTCCCACCGTCAAGCTCGGCCACAACCTCTCCTCTGTGAAACTACTGGTCTGAACGCTGTTGGTTTCCGCATCGCCGAGACCAACCACCTTCTGACTAAGCTTTGATAACCACTACCGGCAGATGTGGTGGGTTGAGCGATATCTCACGCACACCATACGCGAAGGGGCTGCTCATGGTGGGCGGAGTTGTCTATACTGTCAAGACGGGACGGAGAAAGGGCTTGTCGGAGGATGTGACCATCACCATCCCAAACACCTCGACGAAGAGCTTGTCCTGTCGCTGGTCCAGTCTGGCTTGCTCGATCGATAGTGTAAATAGATACATGTATTTGTTATAAGATTATCACACACGACGTCAGGAACAAACATGGACGGTCCCTCGTCGCGCGTCAGCATCAATGATTTGGACGAGAAGAGCAGGAGGGAGCTGATGCAGCAGATCGAAGTAGAGAACAGCAAAGCAAAGTGAGATGCTACAGATAGCGGGCATGCTAATGTAGAATTCAAGAGCAGTGCCACTTCCTCACCGATATCTGCTTCAAGAAATGCACGGGCAAGGTCTCCAGCAACCAACTGGACCGCAGCGAGATGAGCTGCTTGGAGAACTGTGCGGAAAGATGGTTTGATAGTCAATTGGCTATATACCGGAGAATACAGCAAGCTAGCGCTCCCTAATCATGACTCCCTCCGCACGCACATCGTATATATTCATTCTCACTTGCACGTAGCGAGCATGCCCGAGATGACTCCCATCAGTTGCTCGTTCTCACACGCCGCAGCAACTCGCTCCTTGTCTGCAAGCTGCTTATTGACCTGATCCTCGCTCTGATGCGTATTCTTCTTCACAACGACAGTGCTTCTGAACCTGGGTGCAAGACATCTCTGCAGCCGCAGCTTGATGCCGAGTCCAATCAGCGTGGCCAGGCTACAGTGCGTGATGGTCGGTGTGATCTCGACGCGCACGCTCGAGATGGCACCGGGCCTGTCGGCGACTGTGATGTCGGACAGATTGACCACCGATAGCTGTCCGAGGGTCAACGGGTGCTCAGGGTCGCTGATGGTCGAGATCAGATCATAGATCTCTTGTGCGTCAATGGGATCAATCGAATCATCATCTTCCCCCACCGACGAGTGGCCGCCGCCGTCTGCGTCGAAAATAGATGCGACACTCGATGAAGAGCGCGAGCGATGGAGTGCGGGTCTCCGAGTGGGCAGATCGCTCGCTGGGAGGATGCTCGGGTTTTCGTTATCCATGGATTGCACCGTCAGATCGGAGATGCGAATGACACAATACAAAACGAATGCACATTAAGAATGTCCAAAGTCTCACAAAGCAACGTTGCCACTGCAAAGTTGCTCACAACAATCGTGTATTATTGAAAGGGAGCTGGATGTTCGTTGGCAGTCTCTGCTACACTCGCGCTTCGTCTGCTTGATGCATCCACCCACAATTGTGTCAAAGATATTGCACGCTCCCACTCCGCAGTATGGTCCATGCGGTTTCGAGCCATGCTGACAGACGTTGGTGTATATCTGCCACGATAAAAACTTTTGGTGGGACAGGAGACGCCGACTACAGCCTGTGGAAAGAAAAAGCAGGCTAGCAAGAGCTACACGGTATTCCATACTCTTGACTTGCCATTTTTTGAATTGGCGTCGACTTCTTAAATGTCAGCGAGAATGATCCGCCAAGAAAGCAGACGACCTGGAGCAACAGAGTTACATGCCTGTGTCATATTCAGCCTCAGCCCTTTACTACGCAGGTCCAACCAGGACGGTAAGACCGAGAGCAAGAATCAAAGCGACGGGCGCAGAGGGAGATTGTCTCCCCCGCCAAGGGACGAAGACGAGAACGTGACCACCGGTATGGGAAACTGGCTGACCACTATCAGGGAGGCCACTCACACCATGACCAGCGACACCTTTTTCACACGACTAAACACCACGCTGGATGGGGAGAAATGACGGAAGTGCACGCGCAGCGACTGAGAGGGAAAGGGAGGCTTTATATCTTTCTGCGGTTGGGACGGTTGTGGCTCCACGCATTCTGCGGCCCATATCACCATCGGAGAATATGTCAGAAGACGCGATCAACCTATCGACACCACGCGAAGTTTGCGATTGTGCTGCATGGCAGCGTTGGAGAACTGTGGCTCGGTGAATTGCTGTCGGGAAGCTGGTCTGGCCACTGAAGGGAGCCAAAAAGTGTATTTTGCGACCACATGGTCTTTTACTGCAGATAGTAATAGGGAGAAAGAAGGTATACCAACGCAGCTCTCTATAATTGACTTCCACTGACATTGTGTCTGTGATTGAGGTGGGTCGGCCATATCAGGCGTGCACATAGCTCAATGAAAATATGGAACGCATGCCTATTTCTATAGGTACTTACATCGCAAACCACGGCATCGACAGGAGTAGACTGCCACAGTCTCGGACGTGCGTTGTATCCTGCATTGAGCATCTCTGCCCTCCCCGACTGTCTTGAAACTTGCAGCTCTTTTTATGGATTTTGCGTCCAATTGCAACATCACCTGCCAGCATAAAGTTACATCAAAGCGTTGAAGAGTTATAATACATTCCATGGGGAAAAGGCTCTTCCTCTTCAAATGACTCTACGGCATGCAGGAGCCACTGAGCATTCTCTTCCCCTCTTCAGTTTCTACGCGCACTGGCATGGACCAACGGTAAATTCGCAGACGCATTCCGAAGCACTCCGTACTACGTGGTATGGAGGTTGATTGGTCTCAAATCATGGATCTGGTCGAGTGTCTTCAACGCGCGCGATTGCGAAATCACGGAGCGGGCAGATTGCTTGCGGCAGGGGCTAGTGTCTGTATGGTCTCTTTCATGCTCCCATACGTATTTATCATCTCGAGTGTTATTATGATATGGTTCGCGTCGTGTGCACGTGGCCTAATTCCCATTTGTCAGGTTTGGTTTTGGGTACAATATGCTAGCCAAAGTGACGGTCAGCGCATTGCAGCATGTTCCACGGACCTACTTCTCGCTCTTGAATTACCACTATGGCCTGGTAGTTTTCGCCAACTCTTTACGATGTGACACAATTGATCCACTGTTCGTCTTGGTCCTTTTGCATAGAGTTTATTGACGTCCTTCCATCGTCTTCCAAGATATCCGCTCCCGCACGTTGAAGTTGGCCTGGAAATAGAGCGCGAAATGCCTGCCAACAACAACCGCGTCTCTGCGCTGCTCCAGGTTAAACAACGACGCCCCCTCTCTCAGCAGGCCCTTGGGGATCTGCGACATGCGATCCTCGACGATGGGATATGGCAGACCTCGGACGGACTGTCGCCAGACCGGGTATACGTCTGGTCGATCCTGCTCTCCGCAGAGCCGCTTGCCACACGCGAGTACCTCCAGCTCGTGCGCAGACTCGCCTCGCCCTCCTACTCCAAAATCAAGAACGATGCCTTTCGCACCCTCGCGACCGATCCGCTCTTTCGGCGACGAGTCACCGAGACGGCACTGATACGACTTCTGAATGCATTTGTATGGAGACAGGTGAATCAGCAGTCTGGGCTGTCGTATGTGCAGGGCATGAATGTGCTGGCTGCGCCATTCCTCTACGCAAGCCGCAGCGAGACGCAGGCATTTCAGCTATTTTCTACATTCATTGAAAAGCACTGTCCGCTATACGTAAATCCAACGCTCACGGGTGTCCATCATGGACTGAAACTAGTCGATATCTGTCTTCGGTGTGTGGAGAAGAAGCTCTACCTGCATCTCAAGGCCAAGAAGCTCTCTGCGGAACTCTACGCCTTTCCACACGTGTTGACCTTCTCGGCCTGCACAAAACCATTACCGGAAGTCATGGTCCTGTGGGACTTTCTCTTGGCATACGGCTTGCACCTGAATATTCTATGCATCATTGCTCAGATACTATTACGGAGGGATGAGGTATTAAAGTCGGACAGGTATGACCGTTATACGTTCAGCGCTAATAAAGCCCCATGCCGCTCCTCCGCTCCTTTCCACCATTAAAGGCTCGGCTTGTGATCGGCGTGGCTGTATCATTGATTCAAAAGATCCCCAAAAGAATCTTCGATGTTCTGGCTCGCCATAACTGGGACGCGAGCGTTGGACCCGTGATTGAGAGACTCTCAGAGAAAAACTCATTTTAATTACGTATGAATAATGTACCTACCTCGGTGCCATCTACCAGGCATCCACATCGAAGCTCTCCTCCGAAAAGTAGCTGCACACTATGGTTCTGTCGTTGTACCTCCGGCCGGCTAGGTTATGGAAGGCTTTGATGCTGGACGTTATCTCGCTAAAACGCACAAAAATCTACATGGTCAGTCTTGTCTTGTGTCTTCACGAACCCTTCCGACGCCGTACATGGATTTGTTTGGCCCGGGCTTTGGAATCTTGATATCCACAACATTACCAAATTTACTGCATTCGGATTGCAAATCTTCGAGCACCTCCAGATTGCTCTCGTTGTCTTGGACTTCCTCGATGGAAACGAGATTCAGCAGCTGCAGTACACGACCGGCTGCTTTTTCATCGCTGTTCTCTGCAAAAGCGATTAGGGCTTCTGTGCCTTTCTCATCGCCTTGTGGTTGGGTAATACCCACACAAGCACGCTCGACCCGTATTTCCTGGCCACCCAGGTCGAGATTGTTCAGTCCTTCACATGCGACCTGTGTGACGGCAGGGTCTTTGTATTCTAAAAAGAGGACTCCTTTAAACTCGTCGGATAGTCTGCTTGTCATCATGACGAAGCTTCTAATCTCCCCAAACGTGGAAAATAGTTCCTCTGCCTGCTCACGCGTGAGATGCTCCGGGACTCCTGTGACCATGATCTTGTTGGGACTATCCGGTACGTCGGCAGCAATTGCATGGGTGCCGTCTGCGGAGTCCTCTTCATGCGGAGTAATGTAGTCCTTTGGCCGTCGCATTTTCAGCGGCTCGCCATTCATGTTGGTGCCATTCAGCGCTAGCACTGCGGTAGCATCTTCTGCATTTTGGAATTCGAGCATAATCCATTTTTTGGTCTTGCTCTGACGGCTCCACACCACCGGTCCAAGCAGTCGCGGACCTAGCTTCATGGACTGCGTGAGCTCACTGACAAAGTGCATGAGATCGGTAGCAGATGTGGACTCTGGCAAATCCTGGACCACCAGACGCCTAGCTTGCCGTGACGAAACTGGTTTGAGCGTCATGAGCGGCGTGGCGATTCCAGGCTGAGCCATGAATGCCGAGATCTTGGAGGGGTCAATGTCCGTTTGCCTGGGAGCGCCAGGAAGCGGGAACAATCCTGAAAGCTTTGCCTGATCGGCCGTCACATGCTCGTATCCTTGCGGTTTTATATCCCACAGACTTTGCCGGCGCTTTCTCTCGTTAATGGGTGCAACGTTTGATCCGTCAAAGCTCGGGCTGGGTTCGCGGGGAGGAGCAGGTGAGCGACTGCGATGCCGAGGAGGTCGGTCGTCTTGGCCTCCATGGGGACGCCGACTACCTCGGAAGCTGTCGGGCCGGTCGCGATCACCCCTTCGATCCCTGTCATCTGGCCGAAACGGGGGCCTGCCATAGCCACGGTCTCTGTCTCTGTCTCTATCCCTGTCTCTGTCTCTGTAGTCCCCGTGGTAGTCTCGTGGGTCTCGACGAGGTCGGTCATCTCGATCGTAAGGTGGCCGGCCGCCTCGCGAGCGTCCACGGCCCCAGTCTCGATCAGAGGGATGTCTCCGGTCCCCGTAGCCGTTGGGCGCGCTGGGTGCATTGGGAGGACCTGCGCTCATCTCAGCCTTCAAATGGAGTGGGGATTTGACGAGTTTTTACGCTTCTCGAGTAAACACCACCGACCAATCAGAGCCTTATGGCCTACTATGTACAATGAACCCAGGCCCAGCTTATGATTCACTCGTCCAATCGTGACGGTGACCGACTCGCCTCTTATGCATGCTGGCTTTCGCGTAGAATAGCCAGCAGATTCTGCCAGCCGGCCGTCTCGAGGAGTCGGTAGCCGTCCTCGATGCGGTGCTGCGCAGCAACCTCAGCCAGTAACTGCTCTTCTTCCCGAGACAGGATGCCAAGACTCCTCACGTAGTTCAGGAGGTGGAAGTCGCTGACGGCGTCGAGCGTCGTTTCATCAATGGAGCCGGGAGCCACGCCGATCTGCAAGGCAAGGGCATCCAGACTCTGTGCCTTCCCGACCACCTGGCGATTCTCAATCGGAAATTGGGCAGTCGCTGCAGTGAAGAGAGGATTTGGCTGTGAGGGAAATCCATGCGTCAGTGTGACGATGAGGTAGTCGACGGGGAAGGCCGGTTTTGCATTCTCTGCAATATTCGCGCCATACTCGTTAATGCGGCGGAAGAAGACTTCCGGCACGTAGCGCGACGGTCCCTCCTCTTTCACGAGCATCTGACCCGGGTCGACAGAGGGCTCGACCAGGTCGGCGTTGATCATGGCCACGGTGGAGTTGGAAGCCTGGTAGGAGGCGACATCAATGCCTCCATCCTCATTGCCAGAGACGACGCATGTGACAAATTTGGACCCGAAGCGGCCAGAATCACTCCATTTACAAACTGCCGGATGCTTTGCTTGAAGTTGCGCTGCAAAGGTGATCTCCAACGACGACAGGAAGAATGAGGTTGCATGCCGCTTGCTGAGTACCGTACCCTTTCCTGCGCCGTCATCCGTCAGGTCGGTATAGATCACTCCCAAGGGACGCAGGCCACACATTTTCGCGACACCGTCCACATCGCCCTGGCCAGTCCAAGGCATCTCTAGCGTCACGCCATCGGCTTCGCCGACTTGCGGAGGCTCATAGATGGCTTCCACAATAGCTTTAATACCAAGCGGGATCTCCAAATACGGGGCATATCGTCCATACATGTACCCAAATCGCTGACAACCGCTGGACCTCCAGAAATTCAGAAAATCCTCTACGATTTTTGGCGTGGAGAACTCGACGTGGTCCACCATCCGAAACGCCTGCTGTTGCAATGTGATGGTCCCGGGCTGGCATTTCGTACAGATTCCTTCTGGCCACGGTGCGTGGCCGGATGGACAGTCTGCTCTTATCCTGTAATCCGGTTCGGATAGAGGGGCCATATAGGTTGACTTTAGCTCGGGCTTGTTGGTGGCCAGATTTATTTTGCGGAGATAGGAGTGAAAGGAGAGGTGCTTGATCTTTTGGGCCGCCAAGTACTTCGCGTCGTATGGCTCGAGGGGCATGCAGTGATCGCACATGCCTTTTGGAGCATGCCGACACAGCGTCGAGCGACTTTGATAGATCTTTCCATCCTCCTTCTCAAGCAGCGTGTCTACTGGATCTTCCACTAGCTCCTTCGGGGCGGCGGAAGCCTGGTTAGGGGGCGGGGTTTCCAGCATCCTGTCCTCGCCAGGGACCTCATCGCCACCCTGCTCCTGGTACGTGAGATACAAGAGATCTCCGTGGTGCAGGCCGAGCTCCTCCACCGTCCCGCTGAGTTCAAGCAGCAGCTGCTTCTTGTCGCCGGCCGGGGAGTGCGCAATCGCCGCCGTCTCCACCCTGATGTTTGGCACCAGCTGGGCCAGGCCGCGAGCAATGGCCGCCACGCTGTCGCCCGGCTCCACCTGCAGCCTGTAGGTGCCGTTCCTGCCCCGGAAGCGTAGGATCATTCGTCGGCCTGCTTGGTGTTGCGTGTCACAACCACCACGACGACATGATCCCGGTGCTGGTGCCCATTGCGTATGTGTGCATCCTGCTGGGCGCCCTGTCGACCTTCTCCTTCCTCTACCGGCGGCGGAAGGTGGCGCAGGCAGCCGGTCTGCAGCCGTGGTTCGCAGCCCACCCGACCCGCGACATCTACTTCTCCCTGCTGCACCTGGAGCCGGCTGCCCCGACCACGCTGCTGTGCGCGGCCCTGCTGCGAAGGGCGGCCGTGGACGTGGAGCGCGTCGTGTCGCTGCGGCAGTCGCGGCAAGCCTTGCAAGGGCTGCTGCAGCGGGGTCAGATCGGGGACGACCTGTGGACCCAGTTCGTGCACGGCGAGAAGGAGATGGAGATGGAAGTGACCGACGTGGTGAGCGAGGCCAATGGGCTCAAGCCAGACTGGGGCAAGGTCATATTCCAGAGCGCGGCCGAGATCGCGCAGAATGGCAAGTCCAGGCAGCGGGCGGTGCGGGTCAAGGAGCAGGCAGCCAGCGACAGAGTGTGGTGGGATGCACGGCGTCTGCGGATTGCCAATGACTTTGAAAAGTCCCTATAACAGCCCTAGAACCAATCTTCATCCTGTAGCTAAGAAAATGAAACCCGTCGTCACGTGATAGTTTCACGTGACGTTTCACGTGACGAATTGAATAGGGTTAGGTCTTTGACAGTCCACTTGCCAACCACTTCGTCTTTAAAGACCTCGATTGCATTTGACCTTCGGCGGGAGACCAGAAGACCAGAATGCCAGGACTACGAGCAAACAAGGCGGCCTACTTTGAGAAACTGCGCGAGCTTCTGGAGTCGCACAAGAGCGTCTTCATCGTCAAGATCGACAATGTGTCGTCGCAGCAGATGCACGAGATCCGAAAGTCGCTGCGGGGCGAAGCAACCGTGCTGATGGGCAAGAACACGATGGTGCGACGAGCCATCCGGGGGTTCGTCAACGAGTTCCCCGACTACGAGCGACTGATGCCGTACGTCAAAGGCAACATTGGCTTTGTCTTCACCAATGCAGACCTCAAAGACATCCGGGCCAAGATCCTGGCCAACAAGGTCGCTGCGCCTGCCCGCCCAGGTGCGTTTGCCCCTCTGGATGTGTGGCTGAAAGCTGGCAACACCGGGTTCGAGCCGAGCAAGACGGCCTTCTTCCAGGCCCTGCAGGTGCCGACCAAAATTGCTCGTGGCACCATCGAAATCACGGCAGACGTGCATTTGGTCAAGGCCAATACCAAGGTCGGTGCGTCCGAGGCCACTCTACTCAACATGCTCAGCATCTCGCCCTTCACCTACGGCATGGGCGTGCTCCAGGTGTACGAGGAGGGACAGGTCTTCTCCCCCGACGTGCTGGACATCGAGGACAGCACGCTGATTGCACACCTCATGGGTGCCATCCGCACCATCACTGCCCTCTCGCTTCAAGTGGAGTATCCGACGCTGCCATCCGTGGGACACTCGCTCATCAACTCCTACAAGAACCTGCTGGCCGTCTCCATCGCTACCGACTACACATTTGAGGGCAGTGAGGCCGTCAAGGACCGTTTGGCCAACCCAGAGGCGTATTCTGCCAGTGCTGCAGCACCAGCGGCGGCTGCAGGCGGAGCAGAGCCGGCTGCAGCCGAGGAGAAGAAGGAGGAGGCCGCCGAGGAGGAGGAGGACGAAGACATGGGATTCGGCTTATTCGACTAGTACATATCTAACCCTCTACCCCTCGCCGAATGACCATCTGGACGCTGTTGTAGAAGTTCTCGCCCATCAGCACCGGCCTCTCATACGCCTCTTGCCACTCCGCCTCGTCCCCTGCGTCCTTTGCGAAGACGCCGACGGCACGCGTCTGGGAGTGGTTGGCGCCGAACACGTCCCACGCATGACAGGAGCAGAGAATCCACTCCTCGTCCTCTGCAAGGTAGTGGTGCGCCTGCAGATGGTCCTGGATGCCTTGGTAGACCTCTCTACGCGGCTTCCCATACCCCAATTCCTCGCACGAGACGATGGCCTTCCCGCCATCAAAGGCAGTCAGCAACCCCGCCCTGGCCAATGCTTTCTCCACGGCCCCACGACTGCCATTCGTCACGATGGCGGGTGTCCAGCCGGCAGCCTGCAGGTCAGCGAGCGCCTCTTGGCCGCCGGCGACGACGTGCATTCGGCCATCCGCCACGGCATCCACCACCATCCGTGCCTCCTGGCCGCTGGCCGTGATCCCATGACGGCGCAGGTAGCGCGATGTAGAGTGCAAGAGGAAGCGGGAGAGGGGGATGTACTGGTCCACGCACCCGGCACAGACATAGTCGCGCAGGCTCTCGTGCACAATCGACTGCACCGCACTCGCCGGCAGCTGGGGCCAGCGCTGCGCCATCTCCTGAGAAATGCCAGCAAAGGTCAGCAGCGACCCCAGCGCGTCAAACACAATGCACGGCATCAACACTACGCTTCCTTGGTGGTGGTGGTGGTGGTGGTGGTGGTCAAACAATCGACGAGGAACAAGGGGCTACCACTCCCAGGAGGGGGAACGCAGAGAATGAACCTGTCGCAGAGTCCATTGGACCAGCTGGCCTCGCGTGCTCGCACGATTCTGATCTCGCACAGGCCAAAGAAGGACGCAGGGCCGCCGGATGGGCGCACTCCCTCGGTCCACCTTGAGGCGGAAGGCCCGCCGTTGCCCTCGCTGCACTCCTCGCCAGCCTCCTCGCCGCGACAGGCCGTCTTCAATTTCTCCCGTCCGCGGTCACAGCAAGCACACGCACGACGCGCCTCTGCCACCTCCCTGCAATCCACCACCTCCCACGCACCCCCCACCGACGCGTCGACACCGCCCTCTCTGCATCAGAAATCAAACTCTTACGCTGGCATCGAGGCGAGCGGCCCATCGCGTTCGCGCGAATCTCCATCACCGTCACGGACGCCGCATGCGCCAAAGACCAAGCGCAAGGGATCCCATCTGCGCGTTCCGAGCACACCGCCCATCTCGCCCGAGGACCATGTCGCGCTCGGGATCAAACTGCATCAGCAGGACGAGCTGGCGCTGAGCGCATATCACTTCCGACTGGCTGCGCAAGGACTGCATCCGACTGGCATGCTCATGTACGCACTGGCGCTGCGGCACGGATGGGGGTGCTCCAAGAGCCCGCAGCAGGCGATTTCATGGCTTCAGCAGGCGGCCAGCGCGGCAAGCGGCGACCTGGCCATTCTGGAAGGGAATGAAAAAGCAGTCTTTGAGAAGAAGGACGCGCGGGCACAGCTGGCTCTGGCGATGTACGAGCTGGGAGCTTCGTATGCAAATGGGTGGGGTGTCAAAGAGAACAAAAAGCTGGCGCTAAAGTCTTTTGAGGCGGCCGCGACATGGGGCGACGTGGATGCCATGCAGGAAGCGGGGCTATACTATGCACAGGGCATCGGCTGCAAGAAGGATCTACACAGGGCGGCGACCTTCTACCGCACGGCAGTCACGCACGGAGCTCCGGTGACGGGTCTGTCGTGGATATATAAACCAAAATTCGGCGGTGCATTGCAGGAAAAGGGCAAGAATGGCGTTAATATTTGATTTGTTTCTATCGTACCCAT
>JAABUZ0100002787.1_pt1 | contig 27913 bp, 22 predicted proteins | sample 5562091 | NCBI WGS metagenome assembly JAABUZ01 (sample SAMN12813069, study PRJNA571459) | rock metagenome | isolation source: Antarctica rocks | place: Antarctica: Victoria Land, Linnaeus Terrace sud | collected 2015-12-21 | reverse complement strand
CAAGCCACCTTGGTAACGCGCCCCGTGACACTCCGACCCGGGACATGACGACGACCGAGGTCAATGACCATCATTCATTGCCAGTTATGGCCGGCACTCCCAAGAAAATCGGTGGATTGAGGTTTAGTGTTGTTATTGACACAAAATGCATCACAGACCGCGCCGACAGCGCCGCCGCTGGCGCGCGCCGCCGACAGCGCCGCCGCTGGCGGCCCTCAGCTGGCCTTTTCCTCCGGCTGCGGGACGCCCTGGGCTCCCGACCGGGCTGGGTCGCGGGCGGAGCTGCGGGTGGAACGGGCTCTGGTCTGCTGGTCGAGGATCACCTTGCGCAGGCGGATGGCACCGGGAGTGACCTCCACGCACTCGTCGGCCGCGATGTGCTCCAGGGCGGCTTCCAAGCCCAGGCGGTGGGGCGGGGACAGCCGCACCAGCTCCTCGGAGGTGGAGGAGCGCATGTTGGTGAGCTTGCGCTCCTTGGTCGGGTTGACGTCCATGTCCTCGCCCCGGTTGTTCTGGCCCACGATCATCCCCTCGTAGACCATCTCGGTCGGGCCCACGAACATGGTGCCCCGCTCCTGGAGGTTGGTCAGGGCGTAGTTGGTCACCATGCCGCGGCGGTCAGCCACCAGGCTCCCATTGGTCCTCACCCGCAGCTCGCCCTGCCAGGGGCCCCAGCGCTCGAAGGCGTGATGGGCGATGATGGTGCCCCGGGTCTGGGTCAGCAACTCGGTTCGCACGCCCAGCAGGCCCCGGGCCGGCACCAGCCAGTCCATGCGGACCCAGCCCGTGCCGTGGTTGATCATCTGGTCCATCCGCGCCTTGCGGGGGGACAGCACCTGGGCCACCGCGCCGAGATGCTCCTCGGGCACGTCGACCACCAGACGCTCCACCGGCTCGTGCAGCACTCCGTCGATCACCCGGGTGAGCACCTGGGGCTTGCCCACGGTCAGCTCGAAACCCTCCCGGCGCAGCAGCTCCACCAGCACGGCCAGGGCCAGCTCGCCCCGTCCCTGGACCTCCCAGGTGTCGGGCCGAACGGTGGGCAGCACCCGGATGGAGACGTTTCCCACCAGCTCGGCGGCCAGGCGCCCCTCCAACTGGCGGGCAGTCAACTTGGTGCCGGACTGGCCGGCCAGGGTGGACGTGTTGATCCCGATGGTCACCGACAGGCTGGGCTCATCGACTCGCAACAGGGGCAGGGGCCGGGGGTCGCTCAGTTCGGCGAGAGTCTCTCCGATGGTCACCTCGGCCAACCCGGCCACCGCCACGATCTCGCCCGGCCCGGCCTCCTCGGCCGGCTCGCGCTCCAGGGCCTGGGTCATGTACAGCTCGGTCACCTTGGCCGACTCGATGGAGCCGTCCCGACGGCACCAGGCCACCGACTGGCCCTTGCGCAGGTCCCCCTGCACCACCCGGCACAGAGCCAGACGACCGACGTAGGGCGAGGCGTCGAGGTTGGTGACCAGGGCCTGGAGCGGATGGCCCTCCTCGTAGGAAGGGGCCGGCACGCTGGACAGGAGCAGCTCGAAGAGGGGCGCCAGAGTGGTACCGGGCACCGCCGAATCGAGACTGGCCCATCCGGCTCGGGCACAGCAGTACACGATGGGGAAGTCGATCTGGGACTCGTCGGCGTCGAGGTCGAGGAACAGCTCGTAGATCTCGTCGACCACCTCGGCCACCCGGGCATCGGGGCGGTCCACCTTGTTCACCGCCACCACCACTGGCAGGCGGGCCTCCAGAGCCTTGCCCAGCACGAACCTGGTCTGAGGCCGGGGGCCCTCGGCTGCGTCCACCAGCAACAGCACACCATCCACCATGGCCAGGCCCCGCTCCACCTCTCCGCCGAAGTCGGCGTGGCCGGGGGTGTCCACGATGTTGACCTTGACCCTGCCGTAGTGCACGGCGGTCTGCTTGGCCAGGATGGTGATGCCCTTCTCCCGCTCGAGGTCAGTGGAGTCGAGCACCCGGTCGGCCACCACCTGGTTGTCCCTGAACGCCCCGGATTGGCGCAGCATGGCATCCACCAGCGTGGTCTTGCCGTGGTCGACGTGGGCGATGATGGCCACGTTGCGCAGGTCCTGGCGCGTGGGCATTAGATCCTTTTCCAAACAGAGTGACGGCGACACCGAGCGGGTCGCCCACCTGCAGTGTACCGGTGACGCGTCAGGTGGCGTCGGTGCGCCGGGGCCGACGCTCCAGGCGGCGCAGCTCGACCTCGACGTCGTCCCACGTGAGGGGGTCAGGGTCGAGCCCCGCTTCCTCCGCCTGCTGGGCCTTGATCAGGATGGCGCCCGCCGCCCCCCTCAGGATGGCGATACCGAGGACCTTGGCCGCCACGCCGGCCAGCTGCTGGTCGGCCACCGGTGACAGCCCGAGGTGGGCGGCGTGGGCAAAGGCCGGGTAGAGGGAGTGCTTGGAGAAGATCAGGACCAGGGCCGGGAAGTTGGGCAGCAGGGACTGGACAAACAGGTAGCCGCTGCGGCCCACGGTCGACAGGTGGCGGTGGCCGGGCAGTACCCGCAGGACGGGCAGCCACATGACCGTACCGGCGATCCCCAGGCCCACCAGGACCCCACCCGTGACCCAGCCCGATGCCGCCTCGGCATCCACCACCGGTGGGAGCAGGGCGCCGACCGCCGCCGCGGTGAACACGACGGAGGCCACCACCGGGTTGGTCAGCCGTCGCAACAATGCGTCCACCGGCGGCGGCTGGGTGGCCGCGGTGATCAACCAGCGAGGCAGCCCGAGCAGGAGCAGGGGCGGAATCACCAGGAGGAGAAGGACCTGCTGGGTCAGGTGGGCGAGCAGGAGCCAATGACGGGCCAGGTCAGCCACCGGCCAGGTGACGGCGAGGGCCAACACCGCCACCCCTGCGCCAAAGCACCCCAGCTCGGTCCGGGCGGCCCGCAGCCCGGGCGGACCCGGCCTGCGCAGGATCAGGAGGTATCCCCCCGCCAAGATCACCACCGCTGCCCATCCACCGGGGTGGGCGTGCCAGCGCCAGGGGGAGTCGGCCGCGATGGCCAGGAAATCGCTCACCGCTGGCCTGCCCTCACGCCCCCCCGAGCGGTCTACGCTCGCATCGGTGGAGAGGCTGGACCGCGTGGAGCGGCTGACCAACCTGGTGCTGGTGCTGCTGGACACTCCCCGGCCGCTCAGCCTGGTGGAGATCGCCGGTGAGGTGGCGGGGTACCCAGGTGGCGCCCAGGCTGCCCGCCAGGCCTTCGAACGCGACAAACGGGTACTTCGTGAAGAAGGTATCCCGATCACCATGGAGACCGTGCCGGGCGTGGATGCGGTCGGTTACCGAATCCGAGCCGATGACTACTACCTGCCGGAGCTCCGTCTGAGGCCTGACGAGCAGGTGGCCCTCAACCTGGCCGTGGCCGGCGTTCACCTCGATGATGCTAGCGGCCAGGCTGCGCTGGTGAAGCTGGGACTGACCGAGGACGACCAGGCCTCGGCGGTGGCCACCCTGCCGTCACTTCCTCAGCTGGCGGCATTGCACCGGGCCATGCAGGGGCGCTGCCTGGTCACCTTCCCCTACGCCGGCCCGCAGGGGCCCAGGACCCGGGAGGTCGAACCGTACGGGCTGCTCTTTCGCCGGGGCTTTTGGTATCTGGCGGGGCGGGACCGAGAGCGCAGCGCACTGCGGACGTTCCGGGTGGATCGCATGGAGGAGGTCCCGGGGGTTGGACCGCCCGGCACCTTCGAGCCGCCAGCCGAGTTCGACCCGTCAGGCGCCCTGGAGGAGCCGTGGCGCCTCGGTGGGGGCCAGGCCGTCGCCGCCCAAGTGTCGATCGACCCGTTGCTGGCCAACCAGGTGGTGGCCGAGCTGGGGCAGGCGGCGGTGGTGGACCGGGCAACCGACGGCTCGGTGGTGGTCACCCTGGAGGTGACCAACGTCGAGGCATTCCGATCGTGGGTGCTGGGTCTGCTGGACCACGCCGTGGTGCTTGACCCCCCCGATCTGCGCCAGGAGATGGTCAACTGGCTGGAGGCAGTGGCCGCCGCCTCCGACGGCCCGAGCCAGGGCTTGACCTCCAACGCTGGTCCGAATAGTGGTGGCTATAGCGACCACTATTCGGACGAGAGTTCGGACGAGAGTTCGGACGAGAGCTCGGACGAGCGTGAGAAGACCGCCCGGCCGGCGCATCGAGCCCAGCGAACGCGGCCGGATGCCGCCGAGCAGCGAGCCCGGCCCGCGCCGCGAGCCCGGCCGGCGCAGCGAGCCCAGCGAACGCGGCCGGATGCCGCCGAGCGCCTGCGTTGCCTGCTGGCCATCCTGCCCTGGCTGGCCAGCCGCGGTGGTGCACCGATTGCCGAGGTAGCCGAACGCTTCGGCCTTCCAGAGGACGAGGTGGTGGCCCTCCTCGAGTTGGCCGCCTGCTGTGGCCTGCCCCCCTACTCGCCGGACCAGCTGATCGAGCTGATCGTGTCCGACGATTGGGTGACTGCCAACCTCGGGCCCCATCTCTCGAGGCCCCGGCGTCTCAGCTCCGCTGAGGGATTCAGCTTGGCCGCCTCGGCTCGCGCCATCCTGGCCGTGCCCGGCTCGGATCCAAACGGTGCCCTGTCCCGAGCCCTGGTCAAGTTGGAGGCGGTGCTGGGCGAGCACCAGGCAGTCGCCATCGACCTGGATCAGCCGGCGTTGCTGGGCCCCGTTCGCCAAGCCCTGAGCTCCGGAGAGGCCCTCGAGATTGAGTACTACTCGGCGTCCCGTGACGAGTTGACCACCCGACGAGTGGACCCGTGGTCGGCCTTCACCGAGGGCGGCCACTGGTACATGAACGGGTGGTGCCATCTGGCCGGGGGCCCACGCCACTTCCGCATCGACCGGATGCGGGCAGCCCGAGGCGGGGGGCGGCCGGAGCCACCGCCCGGCGAACCGGAGGCTGGTGAAGACCGGCCCAGTCAACAAGGACCGCTGTTTGCCCCCGGCCCGGGGGCCACCCTGGCCCGATTGGCCATCCCCTCCTCAGCTCGATGGGTGATCGAGACCTACCCCACCGAGTATGTCCAGGAGGGCCGGGAGGGCGCCTTGGAGGTCACCTTGGCGGTGGGAGGGACAGCATGGCTGGAACGCCTGGTGCTGCGCCTGGGACCGGCCGCCGAGGTGCTCGAGCCGGAGGACCTGACCCAGGTCGGGCGTCGAGCGGCGACCCGCCTTCTCGCTCACTATCGCCGAGCCGCCTAGACTGGATCTGCCAAGGAGGTTCGAGATGTCCAAGGACCGACATGGAAGTGACCAGGACAACTCCAGCGAGATCAGTGACGAGGTACTGGTGGAACGAACCAGAGGCGGCCGCCTCGGGACCTTCGACCAGCTCTACGAGCGCCATGCCCCGGCCGCCTGGCGCACCGCCCTGGCCGTCACCGGCAACGTCCACGACGCGGCCGACGCGGTGGCCGAGGCCTTTTCCAGGGTGCTTCGGGCCGTGCCGGCCGGACAGCTCGACGACCCGGCGTGCTTTCGCCCCTACCTGCTGACCGCCACCCGCAACTCAGCCCTCGACATCTTGCGACGCAGCGCCCGCGTCAGGCCGGCGGGAGACATGACAACACTGGACCGGCCGGTGACCGCCAAGGGCCCCTCCGAGCAGTTGATGGCCAGTGCTGATGCATCCATGGTGGCCACCGCCTTCGCGGCCCTACCCGAGCGGTGGAGGACCGTGCTGTGGCTGACCGAGGTAGAGGGTGTGGCTCCCAGCGATGCCGCCAGCGTCCTGCACACCTCGCCCAACGCCGTGGCCCAGCTGGGGGTCCGCGCCCGGGCCGGCCTGCGTCAGCAGTTCATCCAGGCCCACCTGCGCTCCGACGCGGCCGAGGGATGCCGGTCCACGGTCAAGGTGCTGGGGCCTTACGCAGCCGGCAGCCTCACCGCCAAGGCGACTGCCAGGGTGGACGGCCACCTGGTCAACTGCTCAGCCTGCGCCGAGCGCCTGGCCGAGCTCAACGACCTGTGCACCAACCTGCGCCGGGTGATCGTGCCGGCCATCCCCGCCACCCTGGCGGCGTGGGCCGCCGCCCGCTCCAAGTTGGCAGGGCATGCGGCCCTCGCCGGCTCCCGGCACGCGGGCATCGCCGCCTCCCGGCACGGCGGCATCGTCGCCTCCCGGCACGGCGTTTTCTCGGCACTACCGGTCATCACGGCCAAGCCTCTGGTCGGGGCTGCTTTGGGGATCATCGGAGTGGGCATCATCGGAGCTTCGGTGATGGGTCAATCCTTTGCCCCCATGCCCCAAGCCCAACCCTCCCCCAACCTGGCCGGTGCTGCGCCGCCCAACCATGTCCGCCACATCGGGCCGCTCGACGTGCCCACCTCACCGGGGCCCTCTGGCTTCCCAGGGTCGGCGGCCTCGCCCACCGGGCCGACGGCGCTGACCAATCTGGCTGCCGTGGCCGGCCCGGTGTCGGCTCTCCCCGGGCCAAGTGCCAACGGGGCAGTTGCCAGCGCGTCGATGGACAACGGATCGATGGCCAAGGGGCTGCCAGCCGCCGCCCCCTCGATGTCTGCTGTGGTGGCGTCCACCGGACTGCCCAGCAGTGGTTCGCCGGCCCAGACAACGCCAAGATCGGATCCCTCCCAAGGTGGCCAGGTGACCCAGGGCTCGCCCAACGCCTCGGGGGCCCATACGCCGTCGCCCAGTACCCCGTCGCCCACCACGACCTCACCACCGGCGTCGAGAACGCCGGTCCTACAGGTGGCGGCCAACATGCCGGTGGCCACCGCGCCGGTCAGCGCATCGGTCGGTGTGGGGCCAGCCTCGTGCACCGGCGTCGGTGTGGCCTCAGTCCACCTCGGGTGCCCTCAGCCAGCGTCCACCCAGCCCTCGGTCAACCTAACCGGCTCGCTGGTCAACGGTGTGTCATCAGGCCTCGGACTGCTGCATTGACCTGGCCTGATTGAGCGGTCAGGCAGGGCGGACGCTGGCCGCCTGTAGCCCCTTGGGACCCTCCTGGACCTCGAACTCCACCTGCTGGCCCTCTTCCAGGCTGCGGTAGCCGTTCATCTGGATGGCGGAGAAGTGGACGAACACATCCGCCCCTTCGGCCTGGGAGATGAACCCATAGCCCTTCTCCGCGTTGAACCACTTGACTGTGCCAATCGCCACGGCGGCAATCCCCTTCTCATCTCAAACCAACTGACTGACAGTAAGAGAGCACTGCGATCCTCTCCCGGGCCGAAACGCTAGCAAAGCCGCCCGCGCCGTGCCGGCCGGCAAACTGCTGGCTTCAGGGCTGCCTCCGACGCGCCAGCCGAGTCCCGTGAGGACCGTCCTCCACCAGCCATCCCCGGTCGGCCAGCTCGGCCCGCAGGGCGTCGGCCGCCGCGTAGTCCCCTCGGCCGCGAGCCTCGTCCCGGCGACCCACCAGGTCGGCGCTGGCTGGGTCGATGTCCGTCCCCGCCTGGCCGAGGTCGAGGCCCATGGCGCCGGCCAGTTGCACGGCCACCACGCCCAGGCGGCGACCCATCTCCGAGTTGCCGGCGTCAGCTGCTGCGTTCGCCCTCCTGGTGAGGTCGAAGATCACCCGCAGCGCAGCCGGAGTGTCCAGGTCACATTCCATGGCCGCTTGGAATGCGGCTCGAAATTGAGCGTCTCCTGCATCCAGCCCTCCGCCCACTCCCACCGTGGCCGCCGCCGGTCCAGCACCCACCAGGTCGAAGCGCCGGGACAGGCTGTCCAGGCGAGCCAACGCCTCCTCCGCCTGGGCCATGGTCCGAGGCGTCACCTCCATCGGGGACCGATAGTGGGACTGGAGGGTGAGCAGTCGGTAGGCCCGGCCATCGTGGCGGGCCAACAGGTCGGTGAGCGAGGTGAAGTTGCCGAGGGACTTGGACATCTTCTGACCGGCCATCTCGACGAAGGCGTGGTGCATCCAGTGGCGGGCGAAGCGCCGGCCCAGGGCGACGGCCTGGGCTCGCTCGTTCTCGTGGTGCGGGAACTTGAGGTCCAGTCCGCCGGCGTGGAGGTCGAAATCCTCTCCCAGCAGGTCAAGCGACATGGCCACACACTCGGTGTGCCAACCCGGCCGGCCGGGGCCCCATGGAGACGCCCAGGACGCCTCCCCCTGCTTGGCCGACTTCCAGAGGGCAAAGTCACCAGCACAGCGCTTGTTCCCCGCCACCTCCACCCGTTCCCCGGCTCGCAGCTCGGACAGGGGTTGTCCGGCCAGCAGGCCGTAGCCCTCGACCGCCTCCACCGCCAGGTAAACGCCGTCGTCCGTCTGGTAGGCCGCGCCCCGCTCCACCAGATCCTGGACCAGGGTCACCATTTCCTCCAGGTACTCGGTGGCCCGCGGTGACTCGGTGGGGCGCAACACCCCCAGAGCATCGGTGGCCTCCCACCAGACGGCCTCGTACTGGGCCGCCACCTCCTGGATCGACCGGCCGTCCTCGGCTGCCTTGGCGATGATCTTGTCGTCGATGTCGGTGACGTTGGACACGTGGCGCACCTGGACGCCCGACCATTCCAGGTAGCGACGGAGCACGTCGTAGACCAACACGGCCCGGCCATGGCCCAGGTGGGGAACGTCATACACCGTCGGGCCGCACACGTAGAGCGACAGGCGACCGGCTTCTCGAGGGACCACCTCGGTGATCCGGCCCACCGCAGTGTCATGCAGCCTCAGCACCCAGCTACGGTAACGCCATCATGAGCTTGTGCATCCCCGACAAGCCGTCCCTGGACGGATTAGAGGAGAGATGGTCGGCCCGCTGGGAGACCGATGGCATCTACCGTTTCGACCGCAGGCGGTCGCGAGCAGAGATCTTCTCCATCGACACGCCACCGCCCACGGTGAGCGGGTCCCTGCACATAGGCCACGTCTTCTCCTACACCCACACCGACACGGTGGCCCGCTACCGCAGGATGCGGGGTGCCGAGGTCTTCTACCCCATGGGCTGGGACGACAACGGGCTTCCCACCGAGCGGCGGGTGCAGATCCACTACGGGGTGCGCTGCGACCCGACCGCGGTGCACCAGCCGGGGTTCGCCCCACCGGAGGCGCCGGGACGTCAACCGATCCCCGTGTCCCGCCCGACGTTCGTGGAGCTGTGCCGTCAGCTCTCGGCCGAGGACGAGGTGGTCTTCGAGGAGCTGTGGCGCCAGCTCGGCCTCTCGGTGGACTGGAGTCTCACCTATACCACCATTGGGGCGAGAGCCAGGCGGGCCGCCCAACGGGCATTCCTGCGTGAACTGGGGCGCGGCCAGGCGTACCAGGCCGAGGCGCCCACGCTGTGGGACGTCGATTTCGCGACTGCAGTGGCTCAGGCGGAGCTGGAGGAGCGCCAGCGCCCCGGTGCCTATCACCGGCTGAGCTTTGCGCTGGAGGGCACCGAGGGGCCGCAGCCCCAAAGCGTCGAGATCGAGACCACCCGACCTGAGCTGCTCCCCGCATGCGTGGCCCTGGTGGCCCATCCCGATGACGGTCGCTATCGGTCGATGCTCTCCGGGGAGGCGGTCACCCCCCTGTTCGGCGTACGCGTGCCAATCCTGGCCCACGAGCTGGTCGACCCGGAGAAGGGCTCGGGCATAGCCATGGTGTGCACCTTCGGTGATGTGACCGACGTGGCCTGGTGGCGGGAGCTGGAACTGCCGGTTCGAGCCGTGGTCGGGCGGGACGGCAGGTTGGGCCCGGTGACCTGGGGCAGCCCAGGTTGGGAGTGCGTCGACCCGGCACGGGCCCAGGCAGCCTACGACGAGTTGGTCGGCCTGCGCATCGAGGCAGCCCGGCGCCACCTGGTCGGCCAATTGGCCGAGGTCGGCGCCCTGGTGGGCGAGCCGAGGCCGGTGACTCATGCCGTCAAGTTCTACGAGAAGGGTGAGCACCCGCTGGAGATCGTCTCCAGCCGCCAGTGGTTCATCCGGGTCACCGCCCAACGAGCCGAGCTCCTGGGGCGGGGCAGGGAGCTGCACTGGCACCCACCGGCCATGCAGGCCCGTTACGAGGCGTGGGTCCAGGGCCTGGCTGGAGACTGGAACATCAGCCGCCAACGATGGTTTGGGGTGCCCTTTCCGGTTTGGTACCCGATCGACGCCGACGGCCAGGTCGATGTCGAGCATCCATTGCTGGCCGATGAGTCAAACCTGCCGGTGGACCCATCCACCGACGCCCCTGCTGGCTACCAGGAAGACCAGCGCGGCGAGCCGGGGGGCTTCGTGGGCGACGCCGACGTCATGGACACCTGGGCCACGTCCTCCCTCACTCCCCAGATCGCCGGGGGCTGGGAGGACGATCCAGACCTGTTCGCCCGGGTGTTCCCCATGGATCTTCGCCCACAGGCCCAGGACATCATCCGAACGTGGCTGTTCACCACGGTGGCTCGGGCCGAGATGGAGAACTCGGCTTTGCCATGGTCTGACGCAGCCATCTCCGGCTGGGTCCTCGATCCGGACCGCAAGAAGATGAGCAAGTCCAAGGGCAACGCCCTCACTCCCCTCGGGCTGCTGCGCCAGCACGGCACCGACGCGGTTCGCTACTGGGCGGCCAGTGGTCGGCCCGGGACCGACACCGCGGTGGACGAGGGTCAGATGAAGGTAGGCCGACGACTGGCCATCAAGGTGCTCAATGCCTCCCGCTTCGTGCTGTCGCTGCCGGGCCAGCCGGGCGCATCTCCTGGGTCACTGGAACCCCTCGACCGGGCCATGCTGGCCGGGCTGGCCGGAGTGGTGAGAGACGTGACAGCCGACTTCGACGGGTATGACTACGCCCGCGCCCTGGAGCGGACCGAGAGCTTCTTTTGGGCCTTCTGCGACGACTATCTGGAGCTGGTCAAGGGACGGGCCTATGGCGGCGCTGAGGACGACCAGGGTGCGGCCAGTGCCCGCGCCGCCCTCTCGCTCGCCCTGTCGGTGCTGTTGCGCCTGTTCGCCCCGTTCCTGGTGTTCGTGACCGAGGAGGTCTGGTCGTGGTGGCAACCAGGCTCGGTCCACCGAGCCGCCTGGCCGGACGTGGCCGAGCTGGCGTCGGTCACCGGGGAGGGAGCCGATCCCGCAGTGCTGGCGGTGGCGACCGACGTGCTGGGCCACATCCGCCGGGCCAAGTCCGAGGCCCGCCGATCGCCGCGTTGGCCGGTGGCCAGCGTCACCGTCACCGACACCGCCCATCGCTTGGCCGCCCTGTCTCTGGCCGAGTCTGACCTGCGAGAGGCGGGAAAGATCGAAGAGATGTATACCGCGGCGGGCCGGGCACTGACGGTCGACGTCAAGCTGGCCGCAGGATGACACGGTCGCGATCGCGGTCAACTCGGCCGCTGCGGACGATGGTGCTGGGGGACGGTCCGCCCATCTTGATCCTCCACGGCTTCGGCTTGGCGCCCCAGACATACCGCCGCACCGCTGAGCTGCTGGCGGCCAGGGCCAAGGTGGTGGTGCCTGCATTGTTCTCGCTGGGGCGGCGCTGGAGCTACCAACGCACGGTTGACGCCCTGGTGGCCACGCTGGACGATCTCGGAGTTGAGCGGGTGACCCTGATCGGGCACTCCTTTGGCGGTGGCCTGGAGCTGGGACTGGCCGCCCGGCATCCTGACCGGGTGGTCGAGCTGGTCTTCGCCGACACCCTCGGTCTCTCCCGTGAATGGACCCTGGCCGAGGAGGCGGTGCACCCGGTTCACCTCTTGCGACTGGCGACGCCGCGGGCCATCGTCGACTTCAGCCGGACGATCGTGACCCACCCGGCCGAGATGGCCCGTGCTGCCTGGTGGGGCTTCACCAGCGACCGGGGCTCGGAGGTGGCCGCCATAGCCGCTGCAGACCTCCCCTGCCATGTGCTGTGGGCGGGCCGGGACACCCTGTTGTCCCGCCGGGACGGTCAGGACTTCGCCGAGGAGCTGGGGGCCTCGTTCACGGTGGCCCGCAGCTTTAGCGGTCCCATTGACCACGACTGGATGTACCGCCACCCTGCCCTCTTTGTGAGCCAGTTGGACCGGGTGGGACTCATCGCCCTGGGCGGCCAACCCAGACCGGGCGCCGATGCAGGCTCCAGCGGGGGCGCCAACCAGTGAGTGCGGGCGACACCGCCTGGGTCCTGGTGTGCGCCGCCCTGGTGTTGTTCATGACCCCCGGGTTGGCTCTGTTCTACGGCGGCATGGTCCGTACCAAGAACGTGCTGGCCATCATCATGCAGTGCTTCTTCACCATGGGTGTGGTGAGCGTCCTGTGGGTGGTGATCGGCTTCAGCCTGGCCTTTGGCCACGACGCCTGGGGCGGCCTGATCGGCGGCGTCGGCCTGGCCGGGCTGCGTCACCTGAGCCAGGGGGTCCCCGGGTACCACCTCACCATCCCGCCCCTGGCTTTCATGGCCTTCCAGATGATGTTTGCCATCATCACCCCGGCCCTCATCAGTGGGGCCACCGCCGACCGGCTCAAGTTCTCGGCCTTTGCCGTGTTCATCGGCATCTGGCTCCTGGTGGTCTATGCGCCCATCGCTCACTGGTCGTTCAGCCCCTCGGGCTGGCTGGCCCACCGGGGCGTGCTGGACTTCGCCGGGGGAACCGTCGTCGAGATCAACTCCGGGTTCTCCGCCCTGGCCGCGGTGATGGTGGTGGGCCGTCGCCGGGGCTGGCCGGCCGACGCCATGGCCCCGCACTCCCTGCCCTTCACTCTCCTGGGTGCCGGGATCTTGTGGTTTGGCTGGTTCGGCTTCAACGCTGGATCGGCCCTGGGGGCCAACGCGGTAGCCAGCCAGGCCCTGGTCAACACCCAACTGGCGGCGGCTACCGGGCTCCTGGGCTGGATCCTGGCCGAGCGCATAAAGGGAGGCCGAGCCACCACCTTGGGTGCGGCCTCGGGCGCGGTCACCGGGATGGTGGCCATCACTCCCTGTGCGGGGTTCGTCGGTACCCTACCGGCCCTGGTCATCGGCTTCGCCGCCGGTGTGGTGTGCCTGTTGGCGGTAAGAGCCAAGTTTCGCCTTCGCTATGACGACTCGCTCGACGTGGTGGCCGTGCACGGGGTGGGCGGAGTGGTGGGGACGCTGCTGCTCGGGGTGTTCGCAGCCAAGGGGATCGACGCGGCCGGCTCCAACGGTCTGCTGTCGGGCGGGGGCCTGCGCCTGCTAGGACTCCAGGCCATGGCCGTGGCCGCCACCATCGGGTACGCCTTCGTCGCCACCTGGGTCGTGGCCAAGGCGGTGGATGCCGTGATGGGCCTACGGGTGGCTCCCGACCAGGAGGTCGAAGGGCTGGACACCACCCAGCACGCCGAGACTGCGTACTCCGGCGGTGCACTGGGACGGCTGGGCCAGTGAGACTGATCACCGCGGTGGTCAAGCCGTTCAAGCTGGAAGAGGTGAAGGAAGCGCTCAAGGCAGCGGGGGCCAGCGGCCTCACCGTTTCCGAGGTCCAGGGTTTCGGCCACCAGCGCGGCCACACCGAGGTCTACCGGGGAGCCGAGTACACCATCGACCTGGTGCCCAAGGTCCGCATCGAATTGTTGGTGGATGACGAGGACGCCCCTGCCCTGGTGGAGGTGATCGCGGCCGCCGCCCGCACCGGCAAGATCGGAGACGGCAAGGTCTGGGTGACGCCGGTCGACTCGGTGGTGCGCATCCGCACCGGCGAGCGGAGAACGGACGCCCTCTGAGCTGCTCCTTGTGGCCGACCTCGGGTGGTCGTTGGTGGTGGCGTGGTCCTGCCGGCGAGGGCTGAACGATCTGGTGATCGGCCCGGATCGTCCGGTGCGAGTGGTGAGCGGGCTGCTCACCGGCTGGCACGAGCCGGGCGCCTCTCATCTCGCCATGCTGGAGGCCATCGGCGGCCGCCATGTGCTGGAGGCTTCCTACCGAGCAGCCCTGGAGGAGCGACACCTGTGGCACGAGTTCGGCGACAGCCACCTGATCCTGCCCTGATGTCAGGAGAACAGCAGCCGCAGGACGCGTTGCCGCAGGACGCTGCCGCCCCGTCCACCTCCGCCCCGCCCGCCGCTACTACTGCCTCACCCCTGGCGCCGAAAACCACTGGCCCAAGCGGTACGGCCAGCTGGCGAACCAGCTGCTCAACTTCATGGAAGGCAGCGACCCTTCGACCTGATGGAGGCGATGTTCGAGCGTCGCCGCCAACAACAGGGTGAGGGCCCGATCGACCAGACCGGCGACACTCATCCGCCAGGCGGCCGGGCCGATCTCGGAGATCGGCCCATGGGTTGCGGCAATAGAACGAATCCAGAGCGGTCAGCGCACCCTGGGCGAGGACACCGCGTGGTGGCTCGGCGTTGTGTGGCTCCGTCTCGTGGACCACCATGTCGTCCCGCTTGCCCCAAAGCCTTACATCCAGGCGATACCCCCAAAGGCAGTTGCCAATCCCTCCGCCAAGCATGCTTGGCCTGACGGCCCCGCTCTGTGGGCCGCATCTGGTCCGCAAGGTGGGCGGCTACTGGGCGGGGAGGCAGGCGGAGTAGATGGAGTAGCCGTCGATCTGCCTGCTGACGGCGGTGGCCACGACGGTGGCGGCGATCATGGGAACCATGATCCCGAACCCGGTATGGGTGAGCTCCAGGACCAGAGCGAGCGCAGCTAAGGGGGCTTGCATGGCGGCGCCGATCATTGCCGCCGCGCCGACCATGGCGAAGGCGCCCACCGGCGACCCGGGCCACAGGTGGCTCCAGGCCAGCCCCAAGAACCCGCCAAGCACCGCCCCGGTGCTCATAGTCGGCGTGAACAAGCCGCCAGATGCCCCGGATCCCAGACATCCGGCGGTGACGAGGGGCTTAAGGGCCAACAGGGCCAGTAGGACCAGCAGGGCGCCGTGGCCGACGAAGACCACATGCGCCATGTCCTTGCCGTTGCCGAACAGCTGCGGGTAGGCGATGCCAATCAGTCCGAGCGCCCCGAACGCAACGAGCGGAGCAACGGCGGCGGCGTTGCCACGGACGTGATGATGCGAGACCCAGCCGATCAGACGGATGTAGCCGGAGGCGAAAACCCCGATCACCAGCCCGGCCAGCAGGCTCCAGATCAACAGGGTGAGGGTGTAGTGGTAGGAGGGGACATCGAGGTAAGTGGCCTGGTTGGGGAGGTACAGCCAGGCCACACCGGTGGCGATCCACGAGCACGCCAACGCCGGGAGCACGACCGGCAGGTTGATGGTGCCGATCATGACCTCGGCGGTGAATAACGCGCCGCCCAGCGGGACGTTGTAGACCGCCGCCAGCCCGGCGCCGGCACCGCAAGCGACCAACAGTTTACGTTGCGCGGTGGTCAGATTGAACCAGCCGGAGAGCACACTGCCGGACAGTCCACCCAGGAGCTTTGGGGCGGCCTCGCGACCGATGGAGGCGCCCATACCGATCACCACCTCGGAGATGACCGAAGTGCCCAGACTGCGCCCAACGGCGAGGCGGCCGTCGCCGTTCCAGATTACTTCGTCGACGTCGGAGCGACCCCTGGTCCAGCGGCGCAGCGCCCACCAGGCGAGACCGCCGACCGCTCCAGCGACCAGTAGCGACACCACCCGACGAAGGTCGCTGGAGCGTTCCACGGCCGCTTGGAAGTCGATGCCGCCACTCGTCCTCTCGAGCGTCGCTCGGATGGTGGCGTCGTGATAACCAAACGCCAAATGCTCCACGGTGGTGAGAATGGCCATCATGGCGTCGCCGAGCAGGCCGGTAGCGATTCCCGTCAAGGCGACAGCTACCCAAAATCGAGCGCTGAGGGCGGCGTCGCCGTCGCCCGTGACGTTGGGCTGCTCCATGGCTCCCCGCTTGGAGGGAAGGCGTCGTTTGAGGAGCGGCTGAGGGTGTCGCCGCCGTTCGCTCGGCCGATCGGGTTTCACCACCGAGTCATGTTCGCATCTTTGGCGATAGCCCAGGTTCCGGCGGAGCGCAGGGCCGCCCCGAGCGGGGTAAACGGGCATCGGCGATGGCCATTTCTGACCGCGTTCCGCTACGCCGCAGTGGCCGTATACGCCGGCCTGCTGGCGGCGTGGCTCACGGTCGCGGTGCGCACCGCCGCGGGCAGCCTCCGAGGCGACCTGTTCGTCGTCAACCCCGCAGCCGCAGCACCAGCCACCCGCAAGGGCGATGTCGCCCCGGTCGCATGAGCACCCGACCGGGCTTAGGCGTCGAGGGCCGTCCGCAGGCTGGCGAGGCGTCGGCGGTCGAGGGAGTACCAAACCCATTTGCCCCGGCGCTCGCCGTGAACGAGACCCGCCTCGCCCAGAACCTTCAGGTGATGAGAGACCGTGGGCTGAGACTTGCCGAGGGGTCCCACGAAGTCGCAGACGCAGACCTCACCCGCCGGGGCGGAGGCGAGCATGGAGAGCACGCGGAGGCGGGCCGGATCGGCGAGGGCGGCGAAGCCCCGGGCCAGCTCGGCGGCGTCGTTCGAGCCGAGCGGGGAGCCCAGCACCGTGGGGCAGCACCCGGCAATGTCGGTCATGTCGACAACCGCGGCCCGCTTGGCCACTGGCAAACCTCCCATTGACGATGAACGATGCATCCGTTAGGGTCAATGCATCGACAACTCTCAATGTTAGCAGGGAAGTTCCCCATGTCCCGTGTCCGGCTAGCCCTGCAGGCCGCTGACCCGAACCAGGCATCGAAATGTTCGGTTGGCAGTTGCGCTGGGCCAAGCCCGGCGAGTTGACGTGCTGCGCGACGCGTGCCGGCTCTGCGGCGACCAGCCGATCGTCGTCGTGCTGCTGAGCAGCCAGGTCATGAGCACGTGAAGGGTGGTGACCGGCGGTGAGTGACGTCGTCACCGAGCGCCCGGTACCGGCGCCCCCCGACGCCCCGGTCGTCGCCCACCTGTCCTTCCTCGACCGGTTCCTGCCGGTGTGGGTCCTCGCCGCCATGGGCCTCGGGATCGGGCTCGGTCGGGCGGTGCCGAGCCTCAACCGTCACCTGAACGCCATCCAGGTGACCCAGGGCACCTCGTTGCCGATCTTCGTCGGGCTGCTGGTGATGATGCACCCGGTGCTAGCCAAGGTCCGCTACGGCCAGCTCGGCTCAGTCAGTCGGGACCGGCGGCTGCTCGTATCGTCGCTCGTGCTCAACTGGGTGGTCGGGCCGGCCGTTGCGTTCGCCCTGGCCTGGGCCCTCCTGCCCGACCTCCCCACCTATCGGACTGGGCTCATCATCGTCGGGCTCGCCCGCTGCATCGCCATGGTGCTCATCTGGAACGACCTGTCGTGCGGGGACCGCGAGGCGGCCGCCGTGCTCGTCGCGTTGAACTCGCTGTTCCAGATCGGCGCCTTCGCACTGCTCGGCTACTTTTACCTGGGGGTCCTCCCTGGTTGGCTCGGGCTCTCCACCGCCGGCCTGCACCTGTCGGCCGGCCACATCGCCGAGATCGTCGCCATCTTCTTGGGCGTGCCGCTCGTGGCCGGGTTCCTCACCCGCACGATCGGGGAGCGGCGGCGGGGCCGGGAGTGGTACGAGGAGAAGCTCCTGCCGCGTCTCGGGCCCTTCGCCCTCTACGGCCTGCTGTACACGATCATCGTCCTCTTCGCCCTCCAGGGCCGCAGCATCACCAGCCACCCCGGCGACGTCGCTCGTATCGCGCTCCCGCTGCTCGCCTACTTCGCCGTCATGTGGTTCGGCTCCTTCGCCCTCGACCGGACGCTCCACCTCCCCTACGAGCGCACCGCCACCTTGGCGTTCACCGCTGCGGGCAACAACTTCGAGCTGGCCATCGCCGTCTGCATCGGGGTCTTCGGGGTCAACTCGGGCGAAGCTCTCGCCGGCGCGGTCGGCCCCCTCATCGAGGTGCCCGTCCTCGTCTCGCTCGTCTACGTCGCCTTGTGGGCACGCCGCCATTACCGGCCGAGGACGGCGACCACCGCTGGAGGTGTTGACGGGTGACCGACATGCCCGTCGTGCTGTTCCTCTGCGTACACAACGCCAGGCGGACCAGGCGGGCCAGCACTACCGTGACTGGGGGCCCGGGCAGGGTCGGAGTGGTGGGCAGCCGAGTCCCTATCGTCACACCGGCGGCATCAGCTACCCGTCTCGATCAGGTGGCAGACGAGGCGGGGGTCACAGTGGCGGGTGGCGAGCCGCTCGGCACGACGGGTGAGGCTGTGCAGCTCGTCACGGAGCCCTTCGAGCTCGGAGATGCGCTCGTCCAGCTCGGCCGCCCGGCAGGCGACCAGGTCGACGACGAAGCTGCAGGGGATCTCCCCACGATCCCGCAAGGCGATGATCTCGCGGATCTCTCCCAGCCGCAGCCCCACGGCCTGCGCGGCGCGCACGAAGCGGTAGCGGCCGAGGGCGTCCTCGCCGTAGAGGCGGTAGCCCGACGCGGTTCGCGCCACGGGCACCAGGACGCCGATCCGGTCGTAGTAGCGGATCGTCTTCACCGACGTCCCCGCCCGCTCGGCCAGTTCGCCGATCCTGATCGCCACAGGGCACACCCTAGCCCTTGACTCTCCCCTCAAGTGGAGGGTTTACCGTCGGGTCATGACCAGTCAGATCACCATCCAACACATCCCCGGCTGCCCCAACGCACCGCTTGCCCGCCAACGGGTGCAGGACGCCATCTTCGAGCTGCACAGTCCGGCCCCGGCCGTCGTCATGAAGGAGATCGCCGACCCCGACGAGGCCGCCAGACTCGGCTTCCGGGGTTCGCCCGCCCTGCTCTTCGACGGCGTCGACCGCATCGCTTCGCCGGCCAACCCACCGGCATTCGCCTGCCGGACCTACGCCACCGAGGACGGCCCCGAGGGCGCCCCGTCGGTCCGCCAGATTCTGGAGGCCCTCACCCCCAGGGAGAGTTCCTGACCGATAGCAACGCCGCTCCCTTATTGCCAGGAGATCCGACCGCTGCTCGACGCGCCGCAGCTTACTTGAATCATTCCAATAAAGGGGTAGACTGAGGTTCGTGCCCACCGCGGCGGACTTCGAGCGGATGCTGCGCGACGCCCGGCTGCGGGTCACCCGTCCGCGCATCGCGGTGCTCGCCGCCCTGCGCGACAGCCCCCACGCCGACACCGCCTCGATAATCGAGGCGGCACGCGAGGAGCTCGGGACGGTCTCGCACCAGGCCGGCTACGACGTGCTGAGGGCGCTCAGCGCCGCCGGACTGGTGCGGCGCATCGAACCGCAAGGCTCGGTCCCCCGCTACGAGCTGCGCATCGGGGACAACCACCACCACCTCGTGTGCCGGGCCTGCGGCGTTATCGCCGACATCGACTGTGCCGTCGGTTACACGCCGTGCCTGACCGCCTCCGACGACCACGGCTTCACCATCGACGAGGCCGAGGTCGTCTACTGGGGCTACTGCCCCGCCTGCTCCACCCGCCGCACCGCCTTACCCATCCAGCACCCCTAACGAAAGGAACCACATGGCCGAGCACGATGCCGTTGTCGGAGATATGCAGTCGGAGGAGAGCGAGGGGCGCTGCCCCGTCGTCAACACCAGGGCCCCCAACCACCCGACCGAGGGTGCCGGGAACCGGAACTGGTGGCCCAACCAGCTCAACCTCATGATCCTGCGCAAGCACCCCGCCGTGGCGAACCCGATGGGCGAGGCGTTCCGGTACTCCGAGGCGTTCGCCAGCCTGGACGTCGACGCCCTCACCAAGGACGTCGACGAGCTCATGACCAGCTCCCAGGACTGGTGGCCGGCCGACTTCGGCCATTACGGCCCGTTCTTTACGCGCATGGCGTGGCACAGCGCCGGCACCTACCGCACGAGCGACGGCCGCGGCGGCGCCGGGGCCGGCATGCAGCGCTTCGCGCCGATCAACAGCTGGCCGGACAACGCCAACCTCGACAAGGCCCGCCGTCTGCTGTGGCCGATCAAGCAGAAGTACGGCGCCAAGCTCTCCTGGGCCGACCTCATCGTCTTTACCGGCACCAGGGCCCTCGAGACGATGGGCCTCACGACCTTCGGCTTTGCGTTCGGTCGGGCCGACGTCTTCGAGCCCGACGAGGACGTCTACTGGGGCCCGGAGAACACCTGGCTCGGCGACAGCCGCTACACCGGCGACCGCGAGCTCGAGGATCCCCTGGCCGCCGTGCAGATGGGCCTCATCTATGTGAACCCCGAGGGCCCCAACGGCAACCCGGACCCCCTCGCCTCGGCCCGCGACATCCGAGAGACGTTCGGACGCATGGCCATGAACGACGAAGAGACCGTCGCCCTCATTGCCGGTGGCCACACCTTCGGCAAGACCCACGGGGCAGCCGATCCCGACCACTACATCGGCGCCGAGCCCGAGGGTGCCCCCCTCGAGGAGCAGGGCTTGGGCTGGCGCAACACGTTCGGCACCGGCAAGGGTCGCGATACCATCACCAGCGGCATCGAGGTGACGTGGACGGCAACGCCGACCACCTGGAACAACAGCTTCTTCGAGAACCTGTTCGGCTACGAGTGGGAGCTGACCAAGAGCCCGGCGGGGGCCAACCAGTGGCAGCCGAAGGGCGACGGCGGGGCCGGAACCGTGCCCGACCCCGAGGACGGTTCCCTGGCGCGACCGCCGACCATGCTGACGACGGACCTGGCGCTGCGCTTCGACCCGGTCTACGGGGAGATCTCGCGGCGGTTCCTCGCCCGGCCGGACCAGTTCGCCGACGCCTTCGCCCGAGCCTGGTTCAAGCTGACTCACCGCGACATGGGCCCGGTCCAGCGCTACTTCGGCCCGCTCGTGCCGGCGGAGGAGCTGATTTGGCAGGACCGGGTGCCGGTGGTCGACCACGAGCTGGTCGGCTCCGAGGACATCGCCGAGCTCAAGGGGCAGGTACTCGCCTCGGGGCTCACGGTGTCGCAGCTGGTGGCCACCGCGTGGGCGTCGGCGTCGACCTTCCGCGGCAGCGACAAGCGGGGCGGGGCCAACGGGGCCCGGATCCGCCTCGAGCCACAGGTTGCCTGGGAGGTCAACGACCCCGATCAGCTCCGCGGTGTGCTGAGCACCCTGGAGGGAATCCAGACCTCGTTCAACGAGGCCCAGACCGGTGCCATGCGCATCTCCCTCGCCGACCTCATCGTCCTCGCCGGCTGCGCCGGTGTGGAGCGGGCAGCGGAGGCGGCCGGCCACGAGGTCACCGTGCCGTTCACCCCCGGCCGGACCGACGCCTCTCAGGAGCAGACCGACGTCGAGTCGTTCGTGCCCCTCGAGCCCACCGCGGACGGGTTCCGCAACCGCCTGGGCAAGGGCCACCAGCTCCCGGCGGAGTACCTGCTCATCGACCGGGCCAATCTGCTGACCCTGAGCGCCCCGGAAACGACCGTGCTGATCGGCGGCCTCCGGGTGCTCGGCGCCAACACCGGCCAGCGCTCGGCGGGTGTGCTCACCTCGGCGCCGGGGACCCTGACCAACGACTTCTTCGTCAATCTGCTCGACATGGGGACGCAGTGGTCCGCGACCGACGAGGAGCAGACCGCCTTCGAGGGCCGTGATGCTGTCACCGGCGAGGTCCGCTGGACCGGCAGCCGGGTAGACCTCGTCTTCGGCTCCAACTCGGAGCTGCGGGCGATCGCCGAGGTCTACGCCAGTGCCGACGCCAAGGAGAAGTTCGTCGCGGACTTCGTCGCCGCCTGGGACAAGGTGATGATGCTGGACCGCTTCAACCTGTCCTGACCCGGGCCTCTTCGCGTCTTTAACTACTTCACCCTGCGCTGGGTGAACCCGCACGGCGGCCGGCTCGCCCTCCGCCCGACCCACAAAGCGCGTGTCCGGATCCTCACTTGGCCGCTCCGAACCAGGTCGCAAGGGCTTGAGGCAGCTCTGGGTCCGTAAGATCTCCCGCCCAGGCGACATGTCCGTCGGGTCGGATCACCACGGCCGGGGGCTCAGCGATCTCGCCAAGGACCGGGAGCTCCCACACGCCATCGTGCTTGGCGTCGGCCAACCGGACTCGATTCGCCCAAGGAGAAATATCGAAACCGCCCGGTTCACCGAGGTTGAGGAGCACGGGCCGGGCGTCGTGCAGCAGGGTGAATACGCGCGTGAGACCCTCCGCGGTATGCAAGTCGAGGTCGGGCATGCGCCGCCCGAGCAGCGGGTGTCCCTCTCCGAGGTCGTAGTGGATGTCGAGACCGGAGAGCATCGCGGCGATGCGCCGGCGCGGCTCGTCCATACTCAACAGTTCGGTCATGGTGTCGCGGAGGGCCTGGTGACGGTCGTCGCTGCCGCGGAGCGCGATCTGCGCCATGGTGTTGTGCAGTACGCGGGCACCGACCGCGTGCCGCTCGGCGTGGTAGGTGTCCAGCAGGCCGTCTGATGATATCCCCTTGACCACCTGGGCCAACTTCCATCCGAGGTTCATGGCATCCTGCACACCGGTGTTGAGTCCCTGTCCACCTTGCGGGGGATGCATGTGTGCGGCGTCGCCAGCGAGCAATACACGTCCCTTGCGGTAGGACGCCGCCTGCCGGGTCATGTCGGTGAAACGGGAGATCCAAGCAGGGCTGTGCACCCCGTAGTCCGTCCCGTCGACGACGATGAGCGCCTGGCTGAGATCCTGGAGGGTGGGCTCGCTGGTGTGTTCGAGGTGCTGTTCGGGCAGTGCGACCCGTACTAGCCCTCCGTCCGCCGCCCGGCCGATGCCACCACCCTCGCGCATGCCGAACTCCGGCTGCTCGTCCATCTCGACCTCGGCAATCAGCCAACTGGTCGACGGTTCCCACCCGGGGAACTCGATGCTGGCCGCCTTTCGGATCAGACTGCGTCCTCCGTCGCACCCGACGAGGTAGTCCGCCCGTAGCGACTGGCCGTCGGACAGCTCGACGTCGACGCCGGTGTCGTCCTGCGCGAAGCCCGTCACCTCACGTTCGCGAGCGATCGGCACCCCCAGCTCGTCGACCCAGGCGGCCAGGATGCGCTCGAAGTGGCTCTGCCACAGCGCGAGCCCATAGTTGTGGCGGGTGGGGAAGTCGCTGATGTCCAACGGGATCCCGGCGAACGCCTGGACCTGCATCGCCTGCCCCTCCGCGAGGAACCGATCGGCGATGCCGCGCTGATCGAGCACCTCGATGGTGCGGGAGTGCAGACCTCCGGAGCGCGATCCGTCGAGCTCCTGGCTGGCGCGTCGTTCGACGATGACGACGTCGATCCCCGCCAACGCCAACTCGGCCGCCAACATCAGCCCGGTCGGGCCGCCTCCTGCGATCACCACCGCATGTTCGGTCATTGCCGCTCCCCGGCGAACGCTGTACCGGACAGGGACAGCCACCTCGCGCAGAGCGGCCGCGCGCCAGAGCCGATCGCCCGCACCCTCCCCGCCAACTCCTCGACCGGTTCAGCACTCCCGGTCGACCCATCTGCCGAAGACAACGCATCCATTCCACAACTCCTGGCTTCATAGCTTCTGGCCGTGATCGGCTCAGCGAACGAATCATGATCAGCCCATTTGGTCGCTTGCGGCAAGCCCCCTGTCAACGGCCAAGTTGCGGTCCCCGCTGATGGCCAACTAAAAGTCCCCACCCCTCACGGGTCGATCAGGGCTTCTTGGGCCTGAGGCGCCTCCTCTCTGGCGGGCTTCGCGCATGCGAAACGACTCGCCCTCGGTGACCACGACCACGCCGTGGTGCAAGAGGCGATCCAGGAGCGAGACCGCGGTGGTGTGCTCTGGCAGGAACCGTCCCCACTGATCAAACGACCAGTGACTGGCGATGCCAAGGGACTCCGCTCGTAGGCAGCGGCCACGAAGCGAAACAACAGCTGGGCCCCGGTGTCATCCAACGGGGCGAATGGTGGCGGGGGCAGGATTTGAACCTGCGACCTTCGGGTTATGAGCCCGACGAGCTACCAGACTGCTCCACCCCGCGCTGAGAACTCGATACTACCAGCCCAACACCCACGACGCGGGCGTCTCAGGCCGATGACGAGGTCGTGCCGGGTGTCCCAGTGGTGGTGGAGGTGGACGGTGGGGTGGTCGAGGCACCGGCCGGAGCGGGAGGGGGAGGCGTGGCCCTCTCGGCCTGCGCCAGTTGCCCCAGGAGGCTGGCGATCATGTCATTGGCCGCCTTGTAGCTGCCCAAGTCGCCAGACTTGAGGGCAGTCTGAGCCTGGTTCTCGGCCGCTTGGAGCTGACTGATCAGTTGCCCTGCATTCGCCGACTTGGTCACCGACCCAGGGTTGCCGGGAGTGGCGCCCGCAGGCGTCCCTCCAAGCCCAGGGATGGGTGCGCCCAGGACATCGGCCAACGCGTCCGCCAAAGTCGGTCGCATGGCCACGCGATTGCCGTTCACCGCTATCAAATACTTGAACTGAGGAAGCGGGTTCTGGGTTGACTCGGTGTACAGCGAGCGCACGTAGACGATCGACTGGTCGATAGGCAACATCAACACGCTGCCCAACTGCACGCTGGAGCCATGCTGGTCCAACAGGCTGATCTGCTGGGCAATGCTCGGGTTGGAGCTGATGATCGAGTTGATGAGGGCAGGCCCATTGACCTGCTGACCGCGCGGCGTGACGTAGACCCGTAGATTCCCATAGTTGGCCGGATCGCTCTGAGCCACGAGAAATGCGCTCAAGTTCTGCTGTTGGTCGTTCTGCGACACGGGTACATACGGCTCGAGAATGTTGAACGAGAGGTTCGTGTCCCCCGGCAGACTCATCTCCTGATAGATGGGGGTCATCCGCTGAGTCTTCGCCGTACCCACCTGGAGACCCTGGGCGTTGGTACTGGCGGTGGTGGCCAGCGCGGACGACGGCGAACCAGATCCCGGATCCTGTGAAAGATCCCAGGCGTCACCGGCATTGAAGAAGCTGGCCGCTCCAGTTATGTGATAACGACCGAACATGCTGGCCTGGACAGTGAAGATGTCCTCTGGATAACGCAAGTGCGCCCGCAAGGCCGCAGTCATTTGAGATACTGGCGTGAACAAATCAGGGAACGCCTTGTCATATGCCTGCAAGATCGGGTCATTCGGCTGCCACTTGTAGAACTTCATCGATCCGTTGTAAGCATCCACAACTACCTTGACTGAGTTGCGTACATAGTTGAGCGACGCACCAGACAAGTCACTGTTCTGATTGACCGCCGAGGTGTTGGCCAACTGTGAGTACGGATACTGGCTGGTAGTCGTATAGGCATCCTGTATCCAGTAGATCCGTCCGTCGGGCAGGACCACCGGGTACGGATCCGAGTCGAACTGCAGGAATGGGGCCGCTTTGCGGACCCGGGCGCCGATGTCCCTCACGAACATCACTCTGGAGTGGCTGTCCACCAAGTTGGAGATCAAGGGATTGATGTCTCCGAACCGCATGGAGAATGCTGCTCGGCGGAACAACGAACCGGCCGCCACCCCTCCCTGGCCCCCGTAGTTGGACTCCTTGCTGTTCCCAGCCCGATCCTGATAGTCGATCTCTCGTTGCCTGGTGTCGGCGATGACATACCCAGGGTTGTTGAGCCCGAAGTACACGGATGGCCGGGTCACCGCAGGTAACCCGGCGGCGGACGTGGGCGGTACGTCGTAGATGTCAAAGCTTGGGTTGCCGTCCGGGGTTGCCGTGTTCGCCGGGGACAGCACCATCCCATACCCGTGGGTGTACTGGAGATGGAGGTTCACCCAGGATTGCGCAGGTAGGTCTGCGGCATTGAGTTGACGGACCGCGACGATGGCCGGCGTGGGCTGGCCGCTTACCGTGTAACGGTCCAGCGCCAGTTCGTTGAACTGATAGTAGGACCGGATGTCTTGCAGCTTCTCATAGGTCTTCAGGGCAAAGTTGGGATCCCACAGTCGAACATCGGACAGGGTGGACAGATGACCTCCCAACTGGTCAGGGCTCAGCCCAGCCAAGCCGTTGAAACCAACCGTGGACACGTTCGTGAGCTTGTAGGCGGACCGGGTGGCCTGGATGTTGCGTTGGATATAGGGACTCTCGAGAGCATTTTGAGCAGGTTGAACATGGAATTGCTGAATGAAAAATGGGTAGACGGCGCCTACCACGACCGAGATAAACGCCCACAGCCCGACTCCGATCACCGGTAGCACCCAACCCTGTCGTCGGATATTTACGATGAAGAGCACAAAGGCTGCCAATGAGATTACGATCAATAACGTAAGAGCTGGTAACTGAGCATGGACGTCGGTGTAACCGGCACCATTGACGTAGCCTCGGGTCGAGAGATCGAGCTCATAGCGCTGGAGGTAGTAACCGACCGCCTTTACCAGGGCGATGAGCCCGAGAAGCAGGGAGAGGTGTGCTTTGACCTGTGGACTTACTCGTTGACCGGGTCCCTGGATCCGGATACCGCCGTTGAGATAATGAGAGATAGCAGTCACAATGGCGACAATGACTAAGGCGATGAACGCCCAGCCCACTAAAAAGGACAGAAAGGGCAACGTGAAGACGTAGAAGCCGACATCTCTATGGAACTGAGGATCCTTTACGTGGAAAGGTACGGCATTACGAAAAAGGATCCAGTTGTTCCATTGGCCGGCCGCTCCGGTCCCTACAAACAAGGCAAATATCAACGAGATAGCGGTACGGACGCCGCGCCGGTGGGGGCCCACGGTATCCCGGAACCGCCTTACCAGCTCATCCTCAGGTCCAAGGGGACGGAACCGGGACGCCAGGCGATCACCAATGGCCAGATTGAGCCAAAGGGCTATGAAGAAAACTGCAATGAAAATAACTGCCAGGACGACCTTGGCACCGAGGACCCCTTTCCATACGCTGGTCAGGTGGACCGAGCCGAACCAGAGGAAGTCCGTGTAGAAGACCGCCAGTCCGCGCAGCGAGAGGAGCACCACGATGACCGCGGCCGCGGCAAGCACGATGGCAAGGCGGGTCCTGGGGATCCGTCGGCGGACGCGAGGAGGGCTGGTTGGCCGGGCCATCGGCGCAGAGCCTACTCAGCGCTTGGAGCTGCTAGAGAGCGGGGCCAACAGGCACCGGCACCCGCCGTGGGCTGGAGGATGCACCTGCCCGGTCGGGTACGGCTCGCCTGCCCGTACCGGCCCTGCCAGCGCGTTGTCGTCACAGTCAGGGCAATTGCCGCCCTGGTCGTGTACCAGCCAGCGGAGCATGGTGCCTCCCATGGCAGCACTCAGCCCACCCAGGGAGAAGGCAGCCACCACGGTGTCACCGGCCTGGGCCTCGATCCTTCGTCCCTTCCACTCACGATAAGCCGCCCCGGCCCGATCGAGTATGACCGATTGGTCTTCACCGGACGATTCGACCAGGGTTCGCTCCAGCTGGCGGCGAAGCGGCTCCACGATGGCCATTGCCAGCGCTCCAGCCAGGGCCTCAACTCGAGCGACGCTTGGAGGCTCTGAGCCCGGAGCCGATACGGGCGATGGGCTGTCGGCATTGGTCGGTGCGGGCGGCGGGGCGGTGCCGGCGAAGGCAACCCCGGCTTGGATGGCTTCCCGTAAAGAATCAAGAGCTACTTCTTGGTAGCGGCACTCTTGCTCGTCCCGGGTCGGCAGTAGCTCGCCTCCCGGCGCGTCACCGGGCGCGGCCTTGTCCCCTGATCGATTCTCCGACGATGCGCCGACCCGCAGACGATCGAGCACGTCATTGTGCTCGTCCTGGAGCGCCCGTTTGAGACGACGGGCCAGACGAGCAGTGATCGGGCCGGTGACGGCATTACGCCTCTCGATGAGGTCTTGATCGAATCCCGAAACGTCCGGCCTGACCTCGGCACCATCTCCAAGTACTGCACTTGCCTCGCTCGGGCCTTCCCGGGTGTCACGCCCATGGGCCGGCCGGTCCAGGAGTGAGCCGGCCAATGAACCCGGTGTCGGTTCGGGAACCCGCACTGTTGAGCTCGCAGCCGCAGCCGAGTCCGCCGTTCCCTCCACCAGCCGCGCGTCAGCCGACAGGGCCATCTCGGCCCTCACCACCTCCTCGGCCCGAGCCGCTCTCATTCTGGCAAACATTGCGTCAACATGAGTGCGGCTGGACGAGGCTCCCGGTCCGGGCGCCGGGCTGGCCTCGGGCGCCGGGCTGGCCTCGGGCGCCGGGCTGGCCTCGGGCGCCGGGCTGGCCTCGGGCGCCGGGCTGGCCTCGGGCGCCGGG
>JAABUZ0100002786.1_pt1 | contig 27916 bp, 33 predicted proteins | sample 5562091 | NCBI WGS metagenome assembly JAABUZ01 (sample SAMN12813069, study PRJNA571459) | rock metagenome | isolation source: Antarctica rocks | place: Antarctica: Victoria Land, Linnaeus Terrace sud | collected 2015-12-21 | reverse complement strand
AAAAGCCAGCGGATCAGCGTCACCGTCGCGGTGGCGCGCGACACGCGGCTGATCGTCGGGCAGCGGGTGATGTGGGCGGTCGATCTGGCGGCGATGCAGCCGTTCGCCGATGGCCTGCCTGCAGTCGGGCGGTACTGCACCGACGGGGCGGCGGTGTACGGCGAGGTGATCTGGCCCGAAGGTGCGTGGCATGTCATCTCGGTCGCCAAGGAGGAGACCTACACCATCGAGGGGATCAATGCCGGGTGCCCTCTGGGCAGCATGCGCACATACCTGGGCAGGCTGAAGCGGCGGAGCAGGTGCTTCAGCCGGAGCGCCGCGAAACTGGCGGAGGCGGTGCGGCTCTTCGTCTGGCACTACAACCGCAGGCGGCGGCTGATCAACGCCAACCCCGCATACCGCAACTCCCTCCCGCTACTCTTTTAGCCACTCCCCATGATAACCGCAAGCTCCAGATGCGGGGATTCTACTCTATTTGAGCACGTTTGGTGATCCCTAGATTCGGGTAGAAGCGTACTCTCGTTTGTATGGGCACGATTACATGCGTGCCTGCCGATCCGGGATCATGCTCGGTCTCCTCACGATCACCACGTCCGCGATCCGCTCTTGCCGCTTGAGCGCCGCCATCAATCCCGCGTACCGCTCGGCCTGTGGCCGGTCGCAATCGTCGTAGATGAACGCTACCATCCGGTCGAAGGGGCCGGGCTCGCGGAAGTAGAGACCGGTGTCCCCCGCCACCTCCTCCTCGACGATGCGGAAGTCCGCAGGTGTGCGGACAATCTTCATCTCGATGATCAACTTGAGCGAGAGGATGCCCGCGTCGGCAACCCGCGCACACTGGTGGTGCAGGGAACGATGGTGACCAGGGGAAGCGCGCTCGCGTTCAGCCGATCATCAGAGAGAATGACCGCCGGTCGCATCCCGCCCTGCTCGCTCCCGAGGGGATCGCCGGCGACCGCCCCTGCGGGCGTGCCGAAATCCACCTCCCACACCTCACCTCGGCTGAGGGTGGGCTTGGGGTGGCTAGCGGACATCGGCGGCGTCCTCCGCATACGGGATCGCCGCGAGGCCATCGCCACTCGCCTGATCGAAGAGTGCGTTCTCCGCGCGACAGGCGGGGTCCGCCACCATTGACGCCACCTGCTCGGCGAACCCTTCCCACGCGGCCCGCTCGCGCTCCGCCAGGAGCAGGCGGTGCAGGAGCGCCGCCGCCTTGACGCCCCGCTGCTTGGCGAGCGCCATCAGGAGCGCATGATCGTCGTCGGAAACCCGGACCGTGGTACTCATGGCGCCCCCCGTTCTGTCTACACATCTATCGCCGTTCTCGTCTACGCCCCCGCCGCGTCAACACGCGGTCGCCTTCTGTGCAGAGCTTATGCGTTCTCGAACAAACCTCACCCCCGCCCCTTGTATGTTAGTGAAGTGGTGTAATCCACCACAAGGAGGCGATAGACCGTTTGCCCCCAGATGTCCGACACCGTTGGAGAGCCGGGTCGTCGCCTCCGCCTTTTCCTCCCAATCCGCACCGTTGCCGGGGCCACGAGCCCGTATCTGCAAGGAAGGGTGTCATGGAATCATACGTTGGGGTCGCTGTCTCGAAAGCCTGCCTTGATGTCGCCGTCCACGGGGGCACCGCGTGGCGTGTCTGCCACGATCCACAGGGGATCGCCGCCCTTATTATCCGGTTGCATGCCCTCGCCCCCGCCCTCGTCGTCTGCGAAGCGACCGGTGGCTGGGAAGGAGCGCTCGTCGCCGCCCTGCACGCGGCGGACGTGCGGGCCGCGCTCGCGACTGTGTAAACAACGGAAGACGGGCTCACGTGGTAGCACTACAGGGAACCGTGGATGGCGGCAGGGTTGAAAAGCAACGGGTTCTGCGGCAGTCTTGCTGGTGCTTGACGTCAGCAGGAGGAGTCGCATGAACCCGCAGCAGCAAGTGTGCCACAATCCCCGGTGTTTGGGTCTATGGTCGCGTCGGCGAAGGCCATATTGTCATCCACAGCCAGCGCGAGCAACGGTATCGGTGTAAACGGTGCGGGAAGACCTTCAGCGCGACCAGGGATACCGCGCTCTACCGCCTGCACAAGTCGCACGATCTCATCGTCGCCGTCGTCACTCTGCTTGCCTTCGGTTGCCCGCTCCAAGCGATCGTCGCCGCGTATGGGCTGGACGAGCGGACGATTGCTGACTGGCAGCGGCGGGCGGGGCGGCAGGGCGAGCGCGTCCACACGCACCTCGTCCAGGCCGGGCGGGTGGCGTTGGGGCAGGTGCAAGCGGACGAACTGCGGGTGCGGGTGGTGGGCGGGATCGTCTGGTTGGCGATGGCGATCAGTGTTCCGAGTCGGCTCTGGCTGGGTGGGGTCGTCAGTGTGACGTGGGATCGCGGCTTGATCCGCGCCATGCTGCTGCGGGTACGGGCGTGCGGCCCGTTTTCCGCGTTCCTGCTCTGCACCGATGGGCTGAGCAGTTATCCGCGCCAGGCCCTGCGCTACTTCCGCCAGCCCGTTCGCGCCGACGGCCGGGGACGACCCCGACTGATCCTGCCGCCGGGCGTGCTGATCGCGCAGGCCATCAAACGGTACACGCCGCGCCGGGTACGCACTATGGAGCGACGGATCGTGCGGGGCAGCGCGATGGCGGTGGCGACGGTCTTGACCGTCACGCAGGGAAAGGCAACGGCGGTGGTCAATACGGCCTACATCGAACGGCTCAATGCGACCTTCCGTGCCCGCCTCGCCCCACTGGTGCGGCGCGGTCGGGCGACGGTGCGGCAGGTGGCGACACTGGAAGCGGGGGTGTGGCTGGTGGGAACGGTCTACAACTTCTGCACGCCGCATCGCAGTCTGCACGCCCGCACGCCCACGCAGGCGGCAGGATTGACCGATCATCGCTGGACGATCCACGACCTGCTCACCTTTCCCGTACCGCTCCCGCAGGTGAAACGGCGCGGGCGACCGCCGACTTGGTTCCGGGAGATCACCCATGCTGCCTGACCACGGTTCACTGGGGTACTACCGTAATTCAGTATAACGGTAGTTTGTTGACATAAGCACAAAGCAGTGGGAGCGTGTGGGCAGGAGGGGTCAGATGACCACCCGCTTACCCGTTTCCCCTGCCCCCGGCCCGCTCGAAGCCTTTGCTCAGCATTTCGACTCCGTCTTCAGCCAACGCAGTCAGCGGCAGGCGTTTCGCGACTATCTCGCCGCGCTCCTCCTGCCCGCCGAACGCACCAAGACCTTGACCGCGCTTGCGAACACCGAGCCAATCGTCGGCGCGCAGGCCGCCCCCGCCCAACGCTTGCAGTGGTTCCTCTCCGAATCGACCTGGGATGCGGATGCCGTCAATGCCTGCCGCCTCACCACGTTGGCTGCCCTGCCCGCGACGGCTGCGGACGCCAACGGTGCGCTGGTGATTGATGAGACGGGGGATCGCAAGGACGGCACGCAGACGGCGCACGTCGGGCGGCAGTACCTCGGCAGCATCGGCACGATCGACAATGGCGTCGTCTCGGTCGGGGCGCTCTGGGCGGATCAACGGGTCTACTATCCGCTCGACGTGGCACCCTACACCCCAGCCCACTGGTTCGCACGCGGCAAGAGCGACCCGGCGTTTCGGACCAAACCGCAGATTGCGCTGGCGCTGGTGGAGCAGGCGGTGGCGGCGGGCATCCCGTTCCGCGCGGTGGTGGCGGATTGTTTCTCCGGGGAACACGACGCCTTCCGCTTGGGCTTGCACACGCGCAACCTCGGTTATGTGCTTGCCCTGCAACCCTCGCACGCCTGGTGGCATCCGATCGACACGATCGGTTCACTGTGGGAGGTGGCAGACGCGGCGGTGTGGGAGGACGCGGATCATCCGGGAGCGTGGATGCCGGTGACGCGCACCTTCCGGGATGGGCACGCCGAGACGTGGTGGCGGTCGTGGCCGGGCCGTATGGACCCGCGAGAGCGACGCGCGCCGTGGTGGCGACGACCGACCCGACGACCGTACCGGCGTTGTCCACCGGGTAGCTCGTCACCAATCTGCCTGCCCCGACCCGATCACCGGCAACAGCTTCCCCACTGCCCGCTGCCGATGTGGCGGAGATTGTCTGGTTGTACGGGTTGCGTATCTGGGTGGAACAGAGTGACAAACAGGTGAAGCAGGCACTGGGGTGGGCACTAGTATCAGGTGCGCGGCGATCGGGCGATCCGCCGACACTGGCAAGTGGTCTATTGTGCCTTCTCCTTCTGTTGGTGGGCGGCGAGAGCGTGCAGGACACCGCCCGAAGCAGTTGAGCGTGCCGGTGATGAGGAGTGCGATGCCCCCGCGACCGAACCGGAAGCGGGGCGGGGGGGAAGGGCGCGCGCATCGCCGCGCCCGCTGGTCTCATGGCCGTTGGCGTTACGCAGCGTGCGGGCATGGCTGGAACCGTGGACACTGCTGGAACGCTATTGGCGGACGTGGAGCGATCTGCCCCCGCCGCCCGCGTTGCGGCGGTTGCTTGACTGGCTCTGGGACGGACACCCGATTGACTGCTATGCCCGCTGACAACAAACTACCGATAACACTAGCCCTTCATCCCACCGATACAACCTGCCATCGCCATCGTGGAAAAGTATCACGCGCCGTCTCCCTGGTTAGCTTGCAATTTCGCGTGCGCGATGTGCCATGCCGCGAGCTGCATCGGCAGTGTATACGGCAGGCCGACGAGGTGCGCCGGGGTCGCCGGGATGCGAAACGCGACGGCGCTCCGCTCTGCCACTGTGGTTTCACCCTCCGGGACGACGCTGTAGAGCACGCCACCTGCGTCGTGGACCGCGCGCGCCACGTCAACCGCGCGGGAGTATGACGCGTCATCGGGCGCGATCAGAAAGACCGGATCGCCCGGATGAACGACATCGTAATGGTGGAACTCTTCAGTACCGAGCACCCAGCCGTACCCCTCGCACCCCTCACGGATTTTGCACGCGCCGAACATCGCGGCGGCCAGCCCCGGCCCGGCCCCGACAAAGAGGAAGGCCGTACGATCTACCCACCGCGCGCCGAGGCCTGCGGCGAGTGGATCGGCGGTGGCGATCACCTGCTCCACCGTTTTCGGAAGGGCATCCAGCCATGCATCCGCCTCGCGCACGAGGTCGTCATGCAGGCCGCGCACGCGGGCGGCTTCGCTGCCGAGCGCGATCAGCGCCGCCAGCCCAACCGTGCTCGCCTGCGTCGGGAAACTGGCGCGTCGGATCGCGTGGCCGAGTAGATAGGTGTCGGACACTCGCGTAAACAGCGACCCTTCCTCATTTGTCACGCCGATCGTTAGCGCGCCCGCCTCGCGCGCCGCTTGAAGCCCGCGCACGGTCTCGGCAGTCGTCCCAGACGCGCTCAACCCGATCACCACATCGCCCGGCCCAACGAAACGTCGCCCATAGCGGGTGAACTCGAGCGCCTGCATCACCTCGAAAGGTGTATCCAGCAGCATCTCGAAGGTGTCGCGTACCGCTTGGCAAGTGGACCATGAATCGCCGCAGCCGATACCGTAGATCCGCCCGCGCATACGCTCCGCGAGGAGGCGGGCAACTGCCCGGATACGGTCGCGCTCGACGGTTAACGTCTCGTGGATCGCGGCGGGTTGGCCCGTCAGTTCCTCGTAGTTGTAGCGCAGGCGCGTCGCGCGGTCGCGCGGCTGGTGCGCCCGCATCGCCGCCCGCTCTCCCTCGATCCGTGCTTCGCGGTCGGCATCGGCATCATGAGCAGGAGTAATCATCGGCCTCCCTCCGAACGAAGCAACCTACGAGAGACCGGCGCGGATGTGGCTCACGCGGATGCCGTTCCCGCTGTCGTACGTCGGCGTCGTCTGACGAAAGTAGGGTTCGCCGCTGGCATGTGACACGACAGCAGCCAGCAGTTCGACCGAAACGCAGGAGACCAGCGGGCTGAACATCTCGCGGACGGCACCACGGATCGGTAAGACCGCGTCCGCGAGCGGGGCGATGTCGTGGTCGTCCTCCGCGACGACAGCGATGATACGGCGACCGAGGTGCCGCATTATCTGGGCCAGTTCCGCCGCACGGTCATGGCTCTCGCCGGGCGGGGCAATCAGTATCGTCGGCGTCTCCGCCTCCTTGCTGAAGTACTGGAGGTGCGCCCACTCCTCCATCTCCTGCCCGATTACATGCTTCCCGGCCGCCTCCACCATCTTCGCGGCACCGAAAAGGGCGGTCGCGTAATTCGGCCCGCTGCCAACGAAGACGAAATTCGGCGCGCTGCCCGTCTCCGCGCCGATTGCGCGCGCGGCCTGTGCTGACGCCGCGATCGTCGCCTCGATCACATCCGCCATGCCCAACAACTCCGCGCGGCGATCGTCCGCTTCGGCCTGCGTGTAGCGCGCGCCCACCTCACCTAGTCGGATAGCGAGCAGATACAGGCTGAGGAGCGACATCGCGTAGGTGCGGACGCCGGGGGAACGGCCATAACTCTCGGTGGAAACGGCGAGGACCTTCTCCGCCGCACGCGCCGCACGGCTCTCGCTATTCCCCGTCAGGGCGACGGTGAGCGCACCGTGCTGCCGCGCCAGCGTCAGGGCCTCGATGGTGCGCGCGACCTCGCCCGACGTGGAAATACCGACGACGAGCGGGCTGCGCGAGAAATCGCGCCGCAGGGTACGGATCGCATAGCGGGAGAACTGCATTGCGGGGAGCGGGTACGTGGGAATGCCCGCAAGCGTTTCGAACGCCATCGCGGCGGCGACGCCCGCGTTATGCGAGTCGCCGCAGCCAGTGATGAAAAGCTCTTTGATCGAGAGGCATTCGTTGTGATCGAGCAAGCGACGAACCGCCTCGTCGGTCGGGCGCAGGCGCTCGCGGATCAGCGCCGGGAGGCTTTCGACCTCGGGCCACATCTCATTTTCGTCCCGACTCGCGCGGAATGGTGGGCCGTTATCTTCCATCGGTGGCATGTGTTTCTCCTCGTAGCGGGTGGTCCGCAGTCGGGACGGGCGAATCAACAAGTTCGTCAATGAGCATCGCCCGCGCGTGGTGTAGGGTGTGCTGCACCTTCGTCATGGCAAGATAGTACGCGAACCAGTGCAGCGGCGCGAGGGAGACGAAGGGGCTGAGATACTCCGGAACCATTGGCAGGCGCGGAACATGCGACGCTGTTGCCGTCATTTTCTCTGTGCCGAGCACAATTGCCCGCCCGCCCGCCGTCTCGATTGTCCCGGCGGTCTCCATCGCGCGCGCCCACCCCGCACCCTCCGGCGCGAGGACGAAGATTGGTGCGCCCGCGCGAATGAGCGCCGCAGCCTGGTCGCCGTGGTGCATCTCCTCCGTCTCCCAGGCAATCGCGCAGTCCGCTGTAGCCATCGTCACGAGCATCGCACCATCGTGCGCCACTCCCCATGCTGGCCCCGCGCCGACGAAGCCAAACACTTCGTGCGCGCGTAACGCCACGGCGAGGTCTCGCATCGGCCCTTCGGTATCGACGACGATAGCGGAGAGCAGCGCCGGTATCGCGTGAAGTTCGGCGACAGCGGCAGCGCGGCGATTGGGCGGCGCGAGCGCCACGCCAAGCGATGCGAGCGCCGCCATCGCGGCTGTCGTCGTCTGCGTCGGCCACCCTGTCTGTTTGGTGCTCGCCGTACCGATCGCGACGTGGACTTCGGTCGCGAATGGCGAGTCCGCCGCGTCCGTGACGCCGACGACGAGCGACGGCCCAGCCAGCGCGCGACGGAGTGCATCAAGAGTCAGCGACGCTCGCCCGCTGGAACTGATCGCCACGACGAGCGTGCGTGCGGTGTCGCGCCGATAGGCGTAGGCGAGATATTCGAGCGCCGGGACCGGTTCGCACGGCACTGCAACGAGGTCCTCAAGCCACCAGCGCATCGCTTCCGCCGCGTGGAGCGACGCACCCGCCCCGACGATCAGGATGCGCTCGATGCCCCGCGCACGCGCCGCGTCTGCCACCCGCGTCGCTGTCGACAGCGCAGTCTCGATTGTTGCGGCCATTACATCCGCCTGTGTGAGGATCTCCGCCCGCACGCCGACCCAACTCGGTGCTGTTTCCATGCAATCTACCTCGGATCCGCGACGACTTTCACATGGACCTGCCGTCGGCGCGGCCCGTCGAACTCGCAGAGAAAGATACCCTGTGCGCTACCAAGAACGAGGGTGCCGTCGTGGACGATGAGCGTCAGTTGGGGTCCAACGAGCGTTGCCTTGATGTGGCCCGCCGCGTCCGATGGCGTATCGAAGATGTGGATGAAATCCACGCGCGTCGGGACGAGACGGTCCAGTTCGTGACGCAGGTCCTGGGCAGTTGCTGGGTCCAGGGCGGAGTTGATCGTCAGCCCTGCCGTTGTGTGCGGGCAGAAAACAACGCACACGCCCTCGGTGACCCCGCTTTCCCGGACAACACGGCGCACTTCGTCGGTAATCAGGACGAGCGCCTGACGTTCCGGCGTTTCGAGGCTGAGAGTCTCAAACATATTCCGCTCCCGTCATGCGATCAGCCCTCCCCGTCGGGAATGCTGCTCTGAAAGATTTGGCGATAGTTGACCTCGCGCAGGCGATCCACATCATACGGGGATTCCAGCGGGGGGCGACCCCGCACGGTGTGCAGATGGGTCGCAAAAAGTTGATTCGGCACGATATACGTCAGTGGCGAGAACTCCTCGGGAAGCGATCCGTGGATCGGGAAGGCCAGATCGGCTGCGGCACGCACCTCGGCATCGTCGGTATCACAGACCGCGACTACTGTCGCACCCATATCGCGCGCGCCGCGCATCTGCTCGAGGGCGCGATCGCGGCTCCTGCCGGGCGGCACGATCACAAAGATGTGCGTCGCACCCGGTCGCGTCAAGAAATACTGCTCGTGCGCCCACTCCTCCAGTTCCTGCGGGACGCCGTTGACATGGGGCTGCTCGAACAACTTCGCCGCCGCGAAGAGGGCGACCGCATAGCTTGGCCCCGCGCCGAGGATTTGGAAGGTATCGAGGTGCGACACCTGCCGGGCATAGGACTGCACGGCGGCATCGTTCGCCGCGACCGTCCGCTCGACGATCTCCGCCGCCCCCAGGATGTGACCCTTGAGGGTATCGGCCTCCGCAGCCGAGATGACGCCGCGCAACGCGCCGAGCCGGAAGGCAATCAGATACAGCGCGATGAGGCTCGCCAGGTAATTGCCGAGACCGAGCGCCCCGATGCTGAAGGGGTTCCAGTCCTCCCCAAGTGATGGCACGGTCTGAATGATCGTCGCCGCGCCCGCCTTTGCCAGCCGGTTATTTGGGGCGCCCGTGACCGCGATGGTGTACGCCTCTCGCCGTCGCGCCACCTGGAGTGTCTCCACCGTCCGGGAGACTTCCCCCGAGTTCGAGACGCCGATGACGATACTGCTCGCTGGCATCGCATCGACAATATACCGCGCGAATTCGAGCGATTCGACCGGCTCGGTCGGGATCCGCGCGTACCTGTCGAACGCGAGGCGGGCCGCGAGACCGACGTAGTGCGAGTCACCGCACCCTGTCAGAAAGACCTTCGCTGTCTGCCGCGCCTGATTGGCGGTGATCACTGCCGCGATCTGCGGTTCGACCCGTGCGACCACCTCGCGGATCAGCGTTGCCTGTGCGTGGATGTCGTCAACAATTAACGGCGACTGAAAGAGATTCCGTGACTCCTGCATGACTCCCCCTACACCGGCTGGACATGTAGCGACCGCCGCCGCGCCTCGGCGTCGCGTCGCGCGATATGGAGCGCGAAGAGTGACCCAAAGCCTTCCACGACAAATGACGCCGAGATCGTCCCGTAGCACGCCGCCTCGACCGGGTTGCCAGTCTCGACCAGCCCGACAAGAAAGCCGCCACAAAACGCATCACCCGCGCCCGTCGGGTCAATCGCGTCACACGGAAACGTCGGGACATGCACCATCGTTTCCGTGCGCGGCGTATAGACGAGCGCGCCGCGCGCTCCCATCTTCACGACGACCGCTGCCGGTCCGAGCCGACCGAGGGCGCGTGCTCCTGCCGCCGCGTCCATCGACCTGCGTGAAAAGACGCGCACATCGTGCTCGCTCGGCAGGAGGGCGTCAATCATGCCGAGCAATGCGCGGCGTGGCTCGTACTGCCCGGCCTCACCGTCCCACCACGGTGAATCCAGCGTCAAGCAGCGACCGGGGCGGCACATCGTCGGCACGAGCGCTTCGTGCGCCTGGACGGGCACCGGCGCGAAATGCACGCCGATAGCATCCGCATACGCCGTCGGCACATGCGCCGTTCCCGGCGAGTAGTCCCGCCACTCTTGCCACTCATGCGGATGCTTGTCGTATTCGTCCCTGCCGGGGCCGCCGTCCTGCAACATCGCGCGCTCTCCGTCAGCGTGGTAGGCCAGTCCGGCGCGCATCCCATGTGGTTGCGGGAGAGCGGCGATGCCCTGCGTATCAATGCCGGCCGCGCGGACTGCGTCCAGCCATGCGCGCGGGAAGTCTGCGCCGACGAGGCTGACAATCCCGACCGATTTGGACCAGATACGAGCGCCGACGGCGGCATACAGGCAGTTTCCCCCGCATTGAGACGACGCGGAGCGTCCGTCCGGCAAGAGGATCTCATCAATCGTCATGTTGCCCACGGTCACGAACTTGACCATCTCGCAGCCCTACTCACGCCTGTTTTCTCGCCATTGTGCAGGAGTGTATCGGAGGGGTGATCTTTGTCAACACGGTGTCCGCAAATCATCAATAGCGTACAATACTGCAATGAGCGTTGACTATTTCACCTACAGCGGCCTGTGGATCAATGATCTTGTCTTTCCGGACGGCCGCACGCAGATGGGCATGATCGGTGGCGGCGGAGCAGAGGCCGCCCTTGGGATGCGCGTGTGGTCCGATGCAGTGGGTCTGGTCGCATATATTGCGCCTGACTTCCCTCCCGACCGGTGCCGCTTTCTCGCGGAAACGTGCGGGATAGACCTGCGTGGACTCTGCCCGGCGCCCTACGAGCGGTTCAGGCTCTGGCTGTTGTACGACGATGATGAGAGCCGCGTCGAGGTGATGCGTAGGCCACGCGACTGGTCGGAGATGCGCGTGCCGCCCACGCGCGTGCCTGCAGGGTACCATCGTGCGCGCGGTATTCACACGGTGGAACCCGATGCGGCGCAAATGACGTTTCTCCGGCACCTCAAGGCCGAGCACGGGACGGCGCTCTGCGTGGAATCATTCGCTTCCTTGCAAGATATGGGCAATCATGCTGCCCTCGCAGGGTTGCTGACCGGTGTGGACCTTTTCTCGCCGGACCTCGCCGACGCCATGGCACGCACCAAAGCGGCGGACCCGCATGCGTGCCTCGACGCATTACAGCCTGTCGGGGCGGACGTGCTCGCGCTGCGAATGGGAGCGGCGGGTTCGCTCGTCCGTCATGTTCCAACGGGCCGGACCTGGCATGTGCCCGCAGTGCCGACGCGGGTAGTGGATGTGACGGGAGCCGGTAATGCGTACTGCGGCGGTTGCCTGATCGGCTGGGTCGAGACGGGCGATGCCGCGCGGGCGGGGTGTTATGGCGCGGTCGCTGCGTCCTTCATGATCGAGCAGTTCGAACTGCCCCGCCCCGATGCCGCGATGCGGGCAGAGGCCGAAATCCGACGTGACCGCGCGTGGCGTGGAGTAACGCAACGCGCGTAGAAGTGCGAATCGTGAATTGTATTTGGTGGCGGCGGGCTTCAGCCTGCCGAACCTCTCCGCAGCAGCCTGAAGCCCGACGCCACTGGTAATTGGCATCAAGCCTTCAGGCTTTCCGTGCCAAAGCGGCCGCTTCCATATAGGCGGCGAGCCGCGCCGGGTCAACGGTCCCGACGAATTGCCCGGTATCCTTGATGCTTGATCCGACAACTACACCGTCGCCGTATTCGAGGAACCGGCCGACATTCTCTGCGGTCGTGCCGCCCCCGGCCAGGACGATCGCGCCGGGAATCGCCGCTTTGATGTCGCGGATGCGCGCCAGCGAGTCTTCCACCGAATATCCGGTCACGATCGCCGCGTCCGCGTGGCCGTGGCGCAGCGCGAGATCTGCCGCGACCGCGATGGGCATGTCGCCCACGGGCGCGCTCGTCCGGTCGTAGACATCCGCCATGATCGCGATCTGCTCCGCGCCGATTCGGCGACGAAAAGTAAGCGCCTCCTTCGCCGCTCCAGTCAGCAGTCCCTCCGTCGTCACTACCGCGCCCACGTACACTTTGATGCGGACAAACGACGCCTCGATTACCTGGGCAATTGCGAGCGCCGCGACAGCGCCATTCGCGAGCACGTTGACACCGAGCGGGCAAGCAACCGCGCGACGGATCGCGGCACCGATCACACTCATCGCGGCAATCGTTTCAGGCTCTCCATCCCGCGCGGGGGGCAAATCGCCCGTATTCTGGAGCATGATCGCATCAATGCCACCGGCGGCAAGCGTACGCGCCTCCTCACAGGCACGTTCGAGGATCGGGCCAAGGCCGCCGCCACGGTAGTCTTCGGAACCGGGCAGCGGTAGGAGATGCACCATGCCGATGACCAGTTTGCGAGACGGCGGAAACAGATGAAAGGATTCTGCCTCGTGTGCGTGCATTCGATGCTCCTTCGGAGTTACGTAGTGAGCGTATTTTCCCTCGTGAACGATCCCCTATCGGCCACCTCTACATGCCTCTCGGCATCGAGGACGGCATCGGCGTGGCCCGTCATGCCGTTTTCCCGTCGGCATGGGCTTGCGTGCGCGCCTCGAACTCGGCAAGAGCGGTAACGAGGCGGTCGGGGTGATTCGCGCTCATCGCATCCACTCCCAGTTCCCACAGGTACTCCCACATCGGGCGTTCCGTCGCTCCCCAGGGCGCGATTGCCCAGTCATTCTCGCGGGCGACGCGCACCTCCGCCTCGGTCACGTACGCCCACTGGGGTCGCATCACCTCCGCTCCGGTCGCGCGAATCAGCCCGGCGGAGTCGGCGGGCCGGGCGAGGTAGAGCGGGCCGACTGCCACAGTGGGATCAAGCCGCTTCACCTCATGCAGGCTCGTGTGATCGAAGGAGATGACGACGACGCGCCCGGTCATCCCGAAGCGCGCGAGCAGGTCGAGCATCTTCGCCTCGATGCCGGGATAGCGCACATGCGCGGCTTTGATCTCGATCGCGAGCGCTACCCGGTCCCGCGCCCACTCCAGAACCTCCGCGAGCGTCGGGATACGGGCGCCCGCAGCGTCGTGCTTCCCACCCGCGTCCAGCCGTTTCAACTCCGCGAGCGTATGGTCCCGGACATAGCCGTGACCGTCCGTGGTGCGGTCAAGAGTCGCGTCGTGGATAACAACGACCTCGCTATCACGGCTGAGATGAATATCGAGTTCGAGAATATCCGCGCCCTGACTCAACCCGAGTTCAAACGACGGGAAGGTGTTCTCCGCGATGTGTCCCATCGCGCCGCGATGCCCGATGATCTGGATACGTCCCGTATGCGCGCGTCGTAGTTCAAGCATGTCTCGCCCTTTCCGACGCGCATGGCGTCGCGTTCCAAACGGATCACAGCGGACGGTCCGATAAGTGCGGATGTGCCGCCAGGAACGAATCTACCGCGTCACGCGTCGGCGCGCCATGATGCCCGCCGCGCTGACCGATAGCGAGCGCGGCGGCAGCGGCGGCAAAGCGGGCGCTCGTCGGTGACGGCCATCCTGCCCGATACCCGTACACAAACGCCGCCGCAAAGGTATCGCCCGCGCCCGTGCTGTCAACAACCGGCACGGAGAAGGCAGGAATATGCCACGTCCCATCATGCGTGCCGACCCAGGCGCCCGCCGCGCCCGCCGTCACGCAGACGGTCCGGGGACCCCGCGCGAGCAAAGAAGGGAGGGCCGCAAGCGGAGAAAGATCGGACCTGATAATCTCCGCGAGCGCGCGATGGTTGACGAAGAGCAGATCCGTGAGCGTCAGCAGTTCAGCGCGTTGCGCGGCGTCGCCAAGATCGGCCGGCTCCAGGTCGAGCGAGACCGACAGGTTGTGCTGTTTGGCGATGCGTACCGCCCGGAGCGCCGCGTCCAACCGGCTCCCCGCCAGATGCAGATGACGGGCAGGGGCGATGATTGCGGGATCAATATCGTCCGGCGCGGGAGAGATGCAGTCCGTTGGCGCAATGACGAGCGCCTTCTCGCCACTGGCATCCAGCAGGACGACGCAGTAGTACGTGCTGCCTTCCGGTTTGACGATCAGACCGTCGGTCGCGACATCCTGCCGGGCGAAGTTCTCCTGCACTACCCGCCCAAACGCATCCGCGCCGATCAGGCCATGAAAGCAGCACAGCGTACCAAGGCGGCGCAGTGAGACGAGAAAGTTCGCAACCATGCCGCCGGGATGCCACGCCGCATCCGTCGCGGCCACTTTTTCATCGCGGCCCGGGAGGTGCGGGACATCGAGGTAGATATCGACATCGGCATCGCCGACCCCGACGACCTCGTACGGGGTGCGCGCCAGTCGTGCATCGGGGGGATTGGACACATTACGCATCGGGCATGTCGGTTCGTGGAAACTGGCGGATTTGTGGGCGGAGCCACGCCAACCGATCGAACACCGCCGCCCGCGAAACCCCCAGCAAAGGCAATGCCCCCCATGCCTCGACCGCGAACGATGCGGAGACCGTGCCCCAGAGACCCGCTTCCAGGGCACTCCCGGTTTCGACCCAGCCAGCGAGGAACCCGCCCGCGTACGCGTCGCCTGCGCCCGTTGTATCCACTGCCACAGTCGGATAGACGGGAATATCGTAGACACGATCAGTGGCCCGGTCATAGACCAGCGAACCATTAATGTCGCGTTTGATCGCGATGCAGCGCGGGCCACACGCCGCCCATGCACTGAACAACGCCGCGAGCGGCCTGCCCGGCCAAATATCCTGGACTTCGGCCTGGCTTGGGAGGAAGAGATCAACGTCGTGAAGCATATCGCCTGAGCGGTACGGTTCCGTGCCAATAAAGGGGGCTGTGAGCAGATCAAGAGAAATGATGGCACCGGGGATACGGGTACGCACCTCGTCCCGCGCCCCCCCTTGCCCCTCGGGCGTTGCGGGCGCGAGATGGACACCACGGGCGGTGAGATAGCTGGGCGGGAGTGGGCTGCGGGCCGCGTCGAGGGCCGCGAAACTGGCGGAGCGCAGCCGCGGCACCTGTTGCTTCCGGTTCTCCTCCTCGTGGAGGAGCCAGAGGCGCAGGCTCCAACCGTCCCATGTGGTGATCCCCGCGATGCCGACGCCGCCCGCAGCGAGCGTCACCAGCGGCACCTCGGGATACTCACGGCCAATAACGGCATGGACACCGACGGTCTGCCCCCAGAGCCGCAAGCCCAACGCCGAATAGATGCTGCCGCCCCCGACCTGATTGCGCAGGAGTGTCCCATCTTCGCGGACCGTGTCATCCAACGTGATCTCGCCCACGGTGACATAGCCGATCACGCCTGCGCCTCCTGAAACGTGTCCCACAGCGGCGTGTGGGCCAACAAGGTGTAGCAGGCGATGGCGCGTGCCAGGTCAAGGAGGTCCGCAAGGTGCGCGGTCGGCACGCCCGCAGCGTAATGCCGATCGCTGGCGAGATAGCCGAAGAGGGCGACATTCGGCGTCACCGCACTCGCGTTCACATCCTCACTGCGGGCGGTGTAGCCGCCCCAATTCTCGCGCAGCCGGATACCACGGGTGGCCAATGCCTCGGAGAGTTGCTGCTGCACCGCGTAGAGATGTGGCGGCGTGGGCGCGCCACGCCCGGCGGAGGAGCGTTCGACGAAGACCGCGCCGTCCCCGGGCCGGAGGTCCTGCGGGCCGCTGCCGCGCTCCATCGGCTCCGCTTCGTGGGAATCAGCGACGATCGCGAGCGACGGCACGTCGAAGTGGCGGAGCAGACGTCGGCCGCCACGGGCGAACGCCTGGTTGCCATCGCTCACGGGGCCTTCCTCCTCGTCAGTCAGGCCGATGAACACCTCGACCGGATAGGCGCGGAGCACCGCCGCAGCGAGCAGCATCGCCACACAACCGACGCTATCATCCAAATACCCTGTCATCCGACCGCTGCTCGCGTCATAATCGAACCGCGACTCGTACACGACGCGGTGGCCGGGGCCGATCGGGCCGCCCTCCGTCAGGGCAAAGCGCACACGCCCATCCTGCACCTGGATTTCCCCGCGCGCGGTGACGACCAGTGTGTGCTGCATGAGATCGAAGGCCAGCGCGACACCGGGGCGTGCCCCGGAGCGCTGCATGTGATAGCAGAGAGGAACGAGGTCATAGAGCGACCCGACGCCCGGATCAACGAGATACGAGATCTGGTCGAGGTGCGCAAGCAACCACACCTGCTTTGCGCGCGGCGCGCGACCGAGCAGTAGCGCGGCGTTGCCGGTGCGCTGGAAGTTGCTAATCCATGTCGCGCCAGGCGTGTCGCCGAGGTCATCGGCGGCGAGGAGTTGCCGGATGACGGGGGCGCGAGTCCAGCGGACGGTCTGTGACGGCCCATGAACCGCCTCAAGAGCGCGGAGATAGCGGAGAGCCCGGTCTGCGGTGATCTCGCGGTCGAGCCGTTCCCACAGGTCGGGGAACTGCGTCAGGGCTGTGAGAATTTCCTCGATCATCGCGGATGAATTCCCTTCGCGCTCTCCCTCGGCGGTTGCGTCTCAGGAAATGGTGTGCCGAGGCCCGACCACCACTGCCCCTGGTGTCACGAACGTTTGTGTGGGGCCTATCTGGAGCGCGCGGTCAAGGCGTTGCGCCAGCATGGCCGGGTGGTCGACGAGGGGTTGCCCCCGTATGTCGCGCCGATTCATTGGAATCACATCAATCTGGACCGGGGCTTACACCTGGCGACCAACCAAGCGGGTGGAGAAAGGCAGCTTCCGTTCCTTGCGCCCCATGTCACGGTCTAAGCCCGACTTTCCTCAATGTCGCGTCAGGTGAGCGGGCAGATTCCTGCCAGAGAGTGGCGGGATTGGTTCGAGCCGGTGCAGCAACCGGGTAAAGGCGTCATAGGCGGGGGGGAGTAGGTTGCGCAAGCTGGACGCGGGCAACCTCGGTGCCGCTCGCTGAGCGGAGTAAGGCGATGAGAGGTCGATATAGTCGATATCGGAGCATGTGGCTCTGCTCATCCGCTCAATCTACTCGATCATCGTGCAAATGCGCAAATATTACAACAGTGATGTTCCTTTGATGATCACGGGCAACGCACCTACTAGACTAGATGTCCTTCGCCGTCAGAGTTGCGGACGATCGGTGCAGTCGCCCTCTGGCCGATGGCATGGGCGGCGTCAGGAGCCGACCGGAACACCCACCGCAGTAGCGAGCGTCAGAAGCTCAGGCCCGATACCGAGGATCGTCGTGGGATCAATCGGCGTGGTCGTCCCGCCGATTCCGAGCACCCCGCCCTTGTGGGTTGCAATCCGCATCACCGCGCCGCTTTCCGGGTCGATCTCCACATGGGCGATCGCTCCGACGAAGGTACCGCCCTCGTCCACCACCTTCAGCCGCAGCACCTGATCAAGCTCGATCAACACACCGGTCGCACCATCCTGGACGACCTGATGGCTTGCCACCGTGACTGCGTCCGCACCGATGCTCCGCACCAGGCCGAAGCGGATAAAGGCGGTCCCGTCATTGTCCTCCATCGCAAAGGCGACCAGATGGGTGAGCTGCATGTCAAAGAGGGGCTGCGTAATCGTGCCCAGCTTAACGCCCTCGATCAACGAGACGACAGCGCGCCCCTTGAGTGTGCTCGCGTCCATATCCATCCTCTCTGCGACAGCGTCGCATCAGCGCCTTGTCGGCATACGACAAAGGTTCATCGCTCCATGAGGAATAGATTGCAAGGAGCGTGCCAACTGTACGTACACCTAGGGTTCGCTGTTGATTCGGCGTGGGTGCCGGGCGATGGCAGCAGGATTGCATAGAGGAAGTATGACGGTCGTTTCGAGCAAGCCGAAAGGCGGTAGTGCAATGAAGGATTCTGAGACCGATGCCACGATAGTTGCCTTGCACAGCATCCGCTGTCGTCTCACCGTGGCGTTTCTCGCTGTCGAGTTGCTGTGCCGTAACACGGCGTCGTTCTCGTCTGCCTAGCGACTCTGCGCGTTGGCGGCTAATGTGCTTGCCAGAATCAAGGGTGAGGTGAGCAGGATCGAGGCGTGGTTGCTGTGCGGCGAGCGCCGGATCAGGGCTATCTCAAGCGATGTGCTGAACCATCTACCGGGGCAATGAAGCCGCGCCGCATCGGCGAGAGACCACTCGATGACGGGACGCCAGGTAGGCCCCGTCTTCTCAGTATCCGGCGACTGGTTCGCCGGGCATTCATCGGGAGGGAAACACGATGGCGACAAAAAAAGGATCATGGAAAGCGGAGCGTACGACGGGACGCAAATACTCAGGTGGCGACAGCGATACCAAACCAGCCCCCGGCGAGCGGGATAAGATCTGGGTGTCAGGATACATCCGTGCGGACGGTAAGAAGATCGCGGGCTACTGGCGCGCCAACCCGGACGCCAAGAACGCAGCTGCACACCGATAAGTGCACTTGATGCGGCTGTTTCCTGCATACGGGGGTAGTATCGAATCACGGAGGATCGCATGCTTTTCGCACAGGTTACCACGGACGTCCGCAGTACTGGAGATTCGATCCGCACGGCCTTCACTGACGCCTTGAGTGTCTTCTTTCGCTTCATCCCTCACTTGGTCGGAGCACTCATCCTCCTCGTCATTGGACTGATCGTCGGCCGCCTTATCGACACGATTGTCACCAAGGCGCTGCGCGCGATCCGCTTCGACCAGGTCGCGGAGCGGGCGGAGATCGGCCCCTTCCTGCGCAATGCAGGGATCCGGCTCGACGCGGCAGGCGTGATCGGCGCACTGATCAAGTGGTTCATCTACATCATCTTCTTCCAGGCGGCGGCGAACATTCTCGGCTTCGCACAGCTGACGACGATCATGAACGAGATTCTTGCCTTCATCCCGCGTATCATCGTCGCGCTTGTCATCGTGCTGATTGGTGCCTTGGTCGGCAAGCTGCTCGCCGACCTGGTACGTGGCGGGCTGAAGTCAGCGCGCTTCGGCGAACCCGACGTGTTAGCGAACATTGCACGCTTCGCGGTGCTCGCCTTCGCAGTGGTGGCGGCGCTCAGCCAGCTGGAGATCGCTCCGGCGATCGTTAACACGCTGTGGACGGCGGTGATTGGGAGTGTTGCCCTCGCCGTGGCGCTCGCCTTCGGGCTGGGGGCACGGGAGGCGGCGGGACATGTCACTACTGGCCAACTGATCAAGGGGGAGATTCCGCCCGGGATGCAGATCGCGGTAGATGGGCAGGAGGGGACAGTAGAGAAAGTGGGCGCGTTGTACACAACCGTACGCATGGATGGTGACCGTGAGGTCAAGATACCGAACGCGGAACTGGCGCGGCGGAGCGTGGAGATCACGGGCGGATCGCCGCGGGAGCAGCCGCCCCGCACGCCGGTGGCGCGGCAAGCGCCGCCGCAGATGCAGTCTTTACCGCCACAATACCAGGAGCCTTACCGACCGCAGTACCAGCAGGGGTATCAGCCTCCGGCGCCGCAGTACCAACCGCCCTACCAGACGCCGGGAGCACCCCTGCAACCGCCTGGTAGGCCACCCGGGCAGCCGTAGTAGCCGGGCGCAAACCTCTGTTCCCATATTCGTAGGAGGAGCTGATTCATTCGGCTCCTGACCCTATTCGCTGCACGCCTCGTCTGAGTACCATACATCCTCGGACATTGGATGGTCCTACAGAGCGAGATAGCGCGCGGAGGAATCAGCGGGGCGCGCATGGGTGTAGCGGCCTGTGGTCGCTACACTGCTATGCCCGAGCGTCGCTTGGACGAGATGAATTGGCGCGCCGCGATCCAGCGCATGGCTTGCGTGGGCGTGGCGGAGCCAGTGAGGTGACTCCGTGCCAGAAAGGCCTGCCCGACGGGCAGCCGCCTTGACAATGCGCAGCACTTGCGAGGGGTGCAAATGTCCGCCCCGCTGGGAACGGAAGAGCGGCGCTGCGGGCGTCGCGTCGCCGCGCAATACAGTCAGTTCGCGCCAGATGGCCGGTGGGAGAAGGATATGGCGGGTCTTGCCCCCTTTACCATGCACGGTCACTTGCCCACCCTCCTCGCGTAGTGTCATATCCCTGCAGCACACACCCACCGCCTCACTCACGCGTACACCAGACGCATACAGGAAACGCAGGAGGATGCAGTTGCGCGGGTTAGGTTCGAGAGCCAGCAGTCGATGCACCTCCGTTTCGGAGAGGATACGTTGCGCGAGGGCGTCCCGACGTGCCGGAACGCGCACTGCGCGGCCAACGTCGAAGGGGAGGTAGCCCAAGCGGTGGGCGAAGGCGAATAGAGACTTCACCGCGCCCAAGGCACGCCCCTGACTGGACAGGGCGAGGCCGCCAAGCGTATCAGCATAGGCCTGCACGTCACCGAGGGTTACCGCAGCGAGCGGCGTGCCGACAAAGGCGCGGAATCGGTCGCCCTCGCGGCGGTAGGCACGTTGTGTCTCGGCGGGGCGGCCGTGCAGCCACAGCGCGACGACGCGGCCATCGTCATCCGCCGTGTTCGGCACGCGGATTGCCAGCGGTGGGACATTCGTCGCTCGTTCGATGCTCTCTCGCATCACGCCTCCTCAATCAGTCATCGACAGATGGATGCCGATTATTTTACGCGTTCCCCCGATTTCTCGAAAGATGCATGATAATCAACCTTACCGTGCATCTTTGTAGCATCCCTACAGACACTACGCAAGGGGTCGGGAAAGGGTCGTGTCACCGCTGTTTCGCTTCGCGGGTTTGAGGATGTCGCGATAATGTCACATGCATCAGATACACTGCACTAATTCTGCAGCGCTATCCTGCACTCCATCGGTCGAGCGCTCTCTATGGTATCTGCATAGTTTTTCACGTCTTACCGCGATGGGTAGGCCATAGATACAGGAGGAAAATGTCCCGATATTGCCGGCGAAACCTGCCTGCCTCTGCAGATAATGAATCTTGGACTAAGCCATGTGATGCTGCACGCCTGTTGGCAATCACTCAGGCAAACGATATAACGTAGCAGCATCGCCGCATCGCGTGAAGGAGTGCTCTGATGAGTATAGGCGTCCGCTGGGTGAAGAAGCCTAGCGGTGCCCTTCGTGCCGGAGGTACACGTCATCACAATCATCCACTGCGTCGCGCCTCTCCACGAGGGAGGAATCTGTCGGGCCATTGTCGGGGTAGGTCCTTCGTTCCCGACCCCAATCCCTGCATGTGCCGTACCCTTGCCTAACAATTCTGTCAGGAGCTTCTTGGGATATGTTCTCAATACAAGGATTCGCCACGACAGCGTGGACAACCTCGCTCAAATTCGCCGTACGCGCCTCGGTGTCAGTGAGGCCGTATTCGTGCGCGTCGCCGTCCGATCCCTGCGTGGACCAGATGGCGAGTGACCACGAGGCGATGCAGATGCGGTCGAGACTGGTGATAAAGAATTCCAATATTGTTGTGCCGATTCGATCGGTCGTTTCAATGTCATGCGACCAGCACCAGCGTTCTCCGCATCCGTGGACGCGGGGATCCGGATGCGCCGGAGGTTCTTCGGCGCACCTCACTGCTTCTTGCTCACCGAAGTGAGTCTTGCCCCGCCTGCCCCCACCGGGGTCTTAAGACGAGTCAACAGGCGTTTTTCGTCTCCGAGCACTTCCCGGCGACGGTCCGTGCGCATCCATGTCCAGCGATGCGCCCCCGCGTAGCTTTCCAGTTGCCAGCGTTGCGCCACCGTCGGATAGAGCCGGACGCGCTCGATGCGATACTCTTCTGCCACCGAATCTTACCCGCCGTTCCTCGTCTATCGCCGCTACCGAGCGTTAGATAGTTTGATTCGCGATCCGCAACTGGTGATCGGTGAAGCGCGCGAGATTCGCCTGCTGGCGCGGGGTGATCGTCTCGCACACCCAACCCCAGTGGAGCGAGACCCAGTCCCCGACCGCCGCCGCGTCCGCGAATCCACGCGCCTCGATCTGCCGCACTACGCGCGTCGGGGCGGGCGGACCGAGAACCAGTTTCCCCTCGACGATCAGCAACGATTGCCGTTCGATGACGAGTTCCGGCCCTTCGACCTTGAGCACCTTGCCCCAACTGACGCGGCAACTATCAATCGTGTGGAGCGAGTTCTCTAACTGACCGACCTGGCTGTGCACATCGAAAACATGGAAGTTGTGATGGGGCCGCGCCCCGGCCGGCGCCTTCCCGAGCACCCAGTCGCGCGTCCGTCCTTGCAACTGGGGGCCGAATCGCTCCAGCAGATGATCGTAGAGTTGCCGTACCTCGACATGGTCGAGAAGATCATTACCGAGCCAGTACGCCTCGACGACCCGGTCATCGAAGGGATCGGCGATGCCGTTCGTGCGGGCGATTAGTTGCAGATAGGGCAGCGCGCCGCTGAACTTCTTCAGCAACGGGCGCAGGCCATCGTCCACAGTCTGCTCGACCCCGTACTGGAAGATCGTCCGGTTGTCGTCGCCGCCGCAGTAGCGGAGCTGGTTCGGCATGAAGGCATAGCGGATGAAGCGCACCTGCCCCGCCAGGGGTGTCGCCTGCGGTTTGAGATCGATCACCGGCTCGCCTCCTCAAGCATCACGTCCAGTTCATCGAGAAAGCGCAGCATATCCTCCGCCTCATCGGTCGCCATCCGCTCCAGCACCTGCGCGGCGTAGACGACGACATACTCGCCAACCACGAGGTCAGGGATGCCATTGACGGCCATCCAGCGCGGCTCGCCATCGTAGAGGACTTCCACTTTCCCCTCGGCGACCTGCAATATCTTCCGTGGAATTGCCTGGCACATGCCCTGTTTGCTCCTCAATATCCCGACGAGATCGCGACGAGGTCACCAATAATCGTTGCCGTTAGTGCTTGCAAGCGGGCAACAGCCTCCGTGACACCACGCTCGACGGGCTCACTCAAGCCCATCCCGAGTTCGCACACCATTGGCTGGCAGCCGAGAATATAGATCACGCCCGGCAGGACGCCGAGCGCCTGCGCGAGGGTGAGAACGCGGGATGGCACCGTCGCGTGCATATCAGCAAGGAACTCATTTTGCTCCTCCTCGCTGAGGTCGGCGAACTTCGGGACCTCCGTTTCCAGGAGATAGATGGCACCCGGCTCGCCGCCGCGATCGACCGCGTCCACGATGATCAGTGCCTCGTATCCGTCCATCAGGTCCTGCACGAGGCTGATGCCGCCGCTGCCCGGCTCGACGACGCGGACACCCTCGGGTGCCCCCGCCGCAACGAACCGCCGGACAGCGATAATCCCGAAGCCGTCGTCCTGGCAAAGGTCATTGCCCATCCCGGCGACCAGCACGCGGGGCTTCATGCCGCCGCGACCTCTTCAGTACCCACAGCGATCTTGATCTCCCCGTCGCGTACCGCGACCGGCAGCACCTCAAGTTTTCCCTCACCGTCCAGCCGCTTGCCCGTCCGAATGTCGTAGCGACAGCCGTGCCAGGGACAAATTAGCGTCGTCCCCTCCAAATGCCCGGTGTGCAGCGTGAGTGGGCTCCCCGGCGGGCAGCCGTTCTGGTACGCATAGAACTCGTCACCGAGCCGCGCCAGGAGCAGGGATGCCCCCTCCGGCCACACCGCACGCAACTCACCCGGCGCGAGGTCATCCACCTGCCCAACGGTCACCCAGCGCGGTCGGCGGAGGGCGCGCTGTGCCGCTGGCGTCGGCGTTGGTACTACCGGTATCGGCTGCTCTGCCACGAGTGCACGGAAACCGGGGAAGCCTTCGCGGAGCGCCGTCTCGACCACGCGTGTGAGCGTCCCGGATGAGCCGGGGCAATCGCCGCAAGAGCCGGACAGTCGCACGCGTACAGAACCCGACTCCACACCGAGCAGTTCCAGACGCCCGCCGTGCGATTCGATGTACGGATAGACGCTTTGTAAGGCGTGCTCAACCTGTTCCTGCTCGTCCGCAGCCGTCAGGTCGTACATCTCCAGGAGTGTCTGCACCAGCGGATCCTCGGCGATCTGCGCGGCGAGGCCCGCGCCGCCGTGTTCCGTTAGGCGCTCCATCAGCCGACCGAGCGCGTAGCGGTGCACGGTGTCGATGCCGTCGAGGAGCGCGAAGACCTCGTCGCGCGTCCGGTCGTCCGGTATCTGCTCCATCCGCTCCAGGCCCTCCCCGACCCATTCGAGCAGATGCGCGAACTCCGCCTCGGGATCGGCGGTAGCCGGTTGCTGCACCATCGCGAGCGGGATCAGGAAGAGCGGGGCCTCGTCGCTGACGGATGCCATCGCTACGTCCCCATCAGGCGGCCGCACAATGCGGGCAACTGTCACGCGATAGACCAGCACAGACCGGGCAATCCGGCCCGCACTCGCCGTGGGCGACCTTCTGCAAATCGGTCATCTCATCGGCGAAGCGACGTCCACCCTCCTTGCTCCCCGAGTCGCTGAGGCGGTACCGCCCATCGCTTTCTTCGAGGTGCCCGTCCGCGACGAGGATGGTCAGTTGCTCCTCGAGCATCGCCGCGTCTTCCGCCATGAACGTGATTAGTGTCTGGACATCGGCCTCGTCCGCGAAGCCCTCCCCGCGCATCCAGTACATGGACTGTAAGATATCGTCCCGGCACCGCAGGGCTTCGATCGGATCGATGCGTGACGTTCCATGATTGATTGCGGTCATCGCGCGCCTACCCCCTTGTGTTTCCCATTTCCCGCGTGCTCGGCTGTGGCGTTCACCTCACGCCGAATCCACGCGATGACTTCGCCCATCCGTTCCTCGCCGAGTGGGCTGAGGCCCAGCCCGAACTCCTTGTCCGGCGGCTCGATCTCGATCACCGTCGTCCGCCGGGGGAGGAGATCGAAATGCTGGGCGATGATCAGCAGGTTCTCCAGGCTAATCACCCCCGTCACCGCCTCGCAGACCCGCGCCTGCACATCGTCCGGGTCGAGCGGGCGCGGGATCCATTCGTACGTGACCAGTGTGCCGGGTTCCCGGTCCCGCTCCATCGCGCCGACGAAGATCGCCCGGTCGAACCGCCGACCCGGAGTCTCCTCGAACCAATGGAGGATGGCGATCGGGCCGTAGCCGAAGTCCTCGATCCGCACGTCCTCCGGCCAGTCCATCATCTCCAACCGCTCGACTAACGCCATACCGAAAGAGAGGTCGCGCAGATGCGCGTAGCCGACCCCGGCGATCAGGAGCATCTAATCCTCCGCCCCGCAGGCGCAGGTATTCACCTCACGCGTCACAATGCCCTGATCGTGATGGATGTGCGTCGTGCAGGGCATGCACGGGTCGAAGGAGCGGACGGCGCGCAGGATGTCGATGCCCTGGAAGTTGCCGGGGGTACTCTCCTCCAGGATCGGCGTGTTGAGCGCGGCCTCCTCGTACATGCCGGGGATACCCCACGGGTCGCGCGGCGAGGCGTTGATCGTGGAGGGCGTGATGATCTGGTAGTTGGTGACGACACCCTTCTCCATGACGAGGTGGTGGGTGAGGAAGCCACGCCCCGCGCCCCAGAAGCCGACGCCCCGCTGTGTGCCGCGCTTCGGCATCTCGAACTTTGTGCTGACTGCGTCCTTGCCGTCCTTCACAAGTTGCATCGCCTGCCGCCAGCTGAGCAGCGCGACGAGCGCCGTGTACGCGACGCAGTAGGCGCGGCCCCGGTTGCGCTCGAAGGCGTTCCACACCTCGGGAACATGCCATTCCAGTTCCATCTCGGGCAGTTTCCCCTTAGGCAGGAGCAGCTTCAGGCTATGGCCCGTCGCCTCGATGTACGGGTTCTCGGGGATTAACTGCGCCTTCGCGGTGTTCCACATCCGCGCGGTGCACTCTGCGTCCATTGGCAAGCGATCCCAGCGGGGCGAAGTGGACCAGGTGTACTTCTCGCGCCAGTTCGGGGCCTGCGGACGCGGCTTCGTTTCCTTGTTCCACGGATGGTTCGGGCTGAGGGGCGCGCCGAGCGGATCGGTCGGGTACGGGTGGCTCTGCCATTCCTCGTAGAAGGAGTGCTCGACGAACTCCTCCAGGCCGACGTTGATGTTCTGCAACTTCGTCGTGACGAGTTCGCCGTTAACGATCACGCCTGGTGTCGCCCAGCGCCGCTCGCCCCACGCATTGCAGTTTTCGTATGTCCCGTCGTACGCATCGGGATCGTCCCAGACGCCGCAGTCAATCAGGTTTGCCTGCGTCCTGCCAACGTCCTTGTACTTCGGGTCGGCGTCGTAGAAGAAGTCCACAATGTCGTCGTAGACCGCCGCACACTTCTTTGAGTAGTCAAAGAACTGCTGCACGCGCAGGTAAATCTCGTTGAAGGTTGTGGTGTTCACGGTCGCGCTAATACCGCCCGGCACGACTGTCTGCGGGTGCGGGAACTTGCCGCCGATCAGGACGTACGCCTCCTTCGCGACGCGCGTCATGTGCAGCGCCTCGAGGTAGAGCGAACCCGTTAGCGCGTTCATGTCGGTCATGATCTCGCCGATGGTGCGGTAACCGTGGACGTTGGCATGCGGCGCTTCGGTCTTCACAGCCCGGTCCCAGAGGGCGGGGTTCGTCTTGCGCACGATGTTCTCCGAGTAGTCCGGCCCGGCGAGTAGGAAGAGATGGAGCGGCAGGTCGAGCAGGTATTCGAGGGCGAGGAGCATGTTGCGCAGCACGATCCCGAGCGGCGGGGGCCGGACGCCGATCGCCATCTCGATCGCCAGCGCGGAGCAGGTGGAATGTACGCCGCCGCAGACGCCGCAGGCGCGGCTCGTGATATAGATCGCGTCGCGCGGGTCGCGGCCCATCATGATGATCTCGTAGCCGCGGAAAAGCGTCGCCACCGAGCGGCTTTCGATCACCTTCCGCTCCTGCATATCCACGACCGAATGGAAGGCGAGCGCCCCGGCGACACGGGTGAGCGGGTCGAAGTTCTTCTGCTCGATGTGGCCGTTGCGGGCGAGCAGGTCCTCGATCTGGTCGCGCGTGAGCGTCGTCACGCCGCCGCCGTTGAGGTCCGGCGTCCGCTGGAGCCCGTACGGATCGCGGATATCTTCTTTGAGATAGGCGCGCCCATTCTCGTCGAACTCCACCGGTAGGTTCTTAAAGCACATCCCTGCCCCCTGCTTCTCGCGCAAAAACCTGGTCGGCACCCGCCAGGTGACGGTCGGTTCCCTTGAGTAAGTCTCGGAGCGCGATGAGCGCCCCATTGATTGTGGTCAAGTCTCCCGGCAGGGGCCGGGCATGACCCTGGATTGCCTGCAAGCCGCCGACGAGTTTCACCAGATGGCCGTCTGCCTTCCGCAAGTAGTACGCAATCCCCACAAGGTAGACGACAAGCACAACCACAACGATCACGATCGCGGCGATCGTCAGGGAGACGAGTAGCATCTCAATCACCTCCCGCACGGGACGCCAACGCGCCCTCGATCACACCGGAGTGCTCCTCGATCGCCGTCGCCGTCCCGAGAATGCCGACCGCGACGCCGATGGTGTCCTTCAGCGCGGCGATATTTGCCGTGTTCCCCGCAACACCCACACCAGCTTCGAGCGTCTTCGCGGCATAGTATTCGATCTGACGCGCCGCCTTGAATGCGCGATGCAGCAAATACCACGCAAGTGGCAGCACGACGACCACGGCAACAATCAGCGTGATCCACCAGATCACGTAGACGGCGGTCGGAACGGCAATGGCAACGATCATCGGGCGTTCCCTCCCTGCCGCACGACCGCGTCAATCGTTCGGACGAGGTGATCGTCAATGCTTTGCAACCCGCCCGCAGCCCGCGTCAGCGTGCCATTCAGGCGGGTCACCTCCGGGCCAAGATGACCGGTCTCCTGCTCGATAGCCCGCACACCGAGGGCAATCTTGCTCAGATTGCTCGCGCGCTTGCTGTATCCCTTCGCCTCGCCGCCGATGCTCTCCAGCGCGGCGATGATCTGATTGAGGTAGAC
>JAABUZ0100002783.1_pt1 | contig 27935 bp, 27 predicted proteins | sample 5562091 | NCBI WGS metagenome assembly JAABUZ01 (sample SAMN12813069, study PRJNA571459) | rock metagenome | isolation source: Antarctica rocks | place: Antarctica: Victoria Land, Linnaeus Terrace sud | collected 2015-12-21 | reverse complement strand
AATAGAGGTGCCGTTGAAGTAGAGTTGCTGGGCACGGCCGTTGAGTTTGGCGGAGACGTCCTTGGTCTCCAGTAGACCATGGAAGCTGGCCAGATTTGTTGTAGGAGCAAAATGATACAACAAGTTCATAGGTTTGCGAAGATTCTGTGGTGCAAATATAGACTGTTCAACACTGCTGTCATTGAGAAGCGCAGTGAACCCGGCTTCGATATTTTCATCCGCAAACGCGTTTAATCCCATACCAAAGAGATACGTTAACGGGGAGAATACTAGACGAGGAGTTACCAAAAGCCGATTGATAACATGAACAACGCCATTGGTTGTAATAATGTCTTTTGCGACTACACAGTTACCATCCGCAAGAAGAACGTTTCCGTGTGTTTCCAACACAGTGCTCGACCCTTCCCGCGACGTGACATTAAGTAAATTTTTGACATCCTGGTGATAAATAGTTCGGTTGATTGAATGTCGATCTAGAAGGAGGCGCAAATCGCTTTCGCCAACCGGAGTTGTCAAATAGTTCCATTCAATATACGTGAAGTCTCTAAAGGCTTCATTTGTCGGAGCCAAGAAAGTGCTGTTTGTACTGTTTGACACTAATGCACTCACATGATGTAACGACTCCAGCTCTGGTAATGTCTCGAATATCTGAAGGTTCGAAGGAGGTGTTGCTAACGGGAGGTCAATGACGTGCACGACTCCATTATCTGCTAGCCAGTCTTTCCTCCTGACACGACGTCCATCGACCATGAAGTCCTTACCATCATTTTGCACTCTCAACCCAAAGCCAGCAAGCGAAGTGAAGATGTGGCTGTTTGAGCTTTTTGATGTTACGGATTCCGTAAGTATGTGATGCCGCGGTAACGTTACACTAATATCTTGTATGCTGACTGCCTTATCACTCACGGCGAATAAAGTAAGATTTGCTCCCGGTTGATTCAAATAGGGTATCAGTCTAGATTGTTGTAAAATACGCAAGAACGAGTTGAAATCACCAGATGAGGACAGTAAATCCACGATAGTTGTTGAAGAAGGAGCTTGTCCTGATGCTAAACATGTGACACATAGTGTAAATAGGTGAGGAAAAGGTAGCATTTTCGTCCCCTGGTCATTGCATGTGAAGGGAGAGACGAGTTTTTGATTTTGACGCAACACGGATAATTGTTCACACACACTGAAGCCATGCAAGACCACCAAATCCCCTGCATGAACCAGGACACGCGTCCGATGGCTACAGAGGACATGGAAGTTGAGATGGCCACGAATGAAAGCAAGATCGTTGTCCTCCAGAGCACAGATGATGGGACAGCTGCATCGTTTCAACTTCATCAGGAAGACCACACCCTTGGCAATGCTCTTAGGTATATCATTATGAAAAACCCGGATGTCGAGTTCTGTGGCTACTCTATACCCCATCCGTCAGAGCCGAAGTTGAATATCCGTATCCAGACATGGGGTGAGACGAAAGCCAGTGATGCCCTTTTGCAGGGTCTAGATGGACTCGTTGAGATGTGTGACGTCATTGAGGAGACTTTTCGAGGAGTGTTATCAGGAAAGATGCATGAGTAGAGTTGCGGCGGAAGAGTATCACAGTACGGCGAATACTTACGAGAGCGCGTTAATATACTCGGGCCATTCCAAGATAAGGGGTACAAAAGCCTCCCTTTATTAGCGCCGTTTTCCTGTGCAGTGTGCAGCAAACGAGCATAATCCTATACCTATAACGCGGGAAATTAGGTTTCTATTGGAAAGGCTCAAACAGAGAATCAATTCTGTCGTGGCAATTGACCAAGCGGCTTAGATGGAAACATTCTGAGTGACTACTTCCGTGAAGTCCAGCTGACTGGGTTCAAAAGAGGTAGCGGTGACGGGATGAAGTAGCTCTGTGCACAACGAAACACGTTCTCTACGATAATAGATACTACTATACTCACGTGGCTGGTTCAATTACATTGATAGGTGATCAAACATTAGTTCTATGCTTCGTGATACTTTATAGGGTGGGCTCGTACTGTGTAGTAAAGTTCGAAATTCTCCACATCAGCACCCACATCAGCACGCGTGACACAAGCTCAAGGAGAAGACTCCCACGACAAATGCATGCCTTTCACGCCGTCGCATTCATACACGCGAATGGGAGCTAAGAGCCAAGGGTTGTCGTTTGAGCAACGCCTCAAGAGGCAGGCAATATCAAATATTCTCGATGATTGGAGTCTGGTGGCGATGCACGCCCTGAGTGAAGACGAGTCGTACACGCGGGCGAGATTACGATTGACGAAAGCACTCTTGAGTGCTTGATTACTGTATATATATTCTACCATACAAGAGCAAACTCTTTCTTTGTTTTCCTTGGTTGCTTCTCGCCCACGTGACCCTCACCAAAAGATCACGTGAACCAACTTTTTGTGGAGAATAAAGGAACGTCACCGCTGCAGGAAGTAGGGGTCTAGAAAGCTGAAGCAGACTTTTTGTCGATTGTGGGCCTGGATATTGGGTGGGCGCTAAGCTCTGGAGCTTCCCGGAAATTTTAAATGGTTCTTGAACATCCTTGGCACACTCAATCAAGCATGCGGCCTGCTCACCATGGACATCACATTCGAGCTTCGGCAGATTTTGCAGACTTTCGTTCACCGCTGTCTAGTCGTGTCAGACCATCTTCTGAGATTTATCTAGGCACACCAGCCAGTGCTGGCCTGCCTCACAGCACAGGGTTCGATGATATTAACACTGGCGAATGGTTGGGTGACTTGGAGACTTACCAAAGCACGTTGGAAGATATGGCTAATGTGCAACTAGCGGACTCCTTCAAAGGCGAGCTAGCTGCCATCGAGCAATGGTTTCGACTTCTATCGGAAGCAGAGCGAACGGCTGCTTTATACGCTGTCCTACAACAGAAGGAGACGACGCAAGTACAGACACGGTTTTTTATCACTGTACTGCAACAAAAAGCTCGGCACGACCCTATGAGTGCCATCTTGTCTCCTGCTCAATATAATGATAAAGATGGGATGCAGGCAAGATTTAATGAGGCGATGGACCGTCTTACGGTAGAAGGTGAATCACAAAAGGCACGAGGCATCTCACCTAGCCCTAGCCGTGAAAATCACCTCAATATCAATAGGACTACGTTTGGCGGTATGTTCCCTGATGCAGCGGCAGCTATTGCCTACCAAAGGGCGCAGATGAACAACAAACTGTCCAACTCTCCCAATCGAACTTCTTCCATACTATCTGGCGACAGAGGTGCTGCTGCAAAACACGCGACAGCCGGGGCTTGGGCATCACCTGTTGCGGACTATGCTCATGAGCCGCGCCCCAAGTCAGCTGATCCCACATCGTGGCGGCCCCTTATGAGAACATCACCTCGAGCCAATAACAGCCTTGATCCAGTAGGAGACATGTCTTCTCCCTTTATGGCTCCGAGTGGCGGCAATTGGGCAAGCATGGTGAATACGCCGGTGTCTTCAATGTTCCCCAGCTCGCAGCAACAGAATGCTGAAATGATAGGAAATCCAGCATCGACGAAACGCGCGGGCCTGGCATCTGTCAATGATCGACTAGTACTTGACCCGGTTACTCGTGGATATCAACAAGCATATAAGTCTGATTCGCCCGGGCCACGACCAGAATCCCACAATCCACTCATTGGTACGCCTTCATACATTGGGAACCGATCCTCCGCACAACCAGCTTCATCATATACCCCCAACTCATGGAATGTAAGCTCTTCTCCCCAGGTGACTGCACCTTATACGGCGAATGATGCCTCTTCCTTCATATCGGATTTCTACTCGGACGACAATCGCGGGCGTTCACCAAACACGAGTGGGCGGGGAATCCTGAGACCCCCAGAGGACCCAACGGATCCCACACTACTCCAAGATATCCCAAATTGGCTGCGAGCACTACGGCTCCATAAATATACCGATAACCTACAAGATCTGAACTGGCAAGATCTGGTGAATTTGAGCGACGATCAACTTGTGGCCCGAGGTGTTACTACAATCGGCGCCCGTCGCAAGCTTCTGAAAGTATGTCAATTTGATTAAGCAAGCTAAGTTTAGGTTTTTGAACAAGTGAAAGAATCTCATGAAATCTAAAGAATGCATTTTACATAGTTTCATACCAAAACATCATATCATTCTGCCGCACGTGACCGTTATAGATGTCCAATGTGAACGACCCCGGATTATGGTCTTCAGACGAAGAAGACGCACCTCGAGATGCTCGAATCGAGGAAGCTTTTGATAAGGACAAAGATATTGGTCTTTATAATGAGTATGGAATTGCAACAATTCCGGGTTCACCTTCAGATGTCGAATCGGATACGCAGATGGAAGCCGACGAAAGTATGTCGAGTTTTTATTCCGATCTACGGACTGCTGTCGGTTTCAAAAGGAAAATGCTTCCACACAAGAAGAAGCGAGGCCGAAGGTCTATAGCTGACCTAGATCCTTCCGGAGAAGTACGAGCTCTCCTTGGCGAGGCCAATCAGTATTTTGCAAATGGTCAATTGGAGAAGTCTCAAAAACTCCTCGAAGAAGTAATTCGCATCGACTTCAATATCTACGCGGCTTGGAAGACGCTTGGAGAGGTGCACTGCGATCGAGGTGACGAAGAGAAGTGCTTACTTGCTTGGATAACCGCAGCTCATCTCAAACCTAGAGACGCGAGTTTATGGATACAATGTGCGAAACTTAGTGAAGCTCATAATAGACGCCAGCAGACCATCTACTGCTACTCTCGTGCTATCACAGCAAAACCTAGAAACGTAGCGTTGATTTTTGAGCGGGCTCGTCTGTACAAAGAAAATGGCAATTTTGCAAAGGCGCTGGAGCAATATAAACATCTTCAGAAATGGTCCCCATTCCAAATGAATGTCATACGCGAGCTAGCACGAATCTACCATTATATGAAGAACCCTACAGAAGGAATCAAGTTGTATGAAGCGGCTTTAGCTCATTATAGAGCTAAAGTCAAATCACCATCAACTAGTTGCCCTTTCAGCTTGAGTGAGGTAAATATTATGGCAGAGCTCTACATAGAAGCTGGACGGTATATGGATAGTATCCACGCGATCAGATCCACATGTAGATGGTTAATTGGTCGTGGAGAAGAATCATATTGGGACAAAATAGTTGCAGACGACCGAGAATGGGATGCTGATGATAAGAGACGGCAAGAAATTCGAGATTATGTGCCACGTCAGAATGCCCAATATCGATTGCCAATAGAAATACGGGTGAAGCTAGGCATTTGCCGACTGGAAATTGGCAACGTGGAAGAAGCAGAGGAGCATTTCTTTTATCTGAAGGAACAGCAGCCTGAAATCATGGGGGATCTTTACTTCGACGTGGGAATTGCTTTGATGAAACACGAGTTCTGGGACCCCGCAATGAATCTCTTTGAACGACTTGTCGACACCAAGCAAAGTCAGAGCTCAGAGCTCTGGTTTGCCATGGCTGCTTGCTATCAAGGAACCGACGACGTATCAAGTGCTATCCGTTGTCTTGAGCGTATCGCTGCCAATGACCGTTCCAACGAGGATGCTAGACTGCAGTTGGCTGACTTACTCCAGAAATTAGATCGACGTGAAGAAGCTTTGGCTCTTCTTACAGATGTAGTCAAAATACGGCGTGAACCGGGAATATTGCCAGAGCGAAGCCGTCCAGAGGAGCTCATGTCCGTCGTTGCTGTTCGAAAGAGACGCTCAAGAAAAACTAAGCCGCCGAAAAGCGAAGTCCCAAGTATGCCACCGAAGAGTGTGGTTGTGTCGAAGGAAGCTGATGAAGAAAAGATAGCAGCGACCTTCCGCCAACTCGATGTTTTGCGACCAGGTGTCGAACGAGGCGTTGCAAATGATATTCGCGATTGGTTGCAAAATGCAGAACAGCTAGTCAAACTCTTTCGTGGGACCAAAGCATTATACCCTGCCGACAAAAGCACTGTGTTTAAAGGATTTTCCACTAGAATAAAGCGATCGACGACACCTGATCGAACAGCTGATGGGACTGCCTCTGTTCGTGAAAAGGACGGTAGAGGCAAATCAACGTCTCTAGATGTGTCAACCTCTGAATTTTTGGGCCTTCAATTTGGAGATTGGTTTGCAGTCTTTATGCAGTACGCACTGTTTTTGACAGTTCATCGAAGTCTTTATTTAGGGATAGAGATAATTCAAGCAGCAAGAGATTCCAGCATATTTTTCCAGGACAGGGCAAAAATGCACACCACATACTCTGTACAACTAGCTTGTGCATTGTATGCTAGCGACCTAGCAACAGTCTCGGACTGCGTACGGTTTTTCATGAACAAGTACCAATGCCGTCCTGAAACCTACCGCCTATACGCTGCAGCATTTTCATCCGGAACTTTACCTGCAATTGACTTTTTCTCTTCCAGTGCCAATCAAAAGTACATCTTGCGTTTGATCAAAGCAATTGACGCCTCTGTTAACGAAGAGAACATTCCAGGTATGGCGTCACTCCACGCAGAAACGCACCCAGACAACTCTACGTCGTTGAAACCAAAAGCTTATGATGCGCACGTGCTTCTACTCTATGGGCAAATCCTGAATTGCTGTCGTAGCCATTACTCGGCATTGAGTATGTATTCAGAGATAAAAAGGCTAATACAAAGACTATTTTATGAGGTCGTATGCGGTGGTTAAGGATGACCCGCTAGTATTGCTGCATATCGGGCTAACTTATCTACATATTGCCATGCAACGGCTTTCAAACAATCGGCAGCTGCAGGTTCTCCGTGGAATGAGCTTTGTATACAAGTATTATGAGAAACGCCGGAAAGGCGGAAGTTTAGAAAGCGTAGAAGCAGAATACAACATCGGACGCGCCTTTCATCAGCTTGGTATGAATTCTTACCGCAAATCCTAATTAATAGGTCTAACTTACCTGGCCGTAAAATACTACGACAAAGTGCTAGAGATGGGTGTACACTCGCTTCAAGCCACATTATGCCAGGAGACAGCGTATAATTTGGTCCACATTTACATGTCCAGTGGCAATAGTCAGCAAGCGCGTCGCATCACAGACCGGTACCTCTCCTTGTAAATTATCTTCATAGAAATAGAATCTAGTATTAATTCTGGGCGTGGGTTTGTTGTGGTTTTCCTTCAATCGAGCGGTGGGATCCGGGGGAGTTGCCCCTTTCCACGAAAAAAACCCAATCGACCACGAATCTCACAGCAGCACGGGCGCAGCCGCCCCCCAAAGAACAGCGCACACGCCTACAGTGGCAATACTCTAGAGCGTCTGTGCCTTAGAGTGTTTAAGGGCACGAGACTAGAAGCAGTTCTTCGCCTTGCTTTTGACTGGGTCGCCTCGTCTCTTATCAGGCCAATCAAGGAGGATTAGCGGGTCCGACAAGAGCTAAAAGCACGTCGCCACCTGCAGCAGAAATCCGCTCTTGCTGCTATCGAGGCGCGACGAGAACCGACGCCTACCGATCATTTGACCACCTTTTTCTAAGAATAGCACATACCGCGGGTATTTGAGAATGGGCGACCAGACGGAAGTAGATCTCGATTCCGTTATAGACAGATTACTGGAAGTACGGGGCAGCCGACCGGGCAAGCAGGTCCAACTTTTGGAAGTGGAGATTCGGTATCTGTGCACGAAGGCGCGCGAGATATGTATACAGCAGCCGATTCTCCTGGAGTTGGAGGCGCCTATAAAAATTTGCGGCGACATACATGGGCAGTATTATGACCTATTAAGATTGTTTGAATACGGCGGCTTTCCACCCGAAGCCAATTATCTCTTCCTGGGAGACTACGTCGATCGTGGCAAACAGTCTCTCGAAACCATCTGTCTTCTTCTTGCATACAAAATCAAATACCCTGAAAACTTTTTCATTCTTAGGGGGAATCACGAGTGCGCCTCCATCAACAGGATTTATGGATTTTACGATGAATGTGAGACAGACTTGATGAGTTTTATACTAACATTCAGGCAAACGAAGGTACAACATCAAGCTATGGAAGACCTTCACGGACTGCTTTAATTGTCTTCCTATTGCAGCCGTGATTGACGAGAAGATATTCACTATGCACGGCGGCTTGTCTCCGGAACTGAATTCCATGGAGCAGATTCGGAGAGTCATGCGACCGACTGACATCCCTGATTGCGGATTACTGTGTGATCTGTTGTGGTCAGATCCGGAAAAACTTATAACTGGATGGTCGGAGAATGACCGTGGTGTATCATTTACATTTGGGCCAGATGTGGTTTCGAGATTCTTGCAAAAACACGATATGGATCTAATCTGCCGTGCCCATCAAGTCGTGGAGGATGGATATGAATTTTTTTCCAAGCGACAGTTGGTTACTCTTTTTTCGGCGCCAAACTACTGTGGCGAGTTTGATAACGCAGGTGCAATGATGAGCGTGGACGAGAACTTGCTGTGTTCCTTTCAGGTTTGTCTCTGGGTAAAGCGTTTGCTGACTGTAGATACTGAAGCCAGCGGAGAAAAAGCAAAAGTACGTTTATGGAGGGATGGGGAGTGGGCGACCAGTGACCCCTCCACGGAAGCAGAAGAAAAAGTAGAGTATCAGGGTGAGATTGTCGCAGGAGAATTCGAGCCGACAGCATTTTTCCTTTTGTTTGCCAACATGTCTATATTATCTGCTATAAAATGCTGCTCCTCCTTTGATGTATTGCCGCTGCGAGTAGACCGGAGAGGACACAGAGTACGTGACGTGCGTGTATTTTGGAAAGGTTTTCTCCAAAAGTAAGGTCACCGCTCGGTTCAGTTTTATTCCGTTTCGTAAAAGGCTCAGTGGTCGATGACTTGATCTGACATTTTATGTATCTTGTCGATATGGCCTAAATCTCTTGCCGGATCAATAACATCCCTGACCAGCTGTTTCAGCACCTTGCTTTCCGGAAATCCGCTTTGCTCCTTACGATCCCAGAGCACAATTGCCATTGGCTGCGTATCTGTGAAGATGGAAATGCGGTAGATGCCGCCAGTGCTCGGTACGAGGCCCACCTCTCCCAACTCTGTTCCAAAGGTCGAGAGGAGCTCTTGCATGTTCCACGCGGCCCGAAGCATCAATTTGCACTGGTGTAAGTCAAATCTCACGCCGTGATGAACCACGTACCTGCGTGCAATACTCGATGCAGAGTCGAGGCAAGTGACGCGTGTCGGATGGTGTGGTAGCCATGTAATGAATGATTCGGCAGCGGGAATTACGTCAGAGAATGGACAAGACCCTGTCCACGGGTCTCGGTGGCTTCCAGGAGTGCACGCTGAGTACAGCGGCTGCAGCACAGCAACTGTTTACGCAAGCAACTGCACAACGACGGCTGCGGTGTGCAAAGCGAGTCCTTCTTCACCCGTACTCCTCCATCTCCTACATATGCCTGCTCCTCTGGACCCTCTACGCAAACACGCGAATATTCACGCACGCAGAAGTTGGAAGCAGCATGCTGTTGTTGATTGGTGTCACTATGGCTTATCTGGTCTTCATTGAAAGGATAACGGCTCCGTTTCTCGAGGATGCACGCAAGATCGAAGTGAGAAATGATATGACTCACGTTATGGACAAGGCCAAAGGACGCACATTCATTTACGAGTTTGCAGGGAATGTCATTGGCGCGATTTCAGCAACGACAAGTCTGGTGGGGAAGCCTTATTGCCGGATGGACGGCTGGGCGGTCATTTCGACCTTTCGCAGCAGACACATGGGCTCAGACTTGTTTGATATGCTGCTCGAGACCCTGCCTAAGGACTGTGCAGTCGAAGTGCCGCTGACCACGCTCGACACGGAGGCATTGCGTGTGCTTAACCGGCGTGGGTTCTTTCGTGTCAAGAGGAGTAAGCGCAAAGGGTTAGTGGGTATTTTCGTGCACCATGAGACGTGGCGTCTGGAGGAACTGACTCGGTGGGCGGAAAAGAGGGATGCAAAGAAGCAGTATTTTGAAGGATTCCAGTCTCATAAGATAGATTAATCCTCGCTACATGATGACCTCTTCGATAAACTCCTACTTCTTTGCTTTCGCTTTGGCTTCTCTCAGCACTTTCTGCGTCCCTGCAAGTGCATATCTGTGATTCCTTCGAAACTTCGAGTCGACACCTCTCAGCGACGGATACTTGCTGGTCTTTGGCTTCTTGATTCCATTCTTGTGAGCCTTCTTGTTCTGGTTATGCAAGGACGCGTTCTTGGCTGGCGGTTAGCAAGTCTTCCTTTCCTCCATACATTTGGCCATGTCTCGTCGTTGCTTGGGTAAAAACGGTTGCTGTTGTCAGGGTTGACCCTAGACCGAAAATCTACCTAGAAAAGGAGATATAATGGAACTGTAAGAAAAACAGAAAACATGCTATAGAGAAAAACGATCGTACGTGTTCCTCTGCCAGACGGTTTGTGTATATGTTTTTTGTTTTTACTGGCATCTTGGTGGCTGCCAGTGTCCAGCCAATCACAATGCTGCGATAAGAAATGTCAGTTTCGGGAAAGGGTTTCGGCAACGTGGACGAGAGATAAGCAAGAAGCGATGAACTCGTAACAAGAGCCTGATTGATGCATTTCACGCCGCAAGTGCGAGACAAAGGGACAGTCCTGCATGCTGACACACCCTCGATGGACGCATCGCACGGCATTGGCACGAATGAAGACCCGCCCCTTGGTGTCATCCTCCTTGGCGAAAGGAGCCAATGCCACAGGATGGGACACCCCGCGAACCCCGGCACTTTCCCGTTCCCCATCATAACGGAGCATGTTGTGCTCCCATCAACCTCCAACGATACGATTTACTGCCCGGAAGTGGTAAACACCGTCGTCGAGGCAGCCAAGAAACTGATTTATCGCGGTGCCGTCGCACTCATCACATCGAATGGACAGTTGGCTGGCCTTCAACGTGAAATTGCCAATCGTTGTAATGTACCAATTGCAACAAGCAGCCTCTTACAAATCCCCATGCTCATGGCTTGCCTGAAGGCTTCTGCACAAGTTGGTGTTCTCGCAGTCGACGAAAGGAAGCTCACAGAGTACCACTTGATTGCCATCAATGCAGACCCGCATCTGCCAATCATCGGCATGCCGAGGCATGGAGCATGGCAGACTGTGGAATCGGATGAGGTGTGGAACACGGACGAGGACTTGGAGAAAGAGCTTATCGGGGCGGCGAAAAAGATTCTTGAACAGTTTGAAAATGTTGAGGCGTTGGTCTTGGAAGATCCACGTATGACACCTTATGCCGCTGAAATAAAGGAGTCCATGCTCGTTCCGGTATTCACGATCGTTGACGTTGGCAAGTGGCTCTACTGGGCAAACAGAAAGATAGATGCATTCAAGGATTTTTGAGCAAAGCCTCAGTGACGCACAATACCTAACCCGCACTGTATTTACATCACCGTTGCATTCTTATTACGAAGGAAGCGAATAAGCAAGATCGTTAGAAGTTCCATGCGTTCTTTTATCATCATCAGTAAACCTTGTACCAAAACGCCTTTGGATATTTGTGGGGCAATCCCTTTGAACAGGCCTTGTGGGCCTTCAGTGTGAATGATGTAGCGCATGACATCTACAAACGACCTGAATGGTTTCTTCCCCGAGGGGCGTTTTGACTGTAACCCGACTTTTGCCACAATCAGAGGCTGCGTAAACATGGTTGCCAGGCTCTTTGACAAAGCTCCGAGCACTTGTGTTAGCACGATAAGCGGATCAAAAGTCTACCAAAAGAATCTATCGGAGACAGGGATTGCTTATGAGGAAAGGCAATTTCACGTACTCTTTGGTACGATCCATATGTAATTGCGGGATTCACACAGAGCACCAAGCTTGCCTTCAACCCTCGCCATAGACCCGTGATTCCGTCGTCGTCGATGACACCAATGGCTGTATTGTACAGACTCTGCCCTTTCCCCGAGCTTTGAGTCTGTTGACGGGTTGTTACTACCGACACCGGTATCGTGAACACTTGTGCCAAAGCTCCAGCCACAGTCCCAAGGCACAATTCTGCAGCGGTCGATAGAGAGGTTGAGGAGGAACGTTTGAGGTATGCTAAACGCACAGTCCTGTACCAGTAGAAGTAGGCAAAGTTGGTAGATGCAACTCCAATCAAATTACCGGCGATACCTCGGTACAAGCCCATAACCCCATCACGGACGAGAATCTGGAGGAGAGCGTCTGACGTAGAGTCATAGAACATCGTTTCATCCTGTGACTCTATGTCTCCTCCTGTTTCCTTTTCCTGCACCTGTAGCCTTGTTTTCACTCTAATCATCGTTAGCCTGCGATACATTAATCTGCAGCCTACAGATCCAATGGGTAGACAATGGCGTTGGCAAGAACTGCACCAGCAGCCCCAGCAACTGCATACGCCGCTGGAGATATTGGTGCCTCTGGACGAGAAACGACGCCCATTGTCTTGGCGATGCTTGAAGAAGGGTTTTGGGATGGAAGTTTCGATCTGAATTTCCCCGCGAATGTGAACATGAACATGGAAGAGCGCGCCACCAAATGAAGGTCCAAGAGGCCGAGGAAGCAAGTGGGCGGGCATGAGCCAGTGCTAACAGCCAGGTTGAAAAGCAAGCTGCCTCCTTTTTGGCAGTCTCCGACCTGCACAAAGCTCTCAATGCTTCGATTGTTGCGGCGGAGAAGTATCTCTCTCTCCGCCTGGAAGCGAATGAACTCGATAAGAAGGAGGCATTCAAGGCAGCTTCGGAAAGAAACTTGGCTCGCGCAGAGACAGTGAAAGAACGAATCAATACGAAAAAGTGTATTTCTCAGCTCAGTCCGCAAGAGAGAATACTATTGAAGTCGTCCAGGATCCAAAATAACGTTTTCCCACCATGGAAGGCAGATCCATCAGATGAAGATTTTAGGTCTGAACTATTCGTTGACGCATCGGGCCTTCCAGCATTATCTATTTCACAGGAAGCGTCCTTGAGAAGTTGGAGCCGGCCAAAAGGCATCTGGAGTTCTCCTCGAATTACGAGCTCAGTGGACAGCGACGCAGGTATATCTCTTGTTCAGAATCAACTTAGTAATTGCTCTATTGTTGCCTCTTTTTGCGCCGCTGCTGAACGAAGAAACGGCTCTCGTGATCAGTTATCGCAAATCGTGTTTCCGCATGGCACCAAGGACGGAAGTGTGAGTGAGAATGGAAAGTATGTGGTGAAGCTCTTGATCAATGGGTGCTATAGACGAGTGGTTGTTGATGATTTCTTGCCAATGTCCGCGCAAGGACCGATCTTCACCGTCTCACAGTCGTGGCCCGAATTGATCTGGCCCGCCATTCTGGAAAAGGCGTATCTCAAAGTCATGGGCGGCTATGATTTCCCTGGATCGAACTCTGCAATGGATCTCTATGCATTCACCGGGTGGATCCCAGAGCACGTCTTTCCACATTCTGAAGATTTCAATATCGACCGCGTATGGAAACGGGTGTACAGGGCATTTAAGTTTGAAGATGTCTTGGTCACTCTAGGGACCGGAAAACTGACACCAAAGGCAACCGATATTGGTCTTGTTGCGAATCACAACTACTCTGTTTTGGACATGATGCTGTTTCATGACCGACGACTCATGCTGGTCAAGAACCCTTGGGCTGCGTCCAGCGATCTTTGGAAGCTTAAAGGACCCGAAATTTTATCCAGTAAAGTAGGGCCGACCGAACGTGGGTGCGAATGGATCGAATTTGAGCACGTTTGTAGGTACTGGGAACGTATGTATCTCAACTGGAACCCGGAACTTTTCAAATTCCATCAGGATGTGCACTTTACAGCGGAGGTTCAAGATTCGGCTGATGATGATGTGTCTTCCCGGATGCAATACACCTTTCGGAATACAACGGATCAACAGATTTGCCTGTGGGCTTTGATATCACGCCATACAAGCTCCCTCAAACCCCTCCCCGGATACCTTAGTTTACACATGTTTGACTCTGCGACACGTGTACACGGTAACCAAAAACCATTCCAGGAGGCACCTCTTCTCGATTCTCCTCAGCGCCTAGTCCGACTCCATCTAGGAGCTCAACTTTCAGCCACAGCAGTGCTTGTAACCGAGGATCTGCCAGCTGGGAAATACAACTACACTCTCTCGACGTATTCTAGGGAACAAGTTATTGTCTCCGAAGCAAGCTCGTCTTTCCTTTATTCTGCAGTGGCAGAATCAACATGGACTTCACAGTCTAATGGTGGCGGATTTGGAAACCCTGACTACAACTATTCTCCACAATTTGCATTGGATGTGAGTGGGCCGTCAGATGTTTTGTTTCGCCTCTCCTCTGACGTGTCGACAGCAGTCAACGTGCATTTGCTCTGGGGCACTGGCGTACCATCATCCAAGTTACTGCTTCGAGACATCGTCTGTAGTAGTCCAGAGTACCAATTACGGAAAGTGCTGGTAGAAGCCCATATTCGTCCCGGCAAATATACGCTTGTCTGCTCCACGTTCGAGCCTGGTGTAGGAGGTGAATTTCGACTCAATGTCCAAGGAACTCAGCCATTTACTCTGAGACCACTGGCCAATGAGAAGTCCGCTAGATTGCAGCAATCTCAAACTCTCGACTGGCATGGTGGCAAGATCATCAACTTTACATTTTCTGGCGAACGTCTGACGACGGCTTCTTTCTCCCTAAACTCTGCATACTCGGCAATTGCACGACTACTGGAAGATGGTGTTCTCCTTCGAGTATCAGGGAACCGCGCTGAGAAGGAGATCAATCTGTCCGACGTTGTAATACTTGGGGGCAAAACTTACTCGCTCCAGGTTGAACGCATTGGTGTTGGTGAGGGCGTGTGCGAGCTCACCTGCTTCACCAAAGGAATACGTATAACATTTGGGGGCTAAACACTGCATTGGGAGGCCTGATAGGAGTTGAAAGTGCATTTTTTGGCGCGTCTACACATAATTACGTAGCGGTAGATAAAATCTCTGGAAATTGAGCACGTGACATTCGACTTGAATTAGGGCAACGAAGCAGTCCACCAGAGGGAGATCGAACTTCACAATGCCACCAAAGCTCGATCCTAATGAGGTCAAAATCATCCACTTACGAGCGACTGGCGGAGAGGTAGGTGCGTCTTCTGCGCTTGCCCCCAAAATCGGCCCGTTGGGGCTGTCGCCCAAAAAAGTGGGTGAAGATATTGCAAAGGCGACCGGCGACTGGAAGGGACTCAGAGTGACAGTGCGCCTGACCATTCAGAACCGCCAGGCTGCCGTGAGTGTCGTTCCATCCGCATCTTCCCTGGTCATCAAAGCCCTTAACGAGCCGCCGCGCGACAGGAAGAAGCAAAAGAACATCAAGCATGCAGGTAACATTGAGATGGAAGAGATCATCAAAATTGCGCGCACGATGCGAGAGTATAGTCTTGCAAAGGACCTCAAAGGAACCGTCAAGGAGATCCTTGGGACGGCGAACAGTGTTGGGTGCAGAGTGGACGGGAAGAGCCCCAAGGATGTGAGCGACGAAGTTGAATCCGGTGAAGTAGAAAGTGAGTGTCACGCTTGGCCACCAGCTAACTCTAGTACCCGCAGAGTAAATAAGAGAAACCGTTGCACGTCCTGTGTCCGACACACGTTGTCTGTCCCTGTTTGCCACACTCTGGGTTGCGTGGGTCACATTTCGCAATCCAATTTAGGTGCAAACGAGATGAAACTACAAACCCCGCCTCTACTCAGCGGCTCTTTTACCCTTTCTTGAAAGACTCGTTCCGTGATTGCGGACATTTTGTCTCGTAGACTTGTTCGTAGTGTCGTGTCTTTGATCATACGTTACGCTGAACTTCGACGACTCCAACTCACAAGGACCATGAATAGAACCATGCTCCGAGCCGCTCGGTTCTCGCAAGCTTGGCCCCAAATGCGCAACGCTGCGCCGCGGCTACAATCCCGCGCGTATGCAGACGCCGCGGTCCCATCCGACAAAATCAGGCTGTCGCTCAGTCTCCCTCATGAAGCGCTCTACTCGGCCTCCGACGTCATACAGGTCAACATTCCAGCTACGTCTGGCGATATGGGTGTCTTGGCGAACCATGTGCCCTCCATCCAGCAGCTCAAAGCTGGCTTGGTGGAAGTGCTTGAAGAATCTGGCTCGAGCAAACAATTCTTTGTCTCTGGCGGGTTTGCTGTCGTGCAACCGGACTCCAAGCTCACCATCAACGCCATCGAGGCATACCCTTTGGCCGACTTTTCCTCGGAAGCGGTGCGAAACCAGCTTTCGGAGGCACAGCGCGCGGCTAGCGGGAGTGGCAGTGAGCAAGACATTGCAGAAGCACGTATCGAAGTGGAGGTCTTGGAAGCTCTACAAAGTGTTGTGAAATAGTTGACAATATGCGTTGGTATTTCCAGAAGCTCTCGGCTGGTCTTTGGATCCGTTTTCTATGCCCATTGCCCATACTAATCTGTACCCAACGTGCATTGAAATACACCTGCTGCGTCTGAAAGCAGGAACTATACCCTTCAGTTTCGCTGAAGTCTGTTTTGAAAGATTAAAATCGATTAGAGCCATAGAATTGAACAACGTCACGTGCTGTATTGAATATTTTTTCACAAGCTCTTAATCTATTTATTGCCGAATTAGGTTATTCGCGCCTGTAGCTCAGTTGGTTTAGAGCATCAGTCTCATAATCTGGAGGTCGTGGGTTCGACCCCCATCAGACGCATTCACTTTTTGGATGTATCGTGAGAAGTTCTTTTTTACAGTTATGCCTTCCAAACGCACACGGAGCTGTCGGCCATTCCTCCACTCAGCAGGACCTCCTTGCCATGCAACATCCCAGCCCACAACGCTTTGACTCGCCCATCATGCTTCTTCAGTTCTACGTCTATCTTTCCAGTTTGTATGTTGATCGCCCTGATTACTCCGTCATCACTATTGACCCACACTGCGTCACCACTGGGCCGAAAACAACACCGTGGAGAACTATAATTATCCTGTGGCGCACCTGTTCGGGCATTCTGCACCACATTCGGCTCCACTGAGCTGTGATCGAGGTATAGAAAGCGCATAGTTGGAGCACTAGTCGTCACCACACCGTACTGTTGCGGATGTGTGGGGCTGCGTGCGATATCCCCACAACAGAAAGAGACCCAAGAACCCTGTTCGGCAAGATTGTATTGACGAAGTGGGTTGGGGAGATTCGCCAAGTCGTAGTAATAGAGGAAGGTTGAGTCTCTTTTGGAGACGATAAGCACATCCTTTTGGTCTGCTTCGGTGAGTAGTAGTGCTTCTGGATTACTGGACAGTTCAATTGTGCCTAGCCAAGTATCACCTCTCGGTCCATACACGTGAATCCGTTTATCGTACCCTGCGGTGACGAGGTGCTTTGAGGAAGTCTTCAGGTGTACCGCATACTTGTCATGTTGTTTGAGTGTTCTATGAACCGATCCCGTCTCGAAATTCACAACATGCACGCAGCCATCCATCCCGGCGGTAACCAGGAATCCATTATCTTCCATGACTGAGAGGATGGGAGAGGGATGCAAGTCTGACAAGACTCGTGTCAGCTTGAGAGTCTCACCATGGTGAATGCAGAGTGTTCGGTCCGCACAGGCGGTCACTATATATGGAATCTCATTCGCATTCACCACCGTAATGAAAAGCACGTTGCTGCTTATCCCTTCGAGCAGCTGAGGTACACACGGATACGGAAGTGTCTCCTCTTCTTGTATCTCCTGGACCAATTCGTATTCCGGGGAGACACTAAACATTCGTCGTTCCTCCAAGATGGCCTCGAGCGTCATGCCATCACCCGGCTTGGCTGCTTCCTCCTCGTCCAGGCCAATCTCCTGGAGGAAGGAGTCCAGCGTCTGCTGAAAATTCGACTTCAGAAATCTTGCAATGATCAAGTGCGGTGAATCAGACGATGGTATCTACATCATCTTCCACGATTGAATCTATGTAAAGACACCGACTGTGCAAACACCATATAGCTCCCCTTTCCTACGCCCGACAATCCAATAACGCACTGTGCTTTTGCCAGCCGAGGCCTCAAAGCACCGAATCTGCTGTTGGTCCACAGTCGCTTTAACGGCGTCGACTACATCCTGATACTCCCCCCGCGCGTCCCACTCAGCTACCTCTAGCCCCTGAACGCCTTTCATTTGCACAAGCTCTCCAAATGCACGCACATCTGGCACATCCTGCCCGTCGTACGAGACTCTGAACTCCTCAAACGGCTCGTCAGACTCGGTGCTGTAGAATCTGTTTTGGAGAGCTGGAAAGAAGCGCGGCTCCTCCTCCTCCTCCTCCACCTTCCCTCTTGTCGCCCGCACACGATTCTGCTGGTCAGAGGCCTTGTTCAAGAAGGCGGAATAGGCTTCGTCAGACGACATGAAGCACGATCGTCGTTGCCCAGACCACAACAACGACGTCGAATGCCGCTCCAACGGCTGCTGACCTAACCGCCGTATGGCAGCAGAAAATACCGCCGCAGCGGGCGATCGTAATTTCAATCTGCACGCCGAAGAGCAGGATAGCAAGGCGGGGTGGGAGATGGAGCGCATGGATATCGATGCAGCATCCAACGACACGGTCAAGCCGACGAATGATGCCAACGGACTCGGAGGCGAGCCTCGGCCAGAGGCAGTGAATTTGCGAGGAGTGGATAACTTGAGCTCGGCCGAAGTACTGGCTTTTGCAACCTCTCACTTCTCGACCTCTCCGATAGTGGACTGGGTGGACGACACTTCGTGCAATCTGGTATATGCGGACGCAGGCACGGCAAGTAAAGCATTAGAGGCACTGTCTGTCTCCGCGGATGGAATCACGCCATCCACGCTACGCATTGCACATCCTCTCTCCACAAACGCAGATGCACGTCTTCAGGTAAGAATAGCCTATCAGAACGACAAGAAAGTACAGGGTGCGCGAGTTCGCAGCAAGTATTACCTCTTCCACGGTGATCCACATGAAGACCGGGATCGGACGATGAGGAGAGAAGCGGACGGGCGGCGCCCTCGCGAACGACGGAGGTCACGCGGGAGAAGGCGCAGTACGAATGGAGATGTGGATTTGTTCCCAGAGCGCGCTCGCAGTGCCAGTCCGCTAAGAAACAATTTCCGCTCAGACAAGGCACCTGCTGGTCCAAGATCGCATCATCGACGACACGACGATGACTTATTTCCCAGCAAAATCTCAAACGCGAACCAAGTGGCGGCATCCAAGCCGCTGGACGAAAGAATCGGCCCGCTGCCGAGTAGAAGACATGCAAGGACGCGAGCAGAAGATCTTTTTCGGTAGAGGTATCCTGCTCTGTGTAGAACTAATTACATATCATAGAAGCTTCGTCTATGCGCCGGAAGCGTCACCTTTTGTCCAGCGGTGTCGGAAAAACGGAAGCCGCGCTTTCATGCTCCCTTTCAACTCTGGCTTTGATGCCATGGCGTGAAGAGTCCTTTCCGATGTCTTCCCCCGTGTAATCTTGGCCTGCGAGGTTGCATTCGCCTCCGTCCCGTTTTGGCGGTACTCCTGCAGCTTACCATCCCACAGTCTTTGATTTCGCTCCAAAGCGTGAACTGTCCACTGCATATTTGGAACCAAAGAAGAAACAGCCCTGAACAGAGGTAAAGCAAAGTACTCGATGAAACTGGTTTGGCCGGTTGCCAAAGCAGTCTCTGGATTCATGTCATCGCCAAATGGCAAAGAAGTCGGGACATGGAACTCCTTCTCCAACAACCGTTGCCTTGCAAATTCCTCAGTCAAATCATCAGCCCAGCGGCTAGATATATCATGCGAACGAACCTGGTATTAGATTATTTTAGGGAAGCCACATACGACGTTGCTGATATCGGCGCATTTGATGAGCATTCCACATAGCTGGTTCCTCTTCCCTTCATCGCTCTGTGACGAGATGTCTTCAAATTTCCGCAGATAGTCAAAGTGCACAGCCATGTCTGTTGCCAGAATGCATTCGAAAATTAGCTTCCGCATTTCCGGCGCCTGAGTCGACGGCCAGTAGTTGAGAAGGAGTTGCGCAAGAGCCGCGGAATGAAAGTTTTCTAGGATGCTGCGGTCGTTGTAGATCTGTGCCAGTGGGGTCCGCTGGTCAACTAAAAACTGGTTATTGACTCCCGGATGGCCAACATCGTGGCCGAGTGCCACTATACACAGCGTAAAAGCATCAATAGGCCGCAACAATGAAGCAATAGGATGTATCTCTGGTTTAGGTGAGGGTGAGGAGATGGACGGCTGCAAGGGCGGAATGATTCCAATACATGTCAGAAAGTGAAAAGTAGCCTGCAGAACATCAACTGCGTGGCGAAAGTTATGGTAGGGGTTGTTGGAGTAGGATGCCCACATATCTCGCACAAACTCAATGAGGCGATCTTTGTTAGCCAATACGAAGTGGTGATCTACCTTGTGGTAAACTGTACGGTTCCACGCCCTCGAATGTTAAGGCATGGTTAAGGAGGGTATGGGTTGCATAGAGTAGTTCATCCTGAGAGAGGTCATGAGCGTGAAAGTTCCACTTATGCAGGGCGGAGTGCACTTTCGGCTTGTCGATGCCAGGAGAATCAAGAGAGGGGTAATTTCGGCAGTCCCCGCTGTCCGATGCAGCGAATAGCCGAGAGAGGAACTTAGAGGCAGCTATGTTTTGCTGAAGGATGGTATTTAGTGGCGATAGAGGTAGATGTAATAAGGTGGTGGAATCCCGCGTGGAAGGCCCAAGCCGCCTACGCATCCTTGAGAGAAGCGTGCGGCATCGTGCATGCTCCAGTGGCGAACGTATGACGTCCGATGCTCCAAGATCCAAAAGGTGGAACATTTTGTCTTCGTCAACGGACACAAGCGCTACAAGTTCAAGCACGTTAGGGGTCGTTGCAGCACCTGAGACAATGTACCTCAACAACATGGTCCCGTAAACCGAGTCATTCAGCTGGCTCGGCAGCTCTCTCGTAAGCGTATCCTGAGGCTCCGATTCTGGAATACCAATCAGCATGAGTGCCGGTGAGTGTGAGTTGGAGAGTAGCGACAAGCCCGACCTCGCCGACCCACAGGTTGTCACTTGCTTGAAGAGATCCACAAGCACGCTGACATTCTTCGTGATCCAAGGTTCGTGATCCGACGATGGTCTTTGCGACTCGTGGGTGCCCACACGGTAGGTGTGGTCGCCATGTGGGTGCCGACAGTCGACGTATATCACAGTCAGGGAGGGCTCTTGCTCCTCGGCCGTACCAGCCATGACCCGACTTCACCAGCCTGCAAGTAGCTGACGTTGTGCGTGCAAGCAAGCCTCCTTGTATAAGGGTCAGTTGCAGGTAGAAATATCTGTCTGTGGCGATCGGTTTGACAGGGCGGGCGCCGTGCGGGAGATGGGGTAGGATCCACAATGGCGATTTCCCAAAGGGTGGCGTTGGGTGTGAAAGTGGGGATCGAGGCCCAAAGAAGAAAGGGTTCGTTCCTCGCTTCTGGGTGGGGTTGGATCCAGGCTGTCGAGCCGGATGGCGACGAGGATGCCACTTGGGTCTCTCTCTCACTGTAGCTTTCGCTAGCCAACGGCGGGCACGCTGGTGGCACAGAGTTTGTCACGTCCTACGGAACAGCTTGCCGGCATGGCATCGAGGAAGGAGCAGTGAGCAGACCCGACTCGGGAGGATAAATGCCATAAGGAGCCTGATTGCCTCAAAAGGTACGAGGATGCCATCCCGAAGCGGACAATTCCTCGGTCACGGATCGAGTAATCCCACCAATCACAGGAGAATTGCCTCCGAATTAGGCAAAGGCAACAGACATGTAGGAGGTCAGTGCGCGTTTGAAGCGCCTTACTCGACCTTCCATCAGCGGGTACGTGGGTGCCAAGGATAAGCGCCGTGTAGGCGGGTCGCTCTTCTCCGCAGCCCCCTTGCCCATACCGCCTCGATGGACCCGGCATGGCTCTGAATGGATCTACCATGATAGGTGGAATACGATATATCTCTAGGGCTGACAGGACATCTCCAACAGGGTCACTACATGTCCTGCTTTGTGACAAGCAGTCTGCTGAACTTCGCTACGCGTACTTGCCTTTCAATTCCACAGCCTTGGTGATGTACTGCTTCTCCGCATCCTCCTGAGTCGTGCCCTTTGATTTGTTCCAGGCCTCCCATTTGTATTTTCCCTTGAGGTCGAACATTCCCGGCTTGGTAGTGTCATTGTCTCCCACATTAACCTGCTTGTACAACCCATACAACTACGCGTTAGTCAATTCTGTCGCGTTGCTTACATCGAGCAGTTCTTGGTCATTGGGTCGTTGCGTCAGGTTTTGTACGTGTTGCACCGCCTTTTCAAACTCTGCGGACGGCATTGGTGCGTTGCGCGTTGGGCTTTTGCGGGAAATGTGGAGTTTGTGGAGTTGAGGAGACCACGTGAATTGGATTATGAGCGTGGCGCTTACGAGTATTGTATGGGTGATCTCGTCCCTTTTACACATAGCCCATTATAAATACAGATAGTCTACGTTTTCTGCTTCTTGGCAGGCCTCTTTCTCGTATCACTCCCAGACTCATCCATATTATCATCCGATCCACTGCTCTTCGCGTTCTCGTCAAATTCTTCTGCAACTTCACTGTCGCTATCCGTGTGGAAATCTTCATCCACCTCTTCTGAATCCTCGTCAGCGCTACCACGATCAACAGCTGCATCGCTGGAGTCATCGTCATCTGATAATTCATCTCCAAGTGCAGCGGCAAGGAGCGCAGAGTTCTATTGTTAATGTTTTCACGAGCCGTGCTTACGTCTTCCTCGGCAAGGTCGTTCTTTATCCGGATGTTCTTGGATTTGAAATAATCCTCCAGTGGCTTTTGTTCCTCACTGCAAATTAGTCAATTCGTTGATATAGGAATAGAGATACCGATTGATATTCATAAACTGATGTTCTCCGCCCTCGGCCAGGGCAAATGTAAGATCAAATGTCCTCGATGCGGAGACAGAAGCTCCAACACGTGAAAGTGTGACTGATCGGACATGAGAGATGGGAATGTAGATTGTCGGCTTAGGAATAAAAATAAAGCTTTTTTCCAAACAGTAGAGCCATCCTTCGTTCGCCTTCATTGAACACTTCACGGCAGCTTGACCATGATGACTTTGGAAGGACCCTGGTGTGGTTACTTTACGTCCTGTCAATCCTCGAAATATCTGAGTGACCACTTCATGCGCAGAGTTGTCGTATTTCCTTTTTAATTTATCAGCATATTTTTCATCAAACTCAGCATCCTCCAGGTTCAACTCTACCTCAATTTCCTCCTCCTTGAGAAACTGAAGGATGATGAAAGGGTAGCGGGTCTGCCCTTGACGAAGTGGTGGATCCAGCCCAATGACAATCATGTTGTGCGTCTCATCAGGCTTTGGAAGAAGGAAAATTTTCACAACAGAAGTGTACTGGATCTTGTAATCGTACGTCTTGCCACGCAGTCGAAGAGACGACGGATACATGTCGACATCGTAACGCCCACGCGGGGTGAGAAACAGGATGTCAGAAAAGGATACAATGCTCTCTCCAGCAACTTCTCCAATTTCTGCCTTATCTCGAAGAGTCTGGTAAAAAGCAGACGCCGCGTCTTCTTGTTCCGCATGGTCGTCATCATTGCTACTATTCTCACTGGCATCCTCGTCCTTGACAACTTGGCCGGGAACATAGAATCTCATTTCAACCAATTCATCTTTGACGGCACCAAGGCTAGTAGTCCCATTTGTCTCCTGCTTTGGATGATCTCCCTGTAAATCGAATTCCAAAACCACCTCGCTCTTGCCGGCAAGATTTGAATTCGTTACATTCGAGAATGGAATCTCAAAGGCTGGCCTGTTTTGTACGGTGAACATCATTTCATTCTTTCCAAATTTGGTCTTGCCCCAGTTCCACCCTTTGACAGAGTGTTCCCGTTGTTCCAGGTTTATATTGAAGAGAAGTTTTAGCGTCCGCTGTAAGGTCTCGAAATCATCTTGCTCAAAGCCGTCAAGCTGCACTATCCCTTTCTTATTCGTGATAATCTTACATTCGTAGCCGCGCGCTGCTCTGGACCATTGTGCGATGCGAATTTCGCTGGCTTCCAACGTCCACGGGTCGCCTTTTGCTGGCTTCCATCCCAAACCCGACGCGACAAACCTTACTCGTCCAGATGCTTTGGAAAGGTTCAGAAACACATTTTCAAATTCCGTGACTTCTGCACTCATGGCGAGAGATGGGATGCAATTACACGCGTTGCAGTATTATTGGCGAATTTAATTACGAGACGAATTTGGGAGAGACTTCTTCTACCGTCTAGCTCTACCTAGAATACTCCGAGCCCGAATCCGACGCTGAGTCGGAGTACGATCCTGATTCAGAAGAGGCAGAAGATACGGGGGCATTCTTCAGATCCTCTCTCAGTTGCTCCGTCACAGCACCCAGCCCTATACTCGTAAAGTAATTGATGGCAAAACGCATATGACTCGCGCCCACCTTTGGGAACATTCCCGAGAGCGCGCCCGCAAGGAATGGATCTTCCAGCTTTTCTTTCAGCTTCCTCAGGCTCATTGCCTCACTCAAATCCTGGAAGAGAATTTTGATGAAAATGCGACTACTACTTGTTGTCTGCTCTTCGCTCAGGTGAACACCGTGCATGACCTCCCACCCAAGCGAATTGGTTGCAAAAAGGTGGGAAAAGAACTCTGCAATGTTCCGCAGCTGATTTGTATCATACTGATGAATAACATCGTAGTAGCGTTGGAAAGCCATGGCGTACATATCGGCCCATTTCCTATGCAGCTTGCAGAACCTCTCACCTATAAGCCCAAAGAACCTGGAGTATGTACGCCCCTGAGAACAGGAATCGATCACCATCTGGCACAAGACGTACTCCTGGCTCTCAGCCAAATCGAGTTTCAAGAGTTTATGCACACATTCCTCAAAATCGATGCTGGATTGTATAGTGAGATAGATTGTCTTTCGTAGATTAGAAATATCTGTATTCGTTCGATCAAGTATTTTGGTGGCACCATTTTGGCCCATTACAATTTGCTCACCCCCATCATCGCTGTCACTTTGTCCACTCTCTGCCACGTCATCAGATTCCGCACCCTCTTCGCCTAGGATCTCTGTTTTGATTTTGGCGTACTCGTCGTCTTCCTTATCGAGATCAGATGTTAACTTGAAAACATTGAGTCCTTCTTCTGCATCTAAATCCTCATCGTCGAGACCAATATTGTGCGTTATCTGATCTTCTTCTTCCACCAAATCGAGCTCGCTTGAAATGGGCGGGTTGTCTTTGTATCTGTCTTTGCGCACTTGAAACAGGACCTCGATCATATACTGGACACGCTTCTCAATTGTACCTTCATGAAGTATAGCGCGAAATCGTTCAAAAGCAGCGTTGTTGGCCTTTGGCGCAGCCTCTTGTAGAAATGCACCGACTTCTCTCATGAAGCCAACTGCGATCTCAACAGAGTCGTCGGAAGGTCGTTCAAGGAGGAGAAAGATAAGTTGGAGAGCAATAAATTCATTCACGACCTGGTGGTTACAAAGGTGCGCAAGAAATGAAGTGGAAGACAAACACACAGGCTTGTCGTTGCGACGAAAGGCTTTTCGAAATTGAACAATGAGTCGCTTAATGAGTAGCTCCCCTACTTGTGGGAGCTTTGTGTTGATGACGGCGGCCATCGTTGCATAGATGGGCGTGAATGTAAGAGAGACAGCCTGCGCCTTCATAAGACTGCGGCAAAAGAGACCGCGACCTCGAATGAGATTGTGCTGGAACAGCTCGGGAACTATCGACTTGATGTTGCCCGTGTTGATCTTATTGATAAGCCCATTTATCTTCTTCTTGAGATTTTCCCATATTAGGCGCTGATACTCTTTGCTGCTCTTGTCCGTGAACTGGGCTTGCAGAGCACGTAAACGGGCCGGTGGAATGTAGACACCTCCTGAGCGAGTATTTATAAGCCGTTCATACTCCGCCTTTGCATCAAAAGGTGCTTTTTCTTGCCTCGGTTCCCCTTCCGCCAATCTCTGTGCCAGCTGTCGCTCTCTCTCTCTTGCTCTCTGAGGGTCTACGTCGGGTAAGAGATGGTTTCCGTGGATGGTCGCTCTTCCAGCCCCTACTTCTTCTTCCTGCTGAACACGCATATGGATGGGTGACGCAGACCGCGACCTCCTCCTCCTCTTCTTGGGAGGCGAGTGAAGGGCCGCTCCATCTGCCCTCTGGATGGTGGACTTTACCAGCACTTGCATCTATCCTGTGCCTAGCTCGCTTCCACCTTCCCAATTTGAAACTCCTTATCGGATGGGCCGACGGAAATCGGCGGGAAGGACCAAATTGCACTCCGAAATACCTCCACAGACACAAATGACCGTTCACTCCAAGCAGCAGCAGGAGCAGCAGGAGAAGGAAGCCAGCCCCTATGGACGCAAACTACGCTCCCAATTCGCCCTCGCAGACGACTACGTAGCCATGAATCATGGTTCCTACGGAACTTCCCCAAAGTCCGTTTTGGCGACACGAAGGAAGGTCCTTGATTGGTGTGAAAGCCGCCCCGACTTCTTCCTCAAGTGGAACTACTACCCCGAGCTAGTCCACTCCCGCGAAATGGTAGCTCGACAGGTCAATTGCCCAGCGCAGGACCTTGTTCTGATCCTCAATGCCACAACCGGCACAAACACGGTCCTGTGGTCCGTTGATTTCAAACCCGGAGACAAAATATTGTACTACGCGACTACATATGGGGCGCTCAAGAAGACAGTTATGCACGTCTGTGACCGCACGGGTGCGCAAGCAGTCAAAATCGTCCTCGAGTACCCCAATATCACGACCGAAGACATTCTCTCGACGACCGAGGCAGAGCTGAAGAAAGGAGGCTACAAAGTGGCGATAATTGATACCGTCTGTTCCACGCCTGCTTTTCGACAGCCATTCGAGAAGCTAATTGCGCTTTGTCGAAAATATGACTGCCTGAGTCTTATCGACGGTGCACATGGCATTGGGTGCATTCCTCTGGATATTGCAAGCTTTCAACCCGACTTTCTCACTAGCAATTTGCACAAGTGGTTCTTCGCTCCGCGGCCTTGTGCGCTATTGTACGTTGCACCCAAGCATCAGGGCTGGGTGCATGCCATACCAACGAGTGAAGGCTATCCAGCCGAAGAGATGCCAGCGGGAGTGGAGGTGAAGAAGGGCACTGACGTGAATGCCAACTTCCTCAAAGAATTTCAATATGTCGGAACCATGGACAATAGTGCCATCGTGTCGATCCCGGCTGCTTTCGATTTTTGGCATTCCCTTGGCGGCTTTGAAAGGACGCTCGATTATATCCACACGTTGGCGAGAGACGGCGGACAGCTCGTAGCGGATATCTTGGGCACCGGCATCTTGCGGGGAACCGAGCCTGGAGGTTTGACGATGGTCAATGTGTTCCTCCCATTGGACGCCACCAAGCCTTTGAGACAGACCCAAAGCTTGATGGAAAACAAGATGCGGTACGAGCATGGCGCCTTCGTGGCAACGACTATCCATGGCGGAAGGTGGATTACACGGCTGAGTGCGCAAGTGTATTTGGATCTCGACGATTTCCAATATATCGGTCGGCTGCTCAAGCGAGTCTGTCAAGAAGTTACTGATGAATTGCAAGCCGTAGACGAATGAGCTATAGTCTGTTTCAAAATTACTATTGGATCTACAAGAATATTTTCTTAGAAGCTAGACAGTCAGTAGAGGAAAACCTATCGTGGGTCTCAGATTTGCCCTGTAAAGCGGTTGCCCCTCGAGTACAATCATATCCAAGTGTTCCGTGAGATATCTCGGTCTCGATGACTGAGCTTCACAGCCCTTCCCGTAGCCAAAAAGGCCTTTCGTTTCTCGCAAACCAGGCCTACCAGCACTTCCACTGTTCTCGCCTGTTATTCCTAAATCCTTTTACAGTATTAACGGATATCCCACCACGGAAAGGATTAAGAGTTATCCCCACCAATATCATCTTTGAACATTGAAACGAATGATATTTATTATATAACGGATGCAG
>JAABUZ0100002781.1_pt1 | contig 27977 bp, 25 predicted proteins | sample 5562091 | NCBI WGS metagenome assembly JAABUZ01 (sample SAMN12813069, study PRJNA571459) | rock metagenome | isolation source: Antarctica rocks | place: Antarctica: Victoria Land, Linnaeus Terrace sud | collected 2015-12-21 | reverse complement strand
AGCCCCACCCGGACACCCCGACCACAGATCGGGCCATCACCCATACCCGCAGCAGGTTTCAAGCCGACCAAGATCAACAACCGTGATTTCAAGATCAACTACACCCGACGCGGTGGATCGAGGCTCAGTGGTGATGTCGTCGATTGCCGTCGGAATTCGCACTTCGGCACCACAGTCGCAGTTAAGAGCCTCGGTGCTTCGAGCGCACGAGCACGCACGGTCGGTCGTGGCGTGCGCGTTGGACGTGAAGTCGGGGCTGCTGATCCGGCAGCGACTGACACCGGACCTAGGTGACCTTCAGCGTTGGTTGGCCGCGTTGCCGGCGCCGGTGATGGCGCTCATCTGAACTTCCCCAGACTTGCTTACTGAAATTCCCCACCTGCGTGGCTCCCGCCCACGGGGCGGGGCCCTCCCGATGCTGGCGGTCTCTGACCACGCACCAGCTGACGGAAGGGCCCCGTCTCATGCTCACACAGGAGGACGACGTGGACATCCAGGCACTACGGAAACGAGGGTGGTCGATCTCGGCGATCGCCCGGCATGTCGGCCGGGACCGCAAAACGGTCCGGGCCTATCTCGAGGGGAAACGGCAGGTCGGCCAACGTGCGCCGGCCGGGGAGGACAAGTTCGCCAGGTTCGTCGACTACGCCGCCGCCCGGCTGACCGAGGATCCACATCTGTGGGCCACAGCCTTGTTCGACGAGGTCGGCAAGCTCGGCTACGACCGGTCCTATCCCTCGTTTACCAGGTCGTTGCGGCTGCGGGGTCTGCGACCGGCGTGCGAACCTTGCCACCCCACGACGGGCCGCCCGGCGGCGGTGATCGAGCATCCGGCGGGTGAGGAAACGCAGTGGGACTGGGTGGAACTCCCGGACCCACCGCCTGGGTGGGACGGCTACGGCAAACGCGCATACTCTGTTGGTGGGGGCGTTGTCTCACTCGTCGAAGTGGCGCGGGGTGCTGTGCGAGTCGATGGAACAGCCGCAGCTCGCCGACGCGCAATACCAGGTCGCGACCAAGCTCGGCGGCGTCACCAAGGACTGGCGGTTCGACCGGATGGCGACCGTGGTGCACCCCGGGTCCGGGGCGGTGACCGCCACCTACGCCCAGATCGCCAAGCACTTCGGTGTCCGGGTGCGGCTGTGTCCGCCGCGGCGCGGCAACCGCAAAGGCATCGTGGAGAAAGCGAACCACACCGCCGCGCAACGCTGGTGGCGATCGTTGCCCGACGAGGTCACCGCCGCCGCGGCGCAGGCGTCACTGGACGAGTTCTGCCAGCAGGTCACCGACCAACGCACACGCCTCGACCAGCACGGGAATCGTTGCACGGTCGCCGATCTAGCCGCTGCTGAGCCGCTGCGGCCGGTCCCGAAGGATCCGCCGATCGCGGTGATAACGGTGACCCGCAAGGTCTCGGCGCAGCCGTTGGTGTCCTTCCGCGGCAACACCTACTCCGTGCCGCCGGCCCACGTGGGGCAACAGGTGTCCGTCACCCACCGGCTCGGCGCCGCGACGATCGGGATCACCACCGCCGGTGGGGTGACCGTGGCGGTTCCACCCCCGCCGCCAGACGGCGCCGGCGCCGTCGTCCGCGCCGAAGCTGATGTCACCGCCTTGAACACCGCCGCGTTGGCTGCGTTCACCACCGCGGCGCCGCACCGCTCCAACGGCGGATCCCACCTCGGGCCGGCGGCCCGGGACGCCGCCGCCGTCCTGCTGGCGCCCTATGTGGCCGGTCCGGCCGGATTCGGTTTGGCCCGGACGTTGGCCACCGCCGGGGGTGCGGTGTGTGGTGTGTCGCCATCGAAGTTGCAACGCCCGGCCGGTGACCGGGCGAAGACTGACCGCGATGCCGAACGTCTAGCCACGTTGCGGCGAAAGAATCACGTCGTGGCGGTGCGGGTGCCTTCGGCCGACGAACAGACTGCCAGGACATGGTCCCGGCTCGGGAAGACGCACAAGGCGATCTCATGCGCACCCGGCACCGACTGTCGAACTACGTCAAGGCATCGTGTGGTGCGGTGGCGCGGCGTGGACGGGTCGGCACGAACTGTGGCGTGTTTCCGTTCTCTCCTCACACCACGCGCGTCAGCCGCGACGGATTATGAACTCACTGCCGAATGTCAGAACTGATGCCGACCACCGCCTACGGAACGCCTCACGACGGTGAATCTGACGTCTTGGCTGTGGCCTAAAAGATCGTGATCCACGACTATTGACCGTACCGCGGATCTCCGTCAGCGTTGCGAACACTGACCTCAGCACCTGTTCTGCACCGACCGGCTCTCGTCCCCGTGGCGATGTCCGTCACCGTCAGCGTTGTATGCGTGATCCCCGATCGCGAATCCGCCGTCTGACCGGGCGATCTCCACGGACTCCGGCCTGGCGTCACCGACTGCGCCTACGTGGCATCGGAGTCAAATTTCTCAGCAAGGAGTCCAGCTTGTGGCTGCGTCCCCGCAGAGCCGTGTGCGCCCGGTTTGGATCAACGGCGCTGGCAACTCACCGAGCACACGCTGTTACCGCGTGCCCCGATGGGGTCGCCAGCACCGCCCAGCAGCGCCGTATCGCGGCTGGCTGCGCGCAGTGGCACGCGCGGCATCAGCGCCACCCGCAGTGACATCCGAGTATGTTTAGGATTCCACTGGGGTCGCCGCGCACAACTCAAGCAAAATCGTGGCCTTCTCCGCCCGGCCCGCCGGCCGATACCGCAACGCCGACGCCCTGGAATCTTCCTGCCGCTGAACCACCGAAAGTCGCATCCACCCGGCCGACCCCGGCTAGCGGATCCAGCCGGGAGGCTATACCGCAGGCGAGCGTGGAACAACACCCACCCGTGCCATTCCAATCAGGCGAAGCGCCGATTCGACACTGGTCGTTCGCCAAGGTAGAAATATGTACCGGCGCTAGGGAGACGAATGTCACCCGTCGAACGCATCGAGCGAGATGCCGGACGCCTACGGCTGCGGGGGGTGGCTAACTGATGTCCGATCAACTCCTGGCTAGTCTGCTCCCGCTCGAACCGGTGGACGAGAAGGTCTACGAGTGGTTCGCCAGCGTTCCGGATGCGGACGTCGAGGAACTGCTTACAGGCCTCGCTATGTCGAAGCAGGAGGCGTTGGACTCGATCGAGCGGCTATGTCGGCTCACTTTACTGATACCGCGGTCGCGCTACGCCGGCCGTTACGCGGCGGTGTCGCCGGCGCGCGCGAAGCAGCAACTATCCCGGGCCGTGGCCGAGGACATGGCGGTCCGCCAACTGGCGGCCGACCGGCTTCGCACCGAAATCGAGAACCTCTCCGACCGGTTTCAGGCTGGTGAATCGGGCCGGCTGGGCGTCACGCCCGTCGAGACCATCGCCTTGGGCTGTGCCCGCGAATCGATCCTCGCATCGCTGGTTTCTGAGGCTCGGAACGAGGTGTGCGTTTGGCTGGATGATGGTGGCATTCTCGATGTCGCGAGCATCGAGGACTGGGTGGGTAACGGTGCGGCAATCAGGGTTTTGTGCCGATACACGGCCCAGTTCGACCCAGCGCTGGAGCCCCGGCTCGCCGCGCTTGCCGCGCGCGTCCGAACCCTGATCGGTGGAGGCCATTGGCTGGTCGTCGTGGACCGGACTGTGGCCGTGCTTCCAGCGGTGAACGACCCCGACGGCGCGATCGTTGCCCGCGACCCAGGCATGACCGCCTTTGCCGGACGGGTGTTTGACGAGGCGTGGAGCCGAGCCCGGGTTCTTCCCGCGCGCTACGAGCAGCAGCTGGTCCGGGAGATCTCGGACGACGTTAAGGCGGCTGTGGTCCGCCTGTTGGTGGAGGGCATGGCTGACAAACTTATCGCGCGCCGCCTGGGTATGTCGCTGCGGACCTGCCAGCGTCATGTCTCTGAAATCATCGCCGCCCTAGGGGCGAGGAATCGGCTGCAGGCCGGTTACATGATCGCGCGCATAGGCCTTATGGGTCACCCGCCGGCATGGCCGCCAGGCGACCCGAATGCGTGAGAAATCGAGTGATTACATATCCGTTTCATCGCCGATCCCGGTAGGTGCGCCCGAAGTGATGGATGAGACTGCTTCCAACCCTGCGGCAGTGGTCTGCGCGGTTGTCGCCGCCGCGCTCGGCCATTCGACTGTTGGACCCGATGACAACATGCTCGAACTGGGAGTCGACTCACTCGTCGGCACCCGGATCGTCGTCGACTTGCGCGGGCAGTTAGGGGTCAACGTTCTGCTACTGCATCTGTTCGAGAATCCGCTGGTCGGCGATTTTGCCGCGCTGGTTTCAGAATTGGTCTGCGAGTCGGGCGAGTGAGCACAGCTAAAGTGCCATTTTCCGCGCGGTCCGGGGATCTGACGCCGATGTCAACCGCGCAGGAAGCGATCTGGCTTGAGCAGCTTCGGTATCCTGAGCAGGTCAACGCAGGGTTTTTCCTCGTCGTCCTGCGCGGTGCCGCAGCGGAGCCGGCGATCCGGGCGGCGTGCTCGGCAGTGTGCGCGGCCACCCCGGAACTGCGCGGTTTGGTCGTTGACCGCGAGGGAAGGTTCTGGATTGCGGTTTGTGCCCCGGACGAGGTATTCCAGTTCGAAACCGTCACACTGAGCTGCCCAGACGGCGCCGAGCTTGAGGCGGCCGCGCGCTGGTACCTTGCCAGCCGGCCGGCGGCCTGGGATCTCACGGCCCAGCCGCCGATCCGCTTTTACCTGCTGCAGCATCGGGCAGGTTGCCGCACCCTGGTGATCGCGGTCCACCATATCGCCTTTGACGGTCGCTCGAAGTTCGTCTTCGCGCGCCGGTTTACTGCGGCGCTCGCTGCGACGATCCGGGGAGAAAAGCCCCGCGCCGAGCCGGCACCGGTGCTCGCGCCGCGAGTCGAGCCGCAAGCGGACGACTCTATTGACCGGGGCCTGGCCGCAGCATGCGCGTTGTGGGGCGAAATCGATCTCGCGGCTTATCCCGGCATGGTGCTCCCGCAGCCGGATCGGCCGGGCGCGCCCACGGGGGTCGGCGCCACGGCTCGTTTCGCCGTCGGTGTGAACACCTGCTTAGCATTGGCAGAGGTCGCGCGGGAGGCCGGTGGAAGCTTCTTCTCCGGCCTACTCGCGGTCACCGCCGCGCATCTTGGCCGCTATGGCAATGAAAAGCTGGTCGTGTGCATTCCTGCAGACATCAGCACTCCGGCGACCCGGGACCGGATAGGGATGCAGGTAAACACAGTTCCCTGTTTGCTCGCTCCGCGACCGGCCGCGACGTTTCGGGAGCTGACAGTCGAAACAGCATCCGTACTCCGCGACGTCGACCGCTTCCGCCGGGTGCCCTTCCACTCTCTCGTCCGCGAGCTTCGGCGCGCCTACGGGGCCGACGTCGGATCCGGAGTGTTCGACCGCTTGGGCGTGTCATATCCGCGGTTCGAATCGGATTTAGGCGAGGTGCCCGGCGTACTGTTGAAATGGGATTTTTTCGCGCCGAACTCGACGCGGTCGTTCCAGGGCACTTTGCAGGTGCGGCGCAACGGGGATCGGACCTTCGGTAGGTTGGACTATTCCACCGCGCTATTCGACGCCCCCGCCGCCGAGTCGTTCGTTGCCGACTGGCAGGACGCGTTGCTTCGGCTCGTCGCATCGCCGGACGCGCCGATCGGCCAAGTCGCGCGCACCCGGGCTCTCAAAGGTCTGCGATCACAGGCCGTCCCGGCTGATGCGAGGATTCGTCGGTGGGACGAGCTGCGGGATCTCCACGACGGATCCGGGACGGTGCTGTGCGCCGTCGAGCAGTTCCTCCCGACGGAGGACATGCTGAGCCTAGTCCGGGCCGGGATCAGGATCATCCTTGTCCTGAAAGATTCCGACGGCATGGTGCTTGCCTGGGGAGCGTGGACGCCCGACCTAGATTCGATCGGCGAGGCCCCGGCGCTGGCGTATTCGGTGGCAGGCTGGGTTCCGGACATTCGTACCGCGGACGGGCGTCGCGCGCCGTCTCGAACACCTGGAGTTCTTGCGGACCGACCGTGGATCCGGACTCGCATGGACGGAAGGGGCCGTCTGCGGTACTTGGGTATGACTGAGCAGGCGGTCGCCTTCTGTGGCCGGCCGTTTGACGGCGCTGCAGCCGAGCGCCGGGTCGCGGCGCTGCCTGGGGTTGGGGAAGCAGCTGTCACAGTCTGGCAGGATGGTGGTCGGCTGGTGGCGGGCGTAATTGTCGTGCTGGCGCGCGAGGCGGCCTCCGGTGCGACCGGGTGGCGCCGCAGAGTCTGGGCCGTGTGGTCCGAGTCCGCGGCCCCGTCTCCCAAAGTCCTGATCGCCGGCGGCCTCCCGCGTGACCAGGATGGAGCAGTGGACCGTCACGGAGTTCGGGCGATGTTCCGGGGCTGATGGACGGACGTTGACAGCTCGATGCTTGGAGAAGAGGACCTGTGATCGCGAAGCCTGGCGGATACCCCTACGAAGGTGGCATCCATCCGACCGGCTACACCACCAAGATCTGGACCATGCGGCAGCTGGCCGGCCTGCGCACTGCCGAGTCGACCAATGAGCGCTTCAAGTACCTGCTGAACTTAGGCGAGACCGGACTGTCACTCGCCTTCGACCTGCCCACACAACTCGGGCTGGATCCCGACGACCCCCGGGCGGCCGGTGAGGTAGGTCGCACAGGGGTGTCCGTGGCCGACGTCGACGATCTCGCCAACGTCTTCCAGGACATCCCGCTTGACGAGGTGTCGGTCTCCATGACAATCAACGCGACGGCGCCGATGCTGCTGGCGATGTGGGTGGTGGTTGCTGAGGAGTCCGGCGTTGAGCCGGGTCGGCTGCGCGGAACCCTGCAGAACGAGATGCTGAAAGAGTTTCTTGCTCGCAAGGCCGTCGTGTTCGATCTCGACACGAGCATGCGTTACTCGCTCGACGTTGTCGAGTACTGCGTCCGCCAACTGCCGGGTGTCAATCCGGTTTCGTTGTCGGGCGGCCATGCCCGCGAGGCCGGCGCCGACCGGCCGTTAGAAGTGGCGTGCGGGATCGCCGATGCCGAAACGTATCTGCAGGGCATGCTTGACCGTGGGTTGGACGTGGACACCGTCGCGCGGCGGTTCACCTTCATCTTTGGCACGCACATGGAGCTGCTGGCAGAGGCCGCTAAGTTCCGAGTCGCGCGCTCGGTCTACGCCCGGCGGCTCAAGGAGCGCTGGGGAGCGACCGACGAGCGGGCTATGAAGATGCGGATACAGGTAAACACCTTCGGTTCGGCGCTTGCTCACCAGGAGCCGCTAAACAATATCGCCCGGGCTACGATTCAGGCTTTGGCGGCCGTCCTCGGCGGGGTGCAGTCGCTGCACGTGTGCAGCTTCGACGAGGCCCATCGGCTCCCGGGCGAACTAGCGGCCAGGATCGCCTTGCGAACCCAACAGATCCTGGCGCATGAGACCGATCTTGCGCGGTACGTCGATCCGTTAGGCGGGTCGGACGTGATCGCGGAACTTGTGGCGTCGATGACCCGCGACGTGGAGGCGTGGCTCGCGCGGATCGAGGAACACGGCGGCATGACCGGGAGTATCGACAGCGGCTGGTTGGAAGGCGAGATCGACGAGCTGGCCTACCAGGACTCTGGTCCGACGGTCGGCGTCCACGACGAGATTCGCTCCGAAACCGAACAGGAAGCGCTGATTGCAGGCTGGTCGTTGGCCGACGAGGCGTGGACCAGGCGCCGCAGTCTCCGGCAGAGGCCTTGCGAACCGGAGCTTGCAGCACTGCGGCGGGCCGCCGAGTCCGGCGTGAACGTCTTGTCGGCGTTGATCGAGGCCGCGAGAGCGCGGGCGAGCATAGGCCAGATGCGTACGGCGATAACGCCGCCCGCAGTGATTGGGGATGACCCGGTGCGCGGCGCCCCCGGATTGGTGTTTTGAGTACAAAATTGTATCCGTAACTGCGCGATCTGTAATCGCTGTTGAGCACGAAGCTAAACCCCTCGCAGTCGGTGCCCGTGGTTGTGCTCAGGTCGGAGTCGACGGCCATACGCCGGACAGGCCAACGTCTGCTTCAATTCCGTCCGGCTCCAACCGTTTAGAAACTGGTGCTGACCAAGCGACCACGCCGAGCCGGCGCGACCAGACCGGTGACCGCCGAGTCGTAGGCATCGCTGGCGCGACCGAGGTCGAGCTGGACCTGACAGCGATCGGAGCGGCGGATTAAACGCTCACCACCGAGCCTGTTGTCGTTGACCACGAGCAAGCCCGCTGGACGCCAGCAGACTCCGCCCGGGCCGGCTCCTACGCGGGCATCGTGATTCTGGCATAGACAACGGATTCAGTGCCGCGCACAACGGTCCGCCCCTCGTATTGCCGCCACGCGGCTATACGAGGCCCACCGCTTCGCACAAGCCCTTTGCCGTCCGGCATGATCTGAGGACGGGGGACGATGCGCTAATTGTGAAACACGGCCCGCAAAAAGATTTGGCTGTTCACCCGCCACGGGGCGCATAGCACGACGACCTCAAGGAGCCCAGCGATGACTCTTGCGCCGTTCGACACGGCCGACGTAGTAGGCATCGGGTTCGGCCCGGCAAATCTCGCGTTCGCGATCGCAATGCGTGAAATCGTTGACGGTCCCCCTCCTCGCATGTGCTTCTTAGAGAAGCAATCCGCTTTCGGCTGGCACCGGGGCATGTTGCTCCAGGATGCGACGATGCAGGTCTCGTTCCTCAAGGACCTTGTTACGATGCGCAATCCAAACAGCCCATTCAGCTTTCTAAGCTACTTACATGCTCGCGGTCGACTGACCGAATTCATCAATAATCGGACTTTTTATCCGCTGCGCATAGAATTTCACGATTATTTGTCCTGGGCGGCCGAGCACTTCGCCGAAGAGGTCCAGTACGGCTGCGAGGTGCTTGAAATACGGCCTGTCGGCGGTCCGGACGGCGCCGTGGACTCCGTGGAGGTAGTAGTGCGCTCCGGGCGGACCCTGCTCACCCGGCGGGCCCGCAACGTGGTTGTGGCGACCGGTTCGGAACCGGTCATGCCGGATGGGGTCGAGTCCGGCGAGCGCGTCCTTCACAGCTCCGAGCTGCTCCACCGGGTCGACGACATAGCGCGATTCGGCCCCCGGCACTTGGTGGTCGTTGGCGCTGGCCAGAGCGCCGCAGAAGTGGTCGGTCACCTGCACCAGCGCTTCCCAGAGGCGCAGGTGCACGCAGTGTTCAGCCGATACGGTTACAGCGTCGCCGATGACAGCCCGTTTGCTAACCGAGTGTTCGACCCGGAAGCTGTCGACAGCTTCTACCACGCGTCGCCCGATGTGAGGCAGAAGCTGCTCGACTACCACGCCAACACAAACTACTCGGTCGTCGACTTGGATCTCATAAACGATCTCTACCGCCGAACCTACCGCGAACTGGTCACGGGGGACCGCCGGCTCCACGTGCACAATGTCTCGCGGCTGCGCGCCGCTTTTGACACCGGCGCCAGTGTCCGCGTCGAGATAGAGTCCCTTCCCACGGGACGGATCACGACAATCGACGCTGAGGCTGTCGTGTTCGCCACGGGATACCGGCCGATCGATCCGTCGCACCTGTTGGGCGAACTCGGTGGAATGTGTCGACGGGACGATCATGGCCGGTTGCTGACCACCCGCGACTACCGCATTCTCACCGAACCCAAACTCCGTGCCCGCATATATCTGCAAGGGCCCACCGAGCAAAGTCACGGCCTATCGTCGGGGCTGCTGTCCACCGTCGCGGTCCGAGCCGGGGAGATCGCCGTGTCATTGATCCGGGAGCAGAACGTGGCAGCGACAGGGCATACGCTGTGATCAACCTCACTCAACCATATCAACATCGTCGGCTACCTAGCGAGGCGGTAGCATTCTGTGCGACATCTACGGCCTGGTGACCGCAAGTATCGAGGACATCGGGAGCCAGTTCTCGCTCGACGCGGTCCTGCCAGCCGCCGCGACCCGGCGCTGGCGGTGGTCCACATTCAGCTCGTATCTCTATATAGGTAAAGGAGTGGCATCCAGCCGACGAGAGACCGGGCACGACTGCACAGGGCAGCGCCGATCACTTTCTGTACCCCCGACTGCGTCGACATGCTGACTGAATCTTCATGCTCCCTATGCGCGACGAGAGCTCCCCACAAGCTCTGAAAGGCGGAAGTACATGTTCGTCCCGCAGCACTTCCGAACCCACGACGGCCGATGGGCCATCCGGATCATCCACGACCATCCGCTGGCTACCTTGGTCACAAATGGCGACCCCGCGCCATTCGCTACCCGCCTGCCCGCGCTTCCAGCGCCAAATGATCGGCCGGACGCGCCGCTGATCGGCACAAAGCTGCTTTGCCACATGAACCGTGCGAACCCGCACTGGGCGCGCCTCGCGGACGGCACCGTCTCCCGCCTGATGTTCGACGGACCTCAGGGTTACGTCACACCCGCTATCTATCCTCCCGGGCCCGCAGCGCCAACCTGGAACTTTACGTCCGTCCACCTCAACGGACGAATCCGACTGTTGCGCACTCCTCAGGAGACCCTGGAGGTCGTCCGATTTACCGCCGCACGGCTCGAGGCCCAGTTCGGCCGGGGTTGGGAGGCAACGCCGTCGCTTGACTACTTCCAGCGGATCCTGCCCGGGGTCGGCGCGTTCCAGTTTCAAGTCGAAGCCGTCGAGACCATGTACAAGCTCAGCCAAGATCAGTCCCCTGAAGTCCAGGAACTGGTGATCAGGCACTATGAGGCCGACTCCACCGGGAACTACCGGGGGCTCGCTCGCCTTATGCGCGACTACGGACTCGGCGAGACGGTGCCGGCCGGCGGTGCGGCGGAGGCTGCGGAAAGATGACTGATCCGGCGGATGCCCTGATCTCGTTGTGGGGTGGACACAGCGATCCCAGGTGCTTCCTGCAGGCGTTCATGGACGTCGTAGAGGAACGCCCGGACGATGTCGCGGTGGTCGACGGCCGTCGCAGCGTGACCTATACGCAGCTGCTGGGATGGGTGCGCGCCGTCGCGGACCTCTTGGCTGATTACGGCGTGGCGCCCACCGAACCCGTCGCAGTGACCGGGCCCCGGAGCGCGCACACTGTTGCGGCCATGCTTGGCATCACCTGGATCGGCGCCGTCTTCGTACCGTTGGACCCTGACTACCCGGAACGTCGGCTCGAATTTATGATTCATGATTGCGGCGCACGGCTATTGCTGCACTCCGGCGGAGTCCCAGAGCTGGGACGAGCCGCAGTCACCAGGATCGCGATCCCCCACTCCGCGTCGGCCACGGGCGACCGCACGGGTGTGCGCACCGGACAGGCGCCGGTGAATTGCCATCCGGATCTGCCGTTCTACATGATCTATACATCAGGTTCCACCGGCTGGCCCAAGGGCGTATCGATTCCGCATAGCTGCCTAGATAACATGGCCGAGTGGCAGGCGAATCATTCCCCACGACCGGATCTGCGCACAGCGCAGTTCGCGCCCCTCAACTTTGACGTCTCCTTCCAAGAGATACTTGGGACGCTGCGCGGCGGCGGCACGTTGGTGGTGATGCCGGAACACCTGCGCCGGGAGGCCGTAAGTCTGCTGACCTGGCTGGGCGAGCACCGCATCGAGCGGCTATTCCTGCCCTATGTCGCTTTGCAGATGCTGGCGGTCGCAGCATCCGCCGAACCTAGCCTGGACCATCTGCGGCTGCGCGAGGTGAACACCGCTGGCGAGCAAGTCGTCACCACACGGCAGATCAGGGACCTATTCCGGCGGCTGCCCGGAGCTCGGCTGGTCAACCACTACGGACAAAGCGAATCCGCGATGGTGACCTCGCACATTCTCCCGACGGACGTCAACGCTTGGCCGCTCTTGCCGCCGATCGGCGTTCCGCTGCCGGGATGCGAAGTGCTGGTAGCCCGGGACGGGCGTTATGAGACCGGCGTTGGCGAGCTGCTTGTCGCGGGGCTCCCGCTGGCTTTGGGATATTTGAACCAGCCCGAGCTTAACGCAGAGCGGTACCGGACGATGAAACCGACGCCCCGGGGCCACACCGAGGTCTTCCACACCGGCGATCTGGTGCGTGTCGAGGACGGCGTCTTGTCCTTCCTGTCGCGCCTCGACACCGACGTCAAGATCCGTGGGATCCGGGTGAATCTGGCAGAGGTGGACGCGCAGTTGCTCACTCAGCCCGGCGTCGACAGCGCCGCCTGCGTCGTCCTGGAAGGAGTTCCAGGATCGCGCACCCTGCGGGCGGCGGTGACGGCCCCAACCGTTGGGCCGGAGCCCGATCTGGCTTCTGTTGCCGAACACCTGCGCCGGGTGCTGCCTGAGGCGGCACTACCGCTGTCAATCACCTTGCTACCCGAGCTGCCGTGCACGCCGAGCGGCAAAACAGACCGCGATGCGGTGGGCGTCCTGATCCTGGACAGCCTGCGCGCGCGACGGTTGTCCATATCTGACATCTGACATCGCAACGAAGGGAAATGACTATGGACGAGCTTGCCGCGGGTGCGCTGGAAGGCGCGGACCGACAGGAGTTGGAGCGCATCCCAGTGCCCAAGGAGTTCACAGCTGTCCACATCCGGGTTGAGGACGTCGACATGTTCAAGGGCACCGCTGATAAAGACGTCCGGCGGTCTCTACGGGTCGGCCCGGTGCCGATGCCAGAACTCGCGCCCGACGAGGTGCTAATCGCTGTGATGGCGAGCAGTATCAACTACAACACCGTGTGGTCCGCGACCTTCGAACCTGTCTCCACCTTCGCCTTTCTGCGGCAATTAGGGCGCCGGGGCGGCTGGGACGCGCGCCATGAGCAGCCATGGCATGTGCTCGGCTCGGACACCGCTGGGGTGGTTGTACGGTCCGGGGCCGGCGTGCGGCACTGGCACCCCGGCGACCACGTCGTGGTGACGACCGCGTATGTCGACGACCAGGAACCGGCCACGCACAGCGACGGAATGATGGGCTCCGACCAGCGAGCCTGGGGATTCGAGACGAATTTCGGCGGCTTGGCGCACTACGCCGTAGTTCGGGCCAACCAGCTGCTCGCAAAACCAGCCCTACTCACTTGGGAGGAGGCCGCCGCAAACCCACTATGCGCGGGTACTGCCTACCGCATGCTGGTTAGCGAGCGCGGCGCCCGGATGAAGCAGGGCGACGTGGTTTTGATCTGGGGCGCAGCTGGTGGCCTGGGCACTTATGCGGCACAGTTTGTTCGCAATGGTGGCGGCACCGCCATTGGCGTTGTCGGGTCGGAGGAGAAGGCGGAGGCGGCCTACGCCGTCGGCTGCCACCACGTCATCAACCGGCAGGACATAGGACTAACAGGTGACGAGCTGGCCGACCCGGCAGTATACGGCAAGCGACTCGGCAAACTCATCCGTAATGCAGTCGGGGAGGACCCGCGCATCGTGTTCGATCATGTCGGACGGGCCACGTTCGGAATCTCGGTGTTTGTCGTCGCCCGCGGAGGGACGGTCGTCACCTGCGGGTCGAGCACCGGCTCCCTGCATGAATTCGACAACCGCTACCTGTGGATGCGCCTTAAGCGGATAATCGGCAGCCACGGAGCCAACTTGCAGGAGCAGTGGGAGACCAATCGGCTGCTGAACCAGGGCGTGATCAAATCCGCACTGTCTGAGTGCTACCCCCTAGAGCAGACAGCCGAGGCAGCGCGGCTGGTGCAGGAGAACCGGCACATAGGCAAAGTCGGAGTGTTATCTCTGGCTCCGAAGACCGGGCTTGGCGTCACTGATCCAGGTCTACGCGACCGGATCGGTGCGGCGACGCTTGCCCCGCTGCTGCGGGGCCAGCTATGACGTCACTTGCTCGACGCACGGCCAGCTGGTGCTGGCACCACAACACTCACTCGCCCGCGGCCGTTTCCCCCGTTTCTATTCCAGGGTACTGCGCTCGGTGAAGACGCCGTTGACCACCTCGGCCATCTTCTCGAGCACGGCTGAACAAGAAGGCCAGTCGAATCGGTCGATGCGCACCGAGCAGTCGAGGTCCAACCGGTTGTGCGACTCAACCACGAGCTGGCTATGGCTACGACGCCGCCATCGAACACTGATGCTGTGCGCCCTTGCCGCTCTGGGCGGCCAGGTCGCTCGCGACGACACACAGGAGGACTAGACGTGTCACTGTACAAATCGATGCCGTTCGCCACCATCGCGGGGAATGAAATCGCTGCGGTCCGCGGGAACTGCCGGGCCAATCTGATTACCGACTTCTACGGAACGCTCCTCGAGGTCGCGGCTGGCTTCGAAGCCCGACGCCGGATCGAAAGCCCCGCAGGAACCGTCATCCCGGCATTCGCGCTGCCGGGTCGCGGCGCTGCGACGACCGAGTTTTTCCGGTCTGCCGAAGTCTCCTGGCAAGAGTTCGGCAGTTATCGGGGGCACACGCTAACCCTGTTAAACCTCAGTCGCAATCCGAGCACGCACACCACCAAGACCTTCCCCTCACTGTTGATAGTCGCCCGGGCCATCGAGCACATCCACCGCACCGGCGAGCCAATCCTCATCTTTACCCCGACTTCGGCGAATAAGGGCACGGCGCTGCGCCACGCGGTGTGGCGCGCGTTAAAATGCGGGCTGGCCGAACCGGACCAGTTGCGCGTCGCGGTGCTGGCGCCGCGGGTGTCGGCCAACAAGCTGCGCGCAGACGACCTCGCGGACGATTCGGCAACCGCGCGCCTGAACCCAGTGTTCGTCCTGGATTCGCCGGTTGCCGAGGACGTCAAGGCCCTAGGTCGCCAGTTTGTGACCGATCATGCCGAGCAGGTGGCCAGTACGACTGGGGCGCGGCTGTGGTTCTCCCTCGAACTGGACAATTACGCCCTGGCCGACACCGCTCGTGCGATGTTCGAGCATGCTGCTGCGCCGGTCGACTTAGCCCATCGACACCGCACCCACGTTCACGCGGTTTCGAGTGCTTTCGGCATGCTGGGCTATCACCGAGGCAGGCAGCTACTGGAAGACGCTGGGCTATCCGCGCCGGAGCGGCGGCCTCATACACTGTTGGTCCAACACCTAGGTACTCCGGACATGGTACTTGACCTCCATTTCGGCTCGTTCGAGCGGTCGGCGATGCCGGAGTACCGCCGCGACGCAGTGACGGGGCTCTACCGTCAAGACTCGGATGTCCGCTTCCCTGCGGCGACCGGTGGACCGGACGAGGTACTGGACACCACGTTTTACACGCACAAGCCGGCTACGGCACAGGAGATGAGCGGCCTCATCCGCCGCTACGGAGGCGATGGGATTGTCGTTTCCCGGCACGAATGCATGATTCAGTACGGACGATGGCGCGAGGCGATCCAGGAGGCTGGATTCATCGCCCCCGAGGACACAAATGTCATCCGTGAATGGTCGCTGATGATGGCTTTGACCGGAGCGACACTGGGCATCGACCGTGGTCTGGTGAAGCCTGACCACGATCTCGTTATCCACGGGTCGGGCTGGTACACCGACGCCGACTACCGGCCGCTAACCGACCTCGTCAAGGTCGCAACCGCCCAGAACATTGCCGATAGGCTATGCGGCCCGGCCAATAGGTGAGTGGGATCGAGCCAGACATCGTGTCTGACCTGACCTTTTCAGACCTCGATTGTCGCCCGGAAGGGATTGCTAGCGGACAGCCAATCGGCTGTGCACGGGATGCCATTCGCGGCGTCCTGGTTCGGGTCGAACACCCACTTCCCTACGGAAACATCCGGTTCGCGCATTGTAAATCGAATCGCCTCGGTGAAGTGTCGCAGCACCAACTCGGCGAGATCTTGATCAAACCATCGCTCGCCCCAATGCAGGACGCACAGCAGACGGTCGTCCTCGACCATGCAATCAACGGCGAGGGCGAACTTCGATGTACTGGTCTGCACCCACCGCGGTTCGGCCCGAAGTCCCGCCAGCTGCAGGCCGCGTAAGTGGCCGCCAGCTCCGCTGAGAAAACCGAAAGCAACCTGAAACACTGGGTTGCCGTCGGCGATGCGCAATTCCGGTAGGGCCGCAGCCGCCTGGTCCAAGGAGACGTGCCGACGCTCCAGCGCTTCGAACGTGGCCCGCCTGACCTGCTCGACCGCAATGCGTAGCGACGGGTCACCATCCCAACGAGTCCGCAGGGCGACTGAGTTCACCAAGAGGCCGACGGTCCGCTCGAAGCGCGCCTGGTCGCGCAGGGAGACAGAGGTGCCCACCACTACATCCGGCTGAGCAGTCCAGCGATGCAGAACTCCTCCGAAGACCGACAGTAGAGTGATAAAGGGCGTGGCCCCATTCTTTCGCGAAAAGTCCAGTACAGCGGCTGTCTCCTCGGTAGACAGCCGCGTCCGTAGGGTGCCGCCACTCCAGACCTGTGCCTGAGGCCGACCCGAATGCGGCAGGTCGATCGGGACAGTCCCACCCAGTTCCCCCCGCCAATAGTCGACCTGGCACGAGTAGTCGTCGGATGCCAACCACTCCCGCTCCCACTTCACATACTCGCGATAGTCGACTGCTTCCGAAACGCAGGGCTGCTGGCCCGTCCTGAACGCGGCGTAGGCGATACCGAGTTCCTCCAGCAGCACGGCGAGCGTCTCATCGTCTCCGACGATGTGGTGCAGCACGAGGACCAGTACGTGCCGAGCCGCGCCGAGAGTCAACAGCCGTCCCCGGAGCAGCGGGGGACAGTGGAGGTCGAACGACCGATTCGACTCGGCCCGGAGCACCTCCTCGACTTCCACATCCGGATTCGGACGGCTTGAGAGGTCCTCGAATTTAAAGTCCACGCCGATCCCGTCGTAAACCACGGTCCTCGGTTCGCCGTTCTCGTCCTCCTCGAAAGCTGTCCGGAGCACCGGGTGCCGTTCGACTATCCAGGCGACCGACCGAACCATCGCGTCGTCGTCAATCTCCCCGAAAATATCGAATGCCAGACACATCAGATAAGCCGGGCTCACCGGATCCAGTGACTGAATGAACCACAGACCGCGCTGCGCGCTGGCCAGACCGTCCACAGTCTCCACATCGACCTCCCGATAATCGTCACTCGTGCGCCGATCACGACTTAGCGGTGAGCACCTGTTCCTCGCCAGACCCGGACGCGCCTCCGGGTGCTTGTGCCGCCTGCGGGTCACGCAAGCGGGCGGCCGTCAACGAACCAGCGCACAACAGGACGGCCGCTGCCATCGACAACACCAGGACCTGGAACGGGACCACGGCCAGCAGTCCAACCCCGGCTGCCGCCGACAACGCTTGCGGCCCGCTGATGGCAGTGTCGGTGGCGCTCATTACCCGGCCCTGCAGATGCGATGGCGTGCGGTGTAGTACCACGGTGACATATCCGATTATCCCGAGGGTAGCCCCCACTCCGATAGCGAAGCAACCGACGCCGACGACAAACGTATACGGCACAACGAAAAGGGCCACTGCCGCGGACATTACGGCTAGCCCGATCCGGACTAGCCGCTCCGGGCTGAGCCGGTCGATGATCCGGACGCACATCAACCCGCCGATCACGTTGCCGACGTTGGCTGTCGTCGCGAACACGCCAAACAGTCCTGGCCGCTGCTGCAGGCTGTGCGGGATGAGGTAAATCAACACCGGGTCGCGCATCCCGAAGACCAGCAGCGACAGGCTTACCGCGCCGACGACGCGGCGCAGAGCCGGTGTCTGAAAAATGTGCCGGAATCCCCCGGCCATCTCGTACAGAATGGGCCTCTCGGGCGCCACAGGGGGCTCCTTTTGAGGCTTCAACTGCCAGACACACACCGCCGAGAGTGCGAAGGTCGCCGCGTCGACCAGGATGAGGGTGCGGACCCCAGCGACCTGGCTGATGAGCGCGCCAATCGCGGGGCCAGCGGTACGCGCGAGATCTTTGAAGGTACGGAACAAGGCATTGACCCGGGCAAGGCGGTCCCTTCCGACCACGGTCGCCAGCAGCGCCGAGGCGGCCGGCGCTTCCAGTCCACTGCCCAGGCTCAGCCCGACCAGGACGACGAAAATCAACCACACCTGGTTGGCGTCGCGTACTAGCAGCGCGAAGCACACCCAGACGGCCTGAGCCAGGTCGGTGCCGATCAGCAGCCGCGCTCGCTGAACGCGGTCGGCGACTAGGCCGGAGATCGGAGATAGCACGCTCGGCGCGAGGAACGCGACCACCGCCATGGCCGCCAGCGAGGGGGAGTGCGTCAGCTGCTGGATCCAGACCACGAAAGCCACATACATGGCGTTACTGCCGAACAGGGATACGCAGGTGCCGAATAACCAGGTCTCTTCCTTCCGGCTGAGGGATCCGTCGGCCCCCGTTCTGCGAACACCCATCTGAGCCCCCTTGTCAATGCGTCGCCTCGCCAGGGTGCGGATGAACGCCACGCGCAACGGCGCCCATACAGTGTGGTAATTTGCCATCCTCAGGTGAGAATCAGCAACTCGGAGACACAATCGGGGGTCACGGGGGAGGCGTTGTTATGCGCTCTTCGCCGGTCGGCAGTACGCCCATAATTCGCAATTTGGCTGCAGCCGCCAAATTTGCATGGGCAACCAGTACAACGCCCGCACTGGCCGGGCCGCGCCAGTGGCTGACTGCCGAGCTGCCGTCCCGCTTCCGGTGGGTGCGGTCGGCCGCGCCGGGTGGACCCACGCTGGCCTACGCGGGTATCGACGAGGGCTTCAATCACATTCTGCCCTTCCTGGAGTTGCAGCGCGGTGGTTTCCCGGTTCGAACGGGCGGCAGCGTGCGTTGGCGATCACTAGTCCGCGCGGTCCCGGGCGCTGGTCCCGACATCCTGGCCGTCGGTTGTACCGCCCGCAGGGCGCGCGAGCTCCCAGCTCAATCCTCGGTAGTACTGCCGTTCCGGGTCCACCTCTTGGTGTCGGTATCACCGGACCCCGAGGTCCGGCTCCGACGGGTGTCCCGCAAGGAGCGCCAAGCGTTCGTAAGACAGCGCGCCCGGCTCGGTTGGACTCTGGAAGAGGGCGCCACCCGTGCCGACTTCGAAGAGTTTTACGAACGCTTCCACCGGCCGACGATGCTAACCCGCCACGGCGAAGCCACCCGTAGCTTGGACAAGACGACCGCCTACGAGCGCGTGTTCCGTCATGGTGCTCTTTTGTACGTTATTGAGAATGGCCAGCGGGTCGCTGGCATGCTCTGCCGCTTCGGGCCCAGCGCCGGCGAGATCACACTGCGGCTGGCTGGCGTCATGGATGGAGCCGAGAAGCATTACCGATCCGGAGTCTTCATGAGCCTGTACATTTTGCTTCAGGAATGGGCGTCCGACCACGGCCTGTTCCGGATGGATCTGTCCGGCTGCGAACCCTTCCTAAGCAAAGGCATCTTCCAGTTCAAGCGCAAACTCCATCCAGAAGTTGTGCTGCCGCGCGATCACTTCCGTGCCAAGCGGCTCTGGCTGCGAGCGCAGCGGGACACGCCAGCGATCCGCGACTTCCTGGCGGCCAATCCGGTCATCGCGCACACCCCACGGGGGCTGGAGGCGGTTTACTTCCACGACGACCGTCGGCCGCCTCGCCTGGATCTCCGGTGGCAGACCCCCGGCATCTCCGGGTGCAGGCTCGTGGATCTTGACGAATTCCTGGCTGGGCTGCCCACGGGCGACACACCGTTCATGGGCGGCACAGCATGCGCCTAGGCGTCCTGATTCTACCGGCTTACGACTGGGCCGAGGCGCGACGCTGCTGGCAGGCGATAGACCGCGCCGGCTTCGCACACGCCTGGACCTACGACCACATCGCCTGGCGCGACCTCGTTGGAAAGACCTGGTACTCGAGCGTGCCGACGCTGGCAGCGGCCGCCGAGGCGACGCAATTCATTCAGCTGGGAACCTTGGTCTCGTCGCCAAACTTCCGCCACCCCGTCCCCTTCGCCAAGGAGGCCGTTACGCTTGCCGACGTCTCAAGTGGGCGCTTCATCTTGGGTATCGGGGCCGGGGCCACCGGCGCCGATGCGGAGATGCTAGGGGAGTCCTGGGACGCTGCCGAGCGCGCCGGGCGCTTCGCCGAGTTCGTCGAACTCGTCGACAAGCTGCTGCGCGAGCCGGTCGTAGATCACTCGGGTGACTACTACCAGGCTCGCCAGGCCCGGGCAGATCCGACAGGAAGGGCACGGGGCCGGATTCCCCTCGCGATCGGTGCGACCGGGCCGCGCGGTATGCGCCTGGCGGCGAGGTTCGGCGACTTCTGGGTGACAAACGGTAGGTCTAAGACTCCTGGGCTGGTCGCACCGAGTGCGTCGGTGACTGTGATCCGTGAGCAGATTGGTCGCTTGCAGGATGCCTGCGAGGCGGAGGGCCGACTGCCGTCGACGGTTCGCAGGCTCTTGCTGAACGTCAACCGCGACGCTGCTTCACCGTTGGTGTCGCTCGAGTCATTTCGTGACCAATACGGCACGTACCGCGGGCTCGGCGTCACCGACATGGTGATCCCCTACCCACGGCGCGAGCCGCCCTTCGTCGCGAACCCTGAGGTCTTCGAAGCGGTCATCGACGAGTTTCTCCAGTGCGAGAACCAGCCTGGTCCACCCTAACTAAACTAACTAACGGAACGGAACGGAACATGTGCGGCATAGCAGGCTGGATCGATTTCACCCGCGACTTGCGCTTGGAGGCCGCGCGCTTCGACCGCATGGTCGATTCGCTGAGTCGCCGCGGCCCCGACGCGGCCGGAAAATGGATTACTGCCGGTGCCGCCATTGGTCACCGCCGGCTCTCTGTCGTCGACGTCGAAGGGGGTCGGCAGCCCATGGCACTGTCGGTGGCGCCGGGCCGACCGCCGGCAGTGCTCACATTTAGCGGCGAGGTGTACAACTACCGGGAGTTGCGCTCGCAGTTGGCCGCCCGGGGTCACGTTTTCATCACCGACTCAGACACAGAAGTGTTACTGCGCGGCTACCTCGAGTGGGGAGCAAGTGTCGTGGACCGGCTCACCGGGATGTTCGCCTTCGGGATCTGGGATGCGGATCGCGAAGAACTGCTGCTGGCCCGTGACCGGATCGGGGTTAAACCACTCTATTACTACGCGTATTCAGATGGCCTTGTCTTCGGATCGGAGCCGAAGGTTGTCCTAGCGCACCCAGGTTTCGCCCCGCGCATCGAGGAGTCCGCCCTGCCGATGCTGTTCAACCCGCGGCTAACGCAGGCGGGCAGCACACCCTTGTTGGGGCTGAACGAGGTCCGCCCTGGGCATGTGCTCCGGTTTAGTCGCAGCAACGGGCCCTGCGAGTCACGCTACTGGCGCCTCCAGAGCAGCGAGTACACCGCCAGCTTCGACGAAGCAGTCGCACACCTGCGAGAGCTATTGACCGAGATCGTAAAAGATCACCTGAACGCCGACGTCCCGCTGGCAGCGCTGCTGTCAGGCGGCCTGGACTCCTCGGCGATCGCCGCTCTCGCCGCACGCGAGCTTAGGTCGACCGAATCCGCTCAGCTGGCCACGTTCGCGGTCGACTTCACCGACTCGCGAGAGTACTTCAGTCCTACTGTCCTGCGACCTGAGCTGGACACCCCGTATGCCCAGCTGGCTGCGCGAGCGCTTGAGACCGAACATCACGAGATCGTCCTCGATGCGGACTCGCTGAGCGCCAACCTGCCAGCCGCCCGGCGGGCGCGTGACCTGCCCAGTCTCGGACAGTTCGATACATCCATGTACGGCTTGTTCGCTGGGGTTCGCGAACAAGCCGTGGTCGCCCTATCAGGCGAGGGCGCCGACGAATTTTTCGGCGGGTACCCGTGGTTCCACGACCCAACGATCATCCGGCGCGATACTTTCCCATGGCTCGCTGACGGCGCCGACCTGACAGACTGCCTAGCCCCTGACGTGAGAGCCCGTATACGTCCGGCGGAGATGGTCAAAGACCTGTATGGGACGATGTTGGCTGAGGTACCACGGCTGGAGGGCGAGACGGGGCTTGATGCCCGAATGCGGGAAATAATCTACCTGAGTATGCAGGGACCGCTGGCACTTTTGCTGGACCGCAAGGACCGGATGGGCATGGCCGTCGGCCTGGAGGTACGAGTGCCATTCTGCGACCATCGCCTTGTCGAGTATTTATGGAACATTCCCTGGACGCTCAAGACGGCCGACGGCCGCGAGAAGAGCCTCTTGCGTGCAGCTGTCCGCGATTTGCTGCCTGAGCCGGTCCTGTACCGAGCCAAGAGCGCCTACCCAGCATCTTTCGACCCGACGTACGCCGCCCATGTGGTCGACCAAACGCGCGCGCTGATCCGCGACCCGAGCTCACCGTTAGCCGGGCTTCTCGACCCCGCCCGAGTCGACGACCTTATCGACCACAGCGGCCCCTCGATGGTGCATGCCAACGCCGCACATGTGCTGATCCCTCTGGTTGAAGTTGACATTTGGATGCGCACCCTCAAAGTGGGGATCGCGTGAACAATGGCGCGTTCTAACCTATGACGCGTCACCGTCCGCCGACGCCGGTCAACCTGCTCGGCTCATTTATTAAGTTTCTATTAACCCCACCAGCAGAACGGCAGCTAGGGGAACGCCATCGGGCTGCTGAACAAGTTAACCTGACGTGCACCGCTAGTCAATTGTGCGCCACCGGCCACACACACCATGCTTAGAAACGAGGTATTCGCATCTTCCTGGCGGATCACTCAATGGCTAAAGTCGCCGACCCGCAAGAAGAACCGCACCTAGCTAGTTACGCATTCTTGATTTACGCGAAGCCGAGGCCGCCGGGTGATACCTAACTTTACACAGTAGATGGATGCTGTAACCAAAAATCCGTCCCAAGGTGGCGCCTCGGCGATGGCGGCTCTTCGGGATTAGAAGACATCCCATGTCGATTGTTGTCAAGCGGCAGGCGTCATTGGGGTTTGCAATGTGAGAGCTGGAGAGTTCCAGGCTATGGCTTCGTCGTAGAGGGTGCCGGCTGCCAGGCATCCGTGCAGGATGCCGACGAGTCGGTTGGCGACCTGGCGTAGAGCGGCGTGGTGGCCGGTCCCGCGGGCGCGGATTGCCGGGCGCGGATTGCGTCGTAGTAGGCCCGGGTGCCGGCGGATCCGTTGGGGGCGCCGATGGCCTGCAGGTGCAGCGCCACGCCCAGCCGGCGGTTGGTGGCAACCGGGCGAGAACGACGGATTCTTCCCGGATGCCCGAGTGATCGGGCTTTGCCCGGAGTAGTTCTTTCGTGCTCGGGAAGACGCGAACCGTTTCGGGTCGTCGCCGAATTCACCCGGCACGTGGCGGCCAGAACAGGCCCGAGGCCCGGCTGGCTCCGGTAGATCTGCGCGGCCGGGTGCTGCTCAAAATTTTTTGACATCACCGCCTGGATCGCAGCGACCTGCTCGTTGATCGCGATCAGCATGTTGACCTGGCCGACGACGCTCGCGGCGTAGGCCGCCTCACGCGCGGCCAGCTGCCGCAAGCTTGGTTGTCGGAGCAGCGCTTGCAGCGGATCGGCTTTGTCCTGGATGTGGTGCCTGCGGGCTGCCGTCAACGCCGAAACGACCTGACTGCGCGTGAGCTTCGCCGCCCGGGCCGGGTCCGGAGCTCGACCCAGCAGGATGGGGGCATCTCGTCGGTGCGTTGCGCCGCCAACTGCCAGGCCGGCAAGCCTTTAAGGGGACGTAGAAGCTGGTTCCTGTCCGTACTCCTTTCCGTCACGCTCGCCGGACCCGCACCATCTGGCAGTGCTGACACGTCCCGGCTTTGTCAGGGCTGCTCCCACCCATACCCGGCATCTCCCGGGACAGGCTGCCCTCCGCTTCACTGCCCTGCTGCGACAGGGTCAGCGGTGGTGGTCTTTCACCTCCACCCAAACAAGCAGCGCCTCACGGCACATGTGGATCCAGACTGAGTCGCCAGTTGGTCGGCGGCGGCTGAACCGGCGAACACGCTGAACAGGCGATCAGGTGGTCGAGGAGCTGATCAGGTCGAGCTGGTCTGTCAGACCGAGCAACTCCCACCGCAACAATGCGATCGGCACGTTGCCATTGCGCCAGAGGTAATCGTGGATCGGCTGCAGCGCCGCGCCTCGCCCGCCCAGCCGTAGCGCGTCCGCGATCAGCGCCAGGATCTGGGTCTTGCCGATCTGGTAGGAGATCGCCTGCCCTGGACCCTCTGCGAAGTCGGCCGCCTCCTGCGCCGCTGTTGCCCGGTCCATCGGTATCTCCGTGGCGAGATAGTTGGCGGCCGCCTCGATCGACAGGGTGCCGGTCGCCAACCCGACATCGACCGCCACCCGCAAGGCCCGCAATCTCATGAAGTTGTAGATGATCGCTCTAGTTTGCGGGGCGTCGTCGAACAGTCCCGCGGCCAGCATCAGCTCCTCGTTGTAGAAGGCGATGCCCTCGTTGGGGCCGGAGTCGTAGAAGTGCTGGCGCAGCGGCCGCGGGTGGCTCCAGGACAATGCCAGCTGCTGGTAGTGGGCACCTTCGTGGACGATCCCGGCCCGGGGGTCGATGGCATTGGCGGCGTAGAAATAGGGCAGGGCCGGCGTGGGAGTCGGGACATAGCTGAGGCCGTCCTGCTCCAGTCGGGTAGCAGAGGTCAGGTCATCTGCCACTCCGAGGAATCGCAACGGTTCCAGATAGGCAGGCATCGGTGCATTGAGATAGTGGCCCAACGCCGCTGGCTGCGACAGCAGAGCCTGCTCGGTGTAGAACGCCCTGACCTCCCCCTCCAGAACGGCCTCCTGGGCGGCCTGGCCGGCCGCGTCGACCGGCAGTGCTGCGGCAGCACTAGGGACGGTCGTTTGGCGGTTGCGCGCCACCTGTTCCAGCACAGTGGCTCGATCACACTCCAGTTCGCCGATGGCCAGCAACTGTTGCGGTTCGAAGGGCAACACCGCCACTTCCCGGAGGAATTCGCGATAGCGGGCGGCGCCTACCGGTTGCCACGCCGCCATCGTCGGTCGCTCCGCGATCAGCCACTCCCGGAACCGGATCAGGGCTGCCGCCGCGGCCGAGCAGGCAGCATCCAGCTGACGTTGCAGCGCGGGGCACCGCTCGGCCAACGCCACGGCCAACGCCGTACACCTCGCGTCGATGTCGGCAAGCTCCTCGATGGCCAACCCGGCAAATTCACCCACCGCGAAGCCGGTCAGATTCTCCTTGCCGTCGGCCAGGATCCGCGGGACGGCAGTCAGCAGGCGAAGCACTTCATGAACCCGGTCGTCGCCGACTCCAGGTGGCAGAAGGGCATCGAAAATAGTGCCGAGGGCCTGGTCGACATAGAACCGAGGCTGGCTCTGCCAGGCCCGTACCACGTCCAGCTCCCACCGCACCCGAGCCAGCAGAGAGTGCAGTAGCCGCCGGTCCACCAGGTCCGGGATGTGCTGTCCCGCATCGATACCGGCCAGTTCGGTGGCGAAGGTCTCCCGCTCGGCCCGTACCAGGCGCACCGTCTCGGCGCTGAAGTCCGGTAGCCATCCGGGCGTGCGCTCCACTCGCGGTATGTCGTCCCTCGTCCGCGGCTGGTGGCATACCCGCCAGGCCCACATCCGAACGCCGAGTTCATCCAGCGCAGCTGCGTAGGTCGAGGTCTGGTCCATGGATGTCGCTTCCTTGTCGTAATGTGTCCGCGAGCGTAGCCTCTCGGCGCGCCCGCGCCGAGATCTGATGATGGGCGAACACCCCCGCCGGACGGGTGGAGGAAAGATCGCCCTGTCGCCGTCGCCACCGACCACCAAGGGCACGAGATCGCCGTCATGCCGGACGATCTGGACGCGGTGGCATTGCAGAGCGTGGTATCGATCAGCACGGCCTCGCGTGCCCTCGCCGGGTCCCCACTGCTGGCGTTTGGTGCAGGCGGTCCACCATCGCCTGCAGCAAGTCCCGTTCAGCTGCCTGCGCGGTGCGCGCCAGTAAATCGAAGACTTACGGATCCTTGGTGATCTCGTGTGCCAACTTTGGACTCCGCCACGGGAAGCCAGTCAGTGAAGTTGGAGGGCGCCTACCCACTCGGTTGTGCAGGCGGGTCGCACTGTGGTGCTCGAGCACCGGCAACGACCACAAGTTCTCCACAGCCTTCGCAACCTTGACCGACTGGCCGGCGTTGTCGTAGGTTTGCTGCGGTGAGCCCGGGTTATACTTTAGCACGAGGCGTATATGGCCGGCCTGAGTCAGCGCGGCGTTCCCTTTGATCTCTACAGCGGCTACGACCACGAGGGCTTGAACCACTCTCTCGAAGTAGCGCTCCCCGCGGCGATGCAATGGCTGCTCGACCGGGCGACTGAGCAGCACCTGTAGGCGTCGCACTCGGTGGTGACGCTGCCGTTTGCGATCGCAGGCGCGCGAGATGCAGTGGTACACAAACCCCTCCACAAGGATCTTGCCGGTCTCGATGACTTGTCGTCCTCTCGAAGCAAGGCAGCGCCGCTCTCCGCGCAGGACGCCCCTGCGGCGACGTCCGTGACCATGCGCCGCAGATCCGGGCGCGTGACCAATTGTCACCGGTGCGCCATCCTCCACAGGTCGCGGAGATCGTTTTCCGGTCGCTCGGTCGCGGTCGCTGATCGTCACCGCAGAGCTGCCGCTTCCGGAACTATCGGCCGCTAGCATCCGATGATGGCGAACTGGGTGTTCATGGTGCGGTTGGCTGCTGGCGGCGCTAGCGGTTTGCTCGCGGTTCGCTTCAACCCAGATCGGCGAATAGTCGCCTTTCAGAACGCTGACTCAAATCGTATGGATTGGCGGGTCACAGTGCCTTACTTCTTGGGGCTCGTACTGGCTGCGTTCGGAGGGGCTCGCCTTCAGCAGCACTCCTTCGGTCTGGGCGGTGCCCCTCGCGATAGTCCCGCTCGTTTTGACCTACGGGATCCCAGTCCAGTCCCACAACGCTAAAGCTCGCCGCTCCCGCTGAGAGGCCGGCCGGCTGACCCCGTCCCACCTGCCCCAAGTGGGCTGCCCGAGCCGGCGCTTCCCAGCAGTGGGAGCGGTTCATCGGCGTGGTGCCAGCGCCGCCACCACCAGGTGCTGGGCCGGCGCGGTAACAGTTCAACGAGAATGAACTCCGGGGGTTGATTGTCGAAGTAGCGGCTGCGTCGTTCCCGCCATTGCTCGACGATCTCCTCCAGCTCCGCCACCGCCAGCGTGGACCTGAGCCGCTTGAGAGCATCAGACAGCCACGGCAGATAGTGCCGGTCGGCGCCGGCTGATCGGGCGGTCGCAAGCATCGCCGCCTGGAGCATCAGCCACTGCCAGTCCTGGGACAGCAACCACCGAAGGTCCGCCTGATCCCTGATCGTCAGCGGCCCCGGCGACCGCGAGGCCACCGCCGCCGGCTCCTGGTACGGCTTGCCCTTCCGGGCCGCGTTGCAGCCCTTCGCCACCTGCAGCACAGCTCTGTTGAGATCCCGGTTCTGGTAGTCGTCCTCGACCTGCGCATCCTGGATTTCTCCGCGCAACACGAGCATGTCCCGGCGGGTCCATTCGCCCCGGGCCGCGCGTTGCAGCCCCTGGTACGCGGCCTGTTCAGCGTCATCGAATGCAGCAACCCGATACCACAACGCGGCGCCTGCCGCGTCGTACCAGTACCCGGCGACCCCGCCGCAGTCTGCGTTCCCGCCACCACGGCAAGCTCCGCACCAGGCCGTTGAACCGACCAGAGATCGGCTGCGCAGCGATCCGGCAAGCTGTCCCCACTGTGGGCAGCGAGCTTCACCCGCTCGAACGCCTCCCGCACCTCCTGCGCACAGCGCAGCAACGGTTCGATAGCTGGGTCCAACTGCGACACCGTTTCATCCTTCCAGGCAGTCATGAGTCGAGGGTCCTGCCAGCGATTCGTAGCGAGGCGTCCCAAACCAAGTCACAAAACAACTGCTCCAATGCGCGTGGTACGGGCATTGGCATGCGACACGTGTGGTCCGTGCTACCAGCCATCGAGTGACGACCCGCGACATCCACAGGCACGTCACCCGGAATGGTCACGCCGGAACGGGGTGTGCGCCAAGGATCCGCTCGAGCAGATCCAACGCGGTGACGTCGTCTTGTGGTGGCGGGTCCGGCGGCGGCCAGTACCAGTCTGCGGGGTCGGGGGACAAAAGCGGCTTCGCCTCCACCATT
>JAABUZ0100002780.1_pt1 | contig 27980 bp, 29 predicted proteins | sample 5562091 | NCBI WGS metagenome assembly JAABUZ01 (sample SAMN12813069, study PRJNA571459) | rock metagenome | isolation source: Antarctica rocks | place: Antarctica: Victoria Land, Linnaeus Terrace sud | collected 2015-12-21 | reverse complement strand
GTCATCAGGTGGGTGTCGGACTCCAGCCGGGGCCAGGCCGTCGCGACACCGTGGCCGACAGACACGATCAGCGAGGTCGTCATCGCGCACTCCACCGCGACGCCACACGTCTCGCCTTCCCCCTGGCGGGCATGGCCGTCGCCGAGGGAGAGCATCGCTCCGTCGACGTTGACACCGAGGTAGCAGGTGACGCCGGCGCGCATCTCCGGGGTGTCCATGTTCCCGCCCCAGTCCCCCGGGGCCAGCGAGCTGCGGACCTCGCCCAGCGCCGGCGCGACCCCGACCGTGCCGTGCATCGGGTCCATCGGCAGGTCGACGGTGAACGGCGAGTCCAGCGCGGCGTAGCGGACCAGGCGCTCGGCGGTGTCGAGCTCGTACATCCAGGTCCGCTCGTCCAGCGCCCGCTGCAGTCCGGCGGTGGTGTGCGTGCCCGTCAGCGAGCCGAAGAACGGAACGGTCGAGCTGACCCCCCAGGTGTACGTCGGCTCGATCGAGACCAGGTGCACCGCGAGGGTGTCCCCGGGGGCGGCACCGGGGACATAGAACGGCCCCGTCTGCGGGTTCAGGTAGCGGGGGTCGGCGTCGACGCTGGGCCGGCCGTCCACGCTGGTGATCCGCCCGGCGAAGCAGTCCAAGGTGCTGGTCCGCAGCAGTGTCCGGGTCGGGAGCTCCGCGACGGCCGGCAACCCGCCGAAGGTGTACGCCAGTCGGGCCGGATCGCCCTCGGGGTCGACGTGCCAGCTCATCCCGGGCAGCGCGGTAGCCATGGCCGCACTCTGTCGCACCCGTGGCGTGCTCGGCGTAGGCGATCCTGGACGCATGGAGGCCGACCTGCCCGTCGGTAACGGGCTCGTCGTCCCCGCCGCCGAGCTGTCGTGGCGGTTCTCCCGGTCCTCCGGCCCCGGCGGTCAAGGGGTCAACACGACCGACAGCCGGGTGGAGCTCAGCTGGGACGCCGCGTCCTCGGCGGTGCTGCGCGGGACCGTCCGCGAGCGGGCGCTGGAGCGGCTGGGCAACCGGCTCGTCGGCGGGGTCGTCACCGTCGCGGCGTCGGAGTACCGGGCCCAGCTGCGCAACCGGGAGGCGGCGCGGCTGCGGCTGGCCGCCCTGATCCGGGCCGCCATGGCCGCGCCACCCCGGGCCCGCCGGCCGACCCGGCCGACCGCGGGTTCCCGCCGGCGCCGCGCCGAGGCGAAGACCCGGCGCAGCGAGGTCAAGCGCCTTCGTCGGGACCCGGGATGAGGCGACGGCCCAATTCGGTGCGAACGGCCACCACCTCGTCGCGGTGCTGCGCCGCCCGTTCGTAGTCCGCGTCGGCGGCGGCGGCCCGCATCTTCGCCTCCGCGTCGGCCAGCAGGCGGTCGAGCTGAAACCTGGTGCGGGAGGCGAGCTGCAGCGCGGACACCCGGGTCCGCCCGACCTGCCGACCGTCAGGCCCGAGCACCGGCATCCACTCGGGCGCGGCGCCGAGGTGGTGCATCCGGCCCGTCTCCGGCACCTCCCTGCGGCGGGTGGAGCGACGGGTCAGGTCGCGGGCCCGCCCGCCGCGGGGCGGCACGCGCCGGCCCTCGGGCGGTCCGGGGCTCCCGAAGGCGGCGTCGGACACCCGGCAAACGTAGGCCGACCCACGGGGCGCCGGCCGGCTCAGCCGGAATAGCCCTCGACCTCGCGGGCCGACCGCGGCCGGGCGTCGTCGGGGTTCTGGCCGTTCTCCTGGCGGGCACGCCGTTGACGCAGCAGGTCCCAGCATTGGTCCAGCGCAACCTCGGTGTCGCGCAACCGGTCGTGCTCCTCGGCGGCGGACAGCTGCCCGGACGCCAGTTTCGCCCGCAGCTCGTGCTCGCTCTCGACCAGCGCGTGGACGCGCTGCAGGATCTCATTCTCCGTCGCCACCGACTCCTCCTTCCGGCGGGGGACCCCGCAACCTGCCCCGCCCGCAACCTGCCGGCACGGGCACCGCCCGCCGCACCAGATCTTGCACCCCACCAACCCCGGTCGCGCCGCGAGACCGCCCGACTCGTCACCGAACGCGTCTACTCGACGACACCCGGCGTTCACCCGGGGGATCTACCGTCCGCCGGGTCTTCGTCCCCCACCCTCGTGAGGTCTTCGTGCGCGCACGCCTGCTCCGTCCCGCGCTGGTCGCCGCTGCCGTCGGCGGCCTGGTCGTCGGCGCCTTCGCCGTTCCAGCAGCTGCCGCCGTCCCGGCCACCCCGTTCGTCTCCGAGCTGCACTACGACAACACCGGCGCCGACGCCGGGGAGTTCGTCGAGGTGCAGCTGCCCGCCGGAACCACCGTGACCGGCTGGTCGGTGGTGCTCTACAACGGCAACGACGGGGCCGCCTACGCGACGATCCCGCTGCCGCCGACGACCGCACCGGCGTCCGGGCCGGTCGCGGTCGCGGTGGACACCCCCGGGATCCAGAACGGCGCGCCCGACGGGGTCGCCCTGGTCGATGCCGCGGGCGCCGTCGCCGAGTTCCTGTCCTACGAGGGCGTGCTCACCGCGACCGGCGGTCCGGCGGCCGGTCGGACCAGCACCGACATCGGGGTGGCGGAGACCGGCAGCGGAGCGGTCGGGACGTCGCTGTCGAGGGTGGTCAGTAGCGGCGACCTCGTCTGGCGGGGCCCGGCGACGGCGACCCCGGGGACCGTCAACCCCGGCGCCGCGCCGCCGCCGCCCCCAGCGACCTGCTCGACCGCGCCGACCCAGCGGGTCGGGGACGTGCAGGGCGCCGGGGCCACCACGCCGCTGGCCGGCCAGCAGGTGAGCGTCCGCGGCACCGTCGTAGCCGCCACCCCGGGCCTGGGCGGGTTCAACGTCGAGGACGCCGGCGACGGGAACACCGCGACCTCCGACGGGGTGTTCGTCTACAGCCCGGGCACGGCGGTCCGCCTCGGCCAGACCGTGCAGGTCAGCGGCCAGGCGCAGGAGTTCTCCGGCCAGACGCAGATCGCCGCGCGCACCGGCGTTGCAGTCTGCGACGTCCCGGTCGGCCCGCTGCCTGCTCCGGCGCCGCTGGACCTGCCCGCCGACGACGCCGCGCGGGAGCCGCTGGAAGGCATGCTGGTCCGCCCGGTCGACCAGCTGACCGTCAGCGAGGTCTACAACCTGACCTCGTTCGGCGAGCTGGTGCTGTCCGAGGGCGGTGTGCTGGTGCAGCCGACCGAGCTCGCCCGGCCCGGTCCGGACGCCGACGCGATCGCCGCGGCGAACACCCGCCGGCGCATCGTGCTGGACGACGCCTCGACCAGCCGGCTCAGCGTCACCACCGCGCCGTACCTGACGCCGGCCACCCCGGTCCGGGTCGGGGACCCGGTGCAGTTCACCGAGCCGACGGTGCTCGGGTTCGGCTTCGGCGCCTGGCGCCTGGAGCCGGCCGACGGCACCGCCGACGGCGTGTTCGCCGCCCAGAACACCCGGCGGGCCGCGCCGGACCCGGTCGGTGGCGACATCCGGGTCGGCTCGTTCAACGTCCTGAACTACTTCCTCACCTTCGGCGGCGTCGGTCGCGGCGCGGACGACCAGGCCGGGCTGGACCGGCAGGCGGCGAAGATCGTCTCCGCGATCCGCGGGCTGGACGCCGACGTGCTGACGCTGGAGGAGATCGAGGACACCGCCAGCACCGGCTACGGCGACGGCAGCCCGGACCAGGCGGTCGCCGACCTCGTCCGCCGGCTCAACTCCGCTGCCGGGTACGCGGAGTGGGCGTACTCGCCGTTCCCGACCGAGCTGCTCGGCGTGGACCGCGACGTCATCCGCAACGCGATCATCTACCGGACCGCACGGGTGCAGCCGGTCGGGGCGCCGGTCGGGCTGGTCGACGAGGCGGCGTTCGGCAATGCCCGGGAACCGATTGCGCAGACCTTCGCCTACCGGGGCGACGAGTTCACCGTCGTCGGCAACCACTTCAAGTCCAAGGGCGGCAGCGGCGCGACCGGGGACAACGCGGACACCGGGCAGGGCGCGTTCAACGGCGACCGGACCCGGCAGGCCCAGGCGCTGGCCGGGTTCGTCCAGCGGCTGCAGACCGAGAGCGGTGATCCCGACGTCTTCGTGCTCGGGGACCTGAACGCCTACACCCGCGAAGACCCGGTCGAGGTGCTGCGCTCGGCCGGACTGACCGACCTCGGGACCCGCTTCGACGCGGGCCGGTACAGCTACGTGTTCAACGCACTGTCCGGCTCGCTGGACCACGCGATGACGACGCCGACGCTGACCGCGAAGGTGACCGGAGCGGTGCACTGGACGATCAACGCCCAGGAGTCGTTCGCCTACGAGTACGACGGGAACCCTGCCCTCTACGCCCCGAACGCCTACCGGGCCAGCGACCACAACCCGATCGTCTCCGGGCTGGACCTCACCGACCCCCGCGACCAGCTCTGCGACGGCCGGGTCCCGACGATCATCGGCACCGACGGGAACGACGTGCTGCGCGGTACCAACGGCCCGGACGTCATCCTCGGCCTCGGCGGCAACGACCGGATCTCCGGCGGCAACGGCGACGACGTCATCTGCGCCGGTCCGGGCAACGACGCGGTGGACGCCGGCAACGGCAACGACCGGGTCGACGGCGGGTCCGGGGAGGACACGATCCTCGGCGGGAACGGCGACGACCTGATCCGGGGTGGCACCGGGGCGGACCAGATCAGCGGGGACAACGGCAAGGACCAGGCCACCGGGGGGCGCGGGAACGACACGGTGATCGGCGGCAACGGCGACGACCGGCTGGCCGGTGGGTCCGGCACCGACGTGCTGGACGGCGGGAACGGCCGCAACGTGGTGGTGCAGGACGGCCCCGACAGCTGAGATGGGCAGGTGATCCCCCCGGCTGCCGTGCACGAGCGGGCTGCCGTGCACGAGCGGGCTGCCGTTCTCGATCTGGCGGCCGGGGGGGCGCCGCTCGGCCGGACCCGGCTGGTGTGCATCGACGGGCCGGCCGGGTCGGGCAAGACCACGCTGGCCGCCCGACTGGCCGAGGCAGGGACGGCAGTCGGGCGGACCGTGGCTGTCGTCCATATGGACGACCTGTACGACGGCTGGTCGGCGCTGGCCGGGGACCGTGCGGTCGGGCTCACCCGGCGGATCGACACCGGGATCCTCACCCCGCTAGCGGCCGGCCGTCCCGGCGGCTACCGGCGCTACGACTGGCCGAGCGGCGCCTTCGCCGAGCGGCACGCCGTCCCGGTCGTCGACGTCCTGGTGCTGGAGGGCTGTGCCTCGGCCCAGCGGGCGTGGGCGCGGCGCACGGCGCTTGCGGTGTGGGTCGAGGTGGACCGGGGGTTGCGCACCCGACGCTGGCTGGAGCGCGACGACGACGTGCGCGCGGCCATGCAGTGCCGGGACTGGCAGGTGGACGAGGACGCCTGGTTCGCCGCCGACGGCACCCGTGCCCGGGCCGGCCTGCTCCTGTCCGGCACGTCGGCGGAAGACCGGTCAGGCCGGGGTGCCTAGCCGCGGCACCGGCGCGGGTCCCACCGGCCGGTCGCCCGTCGGAGTGGTCGCCGCGGCGTCCAGGGCGGCGCAGTCGGCGTCGACCATGATCCGGGCCAGCTCCGGCGGCAACGTCCGGGCGGTCCAGCCGAGGATGTCGCGGGCGAGGGAGGCGTCGCCGACCAGTGCGTCGACCTCCGCCGGGCGGACGTACCGCCGGTCGAACCGGACGTGTCGTTCCCAGTCGAGGCCGGCGTGGGCGAACGCGAAGCCGAGGAAGTCCCGGACGGTGTGCGCGGTGCCGGTGGCGACGACGTAGTCGCGGGGCTCGTCGGCCTGCAACATCTGCCACATCGCCTCGACGTATTCCGGCGCGTAGCCCCAGTCGCGGACCGCGTCGGTGTTCCCCAGGAAGACGGTCTCGTCCAGCCCGGCGCGGATCCGGGCGACGGAGCGGGTGATCTTGCGGGTCACGAAGGTCTCGCCGCGCCGGGGGCTCTCGTGGTTGAACAGGATCCCGTTGACCGCGAACATGCCGTACGCCTCGCGGTAGTTGCGGGTGATCCAGTAGGAGTACACCTTCGCGGCCCCGTAGGGCGAGCGGGGGTGGAACGGGGTCGCCTCGTCCTGCGGCGGCGGGGTCGCGCCGAACATCTCCGAACTGCTCGCCTGGTAGAAGCGGCACTGCAGGCCGACCAGCCGGATCGCCTCGAGCAGGCGGGTGGTCCCCAGTCCGGTGGTGTCGCCGGTGAACTCCGGCTCGTCGAAGCTGACGCGCACGTGGCTCTGCGCACCGAGGTGGTAGACCTCGTCGGGCCGGATCGAGCTGAGCAGAGTCACCAGCCGCGACCCGTCGGTCAGGTCCCCGTAGTGCAGGAACAGCCGCGCATCCGACTCGTGCGGGTCGGTGTACAGGTGGTCGATCCGCGCGGTGTTGAAGGTGCTGGCCCGCCGGATCAGCCCGTGCACCTGGTACCCCTTGGACAGCAGCAGCTCCGCCAGGTACGACCCGTCCTGCCCGGTGATCCCGGTGATGAACGCGATCTTCGCCACACGCCCTCCTCCAGCTACTTTTAGTGACCAGTAATGTACCCATCGTGGCAACTGGGCGGGTCGGCGAGTGGCGTGCCGGGGCTTTGAGCCGAGCGGCGCGCGTCTATGTCGCGGGGCACCGCGGGCTGGTCGGCGCCGCCGTTGTCCGACACCTGACGGCGATGGGCTTCACCGAGCTGATCGGCCGCGGCTCGCACGAGCTGGACCTGCGCGATCGCGCCGCCGTCACGGACTTCTTCCACGACGTCGGACCGGAGGTCGTGGTCGACGCGGCCGCGCGGGTCGGTGGGATCCTCGCCAACGACACCTCGCCGGCGGACTTCATCAGCCAGAACCTGCAGATCCAGGTCAACCTCATGGACGCGGCGGCCGCTGTCGGCGTTCCGCGGCTGCTATTTCTCGGGTCCTCCTGCATCTATCCGCGCGACGCCCCCCAGCCGATCCGCGAGGACAGCCTGATGTCCGGCCCGCTGGAGCCGACCAACGACGCGTACGCCGTGGCGAAGATCGCCGGGATCGCGCAGGTCCGCGCCGTCCGGCGCCAGCACGGACTCGCCTGGATCTCGGCGATGCCCACCAACCTGTACGGGCCCGGCGACAACTTCGGTCTCGAGAGCTCCCATGTCCTTCCCGCGTTGATCCGCCGCTTCTCCGAAGCCGCCGCCGCCGGCGCACCGGAGGTCGCGCTGTGGGGAACCGGGCGGCCGCGCCGGGAGTTCCTCCACGTCGACGACCTGGCCGCGGGCGTCCTGACCCTGCTGGAGAGATACGACGGACCCGATCCGGTCAACGTGGGCTCCGGGACCGACCTGCCGGTCGCGGAGTTGGCGGCGCTGGTGGCCGATGTCGTCGGGTACACCGGTCGCATCACCACCGACCCGACCCGGCCGGACGGAACCCCCAGCAAGCTGCTCGACTCCACCCGGATCCGGGCGTTGGGCTGGGCCCCGACCGTGAGCCTGCGCGACGGGATCGAGTCGACGTGGCGCGCGTATCGAGCCGGCGCCGGCGCGTCGGTAAGCCCGTGACCGACCCCGGCACGGCACCCGACCCCGGCCAGCCAACCGGCACTGACCCCCCGGTCATCGACCTGTCCGCCGCTTCCGGACACCGCGTGGCGTGGGACCGCCCGGCGTGGGTGGTGGCGAGCTGGCGACTGTGCGAACTGCTCGCCGTCAGGAACCCGTTTCAGCCCAGTTCGGCGATCCGAGCGGCGGTCCTGCGGGCATTCGGCGCCCGGATCGGGAGTCGGGTGATCCTCCGACCCGGGCTGCGCGTCCAGTTCCCCTGGAAACTGCGGATCGGTGATCGGTCCTGGGTCGGGGAGGACGTCTGGCTGCACAATCAGGACCAGCTGGACATCGGCAGTGACGTGGTGCTGTCCCAGCAGTCCTTTGTGACAACGGGCTCGCACGCGCACCGAACCGATATGGGCCTGCGCACCCGACCGGTCGTCATCGAGAACGGGGTGTGGGTCACGGCCCGGTGCACCGTGCTGGCCGGGACCAGGCTGGGCCGCTCGGCACTGGTGCTCCCGGCGTCGGTGGTGTCCGGGACGGTGCCAGCCGGGGTCATCGTGGGACAGGGCCGCTCCGCCGTGATCGGTCCCCGGTTCATCCCCACCAGGCCCGGCGCGCCGGACGACCGCGGGTCAACTCAGCCCGAGCAGGCGGATCGCGACCGCCAGCACCGGTAGGCCCCCGAGCGCGACCAGCCGGCCGAGGCGGACCGTCGGCCGCCCCCCGAGTCCGACCATCACCAGGGCGGCGGTCGCGGCCAGTGACACCGCGGTGTAGGTCACCAGCGCGGTGTGAAATCCCAGCGGCGCGCAGGCACCCAACGCTGCCAGCGGCAGCAGTTCACACGCCGCGAAGGCCCACGGCCGCAGCCCACGATCACCGGTCTGCGCCGCCCAGAGCGCCGGCAGCTGCAGCACCAACGCCGCACCACACAGCGCCAACAGTCCGATTGCCGGGACAGCCGGCACCCACTGGGGCCCAAGCACGATCGGGACCAGCCGGGAGGCGCCGACGGTGCTCACCAGAACCAGGCCATAGGCGGGGACCGTCAACACCCGGAACCAGCGGTCCACGACCTCGGTGCGGCTCGCCGGAGCGACATCGGTTCGGCTCGCCGGCGAGGCGCGCAACAGCTGCCGCCAGGCCAGCGGCGCGATGGCGGTCGAGAGCTGCACGACCGGCCCGATGAGCAGGCTGAACGAGCGCGCGTACAGCCCGAGCGCCACCGGCCCGAAGACCGCACTGACAACAACGTTGTCCACGTTGCGGGCCAGCGTGACGACGGCGGTGTAGGGGTAGTTGCGCCGCCAGAGGACGGCCAGCGGGCGCCGCAGGGACACCAGGCGAGCGACCCGGGGGCGGCCCCCGCCGGGGAACGACTGACCGACAGCTCGCGCGCCCATGAGCACCGCGAAGAAAATCAGGAAGTCCAGGCCGCCCCCGGTCGGCCGGTGCAGCAACAGCAACAGCCCACCCGCGGCCACGACACCGGCCACCAGGTCGGCTCCGGCCGCGCCGCTGACCCGGCCGCGGGCGATCGCGGCCGTCCGGCAGACGTCGGCCCACGCCGTCGCGAACGCGACGAGCACCCCGAGGGCGGCCGCCACGAGCAGGCGTGCGCCGTCGAAAGCCCAGGCGGCCCCGATCACGCACAGGCCGCCCACCAGCGCGCCGCGCAGCAGAGCCAACGCCCGGACGGCCGGGTCAAGCCAGCCCCCGGCCGTACCCGGGTCCCCTTCCCCGCCGAGCAGCAGCAGGATCGCCCAGGTCTCGGTCGCCGCGTAGGCCAACACATAGCAGGTGTTCCAACGCGCAAAGGCGGCGAAAGCGGGGACGCTGTTCCGCTGCGAGAGCGCGATCGTCGCCGCCGTCGACACCACGAAGACGCCCGCCTGCGCCACCAGCAGCGCTGGGGAACCGGCGGCCGCGCCGCGCAGTCGACCGGCAAGCCGGTCACGGGAAAGCACCTGCGACCCGAGGATGCCTGTCATGCCGGCGGTGGCGTGCTCGCGCGGGGCGGTCCCGGCCGGCGGCGCGCCGGGTCGCCACCAACGTGCGGAGAGCGCGGCCGTTCCAGGAAGGTCAGTACGGCGAAGCTGATCCGTCGCCGCAGCAGCGACCCCGTCACCCGCGTACCGGGCTGGCCGAGCACGGTGCGTTGGACGAAGGCGGCCTCCCGGGCCAGCTCCGCGCGCCGCCTGCTCGACTGACCTCCGAGGTGGAATCGGGCCAGCAGCACCGGGATGGGAACAAGTCCCACGCCCGAGCGCACCAGGCGGCACACCAGGTCGTAGTCCCCGGTGACCCGGAACCGGGGATCGTAGCGGCCGATCGAGTCGACCGCTGCCCGTGGAAACACCATCGCCTGATGACTGCTGGGCAGGCTGTGGCGCAAATAGGAAGGTTGCCGGGCATACCGGACGATTTCGCCGCCGCTGGCCAGCCGGAGCACGTAGTTGCCGTAGAGCACGCGGTCGGGGCCGGGGCGGTCGACCTCGTCGCGTAGCCGCTTCAGCAACGCGGGCGCGTCGGCGACGACCGACTCGTCCCCCGCGTTCAGGTACCAGAGGTACCGCCCGCGGGCGCGGGCGGTGGCCCGGTTCATCGCGTCGTAGATCCCGTCGTCGGGCTCGGATGCCCACCGTACCGACGCGCCGGCCTGGCCCAGCCAGTCCGGGGTTCCGTCGTTGGACGCGCCGTCGGCGACCACCCATTCCACGCCGGCCAGCCCCAGCAGCGAGGCGATCGAGCCGTGTGTCCGGCGCAGGCCCGCCAGATCGTTGCGGGTGATGGTCACCACGGACAACAGCGGCGCCGGCCCGCCCCGGGCGACCGACGCACCCGGGCCGCGGCTGGCGGCGGCACCGGAGGACCGCGCCACCCGGCGCACGGTTCGTCCGATGGCCGGGCTACCGGCCGTCACAGTCGATGCCAGCGCTCGGCGGCCCTCGGTGAGCACGACACCCACGAGAACGGCGTACTCGGGGGTGAAGACCGCGCCGGTGAACAGCGCGGACAGCACCAGCACCGGGACGGCCACGACCGCAATCCGGGCGAAGGGCCGGTCGACCAGGGATCGTGCCAGCAGCGCCACCAGGCCCGCCGCCGCGATGATGATCCCGACCCAGCCGAAGTAGTACACGTAGACGTAGATCCCGTTGTCCAACGACGTTCCCAGCTCGGTCCCGAGGAGCAGGCCGGCGTTGGAAACCGCCTGGTTGACCGAGCCGAGCGGCTCTCCGATGACGGTCCGACCGAGCAGATCGCTCAGCAGTGACAGCGGCGCCGCCAGTCGGTAGTTCGACGACGAGCCCGTCTGACCGGTACTGCTCAACCGGCTCGACGCGTAGGGAAGAAACGCGACCGCCAGGCCGCCCAGCGCGATCGCGAGCATCAGCGGCTCCAGCGCCCGCCGTCGCCGGCCCCGCGCCCCCTCCGGCCTGCGCGCCACCGCGATGCTGAGTAGCGCCAGGACCGCGACGGTGACGATTCCCGACGCGGAGCGGACAGCGAGCATGCCGAACCCGCACAGGGCCACCGCCAGGATCGGTCGGGCGCCGGCCAGGATCGCGGCGGTGGCGCAGATCACCAGCACCAGGGCGGCGAAAGATGGTTCGAGGTAGAAGGCTTCGGCGCGGACCGGCACCACCCCCAGCCGAGGGTTGTACGGGTAGAGGTAGGTGAATTGACGCCACGGGTTGAAGAACAACGCGTTCCCCCGCCCGCCGGCCAGGTACTGCAGCCACGCCAGCGCGTCGACGACAGCGGACACCAGCAGGTAGGGCGCTGGGCCCACCCGGCGCGGCGCCAGCTCGCCGTAGCCGATCCAGAGGACCAGCCCGAGGGAGTAGGTGAACAGTGCCAGGCTCCGCAGGAACTGCACCTGGTCCGACGACGGATCGAGCAGGCTCTGCAGGCTGAGCAAGCCGATCACCACGGCCAGCACGGCGAACGGCAGCACCGGGGGCGCGCCCCGGACGGCGGCGGCCACCACCAGGCCACTGAGCAGCAGGCCGAGGGTCACCGGGTAGTTGCGCACCTCGGCGACCTGGAAATGCAGCAGCAACAACACCGCGGCGACAGCCAGCCCCGAGCGCGTCAGACCGGAGCGGGTCACGCCGCCCCCTGCCCGACCAGGCTGTCGTAGAGGTCGGCATACCGGCCGGCCATCGCGGCCGTGGCGTAGCGGCCGGCGGCCTGCGACGCCAGCAGGCCGGGCTCGGCATGCGGATGAGCCGCCCATGGCCGCCCGGCCCGGGTGGCAGCCAGCAGCTCATCCTCGGAGAGGGTCCGGATCCCCAGCGGGGACAACGCCTCGCGGGCTCCCTCGGAGTCCAGCGCCAATACCGGCACGCCGCCCACCAGGGCCTCGAGCACCGTCAGGGAGAACACGTCGATCTGGGAGAGGAACAGCAGCGCCTGACAGGAGCCGATCACCTCCGCCAGCTCGCCGCGGTCGGTGATCGGACCCAGATTGCGGACCAGGGGGCCGCGGTAGGCCGACCGCCGGCCGACCAGCACCAGCGGTACGCCGGCCGCGACGAGCGCGGCGAGCAGGCGGGGCGGCGCCTTCTGCGGGTCGGACAGGTCCTCTGCCACCACCGCGTAACCGGCCCGGGCGGCCAGCGGGGTCACCGTCTCCGATGTTCTGACGAACTCTGGATCGGCGGCGTTGTGGATGCACTGCACGCTTAGAGCGGGATAGACGGTGCGGAACCGGGCCGCGATGTTTTCGCTCGGGGCGACGAAACGGACGTCGTGGAGTTCGCCGATCCAACTCCGACGGGCTCGCGCGCCGGACTTCGTCAGGTCCAGAGCGGCACCCGGATAGGCCGAGCGGTCCGGACAGCTGCCGCACCCCACCGCCCACCGCTGGCAGGTGCCGGGAATGGCACACCGGCCGGTCATCGCCCACGAGTCGTGCAACGTCCAGACGATGGGCCGCCCGCTGCGCCGCAGCTCCGCGACCAGCGGCCGTGCCGGCCCCATGAACGAGTGCAGGGCATGAAGGTGGATCAGGTCACTGGCAGCGGCCAGGCCCGCCAGTTGCCGGCGAGGCGTTGCCCCAGGCCTGATGACCTCGCGCCCGATGGCCCGGTGAACCACGGCATTGGTCCCGGCGCGGGCGCGAGAGGTAAGTCTCAGGGCTTGCGTGTGGTCCTCGTCAGGGCTGGGACCGGCACGCGGGCCGTAGCCATAGACCAGTCGTCCCCGGTAGCCGCGTCCGACCAGCTGGGTCGACAGGTTGCGCGCGATCTTCGCGGCGCCACCGCGTTCCAACCGGACATTGATGTGCACCACGGTCCGGAGGCTCCCGGGCTCAAGGCTCCCAGACGCAGGGCTCCCGGCCGGGTGGATCACTGTCGTCGGGGTCACTCTGGCGTCGCCTCCGGTTCTGAGCAGCCCCGGTGATCGGGTCACGTGTGTTACTTTCTGATTGATAACCGTAACTGAGGGTGGACCGTCGTGGGCCGACCGCCCTCGACGGACACGATGGGGAGTGACCGGGTGGAGCTGTCCGACTTCGCGGCCACACTGCGACAGCGCTGGCGGATCCTTGTCGCCGCTGTCCTGGCCGGCCTGTGTGTCGCGGTGGCCGTCGTCCTGCTGGCAACGCCGCGCTATGAGGCCTCGGCGGAGCTGTTCGTCTCCACCCAGACCGCTGGTGCGAGCTCCAACGACCTCCTGCAGGGCAGCAGCTTCACCCAGCAGCGGGTCAAGTCCTACGCGGCCCTGGCGAAGACGCCCGCGGTCCTACAGCCCGTGGTGGACCAGCTGCAACTCGATACCGACCCGGCGTCGCTGGCCGACTCGGTGACGGCGAGTTCCCCCACCGACACGGTGCTGATCGACCTGGCGGTGCGCAGCACGTCACCGGACAAGGCCGCCCGGATCGCCAACGCGGTGGCCGAGCAGTTTCGACGGACGGTCGAGGGCATCGAACGACCGTCCGCCGGCGGCCCGACGCCGGTCAGCGTCACGGTCGTTCAGCAACCGACGGTTCCCACCGGCCCCGTCTACCCCAATCGCGTCCTGGATATCGGGCTTGGTCTCATCGTCGGACTGGGGATCGGCGTGGGCCTGGCGCTGCTGCGTCAGGCACAGGACCGATCGGTTCGGGCAGAGGCGGATGTGGCGGCGCTGACCGACGCGCCGGTCCTCGGGTCGATCGCTTTCGACGCCGCCGCGGCTGACCGACCGCTGGTGGTCCAGGGCGATCCCCACGGCCCGCGGTCGGAGGCCTTTCGGGCGCTCCGGACCAACCTGCAGTTCGTCGCTGTCGGCAACCGCCCGCGGTCGGTGGTCGTCACCTCGTCCGTACCCGGGGAGGGTAAGAGCACCACGACGGCCAACCTGGCCTGCACCATGGCCGCCGGCGGCCGCCGCGTCGCGGTCGTGGAGGCTGACCTGCGTCGGCCGCGGCTTGCCCATTACCTCGGCCTGGAGGACTCTGCCGGGTTGACCGACGTGCTGATCGGACGTGCCAGCCTCGATGAGGTGTTGCAACCGTGGGGATCTGAGGGCACCCTGTCGGTGCTCGGCTGCGGTCCGATCCCGCCGAATCCGAGCGAGCTGCTCGGCTCCGAGGCCATGGGTCGGGTGCTCTCGCAGCTGCTCGAACGTGTCGACCACGTCCTGATCGATGCTCCGCCGCTGCTGCCGTTCACCGACGCGGCTGTGCTGTCCCGCATGACCGACGGCACGCTGATGGTCGTCGGCTCGGATCGGATCGACCGCGACGGCCTCCGGCGGGCGTTGGATGCCCTGACCCGGGTCGATACCAACCTGCTCGGGATCGTCATGAACCTGGTTCCCCCGCGGGCCACCCATGGCTACGAATACGGATACGGATACGGATACGGATACGGATACGGATACGGGAGCCTCGGCGAGGAGAGCGTCGCTCCCAACATCTCGGGGCGTGGGCAGCGGTGGCGCGCGTTTCGAGAGCGCCGCTCCGCCCGGGTCGGCGCGGTGCGGTCTGAAGCACCACGGTGACCACCCCAACGGTGCGGCCCCGGCTGCTGCTGGTGGCGATGAACTACGCGCCGGAGCTCTCCGGAACCGCGCCGTACACCACCACGTGGGCCCAGCACCTGTCCCATCGGGCCGACGTGCTGGTGCTGGCCGGGGTGCCCCACTATCCGCAGTGGGAGGTCCACGCCGGCTACGGCCGCTGGTGGGACGAACGCACCGAGTACGGCGTGCGGGTCCGGCGGCTGCGTCACCACGTCCCCATCCGGACCACCCCGGCGCACCGGGTGGCCCACGAGGCCAGCTTCGGCGCTCGGGTGCTGACCCAGCGACTGCCCCGGCCGGACGCCGTGCTGGCGGTGAGCCCCCCGCTGTTCGGGGCCGGGGCGGCGGCGCGGGTGGCCCGCCGGTTCGAGGTGCCGTTCGGCCTGGTGGTGCAGGACCTCTATGGCCGCGGCGCCCGGGAACTGGGCCACGGCGGCCCGGCAGCCGAACGGCTGGGTGACCTGGAGTCCCGCATCGTCCGGGGCGCCGACTCGGTGCTGACCATCTCCGATCGGTTCCGTTCGATCCTGACCGGGCAGCTGGGGGTCGCCGAGGACCGCGTCAGCGTCGTGGGGAACTGGTCGTCGGTCCCGGTCGAACCGGCCACCCGCGACGCGGTGCGCGCCCGGATGGGCTGGCAGGGCGACTTCGTGGCGCTGCACGCCGGCAACATGGGCGCCAAGCAGGGCCTGCAGAACGTGGTCGAGGCCGCGCGGTTGGCCGATGCCGCCGGGGCCCCGGTGCGCTTCGTGCTGGTCGGCGACGGCAACGCCCGCGCCGCCGTCGCCGAACGCGCCGCCGGCGTGCGGCGGCTGACAATGCTGGGCCCGGCCTCGCCCCGGGAGCACGCGGGCCTGCTGGCCGCCGCCGACGTGCTGCTGGTCAACGAGGCACCGGGGGTGGCAGAGATGAGCCTGCCCTCGAAGCTGACCTCCTACTTCGCGGCCGGCCGGGCCGTGGTCGCCGCGACCGCCGCCGACGGCGCGACCGCTGAGCTGCTGCGGCGCAGCGGGGCCGGGATACGTGTGCCGCCAGATGATCCCGCCGCCCTGCTGGACGCGGTGCTGGACCTGCGTAGCTGCCCAGACGCCGCCGCGACCCACGCCGAGCTCGGCCGTCGGTACTCGCACACCCATCACAGCCTCCCGCAGGCCATGCGCGGCTATGACCAGTGGCTGGACGCCCTGGTCCGCGGCGCCGCCCACGCGATCGGCCGACCCCGGGTCCGGGAGCTGACCGCGGCCGCTTCCCGGTAGCCGCCGGTGCCCGGTAGCCGGGGAACTAGTACGCGCCGCGGCCCCGCAGCACCGTGACGACCGTGCGGGCCAGCAACACCAGGTCGAAGGTGAACGTCCAGTTCTCCACGTAGTACAGGTCCAGGCGGACCGTCTCCTCCCAGCTGAGGTCGCTGCGCCCGCTGACCTGCCAGTACCCAGTCATTCCCGGCTTGGCCAACAGCCGGCGCCGCGCCAGCTCGTCGTAGAGCTCGACCTCGGCCAACCGCTGCGGGCGCGGCCCGACCAGGCTCATGTCGCCGGCCAGGACGTTGAGCAGCTGCGGCAGCTCGTCGAGGGAGTACCCGCGCAGCATCCGCCCGACCGGGGTCAGCCGTGGGTCGTCCGCGACCTTGAACAGCGGTGTCCCAGCTGTCCCGGCGGCGGCCAGCAATCCGGCCAGCTCGGCGTCGGCGTCCACCCGCATCGAGCGGAACTTCCACAACCGGAAGCTCCGGCCACGGCGCCCGATCCGCTCCTGCCGGTAGAACACCGGACCCCGGCTGGTCACCTTCACCGCCGCCGCGGTCGCCGCCATCACCGGCAGCAACGCGATCAGCAGCACCAGTGCCCCGACGCGATCGACGCTGGCCTTGGCCAGCTGGCCACCGCGGGGCAGCCGGGGCTGCTCCACATGCAACAGCGCCAACCCGGACACCGGCTGCACGTGGATCCGAGAGCCGGCGATGTTCGTCAGCGCCGGCGCGACCACCAGCGCGACGCCGGTGCCCTCCAATTCCCAGCCGATGCGGCGCAGCACCGCGGACCCCAGCTCGCCGCTGGCCACCACGGCCACGGTGTCGGCACCGGCCGCGGCGACCCGCTCGGCGAGCTGGACCAGCGCGCCACCCGGGGAGCAACTGCCCACCACGCGCAACCCCGCGCCGGGCGCGCGGAGCAGTTCCCGCGAGAGCTGGTCGACATCGGATGCGGACCCGACCACGAGCACACGGTGGGTCCAGCGGCCCACCGCCCGCAGCCCGGTCAGCCAGCGCCGCCACAACCACCGGTCCAGCAGCAACAGCCCGGTTCCGACCGGGCACGCGATGGCCAGGTAGCTGCGGGCCACGTCGACCTTGGCGAGGTAGGCGACGATGGCCACGACCGCGAACAGCCGGGCGCTGGCCGAGATGATCCGCCGGTACTCCTCGCCCCCGGAGCCGAGAACCTTCACATCGCGGGTGTCGCCCAGCCCGAGCGCGATCAACCACACGACCCCGAGCGCAACCGAGAGCGGGGCATAGTCCACACGGACCCCGCGTGCGCTCTGGACCTGCGGGGACGCGGCCCCGAAGCGGACGAGGTGGGTCCCCAGCAGGGCGTAGGCGAGCACCAGCCCATCGCTGACCCGCAGCCGCCAGACGTAGTTGCGGACCCATCCGACCCGGTCCGGTACCGGTGGGCTGCGGTGCAGCGGAGTCGGGCCGGTCGCGGGCAACCGGCCGGTCGAGGTCAGCGCCACACCGCACGTCTCCTGAATCCTCAGCGGCGCCCCGGGCGGGCCGGGGCGCCGCTGTCCGTGCCGACCGCTGTCCTGTGAGCGCAGCTCAGGCGCGCGTCCGGCGGCGGGCGACCGAGACCGAGACGAAGGCCGCTCCAACCGCGACCAGCCCACCGGCGATCCACAGCTCCGTACCGAGGTTGTCAGCACCGGTACGGGGCAGCGAGGACACACCGGACCCGCCGCCGTAGTTGCCGCTGGCCGTGCCGGTCGAACCCGAACCGGACCCGGTCGAACCCGAACCCGAGCCGGTCGAACCCGAACCCGAGCCGGTCGAACCCGAACCCGAGCCGGTCGAACCCGAACCGGACCCGGTCGAACCCGAACCGGACCCGGTCGAACCCGAACCGGACCCGGTCGAGCCGCCGGAACCACTGACCGACCCGGTGACGGTGACCACCGCGGTCAGCTGCAGCGTGGTGTTGTCGGGCTTGTCACCGGTCGCGGTCAGCTGCGCGACCCCGGCGCCCGTGAGGGTCAGGGTGGTGGTGTAGACGCCCTGGGAGTTGGCGTAGCCGGTTTTCACCACGCGGGTCACGATCGGCGCGGACTGGCCGGCGCCACCGGAGATGTAGGTGACGTCGGTGGTGACGGCTGCCCCGGCGGCGAAGCCACCGCCGCCGAAGACGACGGCGCCTCCCGGGCCGACGGTCGAAGCGCTGACGGTCGCCGGCGCGGTGACGACCGGGTACCCGGGGGCCGCGGCGGCGACCGCGGGGACGGTGAGGAGTGTGGCGGCAGCCGCGGCTGCAGTCGCCAGGACCCGACTGATCATGTGGGCTCCACCTGTTCGTTCGGCTGCCTCGGGGAGGCAGTGCGGACTTCTCCCGGGCGACGACGTCGTTGATCGTCTCCCCATCGATCTGACCCTGTGTGGTCGACTGACAGCAGAACGTTAGCAATCTTGCTCGGCCCGGGGGAGAATTTTGCATGCTGTGGGTAACTGCTCGAGTACTCGCCGCGATAGCGCTCACGGAATCATCGGTTGGAGGACCACGCGGGGCGAGCCGTTGCCCGGTGGGGCCATCACGTCGACCTCGACGGTGCGCCGCGACCCCGGGCCCAGCAGCACGGTGAGCCCGCCGAGCGGCCGACCGTGCACCCGGTGCGAGGCCAGCGGCACCGCGCCCCCGTCCAGACGTGCGCCGACGACCGAACCCGCCCCCGAGCCCAGCACGAAGACGGTGACCTTCATCGACCCGGGCGGCACCCCATAGGCGCCGGCACCGGAGACGTAGTCAGGTAGCCCGGTCGTCGGCGCGGAGGAACTCAGGACCAGGCGCATCCGCAACGGCCGCCGACCGTCGGGAAGCCGGGGCAGTTCCGTGACCTGCACAGCGCGGTGCAGGTACCAGCTCATCTTCGACCCGGTCGCGTCGTCGAGGTAGACCCCGACCAGCGGCCGCTGGGCACCCGGAGCCGCGTTGCCGCCCGGGATCCCCGCCAGCACCGTGCCGACCACGCCGGCCTGTACCCGGGGATCCGCGACCCAGACGAGCAGGCGTCGCTGCGCGATGCCATCGGCAGCGGCGCGCGCCAGGGCCACCGGGTCCCCGCGGTAGTCGGTCAACGCGGCGAACGCCGCCGCGGCGGTCTGGGCGAAGAAGCGGTCCTGGGCGGCGGGATCGGGGTAGCGCAGGTACACCTCGTGCAGCACCAGCGGCACGATCCGGTCCGCGCTGACGATCCCCCCACCCGGCACCCGCACCGGACCGGTCACCCGCATCAGCTGCGACAACATCACCGGGTCGGTCGCGATCACCCCGTCGACCTGCTGCCCGGACCGGCGGCGCCACATCTCCCGGGCCAACCGCGCCGCGTCGGGGAACCACGGCGTCGCGGTGACGTCCTGCAGGTAGCGCCCGGGTTGCCCGACGAACGCCCGGCGGTCGTCGGCACCGAGGTCGAGCACCGGCGCGGGGAACGGCCCGACATCGGCCGAGGAGCCCTGCCCCACCAGGCTCAGCTGGCCGCGCTGGGCCCGGACCACCGCGAACGCGCTGGGCACCCCGCCCAGTGACCGCGCCTCGGCCAGGTTCTGGAACAGCACCAGGTAGGTCTTCGGCTGCTCGCCCCCGATCATGGCCGGCACCACCTGGGAGGCCCGCACCGCGGTGTCCAGACCGGTCTGGGCGCGGGCCAGTTGCCCGGCCAGGCTGCGCACCGGCTGCGCGACGCGGGCGTCCAGGCGCTCGGGTGCCACCCGGTCCAGCTCGGCGATCCCCGCGCGGACCTGGGCGCGGGCCTGCGCCAGCGGAACCTGGGCCCGCTGCAGCGCGCGGACCAGCGGCGCCGGTCCGGCATGCGCGGCCCGCGCGGCCGCCAGGGCGCCGAGGCCGGCAGGCCCGGTCAGCGGGGCCACCGCGCCGGTGGCGATGCGGTCCCCGACCGCCGACACGGTGGCCAGTGCGGCCAGGTCGGCACCGACCCGGGGCAGGTGGGTGGCCGCGGCCGACACCGGGTCACCGGTCAGCCGGTGGGCGGCGGCGGTGTCGGCGGCGAACCGGTCCAGGCCCGGTCGGGCGGCCGCGATGTCGCCATCGGCCAGGTCGGTGCGGACCCCGGAGACCACCGCGGCCGCCGCCTGCAGGTGGCGGACGGCCAACACCCCGCGCACCCCGACCCACGCCAGTGCCGCAAACACGATCAGCACGGGGACAGCGAGGACCACCCTCACCCGGCGGCTGTTCACGGGTGCGCCAGGGCCGCCGCCAGCGCATCCACCACCGGCAGCATCTGGTCGGCGGCCTGCTGATAGAGCTCGCGACTGCCGCCGATCGGGTCGAGCACGTCGTCCATGTCCCCGGCCGGGGCCAGCGAGCCCCGGCGCTGCGCCGCCGCGCTGACCAGGCGAGCCAGGTCCGGGGCCACGTGCCGACCCGGCCCGTCCGGCAGGACCAGGCCCTCGAGCAGCCGCGCGAACTGGCGCATGGTGAACGCTGTGCGCAGGCCGCTGCGGTGCAGGCGCACCGCGGCGGCGCGGTGCTCCCGGGTCGCGGTCAGGACCAGGGTGGCGCCGGCGACCTGCTCGGCGGTCAGCAGCGTCGACTCCAGCCCGGCCGGGTCACCCCCGTGGGCCGCGATCAGCTCACCGACGATCTCCGGGGGGCGGGCACCGGCCCGGGCCCTGGTCCCGGCGCTGGTCACGGTGAGGCGGCTGGCTGAGTGCGGAGCTGGATCGAGTGCCGCCTGGAGCACCCGCTCCACGAACGGTGACCGACAGATGTTCGCAGTGCACACGATAAGGATTGTCTCGGTCACGTTCGGTAGTGTCCCACGTCGGTCCCGACGAGCGCGGGGTCAGATCCCACCGCCGGTCCATACTCGGATCTGTTGTCAACGCCGTCACCCACGAGGAGAATCCGCTTCGAAGTCCACGCCTGAGACTGTGCCCGCCCCCCTGCCCTCCCGACGCTCGGTGTTCCGCGGCGCGCTCGGGGTTGCCGCCCTGGCCGCCGCGCCCGGATTGCTCGCGTCCTGCGGCTCCGGCGGCGCGGATTCCGGCTCCGGTGGCGGCTCGACCAGTGGCTCCACCAGTGGCTCCAGCGGCTCCAGCGGCTCCGGTGCCACCGGCGAGGTCACCCTCGGCTCCAACGCCTCCGACGCCGTGCCCAAGGCGGCCCTGGAGAAGATCGTCACCTCCTACCAGCAGCAGAGCAAGGGCGTCACGATCAAGATCAACACGATCGACCACAACACCTTCCAGGAGCGGATCAACAACTACCTGCAGGGCCAGCCGGACGACGTCTTCACCTGGTTCTCCGGGTTCCGGATGCGCTTCTTCGCCAAGCAGGGCCTCGCCGGGGACATCAGCGGCGTCTGGAAGAACCTGTCCGGCTTCAGCGACGCCCTCAAGGAGGCCTCCACCGCGGACGGGAAGCAGTACTTCGTCCCCTCGACCACCTACCCGTGGGCGGTCTACTACCGGCCCAGCGTCTTCAAGGCCAAGGGCTGCGCGGTTCCGAAGACCATGAGGCTTATTCACGGACATGTTCACATTAGAATCTAGATCAGCTCGTCGGCGTGTCGCTACCCCCGGGGGCGGCCCGTTTCTTGGCACGATTGGGTTACCGGACTCAATCAGCAGAAACGGACCGCCGCTATGTATCATACGACAGGGCTGAGTGGGGACGACATCCGCGAGCTCGCTGCGCTGGTCCATCGGGGGTGCGATGGGAAGCCCGGCCATTTTTGGCCGCCGTCGGTGGGCCTGTACAGGTCGATCCTCATCGCATTGACCTACGTTCGCCGCAACCGGGTACACCAGGAGATCGCCGAGACCTTCAGGGTTTCCCAGTCAACGGTGTCACGGGCCATTACCCGACTGACCCCGGTCTTGGCGAAAGTGCTGGCCGACTGGGTCCCGGTGGCCGAGGACCTGGACATGGGCCATCAGTACATCGTGGACGGAACCCTGCTGCCGTGCTGGTCATGGGAGGGTCACCCCGAGCTGTACTCCGGCAAGCACAAGACCACCGGACTGAACGTCCAGGTCGCGTGTGACCTGTCCGGTCAACTGGCGTGGGTATCAGACCCGGTCGACGGTTCCCGGCACGAAATATAGCCGCTCTCCGGATGTCCGGCGTCCTGGACGCAGACCACCCTCTTCCCTGGATCGCGGATAAGAGCTACCTCGGGTCCGACACCATCCGACCGATCCGGAAGCCGATGTTCCGTGAACTTCTTGAATGGGAGAAGGAACTAAACACGGTCCACCGCATCCGATGGCGGATCGAACAAGTAATCGCCAACCTCAAGACGTGGCGGATACTACACACCGACTACCGGAGACCGCTCGATACATTCGCCACCACCATCACCGCGGTGCTGGGACTGGAATTCTTCCGAACCGCCCGTGAATAACCCTCCATGGACGACTTCTACACCCTCGGCGCCACCATGAAGAAGGACAAACTGGTCCCGCTGGCATTCGCCGACAAGGACGGCTGGCCGGCAATGGGTACCTTCGACCAGCTGGACCTGCGGATGAACGGCTACCAGTTCCATGTCGACCTGATGGCGGGCAAGGAGTCCTGGACCGACCCGAAGGTCAAGGCGGTGTTCGACCAGTGGCGCAAGGTCCTGGAGGTCTCCCAGCCGGACTCGCTCGGCCGGACCTGGCAGGAGGCGGCCCAGACGCTGCAGAAGAAGGAGGCGGGCATGTACGTGCTCGGGATGTTCGTCGGGCAGCAGTTCACCGAGGGCGCCGACCGCAAGGACCTGGACTTCTTCACATTCCCGGAGATCGACCCCTCGATCGGTACCAGCGCGATCGAGGCGCCCATCGACGGCTACATGATGTCCTCGCGGCCCAGGAACGAAAAGGCCGCCAAGGACCTGCTGGCCTACCTCGGCACCCCGGCGGCCCAGGAAACCGCGGTCAAGGCCGACAGCACGGTGATCGCCACCAACAGCAAGGCGGACACCTCCGGCTACACCGCCCTGCAGAAGAAGGCGGTCGACTTCATCGGGCAGGCCAAGAACATCTCCCAGTTCCTGGACCGCGACACCCGGCCGGACTTCGCCTCCACCGTCATCATCCCGGCGTTCCAGACCTTCATCGCCAAACCGAACGACGTCGACGGCCTGCTGAAGAACATCGAGGCCCAGAAGAAGACGATCTTCGTCTCATGAGCATCGGGGCCAACAAGCGCGGGACGCCGGGCATGACACCCTCCCGCGGGACGCCGGGCATGACAGCCTCCCGCGGGACGCCGGGCATGACAGCCTCCCGCGGGACGGCGGGCATGACAGCCTCCCGCGGGACGCGGGCATGACAAAGACCGCCGTCGGGATTCCGGCGCCGACGGCCACCCGGCGCGGGCTGCGGCGTGCCCGGCGCGGCCGCAGCCCCCGCCGGCTGGGCCCGGCCGACCGCCTGACCGTCATCCTGATGGTGGGGATACCGACGCTGGTGGTGTTCGGGCTGATCTGGCTTCCGGCGTTGGCATCGGTGGTGTTGTCCTTCACCCGGTGGAACGGCATCGGGACACTGCACGGCTCGGACTTCATCGGCGGCGCCAACTACCAGAACGCGGCCACCATCTACCCGCCGTTCTGGCCGGCGCTGCAGCACAACCTCATCTGGTTGGCAGTGATGTTCTTCATCGCCACCCCCATCGTCATGTTCCTGGCCGTGCTGTTGGACAAACAGATCCGCGGCACCCGGATCCACCAGATCGCCCTCTACATGCCGGTGGTGCTGTCGCTGGCGCTGATCGGGTTCGTCTGGCAGCTGATCTTCTCCCAGCAGGAGGGCCTGATCAACGCGGTGACCGGGAGCACCATCGACTGGTACGGCGACCGGCAGTACAACCTGTGGGCCGCCCTGCTCGCCACCTCATGGCGCCAGGTCGGGTACATCATGTTGCTCTACCTGGCCGGGCTGAAGGCCGTCGACGGCTCGCTTCGGGAAGCCGCGGCCATCGACGGCGCCACCGAGTCCAAGGCGTTCTTCCAGGTCATCTTCCCGGTGCTGCGTCCGATCAACATCATCATCCTGGTGGTGACCTTCATCGAGTCCCTCCGTGCCTTCGACCTGGTGTGGATCATCAACAAGGGCCGTAACGGGCTGGAGCTGATCTCGACCCTGGTGACGCAGAACGTGGTCGGGGGGCCAGCCGGGTCGGGTTCGGCTCGGCGTTGGCGACCGTCATGCTCGTCATCAGCTCGGTGTTCATCGCCATCTATCTGCGCGTGGTGTTCAAGGGGGACCGATGACCGCGATCACCGAACGGCCGACCCGGGCGAGCGGGGCCACGCTGGTGGCGCACCCAACCCGCCGGCCAACCCCGCCACCACGGGTGCTGCTGCACGTCTTCCTCATCGTGATCTCGGTGGTCTGGGTGTTCCCTCTCGCGTGGGCGCTCTACAACAGCTTCCGGGACTACAGCTACACCTCGACTCACGGCTACCTGTCCTTCGGCGGGTTCACGCTGACCAATTTCGGCAACGCCTGGTCCCAGGGCGATTTCACCCGGCACTTCCTGAACTCGGCGATCGTGACCGTTCCCTCCGTGCTGTTGACCCTGCTCCTGTCCTCGATGGTGGCCTTTGTCGTGGCCCGCTTCAGCTACCGGTTCAACCTGGCGCTGCTCGGGATGTTCACCGCCGCGAACCTGCTGCCGCCGCAGTCGCTGCTGATCCCCATCTACCGGCTGTTCCGGGCGGTGCAGGTGCCGTTCTGGTTCAGCGACTCCGGGACACTGTTGAACAGCTTCTGGGGCCTGATCGCCATCAACACCGCATTCCAGATGGGGTTCTGCACCTTCGTGCTGAGCAACTACATGAAGACCATCCCGCCGGAGCTGTATGAGGCGGCCGACGTCGACGGTGCCAGCGTGCTGCGCCAGTGGTGGCAGCTGACCCTGCCGCTGGCCCGTCCGCCGCTGGCGGCGTTGGCGACCCTGCAGGTCACGTGGGTCTACATCGAGTTCTTCTGGGCGACGGTGCTGCTGCAGAGCGGAGACAAGTTCCCGATCACCAGCTCCCTGAACAACCTGCGCGGTCAGTTCTTCACCGACAACAACCTGCTCTCGGCGGGATCGATCCTTATCGCGCTGCCCACGCTCATCGTCTTCTTCCTACTGCAGAAGCAGTTCGTCTCCGGCCTGACCCTGGGGGCCACCAAGGGGTGAGGCGCGGGACCGGCCGGGCCGATGTCAGACGGCCCGTAATACGGTTGGCGGATGGCGCAGGTCCCCGTTCGCGAGTTGAACCAGCACACGGCCGACGTGCTCGCCCGCGTCGAAGGTGGCGAGCGGGTGCGCCCGGCGACGCGCACCTGGCGGGGCCTGTCCGCCGACCAGGACCCGGTCGACGGCTCACCCGGAGTGGCCGCCGTGGAGCTGGATCGGCGTTCCTACACGCGCTGGTGATCTACCTCGACACCTCGGCGGCGATGAAGCTGGTCCGAGCCGAACGACATACGCACGAACTCCGTGCGTGGCTGGGGGCCACGAGGGCCCCCTGGTCAGCTCCGTACTGATCGGAGTGGAGCTCATCCGGGCGACCCGCCGCAGCTGCCCGGACCGACTGGGGCGGGCCGGTGAGGTTGTCACGACCGTGACCACCATGGCAGTGTCCTTCGAGGTCATCGCGGGTGCCGCCGGGTATGCCGATCCGGTCCTGCGGTCCCTCGACGCTGTCCATCTGGCCGCGGTCCGGGGCGCCGGGCTGCCGGCAGTCGCGCCCGGTCAGCCGGAGTAGCCCTCGACCTCGCTGATCGGGCGGGCCTGCACCGCGTTCGGGTCCTGGGCGGCCCGGCGCCGCCGCAGCAGGTCCCAGCACTGGTCCAGCTGCTGCTCAGCGTCACGCAACCGGTCGTGTTCCTCCGCCGCGCTCAGCGTGCCGTCGGCCAGCTGGCTGCGCAGCCGGTGTTCCTGGTCCACCCGGGCGTGCACACGGTCCAGGATCGTCTGTTCGTCGGCCACGGAGGACACTCTCTCAGGCTGTCGGGTACAGCCCGTCGCGGGCGGCGGCATAGGCCGCGCGGATCGCCTGGCCGGGACCGGTGTCGGCCGGTCCGTCCAGCACCGTGTCCACCGGCGCGGACCAGTCCGGCGGCTCGGGCTGCCCGGACAGCGCCCAGGCCGCCTGCCGGGCCGCGCCGAGCGCGACGTACTCGCCGTCGGCCGGCACCGTCACCGGCGCCCCGAACACGATGGGCGCCGCCTGCTGGACGGCAGCGTTGCGGGCTGCGCCACCGATCAGCAGCACCCGGCCGACGCTGATGTCCTGCGCTCGCAGCGCGTCGATCCCGTCGGCGAGACCGCACAGCATGCCCTCGACCGCCGCCCGGGCGAGGTTGGCCGGCGTCATGGTCGAGCGCCGCAGCCCGTGCAGCGATCCCGCCGAGTCGGGCAGGTTCGGGGTCCGCTCGCCGTCGAGATAGGGCAGCAGGGTCAACCCGCCGGCCCCCGGCTGTGCCGACAGGGCGAGGTTGGTCAACCCGGCCAGGTCCGTCCCGAGCATCGTGGCGGTCGCCGACAGCACCCGCGCGGCGTTCAGCGTGCAGACCAGCGGCAGGAAGTGGCCGGTCGCGTCGGCGAACCCGGCGACGAACCCGGACGGGTCGCCGGAGGCATGGTCGTGCCAGGCGGAAACGACGCCGGAGGTGCCCAGCGACACGGCCACGTCCCCGGGCACCAGGCCCAGCCCGAGCGCCGCGCCCATGTTGTCCCCGGTCCCGGCGCCGACGACCAGGCCCGCCCCCAGCGGTGTCCCCGGCGCGGTCCGGCCCGGCGATCCCCCGGCCGCCACGACCCGCGGCAGCTCCGGCACTGGTCCGTCCGGCCGCCGCAGCGCCAGCCGCAGCAGGTCCTCCCGGTAGGCGTCGGACGCCGGGCTCCAGTAACCGGTGCCGCTGGCGTCCCCGCGGTCGGTGGTCGGTTCGACCCCGACCGCCCCCGGACCGCCGCCCAGCAGCCGCCAGGTCAGCCAGTCGTGCGGCAGCATCACCCGGGCGGTCCGGCCGGCGGCGGCGGGCTCGGCGTCGGTCAGCCAGCGCAGCTTCGTGGCGGTGATCGAGGCCACCGGGACCGACCCGGTCGCGTCCGCCCAGGCCTTCGGGCCGCCGAGCTCCTCGATCAGGTCCGCGGCCGCCCGGGCGGACCGGGTGTCGTTCCACAGCAGCGCGTCCCGGACCAGTTCCCCGTCCACGTCGACGGTGACCATCCCGTGCTGCTGGCCGGCGACCGCGACGGCGCGCAGGTCCGACCGGACGTCGACCGGCAGCTCGGCCGCAGCCGTCGCGAGGGCCGACCACCAGGCGTCCGCGGACACCTCGGTCCCGTCCGGGTGCGGCGCCCGGCCCGTCGCCACCACCTCGCCCGTCGCGGCGTCGCAGACGACGACCTTGGTCGACTGCGTCGATGAGTCGACGCCGGCGACCAGGGTGCGGTCGCCCTGGCTGGGCTGGCCCTGTCTGGCGTGTTCGGCTGCGGTTCCGGATGTCGTCACTGCGTCTCGAGTCCTCTCTCCCGCAGCGCCCTGCGCTGGGCCTCCAGGCTGATCAGTTCGGCGAACAGCCTGTTGTAGCGCTCGGTCTCGGTGTCCGGCCGCATGCGCTGCACCGTCGCCTTCATCGCGGCCACCTTCGCACCGACCCCGATGGCAGCCAGCCGCGCGGTGAGCCCGTCGGCCCACCGGGCGTCCGACTGCAGGTCGGTGACGGCCAGGGCGGTGACGACCCCGTCCAGCCCCGGCTCGGCGGCGGCGGTCCGCAGTGTCTGCACCCAGGCCCGTCCGGCGCCGGAGGACCCTGGGGAGTCCCCGCCGTCCGCCGCATCCGGGGCCGCGCCCGCCCCGCCGACGGCGGCGACCAGCCCGGCGACGGCGGCATAGGCGGGGTCGGACCAGGTCGCCGGGTCCAGGGTGTCGAAGTCGGCCGGCAGCAGCCGCGGCGCCTGGACCGCGTACTGCGCCAGCTCGTGTTCCATCCGCTGCCGCGGCGTCCGCGGTTCCGGCGGCAGGGTCAGGGCCGGCGGCGCACCCGCGGCCGGCTCGCCCCGATCGCCGCTCGTGGGACCGGACGCGCGATCCCCGCCCCGGTCCCCGCCCCGGTCCCCGGTCCGGCGACGGCCGTCGGCGCCGTCCGGAACCCGCTCGGCCAGGATCCGGCGGACCTCGTCCGGGTCGTTGCCGAAATTGGTCAGGTTGGCCAGTTCCCGCAGGTAGC
>JAABUZ0100002778.1_pt1 | contig 27982 bp, 30 predicted proteins | sample 5562091 | NCBI WGS metagenome assembly JAABUZ01 (sample SAMN12813069, study PRJNA571459) | rock metagenome | isolation source: Antarctica rocks | place: Antarctica: Victoria Land, Linnaeus Terrace sud | collected 2015-12-21 | reverse complement strand
GCGTCTCGCCCGTCCCCGTCGACCACCGGGGACGGGCGAGACGCCCGCGCTCCCAGACAGGCTCCCTGCCGGTACGCCGAGCCGATTATTTGCACATCCTGGTGATTGTCCAGGGGACCGTGCATGTTGGTGAGGCGGAGAGTCAGGCCGGAGCGCCGGTCGGTTCCGGCAGGCCCAACTCATCGCGCTTGACGGCGAGACGGATGGGGACCAGCAGAAACAGCGCCGCCAGCACGATCAGCAGCGCGGCAGGGAAGGCGCCGCCCACGACGAGCGTAGGGGCCTTGCCCATGATGACCGCGCGCTCGCCCACGATGAACAGGATCGCCGCGACCCCATAGAGCAGCTCCCGTCCCACCGAGTACCAGCGGCGATCCGGGAGCCGGATCAGCCCGCGCTCGACGGGTCCGCGGACAAAGACCAGGATCGCCGCGGCGCCCGCCCACAGGGCGAGCCCACCGCCGCTTCCCTTGAACCCGGTCTGGAAGCCATTGGCCCCCAGGGTAAAATTGTTGATGGCGCCATAGAGCATTATGGACAGGCCGAGCACGAGCAGGACCTCCCAACCGAGCACGATCCACAGGCCCTTCGCCCGCCAGCCCAGGACGCGTTCGGAGGGGCTCAGTTGTTTGACCGCGCCGCGCAGGATGAACAGCAGCAGCATCCCGGGGATGGTCAGGCCCAGGAAGCTCGTCCAGTCCCATTTGGGCGGCATGAGGGGAGCGATCTTGTCCACCTCGCCCAACCCCATGCCCAGCAGAATGGCGCCCACCACCAGCACCAGACCGTCCGGCGCCATCAGGACCTGCGTCCAGGGGCGGCGACCGCCGCCCTCCGGCGGGGGGTCCTTCGGGTTGAGCGCGAAGGCGGCCGTGCCGGCGACCAAGGCGACCATGACGCTGACGAACTGGAGCGTCGCGGTGGGACGGCCGACCAGACCGTGGTTGAAGGGCGGCATGGCCGTGCCCAGGTAGACGAGCGAGCCGAGGAGCGTCAGGCCGGCGGCGGGCGCGACCGCCGGGCTGTCCAACTCCCCCTTCCAAGCGGAGCGCAGCAGCGCCAGCGCGCCGCCCGCCACCACCAGCCCGACCACCGTTTCGGCCAACCGTGGGATCAGGGTGACGGATGTCGTGAGCCCCAGGGCCAGCATCGCGACCCCCACGGCCAGCATGACCCCGGCCACCGTCAAGCTCGCGGCCCGCATCGGCCCCGAGCGCCGTTCGTCTGAGGGCTCCGATGCCTTGTTCCCGTGGTCGTCGTCCGATCCTGCCCGTCGTCCCTTCAGGGGCGTCATAGCGGTATTCATGTCGTTTCCTCCTCCGACGTGTCCAGTCTCCCAACGGGAGATTGGTCTATGGCCCGTGGTCCGCGGATAACGCCGCGCGCAGGGGCCGCGCGGCAGGGATGGCCGGGTGTACCGAGACGTCATCGCCGCGGCCGTCGAGGCGGCGCGCCGCCTCGACGGCCTGACGGTGGCACGGCCGGGCTTACGAGGCGCCCGTGACCTTGATAATGGGGCAGTTGAGCACCGTCCCCGTCATCGTGAGGGTGAGCGTGCCGGCCTTGGCCAGGCCGGTGATCTGGGTATCGGAGCCCAGGGCAACGGCCTTACCAGGGTCCTTCCAGGTGACCGCGACCTCTTGCCACAAGGGAGTGTAGTCCTTCTCACCGGGCTGGGAGCCGAAGACCGGGCCACGGCCGGCGAAGGCGCCATTCGCGATCAGGTAGATGGGGAGGGTGTAGCGCAGCGAGGTGGTCAGGCCCGGCGCATAGTTGATGTGATCGCGCGTCGCCTCGTCCTTGTTCGACGTGTCGGTGGAGATGAAGAGCACCTTGTGGCTGTCATAATAGCCCGTCCACGCCGTCATCGACGTCGTGCTCATGGGGCCCATCGCGCTCATCCCCGACCCGTTGCCGCCGCTGCCACCGTTGCCGCCGTTGTCAGCACTGCCGCCGCTCGCGCCCGTGCTCGAGACGATGACCGTGGCCGTCATCGTGGGGTGGATCTTACAGTGGTACGGGAACGTGCCGGCTGTGCTGAAAACGCGCGCAAACTGATTGCCGGTATCCAGGGCGTCGGACGACCAGTCGCCCTTATTGCTGCTGACCGTATGGGGATCGCTATCCGTATTGGTCCAGACAACCCGCGTGCCCGGCGAGACGACCAGGCGCGCCGGCCCGAAGGCGAAGTTGTGGATGGTCACGCGCACCACCGCCTGGTGTAGCCGGACCATCACGCCGACGCCGCGCGTCGTGGCGGCGGGCCGTGCCATCGGCATGCGCATGCCGCCCATGGGGCTAGCCGCCCGGACCGTCGGGTGCGCGGCCGTGCCGGGTCCGAGGCCGAGGATGGCGCCGCCCAGGGCGCCAAGGATGACGCCCCCCAGGGCGACACGGCGTAGGTACTGCTTTCTCATCGCTGTTCTCTCCTGTTCAGTTCACTACTGGTGGCAACACTACTGACCCGGACCGCTCGACTGGGAGGAACTGACCCGCGCCGGCCGCGTCGCCAGCGTGGGTCGGTTCCTCTTCCGGGCGGCTCTACCTTAGCCGGCGGTGTGACGCAGGGTAAGGATATCGTAGATATACGTGGTATAGTTTGGAATCTGGTCGCCGACCGCCCAGACAAGACCGCCGGGCAGGGACGCGACTCCATTCAGCTCGCCATGCTCCGCCCCTAAGGGGCTCGGCGCCACGCTCCAGGCGGAACCGTCCCAGTGCTCGCTAAGCGGCGTGGGGGATCCAGAGAAGTCGCCGTTGCCGACCGCCCAGACATCGTTTGGCCCGAGCGCCGTGACCGCGTTGAGGCTGGTGTCGTCGAGAGCTGGAGCGGCGACGACGCTCCAGCGGGCGCCGTTCCAGTGCTCGATCAACTGGTTGATGCCCACGTTGCCGACGGCCCACACGTCTGTCGAGGAGCTTGCGGAGACACCCAACAGGTTGCCCTCGCCGGTGCTCGGCGTGGCCACGACGCTCCAGCGCGTCCCGTTCCAGTGCTCGGTCAGCGACTGCTCGACGACGTAGCCGTTCCCCTGGACGGTCGCGCTGCCGACGGCCCAGATGTCGGTTGGCGGGATGGCCGTGATGGCGGCCAGGAGGCTGCCCCGGACGCCAGGGTTCGGGCTGGGAATGATGCTCCAGGCTGTGCCATCGAAATGTTCGATGGCCGGGGCGCTGTTCGTCGTGTTTGCGAATCCCACGATCCAGACATTGGTGGGCGAGAGCGCGGCTTGATGGCGCCTTGTAGATTAGTGGGTCACGTCGCGGCGGTGAGGGCCGCGTGTTCGTGGTGGGCCTGTACCCAAGGTCCGTGAATTGTCGGTCTGGGGGCGCGGGCCACACGTGTGCCGACGACAAGTCACAGACCCTGGGCCTGTACCGTGCCGCGTTAGGGCAGCGGCGCGCAGGAGGCCACCTCGGGACCGCCCGGCGTGCGGTAGATGACGTTGCTGGAGTCGATGGGGCCCGGCCCAGGGTAGGTGATCCGTTTCCCGCTGCCGTCGATGATCCCCTTCTGCTTGAGGGCGGCGTAGAACTCCGCGACCGTCGCGTAGAGCGTTGGCGCGAAGGACTGGTCATTGGCCGGCCGCGTGCCCAGCGCGTGGTTCGCCAGCAGCCGGTGCTCCGCTTCCTCGGTCGCAAACTGGAAATTCGCCTTGAGCAGGTCGATCCGTCCCTCCCGCGTGAAGGTCCGCAGCGAGGCCATCACGGCCGCGATCGCCGCGTCTTCCAGCGCCACGAGGTCCGTGAAGAGCGTGTGGGGGTCCGTCAGGAGCTTGGGGTCCATGAGGTAGAAGGTTTGCGTCCGCAACCGCGCACCGGCGGCCTTGAAGAAGTCGAGGTGGAACTGCTCCTCGGCCCGCACCCCCCCGAGGACTTTCAACACCTTGGCGGGGATGGCCGGGCTGTAGGCGCCGTTCTTGGCGCTGTCGAGGACCGTGCCGATCAGCGTCACCCCGAAAGCCTCGTTGGTCGCCAGGATGTCCTGGACATCCTGGACCTGCTCCGTCTCCTGCGTTGCCCCGCGGGTCAGGGCCTGCGCGGCGTTCGCCGCCGCCGGGCTCAGCAGCCCGCTCCGGGCCAGCAGCAGGCCCGCGCCCAGCGCGCCGGCGCCCTTGCCGGCGCCCATGAGGAGGGTGCGCCGCGAGACCTGTGCGCGTGCCCCTGTCTCATGTCTGTTCATCGCTTGTACTCCTCTTCCGTCTAGTCGTTAGGGCACGAGATGTGTCACGCCGGTCGTATCGATGGCGCCGGGTCCGGGATAGGCGACCCGCGCGCCACTGCCGCCGATGAAGCCCAGATTCACGAGCGCCACTGCTGCCGCGCTGACGCTGCTGTACTTTGCCTTCTGGAAGGCGACATCATTTGGCAGTCCCGTGAGCACCCCCGCGTCGACCGCGAAGAAGCGGAAGGCCACCCGGTGCCCGGCTTCGACCGCGGCGATGGTCAGGGCGCGCTGGGCCAGTTGCGGCGCGCCGAGCAGGGCGAACTCCTGGGCCGCGGCCAGGTAGGCCGCGATGAAGACCTCTTCGAGGGTAATCACGGTCTTGAGAAAGGTTGGAGCGTCGGTTACGATCGTGGGATCGGGCATGGTGAACGTGGTGGTCAACGGCCTGGCGCCGGCGCCGGTCAGGAAGGCGTAGTGCGCCTGCTCCTCCGCCCGCGCCGCCCGCAGCGCCTGCCGTTGCTCGGCGTTGAGCGCCAGCGTGCCGCTCGCGGCGTTTTGCAGCGCCAGGCCGAGTTGTTCGGCTACGTGGGCAACCTGAGTTCGCTGACCGAGGTCCGCGCCTACAGCTCGATGCAGCCGTCGCACTACGACCTCGCCCCGTCCACGGTGGCCGACCAAGTGATCCGCAAGGCCGCCGGCTGAGCAGGTCAATTGGGCAAGGGGCGCCCGCGCTCCCCGTCGACACGTCACAGGCCCTCGGCGCGGGCGTCCCGATGGCGCTGTTCGCCGGTCTGCCTTACCCTACAGATGCGGAGTGTGGCGGAGTATGACCCCGCCCAACGGGTGTAAGGGGCTGGGGAAACGACACGATGATGAGCGGAGGTCCGTCGCCAGGGCGCCGGGATGTATAATGGGCTGCGTAATGCGGTCTTGAGCGGTCAACTCTTGACACAGCGATCATAGGCCGGCCAAGGAGTGATGGCGAGAAACAGTCCCGCCGCGAAGGATTGATAGATGGCGAACCATCCCGTAACCATTGAGATTCCCGACGACGTCTATGAGCGCGCGCAGCGCATTGCACAGGAACGAGCCCAGCCGGTAGAACAAGTCCTCGCGGACTACCTGGCCGGGACCTTCAGCGTGTTAGCGGCGTTGCCCGTCGATGAACAGGCCGAGCTCGCCGCGTGTCGTCTGCTCTCGGATGACACACTACGTGGCCTGGCTGGCGCCCAGATGACGCGCCAGGAGCAGGATCGCGCACATTACCTGGGCGATAGGACCTCGCGCGGGACGATCACGCCGGAGGAACGCGGCGAGTATGAGCACCTGGTCGAGCGAGGAAACCGGTTGATGCTGCGCAAGGCGTGGGCGGCAGGCGTGCTTCTGGATCGCGGTCACAGGGTCAGCTCACAGGAGTTCGCGCCCCAGGATGGGTGATCTGTCATGGGCCGCAACAGTGCGATTAGTACACGAGCGCGCAGTTGGGTGCTGCGAATACTGCCAGACGTGCCAGAAGCTTATCGGACAGGCGATGCATGTCGAGCACATCGCTCCTGACGGCGGCGACTCGCCCGACAATCTGTGCCTGTCGTGTCCCAACTGTAACCTGAGCAAGTCAGCCTCCACGCAAGCCCCTGATCCGGTGACGGGGCAGATGCAGGCCCTCTTCAATCCACGCCGGCAGCAGTGGGTAGATCACTTTGAATGGGACACGACCAAGACCCGCATCATTGGTAGATCCGCCATCGGACGGGCAACCGTTGAGCGCTTCAGAATGAATAGCGAACGGATGACCATTGCCCGCGGCATCTGGGTTAAAGCAGGCGAGCATCCACCCGGCAAGGCGTAAAGCGCGCGTTCAACTCCAAGTGACGGTCACAGGAGTCCACCGCCGGGATGCATGAAGATGCGCTCCGCATCGGTGTGTGCTACACCCGCGACCGTGTCAACTTGGATGATCTCGCGCACGACGACGTGCGCTACCCCGCGGCCCTGGCGCGCGCGTTCCTGGCCGAGTACACGCGCCCCGGCGACCTCGTGTTCGACCCCTTCGCCGGCTTCGGCACGACGCTGCGGGCCGCGGAGGAACTGGGGCGCCGCGGGCTCGGCATCGAGTACGCCGCCCATCGCTGCGCCTATGCCCGCGCGCGGCTGCGCGTCCCCGACGCGCTACTCCACGGCGACTCCCGCCGGCTGTCCGCCTATGGCCCGCCGCGCGTCGACTTCTCGATCACCTCGCCCCCTACATGCGCCGGGGCGACCCGCCTGAGTCACCTCGGGGCGATGGCGCTGTTCGCCGGTCTGCCTTACCCTACAGATGCGGAGTATGACCGCGCCCAACGGGTGTAAGGGGCTGGGGAAACGACACGATGATCAGCGGAGGTCCAGCGGCGGCATGGCGACGTCGGTCGTGGGGCCGCGCCGTCTACCGGCGTCGTTGGCTGACCCTGGCCGTCTCGTTCGCGCTGCTGGTGGTCACGGCGCTGCTGTTAGTGCGGGGCGGCCAGCTTAGCTCGGCCGACCTGACGCAGGGCGAGTCGGTCCGGGCCGGCGCGCTAATAGGCGCCGAGCTGCCGCGCGACGGCGGGTCGTCGTTCACGCTGGTGTTCTCCAGCGCCACGCTGCGCGCCTCGGACAGGGCGTTCCGCCATCGACTGCTCGACGCGGTGGCCGGGCTGCGGCGCGACCGCCGCGTGCGCCGGGTGCTGACGCCGTACGACGCGCCGCCCGCTGCAGCCGCGGGACTCCGGTCGCGCGACGGCCGGCAGGCCCTCGCCGTGGTAACGCTGGCCGACAATAGCGACACTGCCCAGGGCTACTACCCCACGCTGCGCGGGCTGATCCGCGCCCAACCGGGACTCGACGTCCTGGCCACGGGCGATGTTGCCATCAACACGGACTTCTCCCGCCTGCTGAGCACGGACCTGCAGCGCGGCGAGTACGTCTCGCTGCCGTTGGCCCTGCTGTTCCTGCTGCTCGTCTTCGGCACCGTCGTGGCGGCGCTGCTGCCCCTGGGCGTGGGCGTCTTCGCCGTCCTGGGCGGCCTGGGCGGCGTCTACCTGCTGACGCGCGTCACCTCTGTCTCGGAGTACGCGCTCAACATCGTGACCCTGATCGGGCTCGGCGTGGCCATCGACTACTCCCTGTTCATCGTCACCCGCTTCCGTGAAGAGCTGGCGCGGGGGCCCGACGTTGGGGTGGAGGATGCGCTGGCCCGTACCATGTCCACGACGGGACGCGCTGTGCTCTTCTCCGGCCTGACCGTGGCCATCGGCCTCTCCGGGCTGCTGTTCTTCCAGGGCACCTTCCTGTCCTCCATCGGGCTGGCCGGGGCCATCGTCGTCCTCTTCGCCGTCCTCTATGCGCTCACCTTCCTGCCGTCTATCCTGGCGTTGCTGGGCCACCGCGTCAACGCCTGGCAGCTCCCGCTGGGCCGCCTATCGGGACGGCCCCGGTCGAGCGCAGATGAGGGCGAGGGCCACGGCCTGTGGGGCGGCATCGCCGCGCGCGTGATGCGACGGCCCGTGCTGGTGCTGGCGCTGACCGTACCCCTGATCCTCGCCGCCGGCTCACCGTTCTTATCGCTGCGCCTCTCCAGCAGCGGCGTCGCGGCCCTGCCGCCCACCATCGAGTCGTATCGCGGCCTCCAGGCGCTGCAGCGGGCCTTCAGTGGTCAGGGCGACACGGCGATCTATGTCGTGGTCCGCGACCGGGACGGCAGGCCGTCGCTGGCGCCCGAACGCGTTGGAGCGCTCTACGACCTATCGCGCCGCATCGCCGCGCTCCCCGACGTGGCGCGCGTGCGCGGCCCCGTCGACGCGCTTCCCGGACTCGACCGCGCCGGCTACCACCGACTCTACGCGCGGCCCATCGCAGCGCTGCCAGCCAGAGTGCAGGCAGTCGTGCGCGGCAGCGTGGGGCGGGACATCGCGGTGCTGACGGTGGACACGGCGCAACCGGCGCAGAGCGACGCGGCCCGCCAGCTGGTGCAGGCCATCCGCGCCCTACAGCTACCGTCCGCGGACAATGCGGAGCTGCTGGTGGCGGGACAGACCGCGCACGACCTGGACCAGATCGGCCTGATCCTGGGCCGCGCGCCACTGGCCATCGCCTACATCGTGGTCATGACCATGGTCGTGCTATTCTTGCTGTTGGGCTCGGTGGTGCTGCCCATCAAGGCCGTGGTCACCGACGTGCTCTCGATCACGGCCTCGTTCGGCGCCCTCGTCTGGATCTTCCAGCAGGGCCACCTGCACGATCAGTTCAACTTCACGCCGGCGCCCATCGACCCCACCGTCCCCGTCCTGCTGTTCTGCGTCGTCTTCGGCCTCTCCATGGACTACGAGGTGCTGCTGCTCTCGCGTATGCGCGAGGTCTACCTGCGCACCGACGACAACCGCCGGGCCGTGGCGGAGGGATTGGAACGTAGCGGCCGGCTGATCACCGGCGCGGCCGCGATCATGGTGGCCGTCTTCTCGGCCTTTGCCCTGGCCAGCATCGTGATCCTGAAGTCCATCGGCCTGGGCATGGCCCTGGCCATCGCCGTCGACGCCACGGTGGTGCGGGCCTTGATCGTCCCCGCCACGATGCGCCTGCTGGGCCGCCGCAACTGGTGGGCGCCGGCGCCGCTGGCCCGCCTGCATCGGCGCCTGGGCCTCGAAGAGTCCGAGCTATCGACGCCCGCCGCGACCAGACCCACCGGGGCGGCAACAGTAGCCGGCGCTCTCCCCGAGGCACAGAATCCCGCGCCTGCCTGGCTGGAATAGGATGGCGCTCTCGGGGAGAGCCAGGCCACAACCGTAGAAGATTAGCGCGGCGCGGGCAGTTCGCCCAGGGTGATGGCGCTGGTGTGCTCGCCGCGCTCACCAGCGACCACGACCGGCACGCGCTGCCCGGGCTTCAGGCGCGCCAGGGCGTCGCCGAAAGCGGCCTCGCTCAGGGTTGGCCGCCCATCCAGGCGCGTGCTGATGTCGCCGGAGCGCAGCCCCGCCCGGTCCGCCGGCCCATCGCGTTCGACGCGCCCGACGAGCATACCGTTCTCCGCGCGCAGCCCATACCGCGCGGCCAGAGAGGGCGTCGCCTCCTGCAGGCCGCTCACGCCCAGGTAGGGCCGGCCGCTATGGGTCACTTTGCCGTCAGCGATGATCTGCCGCGCGACGTGGGAGACGCGGTTGCTCGACACGGCAAAGCCGATGCCCTGCGCCGCTGTCCCCAGGCGCGGGTCCGAGGCCTGTAGCGTGGGGATGCCCACCAGCCGGCCTTGCAGGTCAACCAGCGCGCCGCCCGAGTTGCCGGGATTGATGGGGGCCGAGGTCTGGACCATATCGGGAATGAACGCGGCCGGCCCATTCTCGGCGATGGTGCGCCGCAACGTGCTCACAATGCCGAAGGTAACGGACTGCGCGTAACCGAGCGGATTGCCCACGGCCAGCACGAACTGCCCCACGCGCAGCCGATCCGAGTCGGCCAGGGGTAGCGCGCGCAGGTTGCGCGCGTCGATCTTGAGCACGGCCAGGTCGTCGGCCGCGTCGGTTCCCGCGACAGTGGCGCGGTGGGAGGCCCCGTCGGCCAGCGTCACCGTGTACTGGGCCTGGGGTAGCGTCGCGCCACGCTCCCCGAATAGCACGTGGTAGTTGGTCACGATGTAGCCGCGCGGGTCGACGATGACGCCCGAGCCTAGTCCGCCGACGCTCTCGATCTTGACCACGGACGGGCCGACGGCCGCCGCGGTCTCCTGCGTCGCCTTGTCGAGCAGCGCCGTCGCCGCGGCCGCTCCTGCCCCCGCCTGAGGCGTCGGTTCCTGCCGCGCCGGCTGTATCTGCTGTGTCCGCGGCTGCCCCGAGGCCGCGCCGGCCGCCACGACGCCGACGGGGATGATAACCAACGCCAGCAGCAACGCCGCCACGTAGGCGCTGCCGAACATTTCTTTGAGCTTGCCCTGTACCATGTCCTGGTGCTCCCTCTGGTGTCACATCCCGGCGAGGCGCGCCCATCGGCATGCGCCCTGCCGGTCACCGCATCGGCGACACCATCAGCGTAGGGGACGCGGATGAGAGGGACATGAGGACCCTACCTCTCCTTTGCCAGGGGCAGGGAGAGCGTGAAGGCGGAACCCACGCCCAGGCGGCTCTCCACGCTGAGTTGGCCGCCGTGTGAGCGGGCGATCCAGGACGCCAGCGCCAGGCCCAGGCCCACGTGCGTCCCCCCCCCGCCGCGGGAGGAATCGGCGCGGTAGAACGGCTCGAAGAGGTGTGGCAGGTCGCGCGCGTCGATGCCCGGCCCGGTGTCCCGCACCTCGACTACGGCCCGCCCGTGGTCGTGCCGGCCAACCACGCGGATGATCCCCCCGTCCGGCGTGTAGGCCACCGCGTTGTCGAGCAGGTTGGCCAGCGCCTGGCGCAGCTTGATGCGGTCGCCCTCGACGGAGAGCGGCGCGTCGAGGGCAAGCTCCAGGGTCTGCCCCTTGCGCTCGGCAAAGGGGAGCGCGCCGTCGGCGGCGTCACGCGCGAGATCGCGCAGGTCAAGGGGCTCCAGCGTTAGGGCCGCGCGGTCGGTCTGCGTGCGCGCCAGGGCCAGCAGGTCGGCGATCAGCACGCCCATGCGGCCCGCTTCCTCCGCCGACCGCGCCAGGACCTCCTCGTATTCCTCTGGCGTGCGCCGGCGTAGCAGGGCGACCTCCATGGCGCCCTGCAGCACCGTTAGCGGCGTGCGCAACTCGTGCGACGCGGCCACGGCGAAGCGCTGCTGCCGGTCCATGGCCTCCTGGATCGGCCGCAACGTGCGGCCGGCCAGCGCATAGGCCCCCAGTGCGGACAGGAGCAGCACGCCCAGGTCGATCAGGGCGATTTCGATGGCGAGGGCGCGCTCACTGTCGGCGAAGAGTCGCGCCACGCCGCGCTGGACCGTGTGGCCAAACGCCGCCAGATCGGCCTGCTGCGCGTGAACGAGGATATCGTACAGGGCGACGCTGAGCAGGATGACGATGGCGGCCAGAATAGCCATGTACCACGCGGTCAGGCGCAGTCGAGCCGCATCGAACATGCCGGCGCCTCCGCTCCCTCTAACCGGTCCTGCACCTAACGCGCGCCGCCTCGCCGGCCTATCCGTCGTCACCATGTGCGTCAATCGCGGGCTACGGCGCCCGCAGAGTGTAGCCAACCCCGCGGACGGTGTGGATGAGCGGTGTGGCGAAGGGCGCGTCGACTTTCTGGCGCACGTAGCGCACGTAGACATCGATCACGTTACTCTCGACCTCGGCGTCGCTCCACACGTGCTCGGCCAATTGCTCGCGCGTCACGATGTGCCCGGCGTGGTGCACGAGGTACTCCAGCAGAGCGTACTCGCGGGCCGAGAGCGCGATATCCTGGTCGGCGCGCCGCACCTGCCGGGCGGCCGTGTCCAGCTCCAGGTCGCCCACACGCATCACGCTGGACCGCGCCAGGGCGTCGCGACGCAGCAAGGCGCGCACGCGGGCCAGGAACTCGCCAAAGCCGAAGGGCTTGGTCAGATAGTCGTCGGCCCCGACGTCGAGGCCCCGGATTTTATCCGCCTCGGTGTCGCGCGCGGTCAGCATCAGGATGGGCGTCACCTTGCCGGCCGCGCGTAACGTGCGCGCCACCTCGATGCCGTCGGTCTTCGGGAGCATCAGGTCGAGCACGATCAGGTCGTAGTCGTTCAGGCGCGCGTCGAGGAAGCCCTCCTCGCCATCGCGGGCCACGGCCACACTATAGCCGGACTCGCGCAGCCCCTGCTCGACAAACGCGGCGATGCGCGCGTCGTCTTCCACCACCAGAATACGCACGACGCTCCCTCCCCTTATCTGATTATCTGACCGCTGTCTCGCCCTCACCCCACACGCCGCGTGACCGGCCGTGCGAACCTCCCTCGTCTTATCGCCCTCTATAAACATACCGCCGCGGGCGCTTTCGCGACGTACATCCCCATTGTGACGCGGATCGATGAGACAGCGATGAGAGGATCACGGCGCTGGATAAGCGCTGCTTCTCATGCGCATCTCATCGCCGACCCCTACGCTGAAGACAAGGCGACGGACGCCGATCTCGCATGCCACGAATCGGCGCCAGTCCGCCTGCGCCTTGCCGCCGACACGACAACACGGCGGGACGAACGGCCGCCTCGGGGAGGAGAGATCCATGGATACGACGAACGCACTAAAAACGGGCGTACTGCTGGCCGCCCTGACCGGACTACTGATCTTGATCGGCGCCATTGTCGGGGGGACGGCCGGCGTCATCGTCGCGCTTGTCTTTGGCGTGGCAATGAATGGCGCTGCCTACTGGTTCAGCGACCGCCTGGCCCTCTCTATGGCGCGAGCGCGCCCCGTCTCACCAGACGAGGCGCCGCGACTCCACGCGCAGGTGCGGGACCTGGCCGCGCTAGCCGGCATCCCGACCCCCGCCGTGTACCTGATCGACGATCCCTCGCCCAACGCGTTCGCCACCGGGCGCGACCCGGCCCACGCCGCCGTTGCGGTCACGACCGGCATCCTCGACCTGCTCGACGCGCGGGAGCTGCGCGGCGTCCTGGCGCACGAGTTTGCGCACAGTAGGAACCGCGACATCCTGCTGACCACGGTGGCGGCCGCCATCGCCGGCGCCATCAGCGCCATCGCCAACGTCTTCCATCTCGCCGCGCTCTTCGGCGGACATGACGAGGCCGAGGAGGGTCACGGCCTGCTTGGCAGCCTGGCCCTGCTCGTGGTCGCGCCAATCGCGGCGACGCTGATCCAGCTCGCCGTCTCGCGCTCACGGGAGTACGCCGCCGACGCGACGGGGGCCGCTCTCTCGGGCGACCCGCTGGCGCTGGCCGCCGCGCTGGGCAAGCTCGAGCGGGGCGCGTGGCTGCGCCCCATGGCCGTCAACCCCGCGGCGGCGCCGCTCTTCATCGTGCACCCTTTCGGCGGCGGGGGCGTCCTCAAGCTCTTCAGCACGCACCCGCCCGCCGCCGAGCGCATCGCGCGGCTCCAGGCCATGGCCGGGGCAGGCCGGAGCCGACCTCATCCCGCGATCTCCTGTTCAAGCGGGGGCGAGTAGCGGCCGCGCTTGAGTTCGACCGCGGACAGCCGCAGGTAGACAGCCTTGTCGTCGACGCGCTCGATGACGTGCGCGGGGAGCTGAATATCTTTGGGGAACCAGCGCCCCTTCTGAATGACGAGCAACGCGCCTGGTGTGTTCTGTAGGCTGACGATGCCTACCCATATCCCTTGAACATCATAAACCGCGGTCCCTGGGTCGAGTTGCTGCGTCTGTGTCGTGGTCACGGTGTCCTCCTATGGTCTCCACCGAGCGCTGCCCGGCCTAACTATGGTCCCTGGCCGCAGTATCCGGGCAGCCAATGAGACCACCATGAGAAGGAATGATCCGCATTCTGAGGCCAATGCAATCGTCATGAATCTCTCATCGTCATCTCATTGGCTGCCTGGATACTGCATGATGTCAGGTCAGCCCGCGCAAGGACGCCGCGCGCCGGCGGCCCTGAGCCTGACCGTCAAGGCATGTGGCGAAATAGCAGGCGTTACCCGCCGTGGCTTCGATCCACGGTATACGTCGCGACCTCGATATAAAACCTTGGTCAAAGTCCGGAGAGGAGAACATCTGATGGTGACATACGCGCAGGAAAAGAGGATGGCGATCGCCGGGGCGACGGACAACACGGCTATTGCCCGTCGCTTCGTCGAGGAGTGCTTCAACAAGGGCGACATGACCGTGGCGGACGAACTGCTGGCCGGCGCCGCTAGTCAACGCAGCCCGACTCTCGACGATGGGCCCCGCGGCCCCGAGGACGTCAAGCAGGACATCGTCAGGTTGCGCATGGCCTTCCCCGACCTCCACGTCACGATGCGCACTGTCGCCGAGGGTGACCGGGTCGTGGCGTACCTGTGGATGGGTGGGACAAACACCGGTTCCTATCGCGGCGCGCGGGCAACCGGCAGGTACGCCGCGTGGAAAGCCATCAATACCTTTCGCATCGCCGACGGACGCATCGTGGAGCAGTGGGGCATGGCCGATTGCGCAAGCACCCTGAAGCGGCTCGGACTTATCCCCGAGGAGACGTAATCGACAGACGCGCATCAGACGTTCACGAGATAGAGAGTAGGACGATACGAGCAAAGGCAAGGATAGAGCACGGCCGCGAACGGCGCGGCCGTGCTGACCCGGATCAGCGCGCGGTAGGGGGCTACTTTCGCGCCGCGGCGCCGGCCGACTATCGCCGGCCGGCGCCCGACCGGCCGTGGAGCGTCTACCCGTCGTCCGCTTCGCGCGCGGCCAGCATTGTGGGCGTCGCCGGCCCCGGACAGAGCGCGGCCACGAGGTCGATCAACTGCTGTAGCTCAAACGGCTCCTCCAGAAAGGCGGCGTAGCCGCGCCGGCGGTGATCGGGGTAGAACAGGGCGGGGCAGCGCGCGCAGATAACGACCGGTCTCCCCGTACGCGTCCGCAAGTGGTCGAGCCACGCGTAGGGGTCATGCAACGGGTCCGTGAAGGGGACGCTCAATACAAGGTCGAACCCGGCGGGGCCGCGCAGGGCCAGCGCGGCAAGGGCGTCGCGCGGCGTCGTGGCCCACTCCACGGCGTAGCCCTCGTCCTCTAGGACGGTCGCGACGAGGTCGGAGATCGCCGCGTCGCTCTCGATGAGCAGTACATGTCCCTTTGCCCGGCCGCACGGCCGTGCCTGGAGCGCGGCGCCGCCCCTGTTCCCAGGGGCCGGCTGCCGTGTCAATGGCGATTGCCACACGGTCACGTTGTCGTAAATTTTCATCCTCGTTTCCTCACTGCGTGATACACCTACGATGTTTCCTGCCGGCTCACGGTCGTGGCCCTTGTCACGGCCAGCGGGGCGCCCGTGTCGGCGAGGCTGGCGACGTAGCGACGGACGTACTCCTGCGCATGCGGCGTCAGGGCGCGATAGCAGGCCAGTACATGTCCTTCATCTCGCCCCACCACCTCGACGGCCAAGGCTTGCATCTCGAACGGCGGAATGGGCCGATCCAACAGCCGTGCCTGCGCGCGCGCCACGACGACACACAAATCCTCGTCGTCCAGCCGGTCGATCATGTCCAGCACAACCACAACGTGCGTTCGCCCTTGTTGCTCACGCATCATGCGCATCATCCCCTCCTTTTCCTCTTCGCCACTTCCTCTTCGTCACTGCCGGCGGTTGGCGACCGGATTCGTGTTCCAAGCAATCGTCTTGGCCGGCTTACTCCACTCCCATCGTTGCACGAACCGATGAGACGCACATGAGAGAAGCGCGGGAGTTCTCACCGCCGTCTCATGCAACGGCCCTAGACTCCTACTACAGGCAAACATGGTGCGATTGAGTCAAGTTTTCGCGTCATGTCCCGTCGGTCTGAGGCGGAGCCTCGCTAGACTGAACACTGTAGCCGGGATAGGAAGCCAGCCATGCGCGAGGTGATTTACATCTCGCGTGAAGAATCCGGTCGTAGCACAAGCGAGGTTTATAATGACTGCAATCAAACGAGCGCGGCGGGATCGCCGCCTGCTGGGCGTGTGTGGTGGGATCGCGCACACCTTCGGATGGGACCCGACTATGGTGCGCGCCGCGACGGTGATCCTGGCGATCATCATCCCAGGGCCCAGCCTCGCGCCCACGTTGCTGGGCTACCTGGCGCTGGGCCTGGTCTTGCCCAGGAGCGACGATTATTAGGACAAATGGGGCCGTCGACGATAGACAATGACCTCATCAGGGACGAATAGGCAGGGGACCACCGGCGGAGGAGCTCGCTGGTGGTCCCCCGCTTGCTCATAGTTACCAGGAACGATAGGAGATCGACCGTGACAGAGGTTGCAGCAGGGGCGAAGAAGCCTGGGCAAGCCAGCGACGACCGGCTGTCCGGCACGGGCACAGGCACGGGCACTGGCGGCGAGCGGCCGCGTCCCACGCGCGGCTGGCGTCCGCACCCGCTCGACCCGCTGCTGCTGGCGGCGCCGTTGGCTCTTGCCGCCGAGGCGTTGCACCGGGGGCCAGCGGCGGTCTTCTTCCTGAGCGGTCTGGCCATCGTGCCCCTGGCCCGCTACATTGGCCTGGCGACGGAGGAACTGGCCGGACGCTTCGGGCCGGCCGTTGGCGGCCTGCTCAACGCCACCTTCGGCAACGCCACCGAGTTGATCATCGCGGTCATCGCCCTGCAAGCCGGCCTCTACGACATCGTCAAGGCCTCGTTGATCGGCTCCGTGCTCGGCAATCTGCTGCCCGTGCTGGGTATGGCCTTCCTGTTTGGCGGCTGGCGCCGAGAGCGCCAGCGATTCGACCCCACGGCGGCTGGCGCGAGCGGCGCGCAACTGGCCGTGGCCGCCAGCGCCCTACTCGTCCCCGCGCTGCTGGTCGCTACGGCGCCGGTGACGCCGGGCGCCGCGTATGGACTCAGCGTGGCCGTAGCGGTCGTGCTCCTCTTGACGTACGGCGCGGGCCTACTTTTCTCGCTGCGCACGCACGCCCATCTCTACAGCGAGGAGCAGGAGGAAGCCATACATGGGACACCCCGCTGGAGTATGCGTCGGGCCATCGTCGCGCTGCTGCTGGCCACGGTCGGCGTGGCCGTGCTCTCGGAATTGCTGGTGCGGGGCGTCGCGGGACTGACCGGGGGGCTGCACTGGTCGCCGGTGTTCGTCGGCGTGATCCTGGTGGCCATCCTGGGTAACGCGGCCGAGCATGCCAGCGCCGTCACCGCGGCCATGCGCGACCGCATGGACCTCTCCGTCTCCATCGCGCTGGGCAGCGCGGGGCAGATCGCCCTGTTCGTGGCGCCGGTGCTGGTGCTGCTGGGCGCCTTGCTGGGACACCCCATGGACCTGCTGTTCGACCGCTTCGAGGTGGCCGCGGTGGTCGTGGCCGTGGCGCTGGTCAACCTCGTCGTCAAGGATGGCGAGAGCACGTGGCTGGAGGGTGTACAACTGCTTGCGGCCTACGCCGTGCTGGCGGTTGCCTTCTTCGCGCATCCCTAATCTCTGGGACAGGTTGGCGCGGGAGCGGCGCCCGCAGTGTTCGCGGTGTCCAGGGGCCTCCTGCCTTTCGCCCTTGCCCTTCGACCGTGGACGAGCTTACGAGGCATGAAGCATGCATGCGCCACCAGGTATGCTGGTTTCGCCAGGCATACCGGCTTCGCAGGGTGGTAGCGTTCTATCATGCGATTGGCCGTACTTACAAGAGCATCTGGGCAAAGGGCAAAGATTCCCGTGTCACCCGAACGCCTGATCGAGCGAGCGCTCTGGCTCAGCCGCCTGATCGTCATCGTCCCCGTCATCGCCAGCGTGGTGATGGCCGTTGCCGCCTTCTACCTGGGCTCGGTGGACGTTATTTACCTGCTGGGACACCTCGCCGCCTACGCCGATCTGGGCGCGACGGCGACGCACCACGCCGAGGCCCGCGCGACGCTCCTGTCCGCCATCATCCGGGCCGTGGACACCTACCTGCTCGCCGCGATCCTGCTCATCTTCGCGCTGGGTCTGTACGAACTCTTCATCGGCAAGATCGACGCCGCGGAGCACTCCGACGTCGCCTCGCGCCTGCTGCTGATCCGCAGCATCGACGATCTCAAGGATCGCCTAGCCAAGGTGGTGCTACTGATACTCGTCGTCGAGTTCCTGCAGTATACGCTTGGGACACACATCACGGGCGCACTTGATCTGCTCTACCTCGCCATCGGTATCGCGCTCGTCGCCGCGGCTACCTACCTGACCTCCAGGCATTGAGGCGTGGCGTGGCGCGTCTGCCTCTGCCCCTGCCTCTCATGCCTGTCTCATGGACGATCCCTACGATAGGGATGAGGGGCCGAGGGGTGCGCATGGACGCCCGCCCCAAGGGGAGAGAAACGATGCGCGTGCGAGATGCGATGTCAGGGTATAACGCGGAGGGGCGGCCTGTGCTGCCGAGGCGTCGGCGCCGCTACGCCCGTGGAGCACTGCTCCTTGGGGCGCTGCTCACGCTCCTCGTCGCGCTGCTGGCTATCCTGCCGCAGGGCGTGGTCGGCGACCTCGACCTCTCTCCGGACGCGTTGGGCCGCCATCTCTCCGGTTACGACGTGACAGCGTTGCTCGTGACCTACGGCTATGGGGCCGTGCTAATCTTCGTGGCCGTCGAGAGCATGGGTATCCCCGTCCCCGGAGAGACGATGCTGCTCGCGGCGTCCGTCTATGCCGGGACCACGCACCGCCTCCAGATCGCCCTGGTGATCCTGGCCGCGGCCGTGGGCGCCATCCTGGGCGACAACGTGGGCTTCGTGGCGGGGCGCGAGGGCGGCTACCACCTGCTGCGCCGCTACGGCCACTACGTGCGCCTCGACGAGCGCAAGCTAGCCCTTGGGCAGTACCTCTTCGAGCGGCATGGCGGCAAGGTCGTTTTTTTCGGCCGCTTCGTGGCGGTGCTGCGCATCTGGGCCGCCTTCCTGGCCGGGACGTACCGCCTACCCTGGCGGCGTTTCCTGCTGTACAACGCGGCCGGGGGCATCATCTGGGCCACCGCCTTTGGCCTGGGCGGATATCTCCTGGGTGACAACGTGCATCGGCTAGGCGGTCCAATCGGAATCGCCGGCGGCGTGCTGGCGGTGCTGCTGCTGGCCGCGGGGATGGTCACGGCGCGCCGTCACGAGCAGCGGCTCGCCGACAAGGTAGCGGAGGCCAGTTGAACTGACCAGCGGCCCATAGTTCTCGCCCGCGGTGCGGTCCGCACCCTCTGGCCACCGCCCATTCACAAGAGTGCTCATTTGTCCCTCTACAATGAGGACAACGGGACACATCACGCGGCTTCGGGGCGGTCCGGAGCCGGGGGCGTGTGCCACTGTTCGCCGCGGCCGGCCTTGTCCAGCACCCCCTCCATCGCCTCCGGCGCGACCGGCCGCGAGTAGTAATACCCTTGCCCCTGCGCGCATCCTAACGCCCGCAGCTGCGCCGCCTGCCCGGCCTCCTCGACGCCCTCCGCCACCGTCGGCACGCCCAGCGACACCACCGCCCGCGCCAGCGCTGAGTTTGTCACGCCCTGTCCGCTCCCCGAGACGAACGAGCGGTCGATCTTGAGCACGTCGATGGGGAACTGCTGCAGATAGCTCAGGGAGGAGTAGCCTGTGCCGAAGTCATCCACGGCCAGGGACACGCCCAGCGCCTTGAGCGCACCCAGGCGCGCGATGGTCAGTTCCGTGTCGCGCATCATGACGCTCTCGGTGATCTCCAGCGTCACGCAGGCCGGCTCGATCCCCGTCTCCTCCAACGCGGCGGCGACATCGGCGACTACGCCCTCGTGCTGCAGGTGCAGCCCCGACAGATTGACCGCGATGCGCCGGGGCGGCTCAGCCGGGTAGCGCCGGCGCCACTCGCACGCCTGGCGGCAGGCCTCGCGCAGCACCCAGCGTCCCAGGGGCACGATCAGCCCCGTCTCCTCGGCCAGCGGGATGAACGCGTCGGGCGGGATCAGGCCGCGCTCCGGGTGCATCCACCGCGCCAACGCCTCCATGCCCACCAGCGCGCCCGTCCGCAGGTCGACGATGGGCTGGTAGTGCAGGGTGAACTCCGCGCGGTCGATGGCGCGCCGGAGGTCGGCCTCCAACTCCAGGCGCGCCAACAGGGCGGCGTGCGCCGCCGGGTCGAAGGCGGCGTGCCGCCCCTTGCCCGCGGCCTTGGCCGTGTACATCGCCGCGTCGGCGTCGCGCAGCAGGTCGTCGACCCCCTCCCGCTCCAGTCCGGCCACCCCGGCCGCGCCGGCCGCGATACCCACGCTCACATTGGTCGTCACCTCGCGGCCCGCCAGCATGATCGGCGCGCGCACCGCCGCGATCAGCCGCTCGGCCACGGCCGTGGGATCGTCCTGCCCGGTCGCGTCTTCGAGCAGGATGGCAAACTCATCCCCGCCGAAGCGGGCCGTCGTGTCGTCGGCGCGCACGCTCTCGCGCAGACGCGCGGCAACCGCGGTCAGCACGGTGTCGCCCGCGTCGTGCCCCAGGGTGTCGTTGATGGTCTTGAAGTTATCCAGGTCGAGGAAGAGCACGGCCGGGGACGTACCCTGGCGCCGGGCGCGCCGCAGCGCCTGGCCCACACGCTCCTTAAAGAGGGCGCGGTTGGGCAGGCCGGTCAGCGGGTCGTGGAAGGCCTGGTGGCGCAACTGCTCCTCGAAGGCTTTGCGCTCGGTGATGTCGCGCGCGTTGACGACGATACCCTCGACGCCGGGCTCGTCGAGCAGGTTGGACCGGTTGACCTCCAGCGTCCGCCAGGAGCCGTCGCGGTGGCGCGCCCGTACCTCGCCGGCGGCCGAGGCTCCCGGTGTGGCCACGAGTTCGGCGTAGATGCGCCGGGTGTGGGCCGCGTCATCCGGGTGCAGCAGGTCCAGCCAACTCGTCCCGCGCACGTCCTCCGCGGCATGGCCAAGGACGCGCGCGATCGACGGGCTAACGTAAGAGATGACGCCCGTCGGGTCGACCACCAGGATGAGGTCGGAGGCGCGCTGCACCAGGGCGCGGAAGCGCTGCTCACCCCGCCGCCACAGCAGGTCCTCGGTCAAGGCCATGCTCTCCAGCGCCAGGAGCGCCTGCGAGCCGAGCACGGCCAGCACGGCCCTGGCGTCCCGCGGGAAGGTGGCGGTGTGGGCCAGCGTGACCGTGCCCATTAACTGGCCCTGCACCAACAGAGGAGTGATGGTGAGGGCCCCGACCGGGACGGTGATGCCCATGGCGGTGGCCACGGGGATGGCACGCCCCCTCCGTGGCGACGCTCACCAGCGCCGCGCCCTCGCGGACCGCGATCGTGACCCACGCCTCCGGGATGTCCGCCAGCAGGGCGTTATAGGCGGTGAGCGCGGCGGCGTAGATGCCGGGGCGATCCGTCGCCGCCATCAGCAGGGCGCCGGCCTCGCGGAGGGCCTGCTCGCGCCGCACCGCGCGCTCCTGCGTGACCAGCGCGACGGCCACGATGTGCATCACGACGGACGAGAGGACGAAGCCGAAGACCTGCCCGATGACCTCGGCGGGCGCCAGGCTCAATGGCGATGATCCGAGGTGGACGGCCCCGACGAAGGCGGCAAGGTAGGCGAGCGCCCGCGCGACGGTCCGCGGGGCGGACGGATAGAGGGCGCGGTAGTACAGGCTGACGTAGAAGGGACCGAGCGCGGGCATGGGGCCGACGGCGAGGGCGATGACGAAGAGCAACGCCGCCTCGAGCGGGTCCCACAGGGGCGCGCCGGGTCCGTGCCGGTAGACGCTGACCCAGCGCCAACAGAGCGTCGCGGCGGCGCCGGCGGCTAGCAGACGCAGGGGTACGGCCGTGGCGTCCAGGATGAATTGGGGCACGAGGGCCACGCCGGTGACGAGGCTGGCCAGCAGGAAGATCCAGCGCACGCGCGCCAGCAGGTCGCGCGGCGGCGTCAGCCAGGCCGCGCGCGGCCCTGATACGTCCCCTCATCGACCCCTCATCGCGTCGCCCGCTGTTGGATCATGCAACCTTCTCATCTATCTCATCTATCGCGGTGGACTCGTCCCGCCTGTCCGCTGTCTCAGGTATCGGCGCGCGAGGCCTGGCGCCGCAATCCCCCAAGCGTGCGGCCCCACTCATCTCAAGGGCCATAGCCCCTTCGGTCAACCTGTCCTGGTCATTCGTCAGGCTCCCGTTGACGAAGGGCCGGGGGACGGCCGCAGGAGGAGCGCCAGGACAATAGCGGGGACCGTCAGGGTCGCCGCGAGCCAGTAGACATCTTGAAAGGCCAGGGCCGTTGCCTGGCGCGCGACCTGTGCGGTCATCCGGGCCAGGGCCGCGTGGCGCGCCAGTTCCGGCGCCATGCCGTGGCGCACGAGCGCGGCGGCCAGGCGGGCGTAACGCGCGGCCGTGGCCGGGTCGCGCGGGTCGACCTGGCTCGCCAGATCCGCTTGATGCGCGCCGCGCCGCGCCTGCAAGACGTTGGTCAGGACGGCCACGGCGAGCGACGACACCACGAGGCGGCCGACCACGGTCAGCGTGATGGCGCCGGGCAGCGCCCGGCCCCGCACCCCCTGGAGCGCCACGGTGTTGGGCGTCTGCCCCAGGAACGGCTGGCCGAGGCCGCGCAGCGCCAGCAGGGGCAGCAGCGTATCGAAGGCCGAGGTCAGCGTGGACCAGGCGCCGATCAGGTACGTATCGGCCGCCGTGGCCGCGGCCCCGACGATGATGAGGACGCGCGGGCCGACGCGATTGTACAGCACGCCGGAGAGAATCGTCCACACCAGGGCCGAGAGGCCCAGCGGCAACAAGAGCAGGCCGGAGGGGAAGGGAGCCAGCCCGCGCAGGGTCTGCAGATACTGCGGCAAGAGGAACTGCGACCCGAACAGGCCAACGGTCCCCACCCAGATGATGGCGTTGCCCGCCCAGAACGTCCGATCGCCGAACAGGCGCAGGTCGAGCAGCGGCCGGGGCGCGCGCAACTCGACGGGGACGTAGATGACGAGGAGCGCCACGGCGAGCAGGATGGGACCGGACACGGTCCAGAGCGAGCCCCAACCGTCGTAGGCCAGGTTGGAGAGCCCGTAGAGCAGCAGGCCCAGGCCGGACGCGACCAGCAGGAAACCGCGCCCGTCGAAGCGCAGGCCGCGCTGAGCGGGGGACGCGCGCAGCACCCTCCAGCCCATCATGACGCCTGCGATGCCGATCGGCACGTTGACGAAAAAGATCCAGCGCCAATCGGCGTACTGGACGAGGTAGCCCTCGACGGTCGGCCCGATCGCGGGAGCCACGAGCACCGGGATGCCGAAGACGCCGCTAGCGAGGCCGCGCTGCTCCTCGGGAAAGACGGAGAAGATGAGCGCGAACGCCAGGGGGAACAGCGCCGCGCCGCTGGCCCCCTGCAGCACGCGGAAGAGGATCAGCGCGCCCGCGCTCCCAGTCATCCCAGAACACATGCGCACTAACGATGTCTTGCGGCGGCCGTGCTGCCGTATGGCCGGCGTTCAGAGCTCGCGCCAGCCCGTCGCCGCGTCGGCAAGGATGCCGCGCAACCCGGTGGTCAGCCACTCGAAGGCGTCGTGTACGCGCGCCGGATCGCCGCCTGCCAGCAGGTCGAGTTGCAGGCCCCGCACGCCGTCCAGGACCAGCGTGGCAAGGGCAGAGGCGCGCTCCGGAGGGCACCCGTCGCGCACCAGTACGCCCTCGATCAGCGGCAGCCAATCGGTCACCACGCCCTCCAGGAAGGCGCCGTACACCTCCGGCTCCCGGAGCGCCATGCCGTACACCTCGAACCAGAGGCGGGAAAAACCGGCGCGCTCCGGATCCGAGAAGCGGCGCCATGCCGACCGCACATAGGCGACGGCAGACGCCGTATCCGGGTCGGTCGTACGGACGGCGAAGAGCAGGCGTTCGCGCTCCCGCACCTCCTTGAGGACCGCCACGACCAACTCCTCCTTGGAGCCAAAATGGTAGAGCAGGGTGCGGTGGCTGATGCCGAGCGCGGCGGCGAGGGGGCGGATAGACAGGTCGCCGAGCCCATGGGCGAACACATAATCGACGGCGGCGGCCAGCAGGTCTTTCTTGCGCGGCTCGTGGCGCAAGCGACGGCCATCTACAGGAGTGCTGTTCATGAACCAAATGGTACATGAACCAACTGGTTCATGTCAAGGACTGGGGTTGCTTTGTTGCCCGTATTCCCCGGCTCCGGCACGATGGACAATGTGGGCCGGGGCAAACAGCTCCAGGGTGAGGATCGGTCGGTGTGCAAAAGTCCTGGGGGCGCGGGCGTCTCGCCCGTCCCTGGTTGTGCGCGGGGACCGGCGGGCAGCGCAGCGAGCGCCGCGCCCCCAGATCATCCCGGATCTTCCGCGCTAACAATAAATCTGAGATGGTCGGCCGTGGGATGGGATGAGGAATGGCGCGGAGGAACACCCAACCCGCTGGGCGGCGCCTGATCGTCAACGGGGACGACTTCGGCCTGTCGCCGGCGGTGAACACGGGCATGCTGGAGTTGGCGCGGCTGGGCGTGCTGACCAGCGTCAGCCTGCTCGTCACCGTGCCGGGGGCCGAAGAGTCGCTGGCTCTAGCCCTCGAGGCCGGGCTCGACGCGGGCGTCCACCTCAACATCTGCGCCGGCCAACCCCTCTCGCCGCCGGAGCGAGTACCAACCCTGCTCGACCGCACGAGACACTTCCCGAGCGCGGGCACCGTGGCCTGGCGCTACCTGACGGGCCGCCTACGCCTGACGGAGGTCGAGCAGGAGTGGTCGGCGCAGATCGAGCGCGCGCTGGCGGCGGGCATACGGCCAAGCCATCTGGACAGCCACTGCCACCTGCACCTGTATCCGGGGTTGTTCGCGTTGATCCAGCAACTGGCGCGCCGCCACGGGATACGCGGCGTGCGCGGCGCGGCCGCCGGCTTCATTCTGCAGCCGCCGGACCTGCCCGCGGCGCGCGTGACACTGGGCCACACGCGCTCCCGGCCCGACCTCTACCACCCCGACCACTGGAGCGTGCTGACGGTGCAGGGCCGGGCGCGCACCAGTGGCCCGCTCGATACGCTGCTACGCGCCTTGCCGCCCGGCGTCACCGAGCTGATTTGCCACCCCGGCCACGTCGACGACGCGCTGCGGGCGCGCGACCCCCTCAGCGACCCGCGCGAAGACGAGTGGCGATTGCTCGCCCGGCCCCATTTTCGCGACGCCCTCCGCCGCGAAGGGATCGGCCTCACCTCGTGGAGAGTGGCTAGCGGTGGCGACCGGCCCAGCGGCACAGCCCTTCCCAACGCCTGAAAGCCTGCCGCGCCATGGTCAGCGCGCGCCCTTCGATCTCGTCGATAGGCGTGTGCGGGGAGAAGGTCAGCGACCAGCCGCCCTGCGCCAGGCGTGCGTCGCGCTCGTGCAACTGATCGGATGGGACGGTCCAGGCGCCGCCGAAGCCAAACTCTGGTTCGATCACGGCCACCACCACCTCGCCCTCCACCGCTTTGGCGCAGGAGCGGGCGATCACCGGCGCCCGCGCGTGCAGCACCTCGGCGGCGTGGATGGCGCCCCGCGCCCGCTCCGCGGCCTGCCGCGCCGTCTCCACGTCCATCGCCTACTCTGTTATCCCCATTCCATACCCCAACCCCATGCCCATGCCCCGCCGCCCACAATCGGGCACGCGATCGGGCACGCCGCACGTAATACACAAGCCTGTGATTTGTCCATGGCAGACGCCGGTCCCAGTGGAAACACCAGTTGTCGATTTTTCGCAGACCCTGGCACACAGTATAGCGGCGGGACAGGGCTTCCCGCATATGCGGCCAGGTGAAGGTGCAGGGTCTGTGACCTATATCCGTCGTCCCATTTCACTCGTCACTAACCACTAACCACTAGCCACTAGTCACTCGATAACGGTTACGTCGCCGCGAACCGGGTCAGGGCGTCCATGATGGCGGCGAGGAAGGCGTCGCCGTCGCCGTGGCCGGCGTCGTCGATGACGTGAAGCCTGCTGGTGGTCCACCGCTGGGACAATCGCCAGGCGGTCTCCAGTGGGCCGCTGACGTCGTAGCGGCCGTGGATGAGTTCGCCGGGGATGCCGTCCAGTGTTGGCGCGTCGCGGAGCAGTTGGTCGTCTTCCAGGAAGGCGGCGTGCCGCCAGTAGTGCGTGACCAGGCGCGCGAAGCGAAGCCGGAACTCCGGATCATCGTAGCGCGGGTTTGGGCGATAGCCGGGCGCGAGGGAGACATGCGCATCTTCCCATGCGCACCACTCCCGCGCCGCGCGCTCACGGACGGCGGGGTCGGCGTCGACCAGCAGCGTGGCGTAGGCGTCGACCAGCGGCAGGCGGCGCAACGCGTCGGGCACGGCCGCGGCGAAGCGGTCCCACTCCCGCGGGAAGATGCGCCCGACATCGTGGGTGATCCACTCCACCTCGCGGCGCGAGGTGGTGGTCACCGCCCCCAGGACTAACGCCTCCACCCGCTGCGGATGCGCCTGCGCGTAGGCCTGGCCCAGCGTCGCCCCCCAGGACAGGCCCAGGACGACCCAGCGCTCGACTCCGAGGAGTCGGCGCAGCGCCTCGATGTCGGCAATGAGGTGGACGGTGGTATTGACGCTCAGATCGGCGTCGGGCTCGTTGGCCAGCGGCCGGCTGCGCCCGGACCCGCGCTGGTCGAACAGCACGGCGCGGTAGGCGTCCGGATCGAAGAAACGCCGCTGGCCCGGCGTGCAGCCCGAGCCCGGTCCGCCGTGGAGGTAGAGCGCGGGCTTGCCGTCGGGATTGCCGCAGCACTCCCAATACACTTGCTGCCCGTCGCCCACGTCGAGCAGGCCGCTGTCGTACGGCTCAATCGCCGGGAATCTGTCCTGCATCCATCACTCCTTGGCCTCGTGAATGGGCGTATATGGGTATACCGTGATTGCTAGTTGGCGATCATCGCCGGCACCCGTTTTACTGTGGTTGAGAGACAACAGTGAAAAGGAGAGAGACGATGACCGCCGAGCACATTATAGGCATTTATGTGGTGATCGAGGAGACGATGAGCGCCCTGGGGCACACGAGCCACCAACTGGTCAGGGTGAGCGATGCGGAGGTGCTGACCGTGGCGGTAGTGGCCGCGGCCTTCTTTGGGAATCATCACGAGCGCACCCTGGCCGTCCTGCGGGCGACGGGGTACCTGCCCCACGCGTTGTCCGCGTCGCGCTTCTCGCGGCGCATCCACGCGCTGGCCGATTGGCTGGCCTTGCTGCTTGATGTGCTGGGCGACCTGTTCGCCCACGGCCAGGCCGCCATCGCCGACTTCATCATCGACAGCATGCCCGTCCCGGTGTGCAAGCGCGTGCGGGCGCGCCGCTGCCGCACCGTCCGGGGACGGGACTACTGCGGTTACTGCCCGGCCAAGCAGGAGAAGTTCTTCGGCTGGCGCTTGCACCTGGTCTGCACCCCGGCCGGCTTGCCCGTCGCCTTCACCCTCTTGCCGGGGGGCTACCATGACCTCACCCCCATCCACGAACTCACCGTCGAGTTGCCCGACGGCTCCTGGGTCTACGGCGACAAGGGCTACAACAGCGCCGCGGACGAGGCGGTGATCCGTGCCACGGGCGGCGGCATCCTCGTGCCCCTGCACAAGGACAACATGACCCCCAACACGCTCGCCGAGCAGTGCGGCCTGCGCACCTTCCGCCTGGCCATCGAAACCGTCAACAGCCAACTCACCGCCATGGGCCTCGCCCACTTGCACGTCCGCTCCATCGCAGGCCTGGAGATCAAGGTTCATGCCTCGCTCCTGGCCCTCGCCTGCCTCAATATGCACTAGCAATCAGAGTGGGTATATGAGGGAAGAAGACCGGCGACCAACTGCCTCGAGCCAGATGTCTGTCGCGCTCGCGCAATTGGCCCCACGGGACGGTCCAGGCGTCACCGACGCCGCACTCGGGCTCGACCACGGCCATCACCACCTCACCCTCCACGGCTTTGGCGCAAACATGGGCGATCACTGGTGCCCGTGCATGCAGCACCTCGGCGGCATGGATAGTGCCGCACGCCCGTTCCACGACCCACCGCGACTTCTCAACGCCCATCGTTTACTCCACTGCGCTCATTCCATATCGTGCCCGGCCGTCCGCGACGCGGCGCTCCACACATTATAGGGGGAGGCGATGCTTCCTGCATTTGGGGCTATGTGACTATAGGCACTCCGCAACCTGTTGCTGCATCGAGTAAGCTATGTGGAGATAGCTCGTGTACGATCGCGTCATCGAGGCCCCGGAGTCTCTATCTTTGCACATTTGATCCTCGCTAAGCGGCTAAGCGGTCGTAGAGGGTGTCGGCATCGACCCCGGCGTGGAGTTCCTGTTCGATCCAACCCAGGAGGTGACGATAATGGAGGTGTTGCAGCG